>Ga0184637_10000354_pt1 | contig 34085 bp, 33 predicted proteins | sample PLM3_127_b2_FD_133143 | JGI IMG/M metagenome (GOLD analysis project Ga0184637, IMG submission 133143) | Groundwater sediment microbial communities from an aquifer in East River, Colorado, USA - PLM3_127_b2 | ecosystem: Environmental > Terrestrial > Soil > Riparian zone | place: USA: East River... | reverse complement strand
CGCGAGCAGATCCCCGAGGGCTTTGGCGAGCCAGTGATGGGCCCGATCTCGACCGGGATGGGCCTGATCCTCTTCTACTACCTCGACGACACCACGGGCACGCGCTCGCTCGAGGAGCTCCGCACGATCCAGGACTGGCTGGTGAAGTTTCATCTCCAGACGGTTCCCGGCGTGACGGAGGTGCTCGGCATCGGTGGCTGGGAGAAGCAGTTCCAGGTGCGCGTCCACCCCGAGGCGCTGCTGCGGTACGACCTGAGCATCGGCGAGGTGATCGAGCGCATCGAGGAGAACAACCTCAACGTCGGCGCCCAGTTCATCGAGCGCAACGCGGAGGAGTACCTCGTGCGCTCGGTGGGCCTCGCGACGGGGCTCGCGGATCTCGAGCACATCGTGCTCAAGAGCGAAGACGGCACGCCGGTCTTCCTCGACGAGGTGGCGGACATCACGACCGGCGGCGCGATCCGGCGCGGTGTCCAGACGCGCAACGGCGTGTCCGAAGTCGTGTCCGGCATGGTGATCAAGCTGTTCGGCGCGAACTCCTCCACGGTGATCGGCGCTGTCGAGGAGAAGCTCGCCGAGATCAACCGCATCCTGCCCGAGGGCGTGCGGCTCGTCCCGTACTACGAGCAGAAAACTCTCGTCGAGGCCTGCGTCGAAACGGTCAACCGCTCGATCGTCGAGGGGATCGTGCTGGTCGCGGTCGTGCTGCTGTTCTTCCTCGAGGCGCTGCGCCCGAGCGTGGTGGTGGCGCTCTCGATTCCGTTCTCCGTGCTCTTCGCGACGCTCTGGATGGGCTGGCTCGGGATCTCGGCCAACCTGATGTCGCTCGGCGGCCTAGCGATCGCGATCGGTATGATGGCGGACGGCACCGTCGTGCTGGTCGAGAACGTGGACCGCATGCTGCGCGAGGAGAATCCGGGCGAGTCGCGGCTGCACTTGGTGAGCCGCGCCTGCCGCGAGGTGGTGCGCCCGATCAGCTTCGCGATCGCCATCATCGTCGTGGTGTTCCTGCCGCTCTTCACCTTGGAGGGGGTGGAGGGGAAAACCTTCCGCCCGCTCGCCCATACCGTGGCGCTGGCGATGACCGGGTCGCTGCTCTTTTCGTTCTTCCTCGTCCCGACGCTCGCGGACCTGCTGATGCGCGCGCCGAAGGTCGGGGCCCACGGCGCGCACGAGCCGAGGCTGATCCGCTGGCTGCTTCGCGTCTACCGGCCGTTGGTGCAGCGCTTCGTCGACCGCCCATCGCTGGCCGCGGCGCTGGCGCTCGCGCTCGTAGTCGTGGGCGCCGCCGTCGTCCCGTTCCTCGGCTCCGAGTTCACGCCGAAGCTCCAGGAAGGGACGCTGGTGCTGCGCCTCTCGATGGCACCCTCGATCTCGCTGACCGAGAGCACGCGGGTCACGCAGATCACGGAGCGGCGATTGATGCAGATCCCCGAGATCACCGGTGTCGTGACACGCATCGGGCGCGGCGAGGTGGGCGCGCATACGGATCCCGTGAACAGCGCCGAGATGTACATCCTGCTGCGCCCTAAGGAGGAGTGGCGCGAGGCGGAGACTCAGGAGGAGCTCGAGGAGGTGATCCGCGAGGGGCTGGGCTCGATCCCCGGCGCGCTGACGAACTTCACGCAGCCGATCGCGATGACGGTGGACGAGCTTCTCGAGGGCGTGCGAGCGGAGCTGGCCATCAAGCTGTTCGGGGACGATCTCGACGTCCTGATCGCCAAGGCAACCGAGATTTCGCGGGTCGTGCAGGAGGTGCGCGGGGCGGCCGACGTGCAGGTGGACCAGGTGTCGGGCGCGCCGCAGCTCGTGATCCGGGTGGATCGCGAGGCGATTGCCCGCTACGGCATGAACGTGGCGGACGTGCAGCGCACCGTGCGCGCGGCCGTGGGCGGCGAGATTGCCGGCCAGATCTTCGAGGGCATCCGGCGCTTCGACATCCTGGTGCGCTTCGCCGAGCCCTACCGCGACACCGCCGAGGCGATCGCGAACGTGCTCGTGCCGGGGCCCGGCGAGCTGCGCGTGCCGCTGTCTCAGGTCGCGGCGATCGAGGAGGTGGTAGGGCCGCGCCAGATCACGCGCGAGAACAATCAGCGCTTCATCTCGGTGCAGTGCAACGTCACGGACCGCGACATCGGCTCTTTCGTGGCGGAGGCGCAGCGCGCGATCGACGCGCGCGTGGAGCTGCCGTCCGGCTACCTCGTGACCTGGGGCGGCCAGTTCCGCCTCCAACAGCAGGCCAACCAGCGCCTCGCAGTAGTGGTGCCTATCAGCCTGCTCGTCGTGTTCCTGCTGCTCTTCTCGAGCTTCAACTCGCTGCGCAGCTCGATCCTGATCCTGCTCAACATTCCGCTCGCGCTCGTCGGGGGCGTGACGAGTCTCTGGCTCTCCGGACAGAACCTCTCGGTGCCGTCCTCGGTGGGGTTCATCGCGCTGTTCGGGATCGCGCTGCTGAACGGCATGGTCCTGGTCACCTACCTGAGCCAGCTCGTTCGCGACGGCATGCCGCTCCGTGAAGCCTGCGTGACGGGGGCGTGCCTGCGCCTGCGTCCCGTGCTGATGACGGCCGTCATCACGTCGCTCGGTCTGATCCCGCTGCTCTTCTCGAGCGGCACCGGCAGCGAGGTGCAGAGGCCGCTCGCGACCGTAGTCGTGGGAGGTCTCGTGACGTCGACGGTACTGACCCTGCTCGTGATCCCGGCGCTGTTCGGCCGGTTCGGCGAATCCGCCGACACCGGGCGCGAAGACTGAGGAGTCCGCTCGAGGGCGGCCAGGAGGAAACGAGGATGAAGGAGATCAAGGCCTACGTGAAGCGCCACCGGCTGGCCCAGGTGATGCACGCGCTCCGCCGCATCGAGGGCCTCTCGGGGGCGAGTGTCGTGGACACGCAAGGCTTCGGGCGCAGGGCGGCGCTCGCCAGCCGCCACACCACCGAGGACGACCTGGAGCTCCTCGCGTCGCACGCGAAAGTCGAGGTCGTGTGTCGCGACGATCTCGTGGGAGCGGCGGTCTCCGCGATCCTAGAGCACGCACGCACCGGCCTGCACGGCGACGGCAAGATCTTCGTGAGCGACATCGAGCAGGCCGTGCGCATCGCGACCGGGGAGCGTGGCGAGGGAGTCGTCTGATCGTCTCCATGCGACGCGATGGGCATCACTCTCCGGCGGGCGCGAGCAAGAGGCGGTTGGCCTGGGTGCTCGGGCTCACCACCGTCTACCTGGTGGTGGAGGTCGTCGGGGGACTCCTGACCGGAAGCCTGGCGCTCCTGGCCGACGCGGGCCACATGCTGACCGACGTCGCGGGCGTCGGGCTCGCTCTGCTGGCGATCCGCTTCGCAGAGAAGCCGGCCACGTCGGAGCGGACCTACGGCTACTACCGTGCGGAGATCCTGGCGGCGCTCACCAACGCCGTCGTCCTGATTGGGATCTCCTTCTACATCCTGTACGAGGCATACCAGCGATTGTTGGATCCCCCGGCGGTGGCTGGCGGCTGGATGCTCGCCATCGCCGCGCTGGGCCTCGTCGTGAATCTCGCCGGAATGCTGCTTCTCCGGCCGGGATCGTCCGAGAGCCTGAACGTGAAGGGTGCCTACTTCGAGGTCCTTTCCGATGCGCTCTCCTCTCTCGGCGTGATTCTGGCAGCGGCGCTCATCTGGACCACCGGCTGGTACTACGCGGATCCCCTGATCTCGGCGGGGATCGGCCTCTTCATCCTGCCGCGGACGTGGAGGCTGCTGAAGGAAGCTACGAGCGTACTCCTCGAGGGTACCCCCACGGACGTGAGCTTGGCTGCGGTGCGCGCGGCGATCGAATCCCTCCCGGGTGTCGTCGGTGTCCACGACCTGCATGCGTGGTCGCTGACGTCCGGCGTCAATGCCCTGAGCGCACACGTCGTGATCGTCGAGGGCGCAAGGCTTGGCGAGACTCTGACCGTTGTCCACCGGGAGGTCACTTCGACCTTCTCCATCTCCCACGTCACCGTCCAGGTAGAGCCCCAGGGATGGGAGGAGTTGGAGACACATCTTTGAGCCGGTGACGAGCCTTTCGGATCACCCCTGCGGATTTCGGTCCGAGCTACGCACTGCGTTCGATTGCGGCGAGCCCGACGGGCAGCGCGAGGTTGCCTCCGATTCGGCAGATCAGTTGGTGCGAAACCCAACTCCAAACACGAAGTCGCCAAAGAACCGCTCGGTCCACCGAGGAACCTGCAGACCCGAGCGCTCTACCTCCGCGACGAACTCCCCTCCACTGAAGCGGTCCTCGGTCGGATGGTCGAGAAACCGGCGATAGGCGCGGCGCGCAAGGGCGTGTCGCGTGACTTCCTCGAAGAAGAATCGGCCCCCGGGCCGCAGTACCCTGGAAACCTCGCTGACCGCGGCTCTCCAGGCCGGGACGTGGTGGATGATCCCGAAGTCGAAGACCGCGTCATAGCTCGAGTCTTCGGCGACGATCGCGGTCGCATCGCCTCGAGAGAGCCGCACGCGCTCGCCAAACCCGGTGAGCCGGCGCCGAGCGCGCTCTACCATGTCGACATCGAGGTCGAAGGCATCGACGTGGGCGGCCCCGAACCGAGACAGGATGATCTCCGTTCCGACGCCGCGTCCGCAGCCGATCTCCAGGACGCGTCCACCTTCGACACGTCCGCCCAACCTCTCCAGTATGGGCGCCTCGTAGTGGCGCTGCAGGGTTGCCCGTACGGGGTTGTTCATCAGGGTCTTCTCGACGGCGTTGAGGATCATTCCTCGCTCTCTCCTTCTCCCTCGCGCGCTTCCCGGGTGGCGTGAGAAATCGGCATGCGCCCATAATATCGCCCCTAACGCGATGAATGCGCCGATGCGAGGAAATGCGGTCAGCCAGCGATCCTGGCGGGGCACCCCGCGCGCCGATAGCTAAGGTGCCGCGCACGCTCACCTCCTCGGTCACGAAGCTCAGGATCCAGCCGCTGATGCTCGCGAGCGTCGCCAGGTAGTCTGGAAGATCTCGCTCTCGAGTGCGAACCGTAGTAAGCGAACTGCGACGCGACCGCGAGTGCGCCGAATGTCAGCGCGAAACCGAGCCACGGATCGCGCGGGGGTGATTCGACGGCGTCCGGTCCGACGGGAGGCAACTTGGCACGGTCCGACACGGGCCGAATCTACCCCACGTCGACTCCGCTCAACGGATCCAGCCCGGTAGACAGCCCGCCTCGCGGCACTCCTCGGGGAGGCCGACGTTCAGGTATTCGCGCGCGACCGCCTTCCCGCTCGTCGAGCGCCGCGAATTCCCGGCGGAACTCGGAGCAGTTGACGACCTGCTCGACGCCCGCTTCGTCGCGCGTGGCCACGTAGTCACGCCATTTGCAGTGGTTCACGTACTTCCGCATCCCCTCGCGGCGCGCCTGGATCTGCGCGATCTGGTCCAGCACCGCGCGCTTTCTGTCCTGCCACTGCTGCGCCATGGCCGCCTCGGCATCGGCCTGGTCCGCGTGCGGGCTGTGACCGGTTGCGGCGGGAGTTGCCTCCGCGGGGCCGTCGGGAGCGAGCTCCTCCGGGCGGGCGGGAGTCGGTGCGCTGGGCACGACCCCTGACGGCTCGAAGGGCTTCGCACCCGGGCAGGTGTCCTTCTGATCGGTGTAGATCGTGCGGCCGTCGGGACCCTGGCAGCGGAAGAGCTCGGCCGCCGCTGGCCCCGCAACGAGCCCCGCCAGACCCACGGCGAGCCACCAGCCGTACACGTGCCTCATTTCTTCCCTCCACCTGTCCGAACTTCACTGCTCCGGGCGCAGGCCCCCGCGGATGTTCTCGTTGGGCAGCATCGTCATCTGGTTCTGCGCGACGTCGACGCGGTAGACGAGCTGCTCCGTGATGTGCAGACGCCCTTCCGCGTCGGTCCAGCGGTAGATCTCGCCCGTGGCCGGGAAGGCGGCCAGGACGGTCGCGGGTGCGGCGACACACAGTGCGCGCCGGGTGGGGAGATCATCGGGACCTCCCGCAGCTCTTTTCGGAAGGATCGGGCGACGCATTGAGGCCGCGCCGCGGAACACTGGCTCGCGCCCGCTGAAGAGCTCGAACACTTTCCTGCCCGCGCAGCTGGTCTCCAGATGACATCAACGGAACGTTTCAGCATGCTGAAGCGCGAGGCCTCGCCGGTGCAGTCGATCTTGTTCTTCGTTCTGGCCGCCTTCTTCGAGATCGCAGGGTGCTTTGCGTTCTGGGCCTGGATCCGAGGGGATCGACAGGCCTGGGTCGTCCTGCCCGGAATCGCGAGTCTCGTGCTGTTTGCCCTCTGCCTGACCCGGGTCGAGTCGGCCTACGCCGGGCGGGCCTACGCCGCGTACGGCGGCATCTACATCGCCTCGTCCCTCCTGTGGCTCTGGGGCGTCGAGCGCATCCTGCCCGATCGGTGGGATCTGCTGGGCGGCGCGATCTCCGTGGCGGGCGCCCTCGTGGTGCTGCTCGGCCCACGGACGTGAACAGGTTGGAGACGCGCGTTCATCCGCACGCGTCCTCGAACCCCTCGCGGCCCTCCCGGATCAGCCATGGCACCATCGCGAGCGCGGCGAGCGGGTCCGCCCACCACCAGCCCCACAGCGCGTTCACCCCGAGACCCAGCAGCAGCGTAAATGAGAGGTACGAGCACGCGAGCGTCTCCTTCGCCTCCGCGCGCAGCGCCCCGCTTCCGATCTCGCGCGCCGCGCGGAGCTTTCCCCATGCGACGAGCGGCATTACGACGAGCGACGCGATCGCCAGCAGGATTCCGAGTCGGCTCTCCGCCGGGGCGTCGCGGAACCAGAGGATCCAGCCGGATTGGAGGACCACGTACGCCGCCAGCAGGAAGAACGTGGCGCCGACGAAGCGATGCACGCGCTGCTCGGCCGCGTGCAGACGAGCCTCGGGGACACCGCGCGTCTCCAGCCGCAGCCGCCAGAGCAGGACGCCCGCGGCCGCGCACTCGATCGCGCTATCGAGACCGAAGCCGACGAGCGCCACGCTCTTTGCGCGCGTCCCCGTCCAGAGCGCGAGCACCGCCTCGGCGACGTTGTAGGCCAGCGTGCCCGTCACGAGCCAAAGGGCGATCCGCACCCAGCGGTTCACGGGGTCGACTTGCACGCGATCCATAATGGCGTGTGGGACCGGCGCATGCCGGCGGGACCGGATCAGTCCGCGTCGAGCAGGCGCAGCGCCTGCGCCGCGAACCGCTCAGGATCGAGCGCGGGTCCCGGAGCCGCTTCGCCGAGCTGGTGCATCCAGAAGACGGGCGTCGGAAGCGCGTCCTCGGCCCAGGTCGCATCGGGCGCGTGCAGCAGGTAGATGTCCCAGGCGGGGCCCGCGAGGGCGAGCGTCTGCCGGTAGCCTTTCATCAGCAGCCCCTCGCCGTCCCAGTAGTGCCGCGCGCGCAGCCCGCGCGCGACCTGCGCACCGCGGCCGACATCCTGCTCCCGGGCGCCCAGCATCGGCACCCAGATCACGTGGGAGCGGACCGACGCGGCGATTCCGGCGGCCGCGAGGGCTCGGGCGACTTCGGAGACCCCCCGAAGACAGGCGCCTCAGGTCGGCGAAGCCAGCATCACGAGGCGGACGTGGCCGGCGTCGGCGTCGAACGCCGTGCGCAGTGCGTCGAGCTCGGAGCCGAGCGCGGTGTAGGGCATCTCGGGGCCCGATGCATCGCACGCAACGACATTGCCCGCCAGAAGACCGAAGAGCGCGAATCGCCGCCCGATCATGCGAGCCACCGCGGGAGGGCCAGGGAGAGTGCAACCGTCGCGGCGGCCAGCCAGAAGACGAGACGTGTGGAGCGCGCGCCGCCCGGCTTGCAGGACACCCCCGTGACCCGCGGCGGTCGGTGGACGAGCCAGAACGCGATCCCCAGCAAGACGATCGACGCGCCGAGCAGAAACGGGCGGTACGGCGCCAGACCGGCCGCGGCGACCGCGCCGCCAACGCCGAGCAGCGAGATCGCGACAGGGCCCACGCAGCACGCACCCGCCAGCGCCGCGGCCACGGCGGCGCCGATCCCCCCGCCGGCCGCGGCCAGGGCTACCCGGCCGGACGGTGCCGCGCGTCCGCGGTCGGGCGCTGCCGACCTCATCGCTCGGGTCCTCCACGGGCCTCGAGGGCTCGTACCAGGAGATCGCGCGACGGGACGCCGGAGCTTCCGTACATCCGGCAGCTCAGGGAGTAGTCGGTTTGGGTGGCGGCCTCGGGATCGATGTCCACGCCGTCGACGCGCACGGTGGGCGAGCCGAGGAACCGGAGGCGCTCCGCGTCGGCGTCGGTTGCGACCTCGACCTCGCAGATCGCGTCGTCCACGCGGAGCGCACGCGCCACGTCGCGCGCCAGCGTCACGGCGGGCTCCCGGTTCGGGCATCCCGCGAAGTAGAGCACCTCGATCATCGCGATTCCTCCGTCGACGCGGAAGCTAGGCCCTGCACCGCTGTGCAAGGTCAAGGGGGGCAAGCGCGGCGCGCTACGAAGCGCGTGGCTTGCGCCGCGCCGCGGATGAGAGGTCGTCCACCACCTTGCAGCGGCCGCTCGGAGCGTGCGCGCGGCAGGTCTGCAACGCGCCCTCCAGCACGCGCTGCACCCGGCGGAGCTCCGCCATGCGCCGGGACACCTCGTCCAGGCGGTTCTCGATCAGCGATTGGACCCGGCCGCAGGCGGCGGGGCGCAGGAGCGTCTTTATGTTGCCCAGCGTGAAGCCGGTGGCCTGGGCCGCGCGGATGAATCGCAGCCGCTCGAGATCCGCTTCGGTGTAGAGGCGATAGTTCGCGGCGCTCCGACCGCTCGGCGCGAGCAATCCCTCGCGCTCGTAGAAGCGCACCGTGGAGGTCGCAACCCCGCCCGCCTTCGCGAGCGCACCGATCGTCAGGTCCGGACGCACACGCAGAGAGTAGAGCTTGCACCTGGGTTGGATCTCCACCTCCGACCGCGCCCCCCCCGGGCGCGGTGGTTTGACACCGAAATCGGCCGTTGATACGGTGCGTTACCCGCCCTGGTACGCCCGCGCGCCCGCCGGAACCCGCTAGGGTCCGGACGGTAGGTGGCCTGCCCCCATGACCCAGAAGCCCAAGCTCAAGCTCGCGCAGAACCCGGAGGAGATCCGGACGGCGATCGCTTCGGTCGAGGCAGCCGTCGAAGACATTCGCGACGGCAAGCTCGTGATCCTGGTCGACGACGCCGACCGCGAGAACGAGGGCGATCTGTGCATCGCGGCGGAGAAGGTGACGCCCGAGGCGATCAACTTCATGGCCCGGTACGGGCGCGGGTTGATCTGCCTGTCGATGACCGAGCAGCAGCTCGACCGGCTGAACCTCGGCATGATGGTGCCCGACTGGGAGAACACGTCGGGCTTCGGCACCGCGTTCACGGTGTCGATCGAGGCGCGCCGCGGCGTCACGACCGGCATCTCGGCGGCCGATCGCGCGACGACGATCCTGACCGCGATCGCCGACGACGCGAAGCCCGGCGACATCGCGCGTCCCGGCCACATCTTCCCGCTGCGCGCGCGCCCGGGCGGCGTGCTGCGGCGCGCCGGGCAGACGGAGGGATCCGTCGATCTCGCGCGTCTCGCCGAGCTGAAGCCGGCCGGCGTGATCTGCGAGATCATGAACGACGACGGCACGATGGCGCGGATGCCCGACCTGATCGAGTTCGCGCGGCGCCACCAGATCCAGATCGTCAGCATCGCCGACCTGATCCAGTACCGGCTGCGCGTCGAGAAGCTGGTGCGCCGCGCCGCCGTCGCGAACATGCCGACGCGAGCCGGCGGCGATTTCCGCTGCATCGTGTACGAGAACGACATCGACCACGTCGATCACATGGCGCTCGTGAAGGGCGAGATCGGCCCCGACGACGCGGTGCTCGTGCGCGTCCACAGCGAGTGCCTGACCGGCGATGCGCTCGGCTCGCTGCGCTGCGACTGCGGCGAGCAGCTCGACGCCGCGCTCAAGCTGATCGAGGCCGAAGGGCAGGGCGTGCTGCTCTACATGCGCCAGGAAGGCCGCGGCATCGGGCTGAAGAACAAGATCCGCGCCTACGGGCTCCAGGACGAGGAAGGGCTCGACACCGTCCAGGCCAACGAGCGGCTGGGCTTCCCGGCCGACCTGCGCGACTACGGCGTCGGCGCGCAGATCCTGGTCGACCTCGGGGTGCGCCAGATGCGCATGATCACGAACAACCCCGGCAAACGCGCCGGCATCGAGGGCTACGGCCTGACGATCGTCGACCGCGTGCCGCTCGAGATCAAGCCCAACGAGAAGAACCTCGAGTATCTGCGCACCAAGAAAGAGAAGCTCGGGCACGTCCTGCATCTGATGAGCTGACGCTCGTCGGCCTTCCACGGAGACAACATGTTCGATTCGGTTGACGAGGTCCTCGCGCAGCTGGCAGGGCAGGACTACATCGGGGACAAGAAGATCGCCACGGTCGTCTTCCTGGCCGCCAAGCTCGAGAAGCCGGTGCTCGTCGAGGGCCCGGCCGGCGTCGGCAAGACCGAGCTGGCGAAGGTGGTCGCGAAGGCGACCGGCCGCAAGCTGATCCGCCTCCAGTGCTACGAGGGGCTCGACGAGGCCAAGGCGCTTTACGAGTGGGAGTACTCGAAGCAGCTCCTCTACACGCAGATCCTGAAGGAGAAGTTCACCGAGGCGATCGCCGGCGCGTCCTCGTTGCGCGACGCCGCCGAGCGCGTCGGCAAGGAGGACAGCGTCTTCTTCTCCTACAACTTCATCGTGCCGCGGCCGCTGCTGATGGCGATCACCTCGGACGAGCCGGTGCTCCTGCTGATCGACGAGGTGGACAAGTCGGACCCGGAGTTCGAGGCGTTCCTGCTCGAAGTGCTTTCGGACTTCCAGGTCACGGTGCCCGAGCTCGGTACGATCGAAGCGAAGCGCAAGCCGCTCGTGTTCCTCACCTCGAACAACGCGCGCGAGATGAGCGACGCGCTGAAGCGCCGCTGCCTCCACCTCTACATCGACTTCCCCAGCGAGGCGCTCGAGAAGCGCATCCTCGAGACGAAGGTCCCCGAGGCGTCCGCGGGGCTGGTCGAAGACCTCGTCGGCATGATGCACCGGCTGCGGCAGCTCGACCTGAAGAAGACGCCGTCGATCAGCGAGACGCTCGACTGGGCGCGGGCGCTGTTGGCGCTGAATGCCCAGGAGCTCGACGAAGAGCTGGTCAGCCAGACCTTCAACGTGATCCTCAAGTACGAGGGCGATGTCCGCAAGGCGCAATCGGAGTTGGACAAGCTGCTGCAGAAGAAGGCCGGTGAGGCGCGCGTCGCGAAGTCGGCCGCCGCTCCGGCGCCGGCCGCCGCGGCGACGAAGAAGGGCGCACTCCACTAAAACCCGGATGCAGAAGAAGATCCTCGAGTTCACGAACATCCTGCGCAAGAGCGGGATCCGCGTCTCCACGGCCGAGACGCTCGACGCCTTCACCGCGCTCGATGAGCTGTCGATCGACGACCGCGAGATCTTCAAGGACGCGCTGCGCGCCACGATGGTGAAGCGGGGCGAGGAAGTTTCCACCTACGATCAGCTCTTCGATCTGTTCTGGTCGGGCTTCTACGACAGCCTGCGCGAGTCGTTCGGGCAGGCGACCGCCGGGCTGGCCGACGCCGGTCTCGACTTCGAGCAGCTGCTCCAGCAGATCGCGCAGATGCTCCAGGGAATGGAGGGTGAGCTGGGGGGCGACCTCTCCGAGCTCGCCCGCGCGCTGCTCACCCAGGACCTCACCCAGCTCGAGAACCTGATCCGCCAGGCGGCCGAGCAGGCCGGGATCGGGCGGATCGAGAACTTCCTGCAGGTGGGCTTCTTCAGCCGCCGCACGCTCGAGCAGCTCGGGATGGAGGGCGCCGGCGACGAGCTCTCGGATCTGGCCGCTCGGCTCGAGGCGGCGGGAATGTCGCCCGACCAGATCGCGGCGCTGCGCAAGCTGATCGAGGGCCTGATCGAGGCGCTGCGCCGCAGCGTTCGCTCGTTCACCGAGCGCGAGCTGCAGAAGCAGAACCACGACTACATGGAGAAGTTCCGGCGCGAGACGCTGCTCGAGAAGAGCTTCTACCACCTCACCGAGGAGGAGATCCGCAAGATGCGGGAGGTGGTCGAGCGCCTCGCCCAGCGGATCAAGAACGTCTTGTCGATCCGCCGGCGCCGGCTCAAGAAGGGCAAGCTCGATCTGCGCCAGACGCTGCGCCGCAACATGTCCCACGGCGCGATCCCGTTCGATCTGGTCTTCAAGCAGCGCAAGAAGGATCGCCCGAAGCTGGTGATTTTGACAGATGTTTCCTCCTCGGTTGCCAACGTGTCGCGCTTCATGCTCCAGTTCGTCTATACGCTCCAGGAGGCGTTCACCAAGATCCGCGCGTTCGTGTTCGTCGCCGAGCTGGGCGAGGTGACGCCGCTCTTCCACGAGAAGGACATCAACGACGCGATCGAGGCTGCCCTCGAGGGCGGCGACGTGATCAACGTCTACACCCGCTCGAACTTCGGCTTCGCGTTCCACCACTTCTGGCAGAACTTCTTGTCGGCGATCGACAACAAGACGACCGTGCTGATCCTTGGCGACGCGCGCAACAACTACAACGACCCGCGCGCGTGGTGCCTGCGCGAGATCCACACCAAGGCGAAGAACGTCGTCTGGCTCAACCCCGAGAATCCGAGCGCCTGGGGCTTCGGCGACAGCGTGATGGACAAGTACCTGCCCTACACCGACGTCGCCGAGGAGTGCCGCAACCTGCGCCAGCTCTCGAAGGTGGTGGACAGCCTCTTGCTGTAGTCCGCGCGCCTCACGCTGCCCCCACCGCAAGCGGCCGCAGGCCGCGCGCAGCGAGCCGAAGGCGAGCGAAGCCCAGAAAGAGCAAACGCCCCGCTGGAGGATTTCCAGCGGGGCGTTTCAAAGGGGGGAGGGCGGTGGATTGATGATGGGGGGTGAGAGGTTGGACATTTCGGTTAGAAATGACCAGATCCACCGCCGCTCCATACAAGCGGGATCTATGTCGGGCATTGTCGTGGGATCTTCGTCCATTGTCAAACGCTATTTCTCTGAAGCCAGCTAGTGGCCTCGTGCGCGGCGACGAGGCTCCGGATCTGGCCCTGTCGAGAAGAAGAATTCCGCTGTAAAACCAGCCGACTCTGTCCGGTTTCGCATACGGTGGTCTAGCCGCTGCGAGGCGCCGCCCGCCCTGCTTTCCCGACGGCCTTCGGGTAGGTTCCGGACCGTCCCGCCCCCCGCACGAGGTTGTCCGTGGCACTGCGCCGGCGCTTCCACATTCGCACCTACGGGTGCCAGATGAACGTCCACGACTCGCAGAAAGTGGCGGCACTGCTCACCCGCGCGGGCTATCGCGCCGCCGAGGATCCCGAGCAGGCGGATCTGTTGATCGTGAACACCTGCTCGATCCGCGAGAAGGCGGAGCACCGGCTCTACACCGATCTGGGACGGCTGCGCGAATGGAAGGAGCGACGTGCGGGGCGCGTGCTCGGTGTGGCGGGCTGCGTGGCACAGCAGGAGGGGGACGCGATCCTGCGCCGCTTCGCGGCGGTCGACTTCGTCTACGGCACCCACAACCTGCGCCTCGTGCCGGCGCTCGCCGCTGCGGCCGAGCAGGGCGAGCGCAGTCTTCGGATCGAAGAGAGCCGCTCGCTCGAGCGCTTCGACCTGCCGCAGCACCATCCCGATCTGCCGAGCGAGACCCCCGGTCGCGCGTTCGTCACCGCGATGGAAGGCTGCGACATGTTCTGCACCTTCTGCGTAGTGCCCAACACCCGCGGCCGCGAGATCAGCCGGCCTGCGGCAGGGATCGCCGCCGAGGTCGAGTCGCTCGCGGCAGCAGGGGTCCGCGAGATCACGCTGCTCGGGCAGACGGTCAACGCCTACGGGCGCCACGACGTTCGCCGCGGCCGCGCGCCCAAGGCCGGCACCGAGAGCTTCGCGGCGCTGCTGCGCCGGCTCGCGCGGGTGCCGGGAATCGAGCGGATCCGCTACACGAGTCCCCACCCGAGCTTCTTCGACGACGAGCTGGTCCGCGCGCACGGCGAGCTGGAGGTGCTGTGCCCGCACGTGCACCTGCCGGCGCAGAGCGGGTCCGACGCGGTGCTCGCCCGGATGCGCCGGCCCTACAGCGCCGCTGCGTACCGGGCGTTGTGCGAGCGCCTGCGCGCGGCGCGCCCCGACGTGGCGCTGACGACCGACCTGATTGTCGGCTTCCCCGGCGAGAGCGACGCCGACTTCGCGGCCACGCTCGCGCTGATGAGCGACGTCGGCTTCGTCGACGCGTACACGTTCAAGTACTCGCCGCGGCCGGGCACCCCGGCCGCGGGGCTCGATTCTCCCGTCGAGCCCGCCGTCGCGCAGGCCCGCCTCGAGGAGCTGCAGCGCCTGCAGCGATCGCTGACGCTCGACGCACACCGGCGCCGGGTGGGCAGCGAGACCGAGGTGCTCGTCGAGGGCGAGAGCCGCCGCGGCGCCGGCCAGGCCTCGGGCCGCGATCCGTACCACCGGGTGGTAAACGTCGCAGCGGAGGCGGAAACTGCTGGTCTTCGCTCGCCTGCGGCTCGCCGCGCGCGACTTGCCGCGCCGGGCGACGTGGTGCGGGTGCGCGTGGTCGACGCGACGCCGCATTCGCTGATCGGCGAGCCCGTGTCGCCCCCGCGCCGCCTCGCGGAGTTCGGCCTGAAGAACACCGCGATCCGGGCCGATGAGGAGAAGTGGAGCGCACTGCTCTAGGCGGACGGACCCCTGCTCCGAGCCGTGCCGTGCCGTGCCGGGGGGGGTCATGCCCAGGGGCCGCATACTCGCCGTTGACGACCAGCGCTATTTCCGCGAGCTGATCGAGGCCCTGCTCGTCGAAGAGGGTTTCGAGGTCCAGACCTGCTCGAGTGGCGAGGAAGCGCTGCGGATCCTCGACCACGCCGTCTTCGACGTGATCGTCACCGACCTGGTGATGCCGGTGATGACCGGCACCGATCTCGTCCAGCGGGTCAAGGAGTGCTTTCCCGAGCAGGAGATCATCGTCGTGACCGGCGTCGTCGACGTGAAGAGCGCCGTCGACGCGATGAAGGTCGGTGCCACCGACTACCTGCTCAAGCCGTTCGATCGCGCCACGCTGGTCTCCGCGCTGGAGGGCATCCTCCAGCGCTCGCGGCTGCGCCAGGAGCGCGATCGCCTGCTCGCGGAGAACATCGAGTTCCTCGGCGAGCGGTCGCTGTTCGAGCGGGCGATCGGCCTGTTCCATGCGACGTCGATCCCGGCGTTGTCCGAAAAGGTGCTCGACGGCCTGTGCCGCGAGACCGGTGCGCAGGGTGGGGTGCTCTGGTGGCTGACCGAGGACGCTGCGACGGGGCTCCAGCTGGCGGCGGTGCACGGACTGGTGCGCCCCGAAGAGGAGCGGCCGCGACTTTCGGACGCGGATCTGCCCGAGGCGATCCGCGGCACCGGGGCCACCACCGCGCTCGTGGACTGGAACGATCCGGACGGCCTGCCGCGGCCCGCGCTGGTGGTGGTGCTGCGCCGCCGCGGCCCGCTGGCGGGCGTAATTCGACTCACCGATAAGCTCGGCGGCGATCGCTTCGACGACGTCGATCGCGCGTGCGCCGAGAAGTTCGCGACGTTTGCCGACGCGGCCTACCGCAACGCCGAGCGCTTCCAACGGCTGGAGCGCCGCACGCTCCAGGATCCCGACACCGGCGCGTACCGCATCGAGTATCTGCACGACCTCGTCCGCAACGAGATCGAGAAGGCCAACCGCTTCGGTCGCAGCTTCGGACTGCTGAAAGTGGCGATCGGTCCACTCGGCAAGCTGCGCAAGAAACTCGACGAGCCCGCGTTCCGCAGCTGGCACACGGCGCTCGCGCGCCACCTGGGACGACAGCTGCGCGCCACCGATCTGCTCGCGCTGCACGGAGACGGCCAGTTCTGCGTGCTGCTCGCCGAGACCGACGCGGTCGGCGCGGCGACCTTCAAGCAGCGCGCCCGGCACGCGCTGGAGAGGTGCGAGCCGCTGGCGGCCGTCGCGGCGGATCTACGCCCCGAGGCGCTGCTCGGCTGCGTCAGCTATCCGGCCGACGCCACACAGTTCGACTCCCTGTTCCGGACGCTCGACCGGCGCGTCGCCGAGGATCGCCGCGTCCGCGAACGCGAGCGGCGTCTCGCGGCGCTCCCGATCGGGGACGCGCTGGCCCGGCTGGTCGAGGACGCCGAGGGCGAGCCGGTCGAGGGAGTCGCCTCCCTGTTGCGCTTTGCGATCTCCGAGATCGGACGCCGGCCGCGCGAGCGCAACGTGCTGTTCTGCCGCCCCGGCGCGCTGTTCGCAGACGCGTTCGCCGACGGGCTGCGCCAGCGCCGCGATCTCCCCAGCGAGGACGACTGGGTCGTGCTCGCGGAACCGGTCGGAGCGGGCATGGCCGAACAGGGCATCACCTGGCTCCCGCCCGACGCGTTGCCGGGCGGCCCGCCGTTCGCGGTGCACTTCGGCGACGGACCCTGCTACGTGCTGGTCGCCGCCGAAGCGGCGGGTACCGGCCGCGCGCGCTTGTTCCACTCCAGCGAACGCGCGTTGGCCGAGTCGCTGGTGTTCCGGCTGCAGCGCGAGCTGCGCGTGCCGAGACTCCACTGATGGTTGACACGGTCCTCGTCGCGGACGGCGACACCGAGCGCGGTCGCCGCGTCGCAGAGGCTTGCCGGGCGATCGGGATCGAGGCGCGCGTCGTGACCCACGGCGCAGCCGCGCTCGAGATCGCGCTCGCTGAGAAGCCCGCGGCGATGGTCGCGCAGGTCGAGCTGCCGCTGATCGACGGGACGCGCCTCGCCGGCATCCTGCACGCGAATCCCCACACCCGCTCGATGGCGATGCTGTTCGTCGGCGACGGCCCCGGCGACGGCGCAGCGCGCGACACGCAAAACGGCCAGGTGATCCCGGGCCACGCCGATCCCGACACGATCGCCCACTTCATCCAGGCTCTGCTCCGCAAGCGTTCGCCCGAGCCGCTCGCCGCCGCGGGTCGCGACGCGCCCGGCGTCGAGGGAAAGCTGGCGCAGGTCGCGCTCTCGGAGCTGATCGAGCTGTTCCACGTGAACCGCAAGACGGGTGTGATCGAGCTGCGCCAACGCGGCGGGCGGCGGGCCGCGACCGGGCGGATCGCGCTGCGCGACGGCGACGTGATCCAGGCGCAGACCGGCAGCGTGGAGGGCGAGAAAGCGCTGTATCGGCTGCTCGCGTGGCGGCGCGGCAGCTTCGCGTTCCGCGAAGGCGCGGTCGACGAGCGCGCGTCGATCGAGCGGCCCACGCGTGCGCTGCTGCGCGAGGCGCAGCGACAAGCCGACGAATCCGAGATCCGCAGCGAGCTTCCCGCCGCGCACGCGCGCATCGCACTCAAGGTCGCGCGCTCCTCGCTGCCGAATGTGCTGCACCCGTTGACCCAGGAAGTGCTATTGGCGCTCGATCTCTCCGGCCGCGTCCAGGAGGTGCTCGACCGCTGCAGCTTCCCCGACTACCAGGTGCTGCGCACGCTACAGACGCTGATCCGGCGCGGAATGGTCGAGCTGCGCGCCGAGAACGCCCGTCCCGAGACCCCTGCCGGCGGACTGTTCGCGCCATCGCTGGTGGCGCGCCTGCGCGACTGGCTCGAGCAGGGTCGGTCGCGCGACGCGGCGCCGCTCGACGCCAAGGTGGTGCTGATCGCGTCGCAGCCCGAGGCCGCGAGCGCGCTCGTCTCGCTCTTCGCGCGCGTGCCGGGAGTCGAGCACACCCCTCGGGGCGAGACTCCTGGCGTGTGGCCGACGCTGCGGATCGCCGTCGACGAGGACGTCGCGATCGAGCTGTTCGAGGTCCCGGCCGACGCGCGCTTCGCGCCGATCTGGCCGATCGCGGCGCACGGGGCGCTCGCGACGCTGTTCGTGCACAGCGGCGGCATCGACGCGTCGGTCGCCGCGCTGCGGGCCGCGATCGAGGAGGTCGGCGCACTGCCGCGCTCGCGCTGCTTCCATCTGCTGCTCGAGAAGACGGACCCGCGGGCTGTCGGAGCGCTGTCCGAGCGACTCGCGCTGTTCGACGACCGCAGCGTGCTCGCCGTGTCGCCGGAACGCCCGGACGCCGCCGCTGCGAGTCTGCGCGAGCTGCTGGCGCGTTTACTGCCGTGAGTGGCGCGCGGGCGACTCGCGCCCGCCGCGTCGGTTGACCCGTCCGCACGGCGCCCGTAACCTGCGCGGCGTGGAGATCCGCGACGGACTGACCTTCGACGACGTGCTGCTCGTGCCGGGGTCCAGCGAGGTGCTGCCCGAGGGCGTCGACGTCCGCACCCGCCTGACGCGGGAGATTTCGCTCCACATTCCGCTGTCGTCGGCGGCGATGGACACGGTCACCGAGCACGAGACGGCGATCTGCCTCGCGCAGAACGGCGGCATCGGCATCGTCCACAAGAACCTGGCGATCGCGGCGCAGGCGGCCGAGGTCGACAAGGTGAAGCGCTCCGAGTCGGGCATGATCTCCGACCCGATCACGATGCGCCCCGAGCAGCGGATCCACGAGGCCATCGAGGTGATGGCCCGCTACAAGATCTCGGGGGTGCCGATCACGCGCGACGGCAAGGCCGTCGGCATCCTGACCAATCGCGATCTGCGCTTCGTGCGCGATACGCATCAGGAGATCTCCCGCTTCATGACGCGGGAGGGTCTCGTCACGGTGCCGCCGGGCACCAACATGGAGCGCGCCAAGGAGCTGCTCCACGAGCACCGGATCGAGAAGCTGCTCGTCGTCGACGAACAGCGGAACCTGCGCGGCCTGATCACGATCAAGGACATCGAGAAGAGCGAGCGCTTCCCGGACGCGTCGAAGGACGCGATGGGCCGCCTGCGCTGCGGCGCCGCAGTGGGCGTCAGCGCCGACACGGTCGAACGCGCCGAGGCGCTGCTCGCCGCCGGCGTGGACGTGGTGGTGGTGGACACCGCGCACGGGCACTCGAAGGGGGTGCTCGACACGGTCGCGGAGCTGCGCCGCCTGTTCCCGGACCTGCCGCTGGTCGGCGGCAACGTGGCCACCGCCGAGGGCACCGAGGCGCTGATCAAGGCCGGCGTGTCGGCGGTAAAGGTGGGCGTCGGGCCCGGCTCGATCTGCACCACCCGGATCATCGCCGGCGTCGGCGTCCCGCAGTTCACCGCGGTGGTGGATGCGGTGCGCGTCGCGAAGCGTGCGGACGTGCCGGTGATCGCCGACGGCGGCGTCAAGTTCTCGGGCGACGTGGTGAAGGCGCTCGCGGCCGGCGCGTCGAGCGTGATGATCGGCTCGCTGTTCGCCGGCACCGACGAGGCGCCCGGCGAAGTCGTGCTCTACCAGGGGCGCTCGTACAAGGTCTACCGCGGCATGGGCTCGGTCGGCGCGATGACCCAGGGCAGCGCCGACCGCTATTTCCAGGCCGGCGTCACCGAGGCGAACAAGCTCGTGCCGGAGGGCATCGAGGGCCGGATTCCGTACCGCGGCAGTCTGACCAGCAACATCCACCAGCTCGTCGGCGGCCTGCGCTCGGGCATGGGCTACGTCGGCGCCGCGAACCTCGCCGCGCTGCGCGACCGCGCGCGCTTCGTCCGCATCTCCGCCGCCGGCCTCCAGGAGAGCCACGTCCACGACGTGATCATCACCAAGGAAGCGCCGAACTATCGGATCGACTGATTGCCGGAGCGCCTCTTCGCAACTGGATTCAAATCCTGTTGCAGGGCGTTCCGAACTCGCTCCAACTTGGCTATCTTGTACATGTGAAGAACGCCAAAATTGGGGAGCTGCGCAACGAGTTGAGCCGCTTTCTCGGCTACGTTCGCCGAGGCGGGACCGTGCGGGTGTTCGACCGCGATCGCCCGATCGCGGACATCGTACCCGTGCGGGAGGCGGCCTCGACGGGCTCCGGCGGGCTGGATCAGACTCTCGCGGACCTCGAGCGCCGCGGCGTGCTTCGCCGAGGCACCGGTGTCGTTCCCGAACGCCTGCTGCGCGGGCGACTGCCCCGGGCGAAGCGCAGTGTGCTCGAGGCGCTGCTCGAAGAGCGCCGCGAGGGACGTTGAGGTTCTGGGACACCTCGGCAGTCGTGCCGCTGCTCGTCGCAGAGGAGTCGACGCGCGCCGTACGCGCGCTGATGATCGAGGACCCTCAAATGGCCGTCTGGGCGCTGACGCCGCTGGAAGTGCACTCGGCGCTGTGGCGTCGACGCCGTCACGCGGAGATCGAGGTTCGAGCGCAGGCGGCCGCCGAGGATGCACTTCTCGAGCTGGAGGGGGCGTGGTCGATCGTGGCAGACGTGACGCAAGTGGATCGTCGCGCCCGCCGTCTGTTGGCAACTCACACGCTCCGCGCTGCGGACGCCGCGCAGCTTGCGGCTGCGCTCGTTGCGTGCGACGAACGCCCGGAACGGCTTCCATTCGTGACGCTCGACGAGCGTCTTGCGGAAGCGGCGCGGCGCGAAGGTTTCTCGGTCCTGCCGTCTTGATCTGATCACTCGCCGCGGGCGTGTCGCCTGAACTACCGCCTGAGCGCTCGAGATCTCCACGACCAGAGCCTCGCTCAAAGGAGAGGGCCGGGCGGCGAATGAGTTGCACCACGATGCGGTTCGATCTATATTGATCGGTGCGTGGCGAAGAGGCGGACGAAAGCGCCCGGCAAGGGCCGAAGGGTGCTGAGCGGCGGACGCAAGCGGGTCCTCGTGGTCCTGTTCGTCCCGGGCGTCGAACGCGACGGAACGACGTCGATCGACCAGTCGCGCTGGGTGGACTCGGCTCTGGAGATGTTTGGGCGCGTGTTCGGGGGCGCGACCGCTTACCCGAAGGCGAAGGGGATCTGGCGCGACGACGAGAGAGGCGGCGCCCTCGTGAAGGACGAGCCGGTCGTGGTGCATTGCTACACGACACCGATCGACATCCAGGATGGCCGCAACCTCGCCGAGCTCGCGAGCTGCTGCAGGACGATGGGACGTGAGGCTCGGCAGGGAGAGATCGGCCTAGTGGTCGGGGACGAGTACTTCGCCATCCGCGACTTCGGAGAGGAGTAGGCAATGAAGACGCAGCTCGACATGGACAAGATCGCCAGAGGCCTCGGTGCTGAACGCCGCGGAAAGGTCACCACGTCGGGCGGCTACTTCGGGGCGATGCAGCTCCTCGCGGACATCGAGGCCCGGTTCCGCGTGCCGTCCGGCGGCGGGCGGCCGACGGACCCCCGCTGGACCGAGCGGCGGCTCGTCCCGCTGGCACAGAAAACGCTCGAACGGCTCGAGGAGATCGCGGCCAAGGTCCGGGAGCACGGCGGCGTGAGCGTCGAGCCGATGCAACTCGCCGCGCTGCTCCTCGAGAGGACGACCGAGGATCTGAACGAGGACGAGGTGGAGAACCTCGTCCGTCCGAAGCGGCGCGCGAGCCGATGAAGGCGATCAGGGACCAGAAACCCTAGACTCCGCCGCGACCCTCCCAGTCCCCGTCGCTCCGACGGTTCCCCAACCGGTCGACCTCCCGACCCCCACGACGGCGTCGCACTCCGTGCGTCGCCGCACCCGAGCCGAATTCCCGGTGACGACCGCACCGCAAGCGCCCGGAGGGCGCGCGCAGCGAGCCGAAGGCGAGCGAAGTCGACAGGCTAGCGATCGCATCCTGATCCTCGACTACGGCTCCCAGTTCACGCAGCTGATCGCGCGCCGGATTCGCGAGCAGCACGTCTACTGCGAGATCCACCCGCCGACGCTCGACCGCGCGGCGATCGAGGCGTGGGACCCGGCGGGGATCGTGCTGTCGGGCGGGCCGTCGAGCGTGCTCGACCCGGGCGCGCCGGGCCTCGACCCGGCGATCGTGGCGCTCGGCCGCCCGGTGCTCGGCATCTGCTACGGCTTCCAGCTGCTCGCGCACCGGCTCGGCGGGTGGGTCGAGAAGGCCGACGACCGCGAGTACGGCCGCGCGCTGTTCAAGCTCGATCGCGACGACCCGCTGTTCGCCGACCTGCCGGGCGGCGCCGAGCGCGTGGTGTGGATGAGCCACGGCGACCGCGTGCTGCGGCTGCCCGAGGGCTTCATCGTGCTCGGCTCCAGCGAGAGCTCGCCGTATGCCGCGGTCCGCCACGCCGATCGGCCGATCTGGGGCGTGCTGTTCCACCCCGAGGTCGCGCACACGCAGGGCGGGGCGCAGATCCTCGCGAACTTCGCGCGCCGGATCTGCGGCTGTGCGGGCGGCTGGACGATGGAGGCGTTCATCGAAGAGGCCACCGCGCGCGTTCGCGCGCAGGTCGGCGCGCGCCGGGTGGTGTGCGGCCTGTCGGGCGGGGTCGACTCGTCGGTCGCCGCCGTGCTCGTGCACCGCGCGGTCGGCGATCGGCTCACCTGCATCTTCGTCGACAATGGCCTCTTGCGCCGCCACGAGCGCGAAGAGGTGGAGCAGCTCTTCCGCAGCCATCTCGCGATTCCGCTCGTCACCGCGCGCGCCGAAGACCGCTTCCTCGACCGCCTCGCCGGCGTTGTCGATCCCGAGCGCAAGCGCCGGATCATCGGCCACACGTTCATCGAGGTGTTCGAAGAGGAGGCGCGCCGGCTGCGCGACGACGGGCGCGGTGACGTGGAGTTCCTGGTGCAGGGCACGCTCTACCCCGACGTGATCGAGAGCGTGTCGGTGCGCGGCCCGTCGGCGACGATCAAGACCCACCACAACGTCGGCGGGCTGCCCGAGCGCATGGACCTGACGCTGGTGGAGCCTCTGCGCGAGCTGTTCAAGGACGAGGTGCGCGAGGTCGGCCGCAAGCTCGGCCTGCCCGAGGCGCTGATCGGGCGGCATCCGTTCCCGGGCCCCGGCCTGGCGATCCGCGTGATCACCGACGTCACCCGCGAGCGGCTCGCGATCCTGCGCCGCGCCGATGCGATCGTCGTCGAGGAGATCCGCCGCGCGGGCCTCTACGACAAGCTGTGGCAGGCGTTCGCCGTCTACCTGCCGGTGCAGAGCGTCGGCGTGATGGGCGACGAGCGCACCTACGAGAACGCGATCGCCGTGCGCTGCGTGACCTCGATCGACGCGATGACCGCGGATTGGGCGCCGCTGCCCACCGAGGTGCTCCAGGCGATCGGCACGCGCATCATCAACGAGGTGAAGGGCGTCAACCGCGTGGTCTACGACATCTCGTCGAAGCCACCGGCCACGATCGAGTGGGAGTGATCGCCCGCCGCGTCCGAACTGTGTGAAGGGAGGGGGAGGGGGTGCCCCGGCCGTTCGTCCATCTGCATCTGCACAGCCAGTACTCGCTGCTTGACGGGGCGATCAAGATCGACCCGCTGTTCGAGCGCGCGAAGGCGCTGAACATGCCGGCGGTCGGCCTCACCGATCACGGCAACCTGTTCGGCGCGATCGAGTTCTACGAGGCGGCGCGCCGTGCCGGGATCAAACCGATCATCGGCTGCGAGGTCTACATCGCGTCGGGCTCGCGCTTCGAGAAGGAGAAGCGCGAGCGAGACGAGAGCGGCTTCGACGCGATCAACCACCTGCTCCTGCTCGCGCAGAACGAGGCCGGCTACCGCAACCTGATCCACCTCGTGTCGAAGGGATACCTCGAGGGGTTCTACTACAAGCCGCGGATCGACCTCGATCTGTTGCGCAGCCACAGCGACGGCTTGATCGCCACGTCGGGATGCCTGTCGTCGATGGTGTGCCGTGCGATCACCGGCGGCCAGCGCGACACCGCCTGGCGGCTGGTCGACGACTTCGCGCGGATCTTCCCCGACCGCTACTACCTCGAGATCCAGCGCCACGGCATCGGCCTCCAGGACACGGTCAACGCGGAGCTGGCGAAGATGGCGATCGACCTGCGGCTCCCGCTGCTCGCCACCAACGACGCGCACTACCTCGAGGCGGGCGACCACGAGCACCACGACGCGCTGCTCTGCATCGGCACCGCGACCAACCTCGACAACCCCGATCGCTTCCGCTTCGACGGCCACGGCTTCTACGTGAAGGACGGCGACGAGATGGCGGAGGTGTTCCGCGACCATCCGTCCGCGGTCGCGAACGCGCTCGAGATCGCCGAGCGTTGCGATCTCGAGCTCGGGATCGACACCGGGCGCTACCAGATGCCGGAGTTCCAGGTGCCCGCCGGCCAGACGCGCGAAGGGGTGCTCGAGGCGCAGGCCTGGGCCGGATTGCGCGCGCGGCTCGGGCTCGAGCCCGACGAGCCGATCCCGGCCCACTTTTCTGAGTACGGCGTGCGGATGGAGCACGAGCTCGGCGTGATCACGTCGATGGGCTTCGCCGGCTACTTCCTGATCGTGGCCGACTTCATCGGCTACGCGCGCGCGAACGACATCCCGGTGGGCCCGGGCCGCGGCTCTGCCGCGGGCAGCCTCGCCGCCTGGTCGCTCGGGATTACCGGTGTCGATCCGATCGAGTACGACATCATCTTCGAGCGCTTCCTGAACCCCGAGCGGATCAGCATGCCCGACATCGACGTCGACTTCTGCATGAAGGGGCGCGACCAGGTGATCCGCTACGTCGCCGACAAGTACGACGGCGACGGCGACGAGGGCCGGCGCGTCGCGCAGATCATCACGTTCGGGAAGCTGCAAGCGCGCGCGGCGGTGCGCGACGTCGGGCGCGTGCTCGGCATGTCGTTCGGCGACGTCGACCGGATCGCGAAGCAGATCCCGGAGACGCTCGGGATCAGCCTCGAGGAGGCGATCGAGCAGTCGGCCGAGCTGCGCGCGCGGATCGAGGCCGACGGCCAGGTGCGGAAGCTGTTCGAGACCGCGCGCAAGCTCGAGGGCCTGACGCGCCACGCCAGCACGCACGCGGCCGGCGTCGTGATCGGGACCGACCCGCTGATCGAGACCGTGCCGCTGTACCGCGACCCGCGCTCCGGCGACGTCGTCACGCAGTTCGACATGCGCTGCGTCGAGAAGATCGGCTTGATCAAGTTCGACTTCCTCGGCCTGCGCACGCTGACGACGATCGCAGCGGCGGCCCAGCGCGTGCGCGAGGGCGATCGGCCCGACTTCGACATCGAGCGCATCCCGTACGACGACGCGAAGACCTACGAGATGCTCGGCACCGGCGACACCGAAGGCGTGTTCCAGGTCGAGTCGGACGGGATGACCGACCTGGTGGTCAAGCTCAAGCCGCGCGCGTTCAAGGAGCTGATCCCGATCGTCGCGCTCTACCGCCCCGGCCCGCTCGGCTCGGGGATGGTCGAGGACTACATCAACCGCAAGAACGGGCTGACCCGGATCGAGTATCTGCTGCCCGAGCTCGAGGAGCTGACCGCCGAGACGCTCGGCGTGATCGTCTACCAGGACCAGGTGCTCCAGATCGCCAATCGCCTGGCGGGCTACAGCCTCGGCGAGGCGGACCTGTTGCGCCGCGCGATGGGCAAGAAGAAGCCCGCCGAGATGGCGAAGCAGGCCGAGCGCTTCAAGAGCGGCGCCGTCGCGCGCGGCGTCGACAAGAAGAAGGCCGATCAGGTGTTCGCGCTGATGGCCGAATTTGCGGGCTACGGCTTCGCGAAGTCGCACTCGACCGCCTACGCGCTGATCACCTACCAGACGGCCTATCTGAAGGCGAACCATCCGCGCGAGTACCTGGCGGCGCTGCTCACCACCGAGTCGGGCAACCACGACAAGCTGTCGCGCTACATCGCACTCACGCAGCAGCTCGAGGTCGCGATCCTTCCGCCGTCGGTCAACGAGTCGCAGCGCGACTTCACGGTGACGAGCGGCGGCGTCCGCTTCGGGCTGGCGGGCGTGAAGAACGTCGGCGAGGGGGCGATCGAGTCGATCCTCGAGGCGCGCGCGCAGGGCGGCCCGTTCCGCAGCGTGTTCGACTTCGCGTCGCGGATCGACAGCCGGCGCGTGAACCGCCGCGTGGTCGAGAGTCTGGTGAAGTGCGGCGCGTTCGATTCGCTGCACGCCGAGCGCGCCGTGGTGTGGGCCTCGCTCGACACCGCACTCGAAGCCGGCGCCGCCGCGCAGCGCGATCGCGAGATCGGCCAGGCGAGCCTGTTCGGCGGATCGTCGGGCGGCGACGCTCCCGAGCCGGCGCTGATCACGGCGGCGCCGTGGACCGATCGGCAGCGGCTCGAGCACGAGAAGGAGGTGCTCGGCTTCTATGTCACCGGGCATCCGCTGTCGGCGGTGGCGTCGCAGCTGGCCCGCTTCGCCGACACGAAGGCAACCGACACCGAGGGCCGCGCCGGCCGCGACGTGCGCGCCGGCGGCCTGGTGACGTCGTTCCGCGAGACGCGTACCCGGCGCGGCGCGCTGATGGCGTTCGCGACGCTCGAGGATCTCGACGGCCGCTTCGATCTCGTCGTCTTCGCCGAGCCCTATGCCCAGTACGGCGGTCTGCTGAAGCAGGCGAATCAGGCCGAGGGCGGCGGCGGGCCGACGCCGGTGCTCGTGTCGGGGACGCTCGAGGTCGGCGATCCGCCGAAGATCCTGGTCCGCGAGGTGATCGAGCTCGAGCGCGCGGAAGAGAAGCTCGCCCGCGAGCTCACAGTGCGGATCGGCGCCGACGAGGCCACCCCGGATCGGCTCGCCGCGCTGCGCGCGCGGCTCGAGCGCAGCCCGGGCGAGTGCGCGGTGCGGGTCCACCTGGTGATTCCCGATCAGAGCGAGACGGTGCTCGCCGTGTCGTCGCTGCGCGGGGTGCGGCCCGACGAGACGCTGAAGCGCGATCTGGACGCATTGTTCGGACGCGCAGTGACGGAGGTGCGGGTATGAGCCTGCGGCACAGCGCGCGGCTGCTCGGGTTGGCCTGGATCGCGATCGCGCCGCTGCCCGCTGCAGCCCAGGAGCAGCGCGCCGAGTCGGTCGGAGTCGCCCCGATCACCGGCAAAGACAGCGCGCCGCGCGACACCGCGCTGCGCGCGGCGGTGTCGGGGGCGGTGGTGAGCGCGGCCGCGGCGATGCTCCCGGCGGACTTCAAGGCGCCCGTCGAGCCCGCCCCCGAGGACGGTTCGGGCGAGCCGAACGCGTGGCTCGCGAAGCGCCTCGGCGACGACCCATTCGTCTACGTCACCCGCTTCCGGATCCTGGAGGATCGCGGCCGGCGCCCGGCGATGTTTGCCGCCGACCGCGACGTCGAGTTCGAGTACGTGGTGGTGGCCGAGGTGAACCTCGACCTGGACGCGATCCGCGAGCGGATGGAGAAGCAGGGATTCGTGTCGCGCGCGCCGCGAGCGTCCGGACGCCGCGTGACGCTCGTGCTCGAGGGCCTCTCGAGCTACCGGCCGGTCGCGCTCGTGCTCGAGACGTTGGAGAGCGATCGGGGGGTCCGCTCCGCGCTGCCCGTCGAGTTCACCGAGCGCCGGGCCGTGCTGGCGGTGGACGCCGACCGGGACGTCGGACGGCTCGTCGAGGATCTGAGCCGGCGGGCCCCGGAGGGGCTCCGGATCGTCACCGTGGATCAGGGGCCCGCCAGCGCGACGCTACTCGTCGAATGGCAGCCCCCCGAGCCGGCGCCACCCGGCGATGGAGCCGGCACCGATTGACACGCGCGACTCGAATCGGTATCGATTTCGCGTCCTTAGCCCGGAACCGCGCGGACGCGAGAGCACCAGCCGGAGTCGAGCGGGATTCGGATCGTTCGAGTTCAGATCGTTCGAACAGGCACGTAGCTCAGTGGCTAGAGCACCACCTTGACACGGTGGGGGTCGGCGGTTCAATCCCGCCCGTGCCTACCATCGGCCAAAGACCATCAGCGGAATCGAAATCAGATATGCACCGCCCGTGTTCGTGATCGAAATCGGCCTCTCCTGTGAGGCTCGCCGGGTGTGCAGAGAACGCGCGCGCGTTGGACGCGCAATCACCGGCGCCCGCGCGTAGCGCCCATTCGGGGAGGGCGCCTAGCGCGCTGCTTCCAGGAGGACCGGGTTATCGCAGAATTCAGAAGGAACACCAAGAACGACGGACCCCGGATCAATCAGATGATCCGGGCGGCGGAAATCCGCGTGATCGCCGACGACGGAGAGCAGCTCGGAGTGATGACGCCCGAGGCCGCGATCGCGCGCGCCGAGGAGGTCGGGCTCGACCTGGTCGAGGTTTCGCCGGCGGCCCGTCCGCCGGTGTGCCGGATCATGGATTACGGGCGCTACAAGTACGAGCAGAAGAAGAAGGCCAACAAGAGCAAGGGACACGCGGCGAGCCTCAAGGAGGTGAAGCTGCGGCCCCGCACGGATCAGCACGATCTCGATTTCAAGCTCAAGAACGCCCGGCGCTTCCTGATGGAAGGGGACAAGGTCAAAGTGACGGTGATGTACCGCGGACGCGAGATGGTCCATCGCGACATCGGCCGCAAGCAGCTCGACCGCGTGGTGGAGCTGCTCGGGCCGATCGCGGCCGTCGAGAACCCGCCGCGCATGGAAGGCCGCTTCCTGTCGATGATCCTGGTGCCCAATCGCGAGGTGGTCGAGCGGGAGCGCAAGGCCGAGCTGCGGGCCGCGAAGGCGCTGGCCGAGAGCGACGCCGCTCCCGAAGCGGCCCCGGTGACGGAAGTGACGACAGCGACGGGCGATCTCGCCGAGCCGCAGGGAGCCTGACATGCCGAAGATGAAGACCCACCGCGGCGCGGCGAAGCGCTTCAAGAGGACTGGCACCGGGAAGCTCGTGCGTTCGCAGGGGAATAAACAACACATCCTGACCAAGAAGTCGTCGAAGCGGAAGCGCAGGCTCCGCAAGCGGGCGTTGGTGTCGGCGAGCGACACCAAACGCCTCCAGCAGATGCTGCCGACGCGCTAGCCAGGGCGCAGACAGCCTCTCGATCGAAGGGGCACGAAGGGGGACATCCGATGCCGCGCGTCAAACGCGGAACAGGCTCGCGCAAGCGGCGCAATCGCATTTTCGAGGCGGCCAAGGGCTACTACGGCACCCGGCATGGCCTGTTGAAGACCGCGCGCGAGGCGGTGCACAAGGGCTGGAAGTACGCCTACCGCGACCGCAAGCAGCGCAAGCGCGACTTCCGCGCGCTGTGGATCGCGCGCATCAACGCCGCGGCGCGCGAGAACGGCACGACCTACAGCCGCCTGATCCGCGGCTTGAAGCAGGCCGGCGTGGAGGTCGACCGCAAGATCCTCGCGGAGCTCGCCGTGTCGGACCCGAAGGCGTTCGGCGAGCTGGCCACACTGGCGAAGTCCCAGGCCGCGTAAGGGGCGGCGATGTCGGGGATCGACGACCTCGACGCGCTGCTGTCCGTGGCTCGCCGCGCGGTCGCGTCGGCCGGATCGAGCCAGGCGCTCACGGAGGTGCGCGCGCGCTTCCTCGGCCGCAAGGGCTCGCTCTCGGAGCTGTTGCGCGGCATCGGGGAGCTGCCGCCCGACGAGCGCGGGCGCGCCGGGCAGGCCGCGAACGAGGCGAAACGCAGCATCGAGACGTGGGTCGCCGAACGGCGCGAAGCGCTCGAGCGCAGCGCCACCGATGCAGCACTCGCCGACCGCCGGCTCGACGTGACGCTGCCGGGCGCCGCACCGCCGGCCGGGCACCTGCACCCGATCACCCACGTCACCCGCGAGATGGTCGGATTCTTCACGTCGCTGGGATTCTCCGTCGAGGAGGGCCCCGAGGTGGAGACCGACTGGAACAACTTCGAGGCGCTGAACATCCCGCCCGATCACCCCGCGCGCGACGAGCAGGACACCTTCTACCTCGAGGGCGGGCACGTGCTGCGCACGCACACCTCCAACGTGCAGATCCGCGCGATGACGGGGCGCACGCCGCCGTTCCGCTTCATCGCGACGGGCCGCGTCTACCGCCACGACGTGTCCCCCCGACACAGTCCGATGTTCCACCAGATCGAGGGCTTCCTGGTCGACGAGCGCGTCACGTTCGGCGACCTCAAGGGCGTTCTGCTCGCGTTCGGCCGTCACCTGTTCGGCGACGAGGTTCTGCTGCGGTTCCGCGCCAACCACTTCCCGTTCACCGAGCCCTCTGCCGAGCTCGACTACTCGTGCACGCTGTGCGGCGGCGCGGGCTGCAAAGTCTGCTCGGACAGCGGCTGGGTCGAATGGGGAGGCTGCGGGATGATCCATCCGGCGGTGCTCGAGCGCTGCGGGGTCGACTCCGAGCGCTATCAGGGCTTCGCGTTCGGCATGGGCATCGACCGCACCGCGATGCGGCGCTTCGGCATCCCGCACCTGCGCCACCTCTTCGAGGGGGATCTGCGCGTGCTGGGGCAGATCTAGTGCGGCTGCCGCTCTCGTGGCTGGCCGAGTTCGTCGACCTGCCCGGCGACCGCGCGCTCGCCGACCGCCTCAACATGGCGGGGTTCGAGGACGTGCTCGTGGAGCAGACCGGACCCGACGTGTCGCGGATCGTCGTCGGCCACGTGCTGGCGCGCGATCCCCATCCGAACGCAGACCGGCTCACGGTGTGCCGCGTCGACGTCGGCGACGGCGCCGAGCGCACCGTGGTATGCGGCGCCGCGAACGTCGCCGCCGGGCAGAAGGTCGCCGTCGCGCTTCCGGGCGCTCGCCTGCCCGACGGCACCCAGATCGGGAAGTCGAAGCTGCGCGGCGTGACCTCGGAGGGGATGATTTGCTCGCGGCGCGAACTCGCGCTCGCCGACGAGCCGCGCGACGCGGGTGAAACGGGGATCTGGGTGCTCGACGCCGGCGCCCGCATCGGCGCGCCGCTCGCCGAGGTGGCCCCGATCGGCGAGCGCATCCTCGAGCTGGGCCTCACGCCGAATCGCGGCGACACCGCGTCGCTGCTCGGCGTCGCGCGCGAGGTTCGCGCGCTGTTCGGAGGCGAGCTGCGAGAACCGCCGATCGATCTCGCCGAGGCCGGCGCACCCGCCGCCGATACGATCCGGATCCGCGTCGACGCGCCCGACGGCTGCTACCACTACGTGGGCCGCGTCGTCCGCGGCGTGCGCGTCGGCCGTTCGCCCGACGCGCTGCGCGCGCGCCTCGCGGCCGCGGGCTTCCGCGCGATCAACAACGTCGTCGACGCGACCAACGCGGTGATGCTCGAGCTGGGCCAACCGCTGCACGCGTTCGACCTCGCAAAGCTCGCCGGCGGCGAGATCCGGGTGCGGCGCGCGGCCGCCGCCGAGACGCTGCTCACGCTCGACGGGCAGACCCGGCGGCTCGATCCGAGCGACCTGGTGATCGCCGACGCCCTGCGCGCGGTCGCGATCGCGGGCGTGATGGGCGGCGCCGACAGCGAGGTGAGTGCTTCGACCACCGACGTGCTGATCGAGAGCGCACATTTCGAGCCCGTCACGGTGCGCCTCGCGGCTCGCCGGCACGGCCTGCACAGCGAGGCGTCGTACCGCTTCGAGCGCGGGGTGGATCGCGCGGGCATCCGCCGCGCCGCCGACCGCGCGGCGCGGCTGCTCGCCGAGCTGGCGGGTGGGCGCGTGGCGCCCGGGGCGGTCGAAGCGCGCGGTCACGCCGCGCCGCAGCCGCCGCGCATCGCGCTGCGCGTCGAGCGGACGAATCGCCTGCTCGGTCTGTCGCTGTCGGCGGACGAGGTCGTGGGCCTGCTCGAACGGGTAGGCGTCGTGGCCGCGCACGCCGCCGGCGGCGTCCTCGACTGCCGCGTCCCGACTCATCGCAACGACCTCTGCGTGCACCAGGACCTCAGCGAGGAGGTCGCGCGGATGGTGGGTTACGAGAACATCCCGACCACGCTGCCGGTGGCTGAGCTGGTGCCAGCGCGCGTTCCCGACAGCTACCGGATCGCCGAGCGCGCGCGCGACCTGCTCGCCGCCGCCGGCCTCGTCGAGGTAGAGAGCTTCCCGTTCGTCAGCGAGGCGGATCTCGCGGCGCTCCAGCTCGCCGACGATGACCCGCGCCGCCACGCACGCCGGCTGCGCAATCCGATCCAGGACGCGGACGACCTGTTGCGCACAACGCTCCTGCCCTCGCTCTTGCGGCTGGTGCGGCAGAACCTGAGCCGTCAGGTCCCGGCGGTCGGGTTGTTCGAGGTCGCGCGGGTCTTCTGCCCGAATCCAGGGGCTCCGGAGGGACCCGGAGAAGATGGGCTCCCGCGGGAACCGCTGTGGGCGTGCGGGGTCGTGACCGAGAACCTGCATTCCGACCTGTGGAGCGGGCGCGAGCGGCCGCCGGCCTTCTTCCGGGCCAGCGGAATCGCCGAAAGAGCTTTGTCCGGGCTGGGTTATGTGGCATCGTTGCGAAGCACAGCAACCGCTCCCTACCTCCATCCGGGAGCATCGGTCGATCTGTGGGCAGGGAGTACCGGGGTGGGAAGTGTCGGGGAGCTTCACCCGTCCGTGGCAGCAGAGTTCGGCATCGAGCCGCACTGTGCGATGTTCGAGCTGAATCTCAGCGCGCTACTTGCCGTAAAGAAAAGAGAATTCCAGTTTCGGGAGGTATCGAGGGAGCCTTCGGTGCGCCGCGACCTGGCCGTGCTCGTCGATCGGGCGCAGCCGGCCGGGGCGCTCCAGGAACAGATCCGGAAAGTCGGGGGTCCGGATCTGGTGTCCGTCGAGATCTTCGATCGCTACGAGGGTCGGGGCATCCCGGAAGGTCGCGTAAGTCTCGCGTTTCGCTTGGTGTTTCAGCGGGCCGACCGCACGCTCACCGACGCCGAAGTCACGCGCGTCACGGAGCGGGTGGTCACAGCGCTGACGGAACGATTCGGAGCCGAGCTCCGCTAGCCCCGGGTGCCGTATGCAGGAGGCAAGGGCCATGACGAAGGCCGAAATCGTAGAGCAGATCTATGAGCAGGTGGGCTTCTCGAAAAAAGAATCCGCCGAGCTCGTCGAGAAGGTATTCGAAGCGATCAAGGAGACGCTCGCCGACGGCGAGAAGGTCAAGATCTCCGGTTTCGGGAACTTCGTGGTCCGCGACAAGAACTCACGCAAGGGCCGCAACCCCCAGACCGGACAGGAGATCCTGCTCGACGCCCGCAAGGTGCTCACGTTCAAGCCGAGCCTGGTGCTCAAGAACATGTTGAACGATCGTCCCGTCACCGAGGTCGAGGCCGACGAGGCGCGCGCGCTCGCCAACAGTGAGGCCGGCGGACGCTGACCGGCACGCAACGCCGATCGCGGAGGTTTGCCATGGAGAACGACGCCCGCACCCCCGAGCCGTCGCCGGCCGACAGCGCGCAGATCCCGGAGCGGCGCTACTACAGGATCGGCGAGGTGAGCCGACTCACCGGCGTGAAGCCCTATGTGCTTCGCTACTGGGAGTCGGAGTTCCGCTGGATGGCGCCGCAGAAATCGCGCTCGAAGCAGCGCCTGTACCGGCGGCGCGACATCGAGATGATTCTGTTGATCAAGAAGTTGCTCTACGGGCAACGCTACACGATCGCGGGCGCGCGCAAGAAGCTGCGCGAAATGGGCGTCGGCACAGCGCTGGAGACGGGTGGCCTCTCGTTCGAGACCGACCACCGCGCGCGCTATCGCAAGATCCGCGACGAGCTGGCCCAGATCCGCGCGCAGCTGTGACTGCGAGGCTGCGCGGTGCGCTGCTCGCCGGGTGGCTGGCCGGCAGTCCGGTTGCCGTGATGGCGAACGCGGCGAACTGCGACGCCTGGCCCGGTGAGCCGCAGCCGCTGCCGACGCTGGCAGACCCGGATCCGCTGCGCGCCCAATGGGCGTCGCTGCGCACGAACGAGCTGGCGAGGGTGGCGCTGCGCTTCGAGGCGGACGACCCGCTGCGCGCGCGCCAGATGTGGCGGCGCCTGTTGTGCATGGATCCCGCCAACGACGAGGCGCTCGCGGGCGTGATGCGCTCGCGCGCGGTGCGCGTCCACCGGCCCGAGCTGGTCGACGCTCCGTTCACCGCGGCTCGCTTGAGCGATGCGTGGGAAGCGCTCGCTGCGCCGCTCGGGCTCCGGAAGGGTCCGACGGTCGATGCGTACGAGCAGGCGATCCTGTCCGAGTTCCGCGCGCTGCGCACCGCGGTCGGCACGCTGGAGGCGCAGGTGCGCGCGGCGGAGTTCGAGGAGGCGCTCGCAAATGCGCCGGACCTGCGCACGCGACTGGCGCAGGCGCCCGCCGGCGGGACGCGCGCCAGCCTGCTGGCGCAGACCGAGGTGCTCGCCGCCACCGCCCTTCTGGCGCTCGGGCGCGCCGAGGCCGCGGAAACGGCTCTGCGGCGTGCGCTCGCGGTCGAACCGGCGCTCGCGCTCGATCCCGCGGCGACCTCGCCCAAAGT
>Ga0184637_10000353_pt1 | contig 34150 bp, 26 predicted proteins | sample PLM3_127_b2_FD_133143 | JGI IMG/M metagenome (GOLD analysis project Ga0184637, IMG submission 133143) | Groundwater sediment microbial communities from an aquifer in East River, Colorado, USA - PLM3_127_b2 | ecosystem: Environmental > Terrestrial > Soil > Riparian zone | place: USA: East River... | reverse complement strand
GGCGGTCTATCTGGCTGAAGATTTGAATCTGGGGCGGCAGGTAGCCATCAAATTTCTTTCGCCCGAGAGGGCGGCTGACCCCGAATTCCGCAAACGTTTTGTGCACGAAGCTCGCGCCCAGGCGATGCTTTCCCACTCCAACATCGCCACTTTCCACGAAGTGGGCGAAGAAAAGAACACCGCCTTCCTTGTTATGGAATATATCGAAGGCCAGTCTCTTTCCGAGTTGGCAAAGCAAGAAAAATTGCCCGTTTCCGAGATTTTAGAAATAGCCATTCAAGCCGGAGAAGGTTTGCAGGCGGCACACGAAAAGGGAGTGGTGCATCGGGATATCAAACCGGCCAACATTCTTTTGAATTCCAAAAGGGCGGTAAAGATAACCGATTTCGGTCTGGCCAAATGGAAGGGAGCCACCACCATCACCCAAACCGGGGCGCAGCTGGGAACGGCTTGTTATATGTCGCCGGAGCAGGTTAACGGAACAAAGGTTGACCAGCGCAGCGACATTTTCTCGTTTGGGGTGGTTTTGTACGAATTGTTATGTGCCAAAAGGCCCTTTGAAGGAGACAGCAAGCAGGCGATTTTTTACGAACTTTTATATACGGAGCCTCATCCTTTAGCGCGCTATAGCAGCAATATCCCTTCGGGTCTGCAGGAAATAGTTACTAAATGTTTAACCAAAAAACCGGAAGAGCGTTACCAGTCGGCGGCAGATCTGGTTGCGGACTTGAAGCGGATTAAGCGTGAAGTGATTTCGGGAGAAACCGATTTTCAGCCGGCGAGAGTCGGAAAGCGTTCCTTTAGAAGAACTCTTCGTAAGGTTTCCCTCCTGCTTGCTGGGGGAGCCGTGATTCTGGTGGTGCTGTTTTTGTTTCCGTGGATCCAAAACTCCATCAAGAGATTGCTCGGCATCGGGACGATACCTTCCAAGAAAAATCTCGTAGTACTTCCCTTTACCAATGTTGGAGGAGACCCCACAAAGCAGGCTTTTTGTGACGGACTGGGGGAAACGTTGAACAATAAGCTTAGCCAACTGGAACAGTTCCACCGTTCTCTAAGGGTCGTGCCTGTTAGTGACCTGCGTAAATCCAAGGTTTATGGTGCGGAGGCGGCCCGAAAGATTTTTGGCGTAACGCTGGCTGTAAGCGGCAACGTACAGGCAACAGAAAATAGGATACGATTGACCATAAACCTGATTGACACGAAGACCTTGCGGCAGCTGAGGTCTACTATCGGTGATTACCAGATGGCAAATTTCGCATCTCTGGAGGATCAAACCGTTAGGAAAATCGCCACGATGCTGGAAATTGAATTGCCGCCTCAAGCCGTGCTGGAGCTGGCCAGGGGGGGTAGTTCTGTTTCTATCGCCTGCGTCTTTTACCTTCGGGGTCGCGGCTACCTTCAGCAATACGAGAAACCGGAGAACCTCGATTTGGCCATTGGCCTGTTTGAGCGAGCCTTAAAGGAAGACCCCCTCTATAGCCTGTCTTACGCGGCCCTGGGGGAAGCTTACCGGCGCAAATATGACGCGACAAAGGATAGTCAGTGGATGCAACTGGCAATTAGGAATTGCAACCTGGCGATTGGGTTAAACGAGCGACTGTTGCCTGCGTATCTGACTCTGGGGATGATTTCCAAGGGAAGCGGTCGGTACGAGGAAGCGGTCGGCGAATTTCGAAAAGCGCTCGAATATGATTCGCTTAACGTGGAGGCTTACCGGGGTCTGGCCGGTGCGTATGAGGCACTGGACAAAACCGACAGCGCGGAAGCCACCTACCAAAAAGCGATTAAATTAAGGCCAAGCTATCCGGTTGGTTACAGCTATCTCGGGGCGTTCTATTTCAACCAAGGACGGTATGATGGTGCAGCGGCCCAGTTCCAGAGGGTAGTGCAGCTCGCTCCCGAAAACATCAAAGGTTACAACAACCTGGGCGGGGCCTACATAAAGCTGGGGCGTCCTTACGATGCTGCGGCAGCGTTGGAGCGCTCACTTAAGATTCAGCCTAATCCTGTTGCCTACTCGCAACTGGGGGCTTTATACTTTTTTCAAGTGGCGCGTTACACCGATGCGGCTCGGGTGTATCGGCAAGCCCTGGAACTGGATAGCAGCGACTACCAGGTCTGGGGTTCTCTGGGTTCGGCCTATTACTGGGCACCCGGCGAGCGGGCCAAAGCGTACCCGGCTTATCAACGCGCGGCCGAGATGGCGGAAGAAAAGCGAAAGGCAAACCCACGAGATGCCACGCTCTTATCCCATCTGGCCGATTTTTATTCGATGATGGGGGAGAAGCACAGGACTCTGCCTCTTCTGGAACAATCTTTGGCACTGGCGCCGGCCGACCAAGACGTAATCGCCAGAGCCGGGGAAACCTACGAGCAGTTAGGACAACGGGAAAAAGCCCTGGAATGGATTGGGAAAGCGCTAAATAAAGGCTACCCGCTGGAAAAAGTTGTTCAAAGTCCGGGGTTGAATAGGTTGCGTGAGGACCCCGGTTTTCAGCGTCTCACTAAAGAACTGACCAACAAACCGAAAAACTGAGCGTATCACTTATAACCGAAAGGAGGATTATATGGCAAGGAAAGAAGTAACAATCACCCGGGAACAGGATAACGAAAAGTTTTTCTGGAAGGTTTATCCGGGTGAGAGGCACGCCCAAAAAGGAGATACCATTTGCTTGACGGTTGTCGGTACGGATGCCGTCCTGTTGGTTCCGAAAGAAAAACTCTTTGGGCGTCAGCAGCGGCGCGATGTCGACATGCCGCCCGGCACATTAGAGTTGGAGGTAAAGGGCGAGGAGGGCAAGTATCCCTATGCGATCTTCTGTATGGGGGACCCCGCTGGCTTTGCTGTGGGAGGATCCAATCCAATAATCATAATCGATCCGGGTCCGTAGCAACCGTTCGGGCTTTTCACTCTATCAGCTGCTGCTTCCGAAGGTGAGAAAGACCTCATCCCTTTAATTCCTCTCTCCACAAAGGGAGAGGGGGGGAGGAGGTTTTTCTCTTGCCTTATTTTTCCCGGCCTCTAATATTTAGCCCCAACGATGCCGGTGCTGGAGACCAAAGAGAGAATTGTAGCGGATTGGAAGGCGGCAGGGAAGCGATTAAAATTTAACGTCCGGCTCTGTTTCGATTGCGGCGCCTGTGTTGGCGTTTGCCCGCATGATTCTTTGGTTTTAATGCCCCACGGAATTGAAATCGACCATTCCACCTGCACCTTGTGCAATGCCTGCGTGCGTACCTGTCCCACGGGGGCGTTCGAAATACAGAGATTAGAGATTGGAGATTAGAGATTAAAGGACAGGAACGTTATGTCTTTGTAGGGGCGATTCACGAATCGGCCTTTCTCTCTCCGTATCGGAGAGGGCCTGCCCGAGCCGAGGCTCGGCATCGGCCAGGGAATACAAGGGTGAGGTCTGTATGGGGAGGCCCCTGTGCCTGCCCGCAACTTTCCGGCGCCCCGCTGTGCGGGGCGAACAAATCGCAGGTTGAAACCTGCGCCGGTTTGGAAAGGCGTAGGGCGAATGCCCCTCGACTACGCTCGGGACGAGCCATTAGCTCCTACGAAAAATTAAAAATCTAATATGATATCTGAAAACCATTATGACTTAATCGTTGTTGGCGCTGGGCCGGGCGGTTCTTCGGCAGCCTTGGCGGCAGCACGCAAGGGGCGCAAAGTTCTGCTCTTAGAAAAACATTCCATCATCGGCTATCCCCTCTGCTGCGCGGAGGGAATTTCTAAACTTGGGTTGGAAGTTATCGTCCCGATTAACCCGCGCTGGGTCGCTTCGCGGGTGGAGCGGGTCCGTCTGATCGGCCCGGGTGGAGTCGAGGCGCGCATTGAGCACCCCAATGCCGGATACGTTTTGGACCGGAAAATTTTTGACCGGGACGTGGCCACGCTGGCCGCCGGAGCGGGCGCCACGGTTAAAACCAACGTGCAGGCAGTCGGGCTTTTGAACGGTGGAAATGAGCCGGCACGGGGCGTCAAAGTTATCGAGGAAGGCAGGCCAAACGAATATTTTGCACCAGTTATCATCGCTGCCGATGGAATTGAATCCCGTATCGGCTTCTGGGCGGGGTTGAACACCACCTTGTATCTTTCCGGTTTCGACTCGGCGGCGCAATACCTGCTCGGCGGTTTGAGGCTGGACGAAGAATGCCTGGAATTCTATTTTGGCCGCGAACTCTGTCCCGGCGGCTATGCCTGGGTTTTTCCGAAAGGGAACGGCACGGCCAACGTCGGCCTGGCCTTCACGCCGGCCTTGAATGCCAAGGTCAAGGCAATCGATTTGCTCAACCGTTTCATCGCCGAGCGTTTTCCGGGCGCCTCGATTATGGAAACAGTGGTCGGCGGCGTTCCGGCCTATGTTGGGAAAAAGTTGATGCGGGTGAAAAATGTCCTGCTGGTTGGCGACGCGGCCCGGCTGGTCGATTCGATTTCCGGCGCCGGGATTGCCAATGCGTTACTCTCTGGAAAAATCGCCGGAGAAGTGGCGGCGGAATATCTGCCCCAAAAACACTCGTTTAAATTTTTAGAGCGTTACCGGCAGCTTTGGGATAAGGTCAAAGGGCGAGAGATGCGGTTTTATTTATACATCCGGCAAATCTACGTCCGGATGAAAGATAAAGACTTTGATGAGGTGATAAATTTCGTGCGACCGCTCTTTGCCGACCGCCCGGTTTCGGCCATTGAACCAATCGGCCTGGTCAAAAATGTGTTAAAAAACAACCCCAAGCTTTTGCTTTTGGCCCGCCATATAAGATGGTGAGAAAAGCCGGGGTCGGAATCTACGCCGCGGCGGCGATGGAACGGGACAGGCGGGATTTGAGCCGGGCGGCGCGGTTTTTCGGAATCAGTTTGCGCTTGGCCGCTTTGTCGATGACCGAAAAAGCTTCCTTAATATGTTGCGCTTTTTTGGCGGAATCTTTTTCCGTTAAGGCAGCCTTTAAAACCGTTCTCAAGCGGCTTTTGGCTGCTCGGTTTACCTGGCGCAATTTTTCGGACTTACGCAGCGCCTTTTTTGCCGATTTGTGTCTGGGCATTCAGTCTCCTTCGGGCATACAGTCTAACCTTTTCCAGCCATTTTGTCAACCGAAAAGGAAAATTTAGCCCGTTCGGCCGGGGCGGTCTCCGTCGCCACCTTTGGCTCGCGGGTTTTGGGGTTGGTTCGGGAGCAGGTTTTTGCCTATCTGTTCGGAGCCGGATTTTACATGGATGCCTTTGTGGCCGCCTTCCGCATCCCCAACTTGCTGCGCGACTTGTTTGCGGAAGGGGCGCTTTCGGCCGCCTTTGTCCCGGCCTTCACCAAAAAACTTTCCACGGACGGAAAGGAAAAGGCCTTTCACCTTTTTAATGTGGTCGGCAATGCGTTGGCAGTTGTTCTTACCATTGTTGTAATTCTCGGAATAGCTGTGACCCCCTGGATTGTTTCGGCGATAGCCCCCGGTTTTGAAAAAATAGCCGGTAAGGTCGAGTTAACCGCTCACTTGACGCGGATAATGTTTCCCTTTCTCTTTTTAGTGGCTCTGGCGGCCTTGACTATGGGGGTTTTGAATTCGCTGGGGCGTTTCGCCTGGCCCGCTTTTTCCTCCGCTTTCCTAAATATAGGAATGATTGCCGCCGGCTTTGCCATCTGCCCTTTTTTCGACCCGCCGATTGTGGGAATGGCTTACGGCGTTTTATTGGGGGGCTTTCTGCAGTGGGCCGTTCAACTGCCAGCTTTATATAAGGAAGGATATCGTTACCGGCCAATTCTTTCCTTCACCCATCCGGAGCTTTTGATAATTGCCGGGCTGATTATTCCAGCTATCGTTGGCATCGCCTCCACGCAGGTTAATATTTTTGTCAACACTCAAATCGCTTCGTTAATGCCGCAAGGGGCGGTTTCGTATTTGAATTACGCCTTCCGCTTAATGCATTTTCCGCTGGGAGTTTTTGGGGTCGCTTTGGCCACGGTATCTTTACCGGCTCTTTCGCAAAAAGTAGCAGTCGGTGATTCCAAAGGGGTAGCGGCGACGGCCGATTCCGCCCTCGGCCTGGTGTTTTTTTTGAATCTTCCAGCCACGATGTTTCTAATTGTTTGTGCCGTTCCCCTTATTTCGGTTTTGTATCAACATGGTAAGTTTGGACTAATGGACACGACCAACACGGCACAGGCTTTACGCTTTTACGCCATCGGCTTGCTTGGTTATTCCGGGGTTCGGGTTTTAGCTCCGGTCTTTTACGCCTTTGCGGATACTAAGACTCCCGTAAAAGTCAGCATCGCCGCCGTATTCACCAACATCGCGCTTAACCTTTTTTTCTACCATTTGGGTTTAAACTTTAAATGGCTGGCTTTTTCCGCTTCCATCTCGGCTTTCGTTAATTTTTTTGCCTTGCTCCATCTTTTCAAAAGGAAGCTGCCGGAGTGGCAGGGAAGAGCCGTAATGTCGAAGTTTGTGAAAATTTTTATTGCCTCCCTTCCGGCCACATTTATTTGCTGGGGGGGTTTGGGTTTTTTTAAAGAGCATTTGGCTGCGGGGTTTTTATGGGAGAGAATATCAATACTCCTTGGCTTTTTTGTACTTTTTTCCGGGCTCTATCTTTTGTCCGCGCGCCTGCTGAAAATTCCGGAAGTAACCATGCTTTTTAGTATCCTGCGCAAGATTTTTTCACGGTTCAAGCCGGCCTGATTAAATATGGGGGCGGAAGCCGAAAGAATTAATAAAGTGGCATTGCCAGCCCCAGCTTTTTGGGCGGCTCTATCTTTCTCGTTTGGAATTTTTATTTCATCGTTATTTACAAATAATTTATTAGTTTGGCTAATCGGTGTCTTGGGTTTTGGGCTTTTTGGAATTTGGTTTCATATCAAACAGAAAAATACTCCGGCGAATCTCCTATTTCTTTCGCTTTGCGTTTGCCTTGGCGCGCTGCGTTTATCCATTGAAACTGATTTAATAGCTGCCCGCTCGGTTTCCAGTTTTTCGGGTCTGAATAAGCGGCTTTTCCTTGTCGGCAGGATATGCGAATTGCCGGAAGTAAGAGCCAGCTCCACCCGTTTATATCTGGATAAGATAAGAGTGGGGTGGAGAGAGAAAATTGAACTGAAGGGCAAAGTCGTGCTCTCCATCGGTCAGCCAATATCCCATTTTAGCTTGGGAGATAGGATAAGCTTGGTCGGGTTTCTCGATTCTCTTTGGGCCCCTGCCAATCCGGGGGCTTTGGACTTTTCCCGTTATATGAGGATTCGCGGCGTAAAAGGAGCTGTTTATCTGAAAGATGACCGTTTCGTTAATATTGAAAGCAGAACCAATGCTTCTTGGAAGAAAAAGTGGGAGGAGGTGCGCCTTGCCGTTAAGGAAAGGTTAGGCTTGGGATTGCCACCCGCAACAGCCGGGATTGTTCGCGGTTTTGTATTGGGAGATACCCGCCAGATTGAGCCGCAAACGTTTGAGCTTTTTAAAAAGACCGGTACTTTGCATCTTCTAGCCGTTTCCGGCGCCAACGTGGCCCGGGTTGCGCTTTTGCCTCTTTTGCTTTTGAAACTTTTTCACCTCCCCTTGCGCAAACGTTACGCTATTGCGCTGGTCGTCGTCTGGATTTTCGTTTTGTTGACGGATTTACAAGCGTCCGTGCTGCGTGCGGCCATAATGTTTACTTTTTGGGCGGTCTCCAAGGTTCTCTATCGAGAGGTTTCCGGTCTGCAAACTTTGGGACTATCCGGGCTGTTTTTGCTTTTGATAAAGCCCTTCTGGCTTTTCGATATTGGTTTTGAGCTTTCGTATATGGCCACTTTTGCTTTAATTTTTTCCTTTCCTGAAAAAGTGGAATATGAAAAGCACTGGTTTATACGTCGGTTTGATTGGGCTATTTGGAACAATACTCGTAGCTCCGCAGCAGTTTTTCTCCTAATCACTCCCATTTTAGCCTACTATTTCAATCAGGTAACTTGGGCATCCCTTTTGGTCAATGTTGCCGCTGTCCCTTTAGCTGCCTTAATCACCTGGAGTTCAATTTTGAGCCTGATTTTTTCGACGTTTGGTTCGGGATTCCTTTTTATACCGGTTCAAATCAAGCTATTTTCGGTACTTCTTGCCGTTCAAAAGTTTTTTGCCGAGCTCCCACACATTTTTATGCGCGTTCCACATCCATCCGCGCCGGAGGCTTTTCTTTTAACGCTTGCCGGAGGGGGACTCTTTCTCCTCTTTTTTAAGCCGCAGCGAAGAAAGGCGGGACTTTATTTATTTTTGGGAAGCTTGACGCTTTTCGTATGGGGGCAAGCAATGAAAACGAAACCGGATATTCAGCTCACTGTTTTGGAAGCGAGGAATGAAACGGTTTCTGTTCTTTCCAGTGGCGACAAAACATTTGTCGTCGGAGGAGGCCGATTGGGTGGAAAGGCGAACTCACCCGAAAAGACTTTGGCACCGTATTTGGCCTACCTGGGAAAATCCAAAATTGACGGCTATTTCCCCTTATCCTTCGATTCTTTGGCGCAAGCTGCCTCCGATAAAATCTCGGAGTTATTTTCTCCGGAGTTGAAGAGCTGGCCGATTGACAAAAAGGTAGTTCAAAGTTTGCAAGCCGGTTCATTCTCGAAACTGGATTACCTTTTGGCACCAAACGATTCGGTACCATTTGGTTTAAAAATTCTAACTGATTCATTAACTTTTTTGTTTGTTCCCGACGGTCAAAAACTTTTCAACTTGAAATTAGATTCCTTGATTAGCGGGCCTATGGTTTTGATAAGCCCCGTGGACTCAATCAAAGCCAAAACTTTGCTCCAAATGCCCAAGATTAAAGCCGTGGTTTCTACCCGTTCGCTTTTTGGCCGAATGCCAGAATTTGCCCCTGATTTATTTTTTACCGCAAAAGATGGCGCGGTTACTTTTCTTAGGCGAAAGGAGAAGTGGAAGATTTCGACCTACCTATCCAAAAGGCATTGCGTTCTTTCTTTTGCAGATATTTAGCAAAGTTTTGGCCTTTACGCCGATTGGCCGGGCCCGGCAATCGGTCTATCTCTTTTGTTTTTTAGGTGTTAAAGAAATCTTTGGTCTAACCCGATAATGCTAAAGAAGAGGGGGAATTTTAGAGGATGGCATTTACAGGGAATTTAAAGACGGTTGCTTTTTCGGATATTTTGCAGCTTCTGTCGCAGGGCAAAAAGACCGGCGCGCTTCTGGTCACCAAAGGGCCTTTGAAAAAAGAGGTGTATTTTGGCAACGGCAACATCGTGTATGCCACTTCGGCCAACGACGAAGAAGACCTTTTGGGGAATTTGCTGTTGAAGCGCGGCAAGATATCCAAGCCCGATTTGGACCGCGCCATTTCCCTGCACAAATCAACCGGCAAAAAATTGGGCGTCACGCTGATTGAGCTGAATCTTTTTTCGCGGGAAGAAGTTGTGGCCGCCCTTAAACTGCAAATTGAAGAGATAGTTTATAACCTCTTTGGATGGAGCGAGGGGGATTTTGTTTTTCAGGAGGGCAAGACTCCCTCGGCCAATCAGATATTAACCGACTTGCCGACATCCGGCGTCATTCTGGAAGGCGCCCGCCGGATAGACGAATGGGTGGAAATCCAAAAAGCCCTGCCGGCTTCCCATCTCCCCCTAAAGCTTTGCTCCAATCCGAAAGTGGGCGGCGAAGAGTTGAGGTTGACGGTGGACCAATTTGTAGTTATGACCATGGTGGATGGCAGCCGCACCTATCCGGAGATTCTGCGAGCTTCTCCTCTGGGTGAATTCGTCACTTCCAAGGCTTTGCATCAGTTGGTTCAGAACAACCTGGTGGAAGCGATTCCCAAAACCAAGTCCCGTTTAAGTTCGCGCGAAGAAGAAGAATTGGTGTTTTCGGTCGCTTTAAGAGTTTTTTCGGCCTGTTTTGCCGCTTTGGTGCGGGTGATGGATAAAAAGGTGGGAAGAAACTTTCTGCGGCGCCACCTGCCCCGCCCGGAAGGGAAAAAAGGGGTGGACTTTTATTTGGCTTCGTTTCTTTATGGGGATGATTCGTTCAATCAGGAAGACTTCTTCAACCATCTGACGGGCCTGCCAAAGGAAATCCGCTATCACAAGCTTTTAGCCGGCCTGGCCGATATATTACAGGAAGGTTTGGAAGTTATTCGTTTGGTGTTGGGAGAAGCAGTGTATAATAAAACTTGCAACGATATGCGCCGGGAAGCTTCGGCCATTTTTTTGGAAGAAAGGGAGCTGGTGTCCAAGTATGATTTGGAAGCGGAGCTGTATCAAAGTTTGAAGAAGGAGTAAGCAATGAAAAGAGTGCTTTTGGGCAGCGCAATTTTTTTGATCCTTCCGTTTAGTTCCAGTTGGGCCGATGTCGGGGAACCGGCCACGAGTTCCTTTTTGGGAATTATGCTGTCGTTTGTGGCCGGTATTTTTGGAGCCGTAGGTTTGGCCTTCGCTTTTAAATTGTACCGTTTGACCAAAGGGGGGGAGCTTTCGACCGCCTGGCAATGGCTGACCTGGGCCTTGTCTTTTTTTGCCCTTGCGCAAGTTTTGAGTTTTCTGGCCGGAGCCGGATGGATTTCGGCTTCACCCGGGACGGTTTCGCTTTTGCAATTTGGAGCCGGATTGGGAATCGCTCTGGGAATCGCGCGCATAAAAAAGGTGATGAGTTAGCCCTTGCCGAAAAAATACAACCAGCATAACTTGAACGGGTAGAATGCTTAACTTAGCCGAACTGGACGATCGCATCGCCAAGTGTGAGAAAATCTTGGCGGAAAATCCGAATTCGCAGATTTTTGCCGCCCTGGCCGACGCCCACCGCCGCAAGGGGCAATTGGACAAAGCGTTGGAGGTCAGCCGCAGCGGGTTGAAGCTACACCCCAACTACGGCTCGGCGCACCTGGTAATGGCCAAAGTGCATATGGACCGGCAGATGTACGAACTGGCGGAAAAGGAATTGGAGGAGGCGGTGCGCTTGGACGGGCGCACGCGGGCCACCGAGCTTTTGCTGTGCGAGATTTATATACATAAAAAGAAAGTTTCCGATGCTCTGTCCATTCTCGAAAAACTGCACATCACCGACCCCGAAAATCAGGAAGTAAAATATCTTTTGGAGCTTTGCCGCAAGGAAGCGGAAAAGAGCCGCCCGGCCGCTCCGGCATCCAAACCGGCTTTTTCCGAACCGGCTCCTTATGGCCGGAAAAAAAGAGGAGATTCCGACCTTTTCACCGCAGGCGCCGAAAGTGCCCGGGAGTCCCTTGTCGGTCCCCAGGATGCCTTGGAAGAGCTTTTTGGCACTCCGGAAATTCAGGCTTTGATGGTGGTTAACCGGGAAGGTTTAATTGTCGAAAAAAGGTTCAAATCCGATTGGGATGCAGATATTTTGGCCGCCATCAGCGCTTTCATTTTTAGTTCTTCAGAAAATGGCCTGGAGAAGGTGGATATGGGGCAGCTGGAGAAAATTTGGATTGATACCGACGGCATGAACTTTCTGACGGTACGGATGGAAGACAAAATTTTATCCATTGCTTTCCGGCCGGATATTAATCTGGGCCGGTTCAAAATAAAAGTTGGGGCCTATTTAGATTATGCCCTTTTGGCTGGGGAGGGGGGTTATGTCCAGAGAGCTTAGCAAGGCAGTGCTCGCTCTTTTTGCCTTGGCGGTGATACCGACGATTTTCTTCCCGGCCAACTTTGGTTTGAATTATGCCGCTTGGGCCGGTCCGCAACTTTTGGTGGCGGAAACGGTTTTTTACTTTTTGGTTTTCTTTTGGATTTTTCCGGAAGCGGCTTTTTTTAAAAAAGTCGAATTCACCTTAGGGACTTTGACCTACCGGCTTTTGGCCGGAACTCTTTTTGGAATTCTCTTGGCCGGTTTTCGTTCCTTGCCGTTGAAAACCGGCTTGCCGGAAGGATGGTATGCCTATTTCCCCGGTTTTTTGCTCACCAGCGCGGTTGTTCCTTTCGTTTTGAAAGGGTTTTGGAGCACTCGGGCGGGGAAAAAGCATACGACTCGCGGGTATGATCCCGCTGGCCGTCCCGATCTTTCCGTTCCAAGTTTTAGCCGCTCGCGAACGGAGACCGCCCGTCATAAAGTCGAAGGCAGCGGCCGCCGGGATTTGCGCGAAATCAACTTCGACGATGCAATGGCCTATATTGGGGAGCAAACCGGCGTTGAAAAAGCTTATTTGATTGACCAGGAAGGTTTGGTTTTGGCTCGATTTGAAGCGGGCGGGGTTTGGGAAGATGAGGTTTGGGCGGCGTGGGGTTTGGTATTGGCGCAAAAGAACAACGATCTGATTTCCGGCGTTGGCCCGCACGAGTTAAAGGGGCTGGAGCTTTCCACTACCACCGGCCGGATCTACGTGCAAAAAGTTTTGGATTTTTACCTGGTTGCGGTATTGGGGCCGCAAGCCGATGAGTTGTTAAACGTCCGGCTGGTGCGGGCATCGGAAATGATCCGCCGGCACTGGCAGGAGAAGTACGAACCGGTTTTGAAAAACAATCGGGAGGAACGCTATGTACCAGATCTTAGAGGAGCTTAACCGCACGACGGGCGTGACCGGCAGCATGCTGGTCGGACAGGACGGAATCGTCATTGCCGCCGATTTGAACACCGGCGTGGAAGATGACGCGGTGGGGGCCCTGGCGGCTTCCATTGCCAGCAACGTGCAAAAATCCTTGGACCGGCTGCGCCAAAGTCCATTAAAACAGGTTACCATTGAAGCCGAAAATGGCAAAATTTTTTTGGCGGATGTCGGAAAAGGAATTTTGGTGGTCACCACCGACACGCGGGTCAATATCGGCCTGGTGCGGCTGGAAATCAAAAACGCGGCGGCACGCCTGGCGGTTGCCTGATAACGTATGGTTTCAATAAATTACGCATTTAAAGAGATATCCTGCAAAATAGTTTATTACGGCCCCGGACTTTCGGGCAAGACGACAAACTTGCAGTATGTCCACAAAAAAGTGCCCCAGACCACCAAGGGAGAGCTGATTTCTTTGGCTACCGATGCCGACCGAACCCTATATTTTGATTTCCTCCCGATTAATATAGGCTCGGTAGCCGGTTTTACCACCAAGTTCCAGCTCTATACCGTTCCGGGGCAGATTTATTACAATGCTACGCGCAAGTTGGTCCTGCGGGGGGTGGATGGGCTGGTTTTTGTGGCCGACTCGCAAGAATCAAAAATGGAAGAAAACGTCGAAAGCCTGAAAAATCTTCTGGATAACCTTCAGGAATACGGCTATTATTTAAGCGAGGCTCCTATGGTCATCCAGTACAACAAACGGGATTTACCGGGGGCGGTACCTATTGATGTATTACAAAAAGCGCTGAACCCGGAAGGATTGCCGCACTTCGAAGCGGTGGCCGTCAAGGGAGAGGGGGTTTTTGACACCCTAAAGTGGATCATCAAATTGGTTCTGGAAAAAGCGCAGACTAAATCGCAAACCCCTCCCAGCGGGCCAGAGAGGATTGTCTCTGCTACGGCTGCGGGTTTGCCCGAATCCAATGTGGAAGTCCCGCCGATGGCCGTTCCGCCTCCCCGTCCGATTCTGGAGCCGGTGGGCGTCGGCTTCCGGGTTTCGGCCTTGGAGGCAACCAAGAGAATGGTTGAACGTCCTTTGATAGCGGCCGGGATTGGGGAACGTTCAGCGGAAATAAACGTTCCCGGATACAGGAAGCCCGAGCCGGTTTCTGCCGCCCAGCGTTCGGCGGAGACCCGGCCGGAGATTGCGTTAAAAAATCGGGCGATTTTGCGCCCCAGCGAATTGGTAAAAAACCGGGTGGAATCGGCGGCGCCCAAGAAAAGCTTTTTTGCACGTTTGCTTTCATTATTCGCTAAGGAAAAAAAGTAGGAGGGTACTGTGGAAGAAGATTTGATCCTCTACGAGGAGGAAATAGCCCGCATCGACAAGGTGCTCTCCCGCCTGATCAAAGGGGCGGAGGCCAAATGCACCTTGCTGGTGGACAAAGATGGGCATTTAATCACCCGTCAAGGCTTTACGCATTCTTTGGACACCACGGCCTTGGCGGCGCTTTTGGCCGGCAGCTTCGCTTCCACCAAAGAGATTGCCCGATTGGTCGGCGAACCGGAGTTCTCCATTATGTTTCACCAGGGGAAGCGCGACCATATCCATATCTCGCTGGTTGGTGAGCGGACCATCCTGGTGGTGATTTTTGATGATCGCACCACGATTGGAATGGTGCGGCTCTATGCCAAGGAGGTGGGGGAAGAGTTGGCTTTGATTTTCCGCGACGCCAAGGAGAAAGCCAAAAAGTCGTCTTCCAAGCCGATTACCAGCGAGTTTTCCAATCAAGCGGAAAGCCGCCTGGATGACATTTTTAAAGATTAGCTAAAACCACACTGCGGGGCGTTTAACAAAAGGAGGGTTTTTGACGGCCGAACTGGGGGCCTTGTTGGTCAAGGCGGGCAAAATCACTCAGGATCAGCTCGCTAAGGCTTTGGAAATCCAAAAGCAGACCAACGGCAAGCTGGGCCAGATTTTAGTTCAGCTGAAAGCGGTCCCGGACGAGAACGAGATTTCCGAGTTCGTGGGGCGGCAGCTGAACATCGGCGCTTTGCGCCTTTCGGATATCGAATTAAATCCGGACATTGTCAAGTTCATCCCGCTGGACATCGCCCGCAAGTTCAACGTCATCGCCATATCAAAATTAGGTAAAACGTTAATTGTTGCCATTGCCGACCCCAATAACATCTACGTTTTAGACGCCATCAAATTTATCACCGGCTGCACGGTCCAGCCGGTTCTGACCCCCGAAAAAGCGATTCAAAAAGCGATCGAGGCCCTCTATCAAGACTCCGGCGGCTTAAAGGAAATTTTAGATAGAATTGAGGGAGAAAGTTTAGAGGTTATTGATTCGTCCGACGATGCCATTACCGAACAGGATTTGCAGTCCCAAGTTCAGGATAAGCCGCTCGTCAAGCTTGTCGATCACATCATAGCCGACGCCATTCGCAAGGGGGCTTCCGATATTCACATCGAAACGTATGAAAAAAGAATTCGGGTCCGCTACCGCATCGACGGCGCTTTACAGGAAATGGCCCCCCTGCCCTTCCGCTATCGGGCGGCCATCGTTTCGCGCGTAAAGATTATGGCCGATTTGGATATCTCCGAGCGGAGGCTGCCGCAGGACGGTCGTATCAAAGTCAAAATCGCCGAGCGGACGGTGGACCTGCGCGTTTCGGTTTTGCCCAACATTTTTGGCGAGAAAGTGGTTATGCGTATTCTGGATTCAAAAAGCTTGATGGTCGATTTGACCAAACTCGGTTTTGAAGAGCATGCGCTCAAGCAGTTTGAAGCCGCCATCAATGTGCCGTATGGAATTATACTGGTCACCGGCCCAACCGGTTCGGGCAAAACCACCAGTCTCTATTCGGCCTTAAAGACGATTAACACACCGGATATAAACATCTTGACAGTCGAGGACCCAATAGAGTTCAATTTTGATGGGATTAACCAGGTTCAGGTGAAATCGGAAATTGGGCTCACCTTCGCCGTGGCTTTGCGCTCCTTTTTGCGCCAGGACCCGGACGTGATTTTGGTGGGAGAGATTCGCGATAACGAGACCGCCGAAATCGCCATCCGCGCGGCATTAACCGGGCATCTGGTTTTCTCCACTTTGCACACCAACGACGCCCCTTCCTCGATTAACCGGTTAATCGATATGGGTATCGCCAACTATCTGGTGGCCACCGCCACTAAAATGATTGTGGCCCAGCGCATGGTGCGCAAGATTTGTCAGTTTTGCAAAACCGAGGTGCCGCCGACCAAAGAAATACTGATAAAGCTGGGGGTGCCCGAGGAGGAAATTGGTTCTTTTAAAGTCTTCGAAGGACGGGGATGCCAGGAATGCGGACAGACCGGGTATTCCGGCCGCTCCGGGATATTCGAGGCGATGGAGATAACTCCGGCCATCGAGGCCATGATCTTGCGGCAGGCGGCCACTTCGGAATTGCGCGAGCAGGCCATCAAAGAAGGAATGTTGACTTTGCGGACCGCCGGCTTGGCTAAAATTAAAAGCGGCTTGACCACGGTGGAAGAAGTTCTGGCGGAAAGCTCGGTGTAGGCGGTTCAGAAAAAAGCGGGATTGGCCGATATCAAAAAAGATGGAGGTAGAACGTGGTAACACTTAAAGATTTGTTGGATTTAATGGTTAAACGGGGAGCGTCCGATTTGCATTTGACGGTCGGTTCCCCTCCGCAGCTGCGCATAGACGGTAAGTTGACCAAAACCGACATGGATATTTTGACCCCGGAAGACACCAAGAAACTGGCCTACAGCGTGATGAACGAAAAGCACCGTCAGCGCTTTGAGGAAAAATCAGAGTTGGATTTGTCTTTCGGCGTCGAACAGCTTTCCCGTTTTCGGGCCAACGTCTTCATGCAGCGGGGAAACGTAGCGATGGCTTTGCGTCAAATTCCGTTTAAAATAAGAAGCTTTGACGAGTTGGGAGTTCCCAAGGTGGTGGTGGAGATGGCCAATTTGCCGCGCGGCCTGGTTTTGGTCACCGGCCCCACCGGTTCGGGGAAATCGACCACCCTGGCGGCCTTGATCGACAAGATAAATAAAGAGCGTCACGATCACATATTGACCGTTGAGGACCCAATTGAATATTTGCATCGCCACAATAGCTGCTTAATCAACCAGCGCGAAGTGGGCGCCGATACTTTGTCTTTTGCCTCGGCTTTGAAGTATGCCCTGCGGGAAGACCCGGACGTGGTGCTGGTGGGCGAGATGCGCGATTTGGAAACGATTGAAGCGGCTTTAACCATTTCCGAGACCGGCCATTTGGCTCTGGCCACTCTGCATACCAACTCGGCGATGGAGGCCATCACCCGCATCGTGGACGTTTTTCCGACCAATCAGCAAGAGCAGATTCGCATTACCCTATCGTTTGTTTTGCAGGCGGTGGTTTGCCAGCAGCTTTTGCCCAAGGTGGGAGGGGGGCGGGTTATGACTATGGAAATTATGATTTGCACCCCGGCCATTCGGGCCTTAATCCGGGATGACAAAATTCACCAGATTTACAGCTTGCTCCAGGCCGGCCAGAAGTACGGAATGAAAACTATGAATCAGTCGTTGGCCGAGTTGTATTTGTCGCGCAAAATTACCCAGGGGGACGCCATTTCCCGTTGCACCAACATGCAAGAGTTTTCCGAGCTGGTGAGCCGGAAAATGGAAATCGCTGCGGCTGTATAGGAATAGGGGGAAACTATGCCGGTATTTGAGTACAAAGGAAAATCGATAGCCGGTACGGTGGTGACCGGAGAGCTTAAAGCCCGTGACCGGGCGGAACTGGAGAGGATTCTGCGCTCCAACCGGATTATGGTCACCTCGGTCAGCAAAAAAGCATCCGAACTCAAGCTGCCGGCCCTCAGAGGAGGTATCAAACGGATAGATATTTCCCGTTTTACCCGCCAGTTTGCCACGATGATTGGAGCCGGCCTGCCGATGGTGCAGTGCTTGGAAATTTTGGCCCAGCAATCCGAGTCCCCGGAGTTTCGCAAGGTAATCGCCGAGGTGCGCGACTCGGTTTCCTCCGGTTCCACCCTGGCGGAGGGTTTAAAAAAACATAAAAAAGTTTTTGACGAACTGTATTGCAATATGGTGGAGGCGGGCGAAATCGGCGGTGCTTTGGATACGATTTTAGTGCGCTTGGCCGTCTATCGTGAAAAAGCAGATGCTTTGAACCGCAAGGTAAAGGGGGCCATGGTTTACCCGTCCGTTATCGTGGTGGTGGCTATCGGCGTCACCACCGTTATGTTGACTTACATCGTGCCGGTTTTTGCCAAAATGTTCAGCGGTTTGGGAGCCGCTTTGCCGGCGCCGACTCAAATGGTTCTGAATATAAGCAATTTTTTGCGTTCCAATTTCCTCTACGGAATTATTGGGCTAATCGCCGCCGGCATTGCTTTTCGCTATTGGATAAAGACCGATAACGGGCGCTTGAAGTTTGACCGGTTCAAGCTGAAAGTACCCCTCATCGGCGCCTTAATACGCAAAACGGCCGTGGCCCGTTTTACCCGCACCTTGAGCACGCTTATCTCCTCGGGCGTTTCGATTCTCGATGCCTTGGATACCACCGCCAAAACCGCCGGCAACCGGGTGGTGCACGACGCCATTAAAAAATCGGTTTTGGCCATTGCCGAAGGCGAAACCATAACGCAGCCGCTCAAAGAATCCGGAGTTTTTCCGCCTATGGTCATTCAGATGATCTCGGTGGGTGAGAAGACCGGCGGTTTGGATGATATGTTGAACAAAATTGCCGATTTCTACGATGAAGAGGTGGATGCTGCCGTGTCGGCCTTAACATCCATTATCGAGCCGGTTATCATCGTTTTTATGGGCGTAGTAATCGGCGCTATCTTGGTGGCGATGTATTTGCCGATGTTTGATATCGTCGGGGCGATTAAGTAACGATGGAAAACCAAAAGCCGTTCCAGCCATTATGGCTGGAATGGCTTTTTTTATAAGCAGTCAGTTCTTTTTACCAACCATTCTCCTATGAGCCTCCTGGTCTGGAAAGAAAAAGACGAAGCCCGCCAGAAATTGTTTTTCGTTCTGGGGCTGCGGCTTTTAGTTTTTGTAGTCCTCCTGGCCGGTTTGGTGGCCGGCACGGGGATCCCGCACGAGCTGGTAATCCCCCTCATTTTCTACGGCCTTTTTTCACTCGGGTTCCTTTTTCCTTTGGGGCAGAAAATTTCCCCCCCGCTGTCCAAAAGCTGGATTTATTTCTATGCCGCCCAGTTAATTTTGGAAGCGGCCTTGGAAGGCGTAGTGCTGCGCTACACCGGCGATTTTTCCAGTCCCTATTCGGTGCTTTTTGTTCTGTCCATTATCTCCGCTTCTTTGATTTTCGGATTTCTGGGGACTTTGCTTTTCACCACGCTGGCGGCGCTTTTTTACACCATCGCTCTGGGCACGGCCGTCGCCGGAGGATTTTACTGGCCCCAGCTTTTCTTCAATTTCTGGTCCGCCTTCTCTTCCGTGGACGGTTCGCTTCCCTCCTACCTGCTCAACCTCTCCGTTTTTTATCTCACCGCTCTGGCGGCCGGCTATCTGGCCCGGGGCCTGTCGCGAAAAACGGAGGAATTGAATCAGGCGGCCGGGGAGCTGTGGCAGGCCCGTTTGGACTTGGAAGGCATCCTTCAACATATGCAATCGGGGGTTTTGACCGTTGACCGGGCGGGTAAAATCGTTTTTCTAAACCGAACGGCCGAGGAAATTTTAGGTTTTTCCTCAAAAGAAATCGTCGGCCGCGATTGCCGGGACGTTTTTCGCTCGATGCCGGAGCTGTCCGAAAAGCTTTTTTCCGCGCTATACCTTCTGGCCACCGAGCATCGCTCCGAATTGACCGTCAGCGGCCCGGGCGGGCGGCAAATTCCTCTGGGAATTTCCACGGCCATTTTGGGGGAAAAAGAAACCGGTATCCGCGGGGTCATCGCCGTCTTTCAGGATTTGACCCTGGCCAAAACGCTGGAGGAAAAAATGAAAGTGCGCGAGCGGCTGGCGGCAGTGGGCGAGCTTTCCGCCGGCATCGCCCACGAAATCAGAAACCCGCTCGCTTCGCTTTCCGGCTCGGTGGAAGTTTTGCGAAAAGAGCTGGAGCTGACCGCAGAGCAACAAACGCTTTTTGATCTGGTTCAAAAAGAAACGACGCGTTTAAATTCCATCATCACCGATTTTCTTTGCTTTGCCCGCTCCGCTCCGCCTCCCCTGGGTCGGCTGGATGCCGTCAAAGTGGCCCGCGAAACGGTGGAGCTTTTGAAATCGAACCCAGCTTACCAGGATTATCAAATCGAGTTGAAGCTTTTCGCCCCCAACGTCTGGGTAAAAGCGGAAGAAGGGCAGCTCAAACAGATTTTGTTGAACCTGGCCGTCAACGGCTTGGAAGCTATGGAGAAAAACCTGCCCGAGGCGCGTTCAAAACTCGCCCAGGGCCCACCCAAGCCGTGGGACTCTCCAGGTGCTCAAGGGAAAAAGCTTTCTATAGCCTGCGGATACCGTGCCCGCAGTAGACAGGAAGAGGCGCTGCCCTTTGTAGCCGTTTCCGACGAAGGTAGAGGAATTCCCCCCGAGCTGCGCCCCAAAATTTTTCAGCCCTTCTTTTCCACCAAAAAAAGTGGCACCGGTTTGGGCCTGCCCATCGTCCAGCGTTTGGTTTTGCACCTCGAAGGAACTTTGGAACTTTCTTCCGAGGTCGGGCGGGGCGCCACCTTCACTCTCTTTTTAAAGCGTCTGGACACCAAAAAAGAATCGCCTTTGCCGTGGTTCGGCAAGCTCACCACCCCGAGCTAAGTCGAGGGGCAGCTGGTAAAATCATTTCAATAGCTGAAGTGGAAGACCCTTAACAAAAAAAGCCCCGCCTTTCGGCGGGGCTTTTCTGTTTACGGCTTTATTTACTCTTGTGCCCAGCGCGAGGTATTGAAAGCGCCCATACTGGTCAAATAGACCGGGCGGGTCGGAAAGTACGGCGGCGCAAAACCGGTGGCGTAACGGTTGTCGTAAAAATACCTCCGTAAATAGCCGCCGATCAGGTTATCGCTGGCGTCCAGGATGCCTAACGTCCGCGACTGATATTCGATAATCCCGCCCAAGAGTTTCAGGTTTCCGTGGGTATTCAGCAAATCTTCGGCCCCGAACCCCTTGTTTGTGTAGCTGGCCATCACGGTGGCGTGAAGGTTAAGATTATCCGGGGCGCCGGAAGCGATTCTCACATTCCCGCCGGAGGTGAAAATACCTAACATATTGGTGGCATCCGTGGAAATGTCCGGTATTACGTCTGCCCCGGTCGGGTCGCTAACCACGTTCCCGTCGGCATCCTTAAAGATGGCGCCCTGATAGATAATGTCGTTGGTTATCCGCACGTTCCCGGTGGTGGCTAAGGTCAGCTGGGTGTTGGCGGCAATTGACGGGTCGGTGCGGGAAGCCCCGCCCAGGGAATAGACCGAGCCCTGTACATACAGAGCGCCGCGCGGAGTGCCGTTGTAGGTCGTCCCGTTGACGGTGGTTTGGTTGCTTCCGTAATCAACGGTAATGTTGGTAATCGTACCGCCCTGGTTAAAGCGGTAGTTCTGCGAGCTGTCGGCGTTGACCGAAAATTGCAGCGCAGTCAGGTCCCCCTGCACCCAAATGCCGCCGCTCAGGTTGCCGGAGCCGTCGTTGGGAGCATACACGCCAGTCGGTGGAGCGCCGCCGCCGCCGAGTCCCAAATAGTTTTTACGCTGGTTGTCAGTGAGCGCGCTGCCGTCGTTCGGGTTCCCGCCCAAAGCGGTCCGTTCCTGGCTGTTGCTGTTGGAGGGCAGGCCAATCGAACCTATGCCCCACTGGCTGCCGCCGTTGAACTGCGGGTTGGCGCTGTTAATCTGTGCGCTCGTGCCGTAGGCAGCCCAGGCGGAAGTAAACGGCCCGTTAAAAATCGCCGAGGCGGAAAAGCCTGGCTTGCCGTTGGTGTGCACCGGCCCGTTAAATTTTTCGGCGTTACGGAAATAGAGCTGGTTGCCGTTGCTGTCGGTGGTCAAATGCCTAAAAAGGGCGTATTGGGCAAACGACGCCCGGTTCAAGTTGACCGAAAAAGTCCCCGCCAAAACGTTACTCGTTTGGTTGAAGCCCAGCAGCGGGTCGGCGTAGCGTCCCATCGACGTAATAGTATACCGATAGGTGAAGACGAAACCTCGGGAGGTTACCGAGGTGTCGAACGGCGCGATGCTGTATTTCAGCCGGTAGGATTCCCTGCCGCCCATATAACTGGCGGCCTTGAAAGTATCCCGCGGGAAACGGTTGTAAAAGTTGGGGATGTATTTGGTCAAAAGCCGCATCGGATCGGAAAGAAACGAAAGCGCCGTGTCGCGCGGAATGACCACCGTATCGATGGCATTCACCGCTTCCTTTATATCCGCATGGGCCGCCTCCAGCCCGCCTTCGGCCGTGTAAAAGGCCTTGGTGTCGTTTTTCTTGTTGACGGAAATATCGGTTTCCGTGTCGGACGTCAATACGGCCGCCAGCCCGATTAAGCTGACCATCAGCAAAAGTCCGAGGGCTACAATCAGGGCGATGCCGCTTTGGTTTTTGAGCGCTTTCATTGAAATACCTCCGTTCTGATTACTCAAAATTTATAAAAGGTTCAAGTTGCGCAGATGCACTTCCGAATTCATGGTACGGAAACGATGCCCGCCGTCCATCGGCCACTTCGGGTCGCGTTTTTGGGTGCGGCTTTGCACCAAAATCTGCACGTTCTGAATGTCGCGCGCGTTGCGTCCGGCCGCTTCAATGTCATCGACCGTATCCGGGAGGGCTCCGCCCAGAAAATAGACGAACTGCAAATCCACAATGTCTTCGGCGTAAATTTGCGGCGGCTGCGCGTTGCGGATTTTCATCAACTTGGGGTGCTCCCGGGCTTCGGCGCTTGAACTGGAATCAATGTAATATCGCGCCTCTTCGAGAACTAAAATCACATCTCCCGGTCTGGGCTCACCCTGCAGGTTTTCGGCGTGGTGAACTTCCTGCCAGCCGTTACCAGGGTTATAAGCTGTGAGGGTAAGCGTGAACCACTCTCCGGAGGGCTCCCCGGGAGCAGGGTTGTTGTGCACCAGATAAACCTGTTGCCCTATGAACGGGGTAAAGCAGGTAACCGTATCGTGCGTATGAATCGGCTTGGCCTGCTGAATCTGGGTATGGTCGCCCACCGTTATATAGCAGCCGCTTTTGTTGTAGCGCAAAACGATAGTATCCGGATTGGCATTGGAACTTATCACCGGCGCAAAACCGGGCGGCAAAGCTGCGCCCGCGGCCATTATGTTTGTGGAAAGTTCCTCCATAGCCGTGCGCACATTTTGCTGGGCGTTGCTAATTTCCGCTTCCACGGAATAAACCCGGTGCTCCTGGGCGTAGAATTGTAAGGCGGCGAGGCTGACAAATCCCAAAATAACCGCGGCAATTAAAAGCTCGACCAAGGTGACTCCTTTAATCGTTAAACCGTGCCATTTCTCTGGTTTCATTTTTTCCAACCCTTCCTTTTTTCTCATACCACACTCCTTTGCGCCAATCTAAATCCGCAAGCTTTATGCCGGGGATTTCTTTTTGGAATGCAATGCAAGGCAAGGGGTTAGAAATCAAGAAGTGCACGGGCTTATCAAGAATCTATGGGTAATTCCCAATACTTATCTTTGGAGACAAGAAGTATTCCAATTTGTCTTGAGAGAAGGGAAAAACAAACCTATAAAGGCATTTCGTTTTTGTGAAACCTTTCACAAAATTGGCTTGCCAAAATTATTTGCAAGCATATATTAGGCGGTCTTTGTAAATCAAGGAAACGAACAAAAAGGAGTAAAAAGGATGTCACAAATGTTGAAAATAGCGGTTAAATTGGCGGCACTTTTGGCTTTGGTCTTAGTTCCTGCCTCGGTCTTTGCTGGCGAAGGGAACGTAACTTTGCCACCCTTTGACCGCTCGGTCAATATCGCCCTTTATTTGGTTTTAGTCTCGGCTTTGATAGCCCTGGCTTACGGGGCTTATCTAATACGTAAAGTGCTTTCCCAGGAGCAGGGGACCGCCAAAATGATTGAAGTGGCTAAAGCGATACAGGAAGGAGCCAGAGCCTACCTGACCCAGCAGATGCGGGTTCTGGCCGGTTTTATCGTTTTGCTTTCCATCATCATTTTTCTGGTTTATCTCAACGTCTATAAAATGGAAGATGGCTCGACCAACTGGTCTTTGGTCTGGGGAATTTCAGTCGCATTCTTTTTGGGCGCCTGTTTGTCGGCAGCTACCGGCATCATTGGAATGTCGGTGGCCGTTCGCGGCAACGTGCGCACCGCCCACGCCGCCCGCACCTCCTTCAAAAAGGCTTTGGAAACCGCCTTCGAGGCCGGCACGGTGACCGGAATGTTCACGGTCGGTATGGGGCTATTGGGTGCCACCATCATATTTATGATTTTCAAAGAGCATGCGATGCAAGTTTTAATCGGCTTCGGTTTCGGCGGCTCCTTGGTGGCTTTGTTTATGCGCGTCGGCGGCGGAATTTACACCAAAGCGGCGGACGTCGGCGCCGATTTGGTCGGCAAGGTGGAAGCCGGTATCCCGGAGGATGACCCGCGCAACGCCGCCACGATTGCCGATAACGTCGGTGACAACGTCGGCGACTGCGCCGGTATGGCCGCCGATTTGTTCGAGTCGTACGAAGTGACGCTTGTCGCCGCAATGATTTTGGGAGCCGCCTTCGTGCAGTATGACCCGGATTTGGCGTTGAAGATGATTCTCTTTCCGCTTTTGGTTCGCGCCGTCGGGGTTTTTGCCTCCATTTTCGGGGCGATGTCGGTGCGCGGCAAAGACCGTGAGGATTTCAACCCGATGCGCCCGATTCAAAACGGGTTCGTAGTAGCGGCGGTAATTTCCACCATCGGCTTCGGGCTGGTCAACCATTTCTACATCCAGGGCCCGGCCGGATTTTTCTGGGCCACCTTCGCCGGCATCGTTTTGGCCGTGGTCATCAGCTACCTGACTGAATACTACACCGCTTTGGAATACTCGCCCGTCAAGGAAACCGCCAAAGCTACCCGCACCGGGCCGGCCACCACCATTCTCTCCGGTTTTGCGGAGGGGTTGGAATCGACTTCCATAGCCGTTTTGGTCATCGCCGTCACCGTGGTTGCTTCTTTTCTAATCTTCCGTAACTTTTCGCCCGATGCGGGGGCCAATTTAGCCATGGCGGCTTACGGCATCGCTCTGGCCGGGATGGGAATGCTGACCACCACCGGCATCATCGTTTCGATGGACACCTTCGGGCCGATTTCGGATAACGCCAACGGAATTTTCGAAATGTCCAAAGTTTTGGAAGAGGACAAAAACCCCAAGGCGCACGCGATTGTGCACAAATTAGACGCTGTCGGCAACACCACTAAAGCGGTGACCAAAGGTTTTGCCATCGCCTCGGCCGTGGTGGCAGCCGTTGCGCTTTTCCGTTCGTTTACCACCGACGTGAACCTGCTTGACCCGAGCTTGAATTTTTCATCAGTAGGGATTCAGGTTAACCTGCCCTTCGTCTTCGTCGGCTTGCTCATCGGTGGGGCGATGCCGTTCCTATTTTCCTCCATCGCCATCCGCGCCGTCGGCCGCGCCGCCTTTTTGGTGGTGGAAGAAGTGCGCCGCCAGTTCCGAGAAATACCCGGCATTATGGAAGGGAAAGCCAAGCCGGAATATGGCCGCGTCGTCGCCATCACCACCTCCGCGGCGCAGAAGGAGCTTTTGGGACCCGGCCTTTTGGCGATACTGTCCCCCATCATTGTCGGCTTCTATCTCGGTGTCGAAGGCTTGGGCGGCTTTCTGGCCGGCATCATCTTGACCGGCCAGCTTCTGGCGGTTCTCTTATCCAACGCCGGCGGCACCTGGGACAACGCCAAAAAACTCGTGGAGCAGGGGATGTACGGCGGCAAAGGCTCGGAAGCCCACAAAGCCAGTATAATCGGCGACACGGTCGGCGACCCGTTTAAAGATACGGCCGGCCCTTCGCTCAACCCGTTAATCAAAGTTATGAACTTGGTGGCGCTTTTGATTCTGCCCTTGCTTGTCGGTCCAGGAAAATTGGGCAATACTTTGGCAGTCGGTTCCGCTTCCGTTGCTTTGGTGATACTGATTGCCATTCTCATCCGTTCCAAGCGGGCCACGCAGACGGATTAAGATTTTTCACTCGTTGAACAGGGCACGGTTCGACTTCCCTCGATTTCACTCGGGACAAGCCGCTCACCGGGACCTTATTTTTTTCAAATGTCATTCCGGGTCCGCCAAAGGCGGGCGAGGAATCTGGGCGGTGGTGGTGGACGGCCTAATCTCAGATCTCTGTATTTCATGTAGGGGCACAATACATTGTGCCCTTTCCCTCTCTTCGTAGGAGAGGCCTGCCCGAGAAGAGCTCGTGCTCGGCCAGGGGATTAAGGGAGAGGTTAGACTCCCTTATTTTTTTGCCCGGATTTGTTTATATTATTATAGTGTCGGTTTTTGAAACTTGTTGAAATTTTGGGCGTATGAGAATACTGACATAGAACTGGAGGAGCGATGGAAGAAACGTTGGCGGCCACAGCCGCAGCACAGCCATCCAGCGACTTGGGCTTTTTTGCGCGCTGGATAAACATTTATTTTTCACCCAAGAAGACCTTCGAGGCGGTGCGCCAGCGTCCTTTCTGGCTAATGCCTATGATTCTTTTGGTTCTTCTGGGTACTGGTTTTTTCTTTTGGACGGCTGGGCCGCGAATGAGCGACACGGTGGAAAAGTTGAAGAAAAACGAGCGGGTTATGTCTCTGCCTGCGGAACAACGCCAGGCGGTTTTTGACCGGGTGGAAGGGCAATTCAAAAGCCCTTTGTGGGGCAGCGTGGGCGTTCTTTTCGCCACGGCTTATTTCTTTATAGCGGCAGGAATACTTTTTTTCCTCGGCAATATCGTAATGGGAGGGGAAGCGCGCTACGGACAGGTTTTGGGTGCTTATGTTTATACCGGTTTTATAGGGATTCCAGAGATGCTGGTGCAGGGGTTTTTGGCGACGGCCAAAGGGAGTATGAATACGGCTTTGTCTCTGGCGGCTTTTTTCCCACCCGATAAATCGGAAACTTTTGCCTACCGGATGATAAACGGTTTCGATATTTTTTCGATTTGGTTTATCGCAGTTTTAATCATCGGTTTGGCGACTGTCTATAATTTTAAAACCGGAAAAGTGGCCGCCTGGATTATCCCCCTTTGGATTCTCTGGAAAGTCGCTTCCGCCGCCCTGGCCGGTCTGGGTATGATGTTTGGAGGATAAATGAGGAAACTAATTACGGTTTTATTTCTAAGTTTGATGTTGTCGGTTTCGGCAGAGGGAGCGGTTAAAAGTCTTTCCTTGAACGATGCCCTTTCAATCGCCTTGAAGAAAAATTTCGGCTACCGGATTGCCGAAGGGCGCCGGGAAATCGCCCGGGCCCAAAAAACAGGTGCAGCGGGCGGTCTTTTGCCTTTTGTTTCCACTTCGCTCTCCTACGGCTGGACCCAGCGGGGGCCTTCCTCATCCTTTACCCAGGGATTGATTTTTATTCCGGGGTCCAATCGAACCTCCAGTTCGGCCAACTACAGTTTGGGATTGGATATCCGCCAGGAAGTTTTTGACGGGGGGGCTTCGTTTTCCAATCTTAAATCCAGCATCGCCGATGAAGCCGCTTCGCGGGAAAATTTCCGGAGCTCCCGGCAGGGTCTAATCTTCAACGTCAAAAGCAACTACTTTTCGGTGCTGTTGGCTAGAAAACTTTTGGAAGTTGACGGAAATGCGCTTGAAACTTCGGAGGAACAGTTGAAGGTTGCACAGGCGCGCTACGATTTGGGTTCGGCTGCGCTCTCCGATCTTTTGAAAGCAAAAGTTGATCTGGCAAGCGCTCAATCGATATTGATTTCCCACCGCAGCGACTATCAGCAGCTCTTGGCGAATCTGAATTTCCTGTTGGGGGAGGACGTTAATGATTCGTTGGAACTGACCGACGATCTGGCCCAGCCGGAAGCGCCTGCTTTGGGTTATGAGGAAGCGCTTATGAGAGCGGAAAAGAACCATCCCGATTTGCTCGCCGCCCAAAAAAGGGTGGAAGCGGCCGATTGGGGCCTGCAGGCCGGCCGGGCCGGGCTGTATCCCTCCATCGGCTTGAGCGCCGGATACGGCTGGAACAATCGGGACTTTTCCCGCGTCACCTCCCTTTTCGACCGCGATTACCAGTGGCGCTTCGGTTTTTCCATCAGCTACAACCTGTTTGACCGTTTTTCCACCTATCAGACTGTGAAAATCTCCCGAGCCCAGTTTTCTAATGCTCACCAAGAATACTTGCAGGAAAAAAGCCGCATCGCTTTGGAGGTCAAGCGGGTTTTCCTGAATCTGACCAAGTCCCGGCAAAATATCGAGCTGAACCGGCAGAAGGTCGAATCGGCCGGGGAAGATTTGAATATCGAACAGGAAAAATACAAATTGGGCGCGGCCACCATTCTGGATCTTCAAAAGTCCCAGGACAACCACCGCCAGGCCCAGTATCAAGCTGTGCTGGCTCTGTATGACTATAACGTGGCGGTAGCAGGTTTAAAAAAGTCAATCGGTGAGGAGTAAAATGAAAACCAAAACAAAAATTTTTATCGGTTCCGGTGCCGGGCTTTTGATTGTCGTTCTGGTGCTGGTTAATTTAAAGCGCTCTTCTTCCTCGGAGATTAAAGTCGAGGCCGAGAAAATTAAGCGCACGGATGTCGTTTCCATTGTCACGGCCAACGGCAAGGTGAAACCGAAAACCGACGTGAAAATTTCGGCCCATATTTCAGCCCAGATTATCGAGCTGCCGGTGGAGGAAGGAGACCGGGTAAGGCGGGGGCAACTGTTGGTTGGACTGGACCCCGGGCGTTACCGGGCGTTGTCGGAGCAGGTCAAAGCTCAGCTCAAGCTGGAAAAGGCCAATCGGGAACAGGCCGAGCAGAACTTCAACCGCATCAAACAGCTTTTTGAAAAAAACCTGGCCTCCCAGGAGCAGTATGACCAGAGCCAAACCCAGCTTTCGGTGGTGAGTGCCCGGTACGAGGCGGCCCAGCACAGCGTGGAGCAGGCGGAAGACGATTTGGCCAAGACTCGTATTGTTTCTCCCATCGACGGAATCGTCTCCGAGTTACGGGCGGAAAAGGGTGAAACGGTCATCCCCGGCACGATGAACAATCCGGGAACGGTGATAATGACCGTCTCCGACCTTTCCTCCATTGAAGTGGAAGTGGACGTGGATGAAACTGATGTAGCTCTGGTTAAAATTGACCAGCCCACCGAGATTTCCGTGGATGCCTTTAAAGATACCACCTTCAAAGGCCGCGTGGTCGAGGTCGGCAGCTCGGCTTTGGCTCCGGGAACCGGATTGGGACAAAATCAGGTGACCAATTTTCGGGTCAAAATCCTGCTTTTGGACAAAGTGGCGGGCATCAAGCCGGGGATGACGGCGACGGCCGACATCACCACCGCCGAGCGTAAAAATGTTTTGGCGGTCCCCATTCAGGCGGTGGTTTTGCGCGATTCTTCGGAACTGGTCAAAACAAAGGGAAAGTCGAAGGATTCCGGCGCGTTTGCCTCTACACCAGATACCACCACCTATCGCGGTGCGCACAAGAAGAAAAAAGAGCTGGAAGGGGTTTTTGTGATTCGGGATGGGAAAGCGGTTTTCGCTCCGGTGCGGGTGGGGGTGGCCGACCAGCAGAATATCGAAGTGCTGTCCGGTTTAAAGGAGGGAGATATGGTAATCACCGGCAGCTACAAAACCTTGCGCACGTTGGAAAACGAAGCCAAGGTTAAAGTGGGTGAGAAAGGTAAAAAGGAATCCTAATGCTGATTAGCATTCGCAATCTCTGGAAAACCTACGATATGGGGCAGGCGGTGCAGGTGCAAGCCTTGCGCGGCGTCGATTTAGATATCGAGCGGGGAGAATACATCGCCATTATGGGCCCTTCCGGTTCGGGTAAATCGACCTTGATGAACTTAATCGGCTGCCTGGACACCCCCACCGAGGGGAGTTATGAGTTAAACGGCCGGGCGGTGGGGCAGTTGTCCGACGACGAGCTGGCCTATATCCGCAACAAGGAAATCGGCTTTGTTTTTCAGACCTTCAACCTCTTGGCGCGGGCTACAGCCCTGCACAACGTCGAGCTTCCTCTGATTTACAACGGCACTCCCGCTTCCGAGCGGAAGAAAAAGGCGGAGCAGGCCCTGGCCGCAGTTGATCTGCTCCCGCGGATGCATCACAAGCCGAACGAACTCTCCGGCGGGGAGAGGCAGCGGGTCGCCATCGCCCGTGCTCTGGTCAACACTCCTTCCCTTCTTATGGCCGACGAGCCGACCGGCAACCTGGACACCGCCACCGGCGCGGAGATTATGCAGCTTTTCAGCAAGCTGCGCAAACAGGGGAACACCATCATTTTGGTGACCCACGAGCACGACATCGCCGCAAATGCCGAGCGGATTGTGCATATCCGCGATGGGAGAATAGAGAAGGACGAGCGGCGCGCCGCTTAACTACTTTCGAGTCAGATTATGGCAAAGCTGCGGACTCCCATCTGGGAAAGCGTTAAAATCTCTTTGGCTTCTTTGCGGGCCAACAAGCTGCGCTCCATTCTCACCTTAATCGGGGTCATCATCGGGGTGACCTCGATTATCGCAATGGTCTCCTTGATTTCCGGTTTTAACAAGCTGGTGGCCGACCAGCTGGCGACCTTGGGCTCCACCACTTTTATCGTTGAAAAATTCGGCATCATAATGTCTGACGACGCCTGGTTTAACGCTTTGAAGCGGAAAGATTTGACCTTGCGGGATTATCAAGCCATCGTTGAGGGATGCACGGAGTGCGAGGAGGTGGCCTTGCAGATGGCTTCCAACCGCAAAGTCAAATACGGCAGCGAACATTTCTCCCGCGTGCCGATAGTCGGCATCACCCCCAACTATATGAAAGTGGTGGCCCTGGACGACATCGTGGATAAAGGCCAGGGCCGCTCTATCACCGAATTTGAAAACGACCACCGCCGCCAGGTGGTTATTTTAGGGCCGGAGATGGCGGAAAAATTTTTCCCTAAACTGGATCCGATTGGCAAGAAAGTCAAAATCGAGGGCGCCGATTTCACCGTCGTGGGCGTTCCCAAAAAACGGGGCTCGTTTTTGGGTGACAACCAGGACCGCTTCGCCGCCGTTCCCTTTACCACCTACCAGAAATATTTTGCCGACAAGTTAGAGCCATGGGAAGGGTTGCAATTTTATATCAAAGCCAAAGATTATCCCTCGCTGGAACGCGCGCAGGATCAGGTGCGCGCCATTTTGCGCGCCCGGCGGCACGTTCCCTACCACGCCAAAGACGATTTCGGGATGTACACGGCAGAAACCTTAATGGACATTTTTAAGCAAATTACCGCCGGAATTTCTTTCACTCTGGTCGGCATCGTTTCCATCTCCCTTTTAGTGGGCGGCATCGTCATTATGAACATTATGCTGGTTTCGGTCACCGAACGGACCCGCGAAATCGGCGTGCGCAAAGCCCTGGGCGCCCGGCGGCGCTCGATTTTGGTCCAGTTTTTAGTTGAATCGGTCACCCTGGCAGCAGTCGGCGGGGTGCTGGGGATTCTTTTGGGAATCTTTCTGGCTAAAGTAATCTCCTGGACTACGCCGATTCCGGCGACGATTGAGCCCTGGTCAATTCTGGCCGGGCTTTTGGTTTCCACCGGTGTGGGAGTTTTCTTCGGTGTTTTCCCGGCCGCCAAAGCGGCCAAGTTGGACCCCATCGAGGCCTTGCGCCATGAGTAAGTTTTCCTGGGCGGAAGCTCGCGAAGGGATTGCCCAAGCCTCCGAAAGTTTGCGGGCTCACAAAATGCGCTCGTTTTTGACCATTTTAGGGGTTTTTATCGGGGTGATGTCGGTGATTGCGATGGCCTCCATCATCGAGGGGCTAAACCGGACGGTCTCCAATCAAATTCAATCTCTTGGTTCCAACGTCATCTTTGTGACCCGCTTTAAAATCGGGTTCAGTTTTGGCGACCGCTCGGAAGAGGAGCGGAAGCGCCGGCCAATTACCTTTGAAACCGGCCAGGCCATTCGGGAAAACTGTCCGGCGGTGGATGCCGTTTCCCCGCAGAACTACTTCTTTGCCGACGGAGGAAACACGGCCACCTTCCGAGGAAATTCGGCCCAGCGCCCTTCGCTTTTCGGCACCGTGCCGGATTACGAGCGGGTGAACAACCATTACGTTGCGCTGGGGCGCTTTATTACCGACATAGACGACCATTTCAAAGCGATGGTCTGTGTCATCGGCGGCGACATCGCCGAAGCGCTTTTCCCCAAACTGGACCCCATCGGCAAACAGATTTTAGTCAACGGGCATAAATACGCCGTTATTGGCGTGATGGAAAAGCGCAAGACCCAGCTGGGAAACAATCCCAATAATTTTATTGCCCTGCCGTATGGCACCTTCGCCCGCATCCATCCCTGGGAAAAAGAGCTTTTTTTGGTTGTGCGCAGCCGCTCCCTGCCGGAGCAGGAAAAAGCGATAGATGAAATCACCAACGCCCTGCGCCGCCAGCGTGGAGTGCCCTACAACAAGCCGAACGACTTTGAAGTTTCCACCCAGGAGCAGCTTCTGGAAGGGTTCCGCTCCGTCACCGTGGGCATCTTCTTTTTGATGATTGGCATCTCCGGCATCGGCCTTTTGGTGGGCGGCGTCGGGGTGATGAACATTATGTTAGTCTCGGTCAAAGAGCGCACTCGCGAAATCGGTATCCGCAAGGCGGTCGGCGCCAAACGGCGTAACATTCTCTGGCAGTTTTTGATTGAAGCCGTCGCCCTTTCCGGCGCCGGCGGCATAGCTGGAATCCTTATGGGCTCCGGCTTGGCTCTGCTTATCGGGGCCACCACCCCTTTGCCTGCCGCCGTTTCTCCCTTTTGGGTCATTGTCGGCTTCACCGTTTCGGTCTCCGTCGGTCTGATTTTCGGCATCTACCCCGCCTATCAAGCGGCGAAGGTGGACCCGATAGTTTCTTTGCGCTACGAGTAGTTTTTCCGTATGTCCGTAGGGGCGAACCGATGTGTTCGCCATTCCCCTTCCCGCTTCGGGCTTGTCCCGAGCGAAGTCGAGGGGAAGGGGGTTAGGTGTCCTTGTAGGGGCGGCTCTTGTGGCCGCCCGTTTTTATGTCCCATCTTTGAGACGCGGCTCCTGCAAGGCCAATTGCCAATTTCGGTAGTTGACCGACTACAAATTGCCCACCTCAATTTACGTTACTCTACCGCGACTTTTTCAAAGATATAGTTTCTTACGGCACTGTAGTTGGCAATTTTTTGAGAATCCCAGTGTTCCTTAGGGGTGCCGTCTGATGATATATTTAACTTTGGGATTTCAATTTTAAAGCTTTTTATTCTAAACAAATAGCCCCAAAAACGCGGACGAAGAGACATGTCTTCTGGTTTGAAGTCAAGGACTTTAAACCCAAATGACAGCTTTATACCAGAAAGGTCTTTTGATTTAGGCGTCAATTCTGCCTGGAATGTCGCCGGTTCCTGGGATGGAATGATTTCAATTTCTGGCGAATTTTCAGAGAACATGCTATTGAGCCAAGTCCTTTTGCGCAAGGTTAAGTGCTTATTCGGAGGATTCGCAAAAATAGCCAAGAAATAACGAGCGTTTTGTCTTATTCGACCCATGTATTCTTCGGGTAACAGGCATAAGCGCAAGAAGTCTTTCACCACCTGGCCGTTACTTGACGTTTTTGCAGGAGAACTGTTAGCTTTTATTTCCCCTAAGAAGGTTTTTACTTCAACCCAGTTACACTCCCTTAACCCATACTGATGAGCCATTGGTGAAGTAGCAGGGCCCGCTCCCGGGAGCACTAAAAACAAGTCAGAACGTAGTGGGGGCCGATTGGGTATTTTTGATGGATACGGCCTTTCCATTTGGATATGTTCGTACAGGTTGGAAATATTTCGACAATCTAATTCCATGTAAAGTGCGGTGGCGAGGAAGTGAACCACGGTTGTTTCATATGAGGTATTCCATCCAGATGAGGCTGACAACAATTCTGGAAGCTTTAAGAATGCACTTTCAATAATCACTACGACCTTTCCGGTAGGGATTTCCTGCCCCACCTTGCGGAAATAAAAATAAACCGCTAAGTTGTCGGAGTCAAGAAGGCGTTCAAGGGCGGATCAAAAGCGTTCGCAAATTCGCAACCATTTTCCCTTCCTTCCATCCTGTTTTTTGTAGGGGCGAACCCATGTGTTCGCCCGGGCGGGGTGGCACGGCCCGGCAAATTCCATAGTTTTTTTGTAGGGGCAATTCATGAATTGCCATGGCCCTTCTCCATTTATGGAGAGGGGACAAAGGGGTGAGGCCGTAGGGGCGAACCTCGTTGTTCGCCCTTCCCCCTTCCCGCACCGGGAAGGGGGAAGGGGGTTAGGTCAAAATGCAAATTTCAAACAAAAATTGAGGCAAAAACTGATACCCCGCTACTAGTAGAGGACCTGCCCGAGACCCGGTCTAAAGCCGGGGCCAGGGTTCGGCCAGGGATGTGTGTAGCGGGATAGGCCTCGAAGATGGTGAGCGCAGCCGAACCACTGGCCATGGTAGCTGGCCCGTTCATCTTCTAGGGCTTAAAAAAGCGGCACGTTCCCCAAACCAAAGACCG
>Ga0184637_10000352_pt1 | contig 34178 bp, 32 predicted proteins | sample PLM3_127_b2_FD_133143 | JGI IMG/M metagenome (GOLD analysis project Ga0184637, IMG submission 133143) | Groundwater sediment microbial communities from an aquifer in East River, Colorado, USA - PLM3_127_b2 | ecosystem: Environmental > Terrestrial > Soil > Riparian zone | place: USA: East River... | reverse complement strand
CCTCGCAGAAGGTCCGCGCGCGCGATCACGGCCGCTGCCAGGTGCCGGGGTGCTCGCGGCGGGCGGCGCTGCATTCGCACCACATCCAGTCGCGTGCGCAGGGCGGCAGCGACGACCCCGAGAACCAGGTCGCGCTCTGCCCGTGCCACCACCTCCGCGGCGTTCACGGTGGGTGGCTGCGCGTGCGCGGAACGGCGCCCTACCGGCTCGTCTGGGAGGTCGGAGGAAAGGTGTTCACGGGGGGTCCGTAGTCTCAGCGGTAGCCGGCCTCGAGCCGCACGGGCAGGACGACCCACATCGCCGTCGGCTTTCCTCCGTCCGTGGCCGGCAGCCACTCACAGCCTTGGACGGACGTGGCGATCGCCTCCGCGAGGGCGAGCGGAAGGTCCTCCGTGAGGATCTGGAACCGCCCGACGCGCCCGTCCCGCCCGATGACGAACTTCGCTTCAACGAGTCGCCGGGCGCCCGCCTGGCTCCGCGGGATCCGGATGGTCCGCCCGAAGCAATCCGGGGCCCTCATCCTCGGCATCTCCCGCGGCCCCGGGCTGGCATCGGTCCGCTCGACGATCCGGACGCGCTCCGGGCCGTTGCCGACGAACTTGACCCAGACGCGTCCGCTGCGGGTCGGGCGCGGGAACTCCCAGCTCGTGATGACCTCGGCGACGCAGCGCTCGGCTGCGAGCCGCTCTTCGCGGGCGCTCGGCGACGCCTCCTCATCCTCTCGATGGGCCAGGTCCGCCACGACACGGACCCCTCCCGTCCGGCCGTCGGGCTCGAGGATGAACGTCGCCCACGCCGTCGTCGCAATGGGGCGCCCGGGATGGTCCTCGCCTGACTGCGGGGGCTGCCGCTCGCCGGCGCCAGCGCCAGCGCCAGCGCCGCTCTCGTCGCGATCGCTCCCCTCCCGCGCCGCGTACCGCACGATCGGCAGGCACCGCTCGGCCTTCGCGCGCCGGAGCGCCTTCAGCGCCCGGACGCCCTCGAGCTCGGAACGCGGCGCCGGCGGGTCCGCCTCGAGCGCGACCTTGGTCATCCCGAGCGTCTCGTGAGCGGGCTCATCGACGAAGTACCTGGCGTAGGCGAGCGCGTGGTCGAGGTCCGAGGCCTCCGGTCCGGGCCTCGCTGGCGCCTCGGCCGGAGGCGGGAGCGAGGCCGTCGGCGTCCGGACGCGGCTCGGCGGGGGCCGTCCGGTGCGCTCGCACGCCTCGGCGAGGCCGAGGTCGCAGGCGCGCCCGTCGTCCTTGCGCACGCCGCGCCCCGCGGCGTACAGCGCGGCGAGGTCGGCGCACGACTCCGCGCCCCCGCCCTCGCACCCGAGCATGAAGAAATAGGCGGCCGCGTGATCGTCCGGCACCCCGCCGGCCCCTGCGAGAGCGGCCCAGCCCGCGCGATGGCAGGCGCGCCCCGCGACGGCGAAGCAGGTGTCCTGCTCCGGCCACCAGCGCCCCTCCGGCGGCGCATGCGCACATGCGGCGAGCGAGACCGCAGTCACCACCGTCGCGAGACGCATCACGGACCTCCGGCTCGATGAACGGACAGTGTAGACGGCGCCGGTCCGCGCGTCACGTCGCTCCCCCATCCCGGCGGGCCGCCACCGAGCACCGCGGCGTCTCGACGCGGGGCGCGCGTGGCTGCGTGGTGCCGGCGCCGTCCTCACCGCCGCACCGTCACCCGCAAGCCGCGCTCGGCGATCGACTCAACCGGGCGCCCTCCTCACCGCCGCATCGTCACCGGCACGCCGCGCTTCGGGCAGAGCGGCTCCACCGCGCACTGCGAGCACGCGGGGCGCCGCGCGTCGCAGGTTCGCCGGCCATGCCAGACGAGGAGCTGGTGGCCCTTCGCCCAGCGCGCCTCGGGCAGGAGCGCCATCAGGTCGTGCTCGACCTTCGTCGGGTCCACCTCGCGCGTGAAGCCGAGCCGGCGCGAGACGCGGCCGACGTGGGTGTCCACCGGGAACGCGTGCGCGGCGCCGAGGTGGACGAGCACGACGCCGGCGGTCTTGCGGCCGACGCCGGGCAGCGCCTCGAGCCCCTCGCGCGTGCGCGGCACGCGCCCGCCGTGCTCGCGCGCGATGGCCTGCATGGCGGCGACGATGGCCTTGGCCTTGTTCCGGAACAGCCCGAGCGTCCGGATGTACGGCCAGAGCGCCTCGGGCGCGGCGCGCGCGTAGGCCTCGGCGTCGGGGAAGGCCGCGAACAGCGCGGGCGTGGCGCGGTTCACGCCGGCGTCGGTGCTCTGCGCCGAGAGGATCACCGAGACGAGCAGCTCGAGGTCGCTCCGGAACTCGAGCGCGATCCGGACGTCGGGCATCGCGCGCTCGAGCCGATCGATGACCTCCTCCGCGCGCGCCCTCTTCTCGAGGGCGGGCGCTCGCTTCCTCCTCGCCGTCGGCATCGCCGCGGATGCTACCATCGCGCGCGCCGCCCGGCGGCACGGCCGCCTCCCCACGCTCCCAGCCCCGAGGACCCACCGTGAAGCTCATCGACCTGCGCTCCGACACCGTGACCCGCCCCACCCCGGCGATGCGCGAGGCGATGGCCCGCGCCGAGGTGGGCGACGACGTCTACGGCGAGGACCCGACCGTCAACGCGCTCCAGGAACGCGTGGCGGCGCTGCTCGGGAAGGAGGCCGCGCTGTTCGTCCCCTCCGGCACGATGGCGAACCAGGTCGCGCTCGGCGTGCTCACCCGCCCCGGCGACGAGATCGTCTGCGACTCGGGCGCCCACTGCATCTCGTTCGAGTCCGGCGCCCTCGCCGCGCTCTGGGGCGTGCAGGCGCGGACGATCGCCGCCGAGCGCGGGATCCTCGACCCGGCCTCCGTGGAGGCGGCTATCCGGCCGCAGGGCGACGTCTACCCGCGCACGCGCCTCCTCGAGCTCGAGAACACCCACAACCGCGGGGGCGGCGCGGTCTACCCGCTCGAGCGGGTCCGCGCGCTCGGCGCGCTGGCCCGGCGGCGCGGGCTGCACCTCCACCTCGACGGCGCCCGGCTCTGGAACGCGTGTGCCGCGACCGGGGTCGCGCCCGCCGAGTACGCGAGCGAGGCGACCATGGTCTCGGTCTGCCTCTCGAAGGGGCTCGGCGCGCCCGCAGGGTCGCTCGTCTGCGGCCCGCGCGACCTCGTCGCCGAGGCGCGGCGGCTGCGCAAGCGGCTCGGCGGCGGCATGCGCCAGGCCGGGGTGCTCGCCGCGGCCGGGCTCCACGCCCTCGATCACCACCTGGCGCGCCTCCCCGACGATCACGCGAACGCGCGGCGGCTCGCGGACGGGCTCGCTGCGCTGCCCGGCGCCTCGCTCCCGTTCCCCGTCGAGACGAACCTCGTCTTCGTCGCCTTCGCCGGCCGGAGCGCGACCGAGCTCGCGGTGCGGCTCGCGAAGGAGGGCGTGCTCGCGAACCCGGAGGGCTCGCGGCCGGACCTGCTCAGGCTGGTCACGCACCTCGACGTGTCGCGCGAGGACGTCGACGAGGCGGTGCGGCGCGCGGCGCGCCTGCTCGCGTGAGGCGCGTCAGCGCTCGCTGTCGAGGTGCGCCATCTGCTCGCTCGGGTAGCGCGGGCCGACGATCGCTCCGGCGGGCACGGCCTCCTCGATGCGGGCCACGTCAGCGGGCGAGAGCGTGACCGAGAGCGCGCCGAGCGATTCCTGGAGCTGAGCGCGCGTCCGCGCGCCGACGACCGGCACGATCCGCTCGCCCTTCGCGAGCGCCCAGGCGATCGCGAGCTGCGAGGGGGTGATCCCCTTCTCGGCGGCGAGCGCGCGCAGCCGCTCGACGGCCTGCGCGTTGGCGCTCGCGGCGTCGCCCTGGAAGCGCGGGAGGAACGCGCGGAAGTCGCCCGGACCCTTCGGTCGCGAGCCGCTCAGGAGCCCGCGCGAGAGCACGCCGTACGCCGTCACCCCGACGCCGAGCTCCGCGAGGACCGGGAAGATCTTCGCCTCGGGCGATCGGCTCGCGAGCGAGTACTCGATCTGGAGGTCGGCGATCGGATGGACCGCGTGCGCGCGCCGGATCGTCTCCGGCCCGACTTCCGAGAGGCCGACGTGGCGGACGTAGCCGGCCTTCACCAGCTCCGCGATGGCGCCGACGGTCTCCTCGATCGGCACCGCCGGGTCGAGCCGGGCCGGCCGGTAGACGTCCACGTGATCGACGCCGAGCCGCACCAGCGTGTAGGCGAGGAAGTTCTTCAAGGCGACCGGCCGCGTGTCCACGCCCGTCCACGCGCCGTCCGGCCCGCGGAGCGCGCCGAACTTCACCGACAGGAATACCCGGTCGCGCCGCCCGCGCAGGGCCCGGCCGAGCAGCAGCTCGTTGTGCCCGAAGCCGTAGAAGTCGCCCGTGTCGATGAGGTTCACCCCCGCGTCGAGCGCCGCCTGGATGGTGGCGATGCTCTCCTGCTCGTCGGCGGGGCCGTACATGCCCGACATGCCCATGCAGCCGAGGGCGAGCGGGAAGACGGCGGGACCGGTCGCGCCGAGGGAGCGGGACCGCGCGGGCTGGGACGGGGCGGGCATGGCGCGGAGCTAAGCCGGCGCCTCGCCGCGGGCAAGGCGCGCCGGGGGACACCGCGACGGGGGGAGCCGCGTTGCGGTCGCCCGTGCGATCGGTTACGCGACACCGGTGAGCTCCAACAGCCGCTACACCGTCGCCATCCACGCGCTGCTCCTGCTCGAGGGGCCGGAGGGCGGCTGGGTGACGAGCGGGTGGATCGCCGGGAGCGTGAACACCAACCCGGTGGTGATCCGGCGCGTGCTGCGGGTGCTCCAGGCGGAGGGGCTCGTCGAGGCGCAGAAGGGAGCGCGGGGCGGCTACCGGCTGGCGCGGCCGGGCCGCGCGATCTCCCTGTGGGACGTGTACGGCGCGCTCCGCGAGGACGGCCCCTTCGGCCTCCACCCCAGCGCCCCGAACCCGCGCTGCCCGATCGGCTCGCGGATCCAGGGCCGGCTGCGCGAGGTCTACGGCGAGACCGAGGCCTCGATGCGGCGGGTGCTCTGCCGCACGACGCTCGACGGGCTCCGCCGGCAGCTCGCCGTGGCGCGCTGAGCGTCCCACGCCCGCGGGGCGCGAGCCCTCCCCACCCTGTCCCACCGCGCCCCCGGGGCAGGGGCCGGGCGGGAGCGCGTGCTAACGTTCCGGCCCGGTGAGACGCCTCCGCCCGCCGCCCCCTCGCTCGGTCGTCGTCGCGGTCCTGGCCGGCGCCCTCGGCTGCGGAGGCGCACGCGAGGTGAAGATGTCCTTCGCGGAGGCGGGGCTCGCCGCCCACGCCACCGCGGCGTCCGTCGCCGTGGCCGAGGAGCCGGACCACGGCCCGCCCCCGCCGCCCGTGGCCGTCCCCGCGCCCGAGTCGATCGCCTCCGAGGCGCCGGCCGGGCCGCCGATCGACGCCATCCTCCTCCGCTTCGCCGCCGGCGCGCGCGACCGGCGCGCGCGGCTCCCCGGCGGCCACGGCTTCCCCGACGAGGCGACCGAGGCCTGGCGCGCCCTCGCGGGCGAGCTCGACCTCTACCTCGGGCGCGCGCTCCCGCAGACCCCGCTCCTCGAGCTCGTGCGCGCGCGCGTGACGGTCGAGGCCGAGTGGGACTACGACCAGCGCCGGTTCGGCCGCGCCCCCGCGCCGCTGCGCGGCGCCATCGAGACGCGCGCCACCCGCTTCGGCCTGCGGATCGACGCCGCGCGCGCGCTCGGCCTCGGCCTGTTCGCGCGCGTCGCGCCCCCGCGCCTGCGCTGGCCGATCGAGGACGCCGGCATCTCCAGCGTCTTCGGCATGCGCACCCACCCGCTCGACGGGCACCGGCGCATGCACCACGGGGTGGACTTCGCGACCAGCGCGGGGCGCGTGGTCGGCGCCGCGGGCCAGGGATGGGTGGTGCGCGCCGGCTGGATGGGGGGCTACGGGCTCATGGTGGAGGTCCGCCATCCCGGCGATCTCACCACCCGCTACGGCCACCTCTCCGCCATCCTCTGCGCGCCCGGCGACGCGGTGGAGCCGGGCCGGCCGCTCGGGCTCGTCGGGCGCACCGGCCGCGCCACCGGCCCGCACCTGCACTTCGAGGTCTGGCGCGGCGGGGAGCCCTCCGATCCGCTCGCGTTCCTGGGCGGCGCGTCGGGGACTGGCTCGGCCGGCAACTGAGCGACCGGCCCCGGGTCGCGACCCCCGACGGACGCCCGGCGGCGCCCCCGCGCTGGCTCGACAAATGGCCCCGCGCGTGACAGCCTCTGCGCCGGTCACGACCCGGAGGCCCGTCGGCGGATGCAGATCAACCTGCGCAAGGCGATGTTCGTGCTGCCGAACGCGTTCACGGTGAGCTCGATCCTGCTGGGGTTCTACGCGCTCGTGCTCTGCGCGGGCGACCCCACCCCTGCCCAGCTCTACCAGGCGGCCCTCGCGATCTTCTTCGCGATGTTCTTCGACGCCTTCGACGGCCGCGTCGCCCGCATGACCAAGACGCAGTCGGACTTCGGCGTCCAGCTCGACAGCCTCGCCGACGTGATCTCGTTCGGCGCCGCCCCCGCGCTGCTCGTCTTCAAGTGGGCGCTCGCCCCCCTCGGCTTCATCGGCTTCTTCGTCTCGTTCGCGTTCGTCGCCTGCGGCGCGCTGCGGCTGGCGCGCTTCAACGTCCTCGCGCAGCGCGGGACCGACAAGGGCGGGGGCCGGTTCTTCGTCGGGCTGCCCATCCCGCTCGCCGCCGGCACGATCGTCGCGATCGTCATCGCGCACTACCGCGCCTTCCGCGACATGACCGACGCCTCGACGCGGGTGCCGGTCGCGCTCGTGGTCGCGCTGCTCGCGTTCCTCATGGTCTCGACGGTCCGCTACCGGACGTTCAAGGACCTGCACCTCTCGGCGAAGAGCCTCGCCGTCTTCGGCTTCTTCACCATGACCGGCGTGGCGGTCGCGATCGTGACGCGCGCCTCCTTCGTGCTCGTCATCTACACCGCGGCGTACATCGCGCTCGGCATCGCCGAGGCGATCATCGCCATCTCGCGCCCCGCGGTGGACAAGGCCCTCCTGCCCCCCGCGATCCGCGCCGAGGTGGACGCGGACGAGGCGCTCGAGCCGGAGCCGGAGGACGTCGAGGAGGACAAGCCGCAGCAGGACGAGTACATCTAGCCGCGTGAACCAACTCCTCGCCCGCGGCGCCGGCAAGCGGCCGCGCCCCGCCGGACCGGCAGGACCCTGGGTGTACCTCGCCGCCTGGGGCCCCTGCGGCTTCGCCCCCGTCGCCCCCGGCACCTTCGGCACGCTCGGAGCCATCCCGCTCTGGTGGGCGCTGTCGCGCCTGCCGCTCGGGGTCTACCTCGCGGTTACCGCCGCGTTCATCGCGCTCGGCGCGCTCGCCGCCCATCACGCCGCCCGCCACTGGGGCGTCGCGGACGCCTCCCCCATCGTGATCGACGAGGTGGCCGGGTACCTCGTGACGATGGCCGCCGCGCCCGTCTCCTGGCCCGCGGCGCTGATCGGGTTCCTGCTCTTCCGCGTCTTCGACGTGCTCAAGCCCTGGCCCGCCTCCGCCCTCGACCGCGTGAAGAACGGCGCGGGCGTGGTCCTGGACGACGTCGCGGCGGGGGTCTACGCCTGGGCGGTGCTCCAGCTCGCGTTGCGCGGGCTCGCGGCGCTCGGAGGCTGAGCGTGCACGTCGAGATCCTCGCCACGGGGGACGAGCTCCTCACCGGCCAGCTCGTCGACACCAACTCCACCTGGCTCATGGACCGGCTGTGGGACCTCGGCGTCATGGTCCGCCGCAAGACGCTCGTCGGCGACGACCGCGCCGACCTCGACGCGGCGCTGCGCGAGACCACCCTCCGCGCCGATCTCGTCGTGATGAGCGGGGGGATGGGGCCGACCGAGGACGACCTCACGAGCGAGGCGGTCGCCGCCGCGCTCGGCGTGCCGCTCGAGCTCCACGAGCCGTCGCTCAGGGCGATCGAGGAGCGGTTCCGCCGCTTCGGCCGCGAGATGACGCCCAACAACGCGAAGCAGGCGCGCTTTCCGCGCGGCGCGGAGGTGATCCCGAACCGCTTCGGCACCGCACCCGGGTTCTCGATCCGCATCGGCCGGGGCGAGCTCGTCTGCCTCCCCGGCGTGCCGCTCGAGTTCAAGGGGCTCAGCGACGAGTGGCTCCTCCCGCGCCTGCGGGCGCGGCTCGGGGACGTGCCGGCCGCGGGGCTGGTGAAGCTCTTCGGCGTGCCGGAGTCACACGCCGACCACGCCATGCGGCCGGTGATGGACGACCCGGCCAACGCCGGCGTGCGCTTCGGCTACCGGGCGCACTGGCCCGAGGTCCACGTCAAGTGGACGGTGCCCGGGCCGGACGCGGCCGCGCGCGAGGCGCGGATCCGCGCGGCGGTGCGGGCGCTCTTCGGCGAGCAGGTGTGGGGCGAGGGGAAGGACGAGCTGCCCGAGGTGACGGTGGCCCGGCTGGCGGCCCGCACCGAGCGGGTGGCGGTCGCGGAGAGCTGCACGGGGGGCCTCCTCGCCGAGCTCCTGACGCGCGTCCCCGGGGCGTCGGCCGTCTTCGACGTGGGCGTCGTCGCCTACGCGAACACGGCGAAGGAGGGGCTGCTCGGGGTGGACCCGGCGCTCCTCGCCGCCCACGGCGCGGTCTCCGAGCCGGTGGCGCGCGCGCTCGCCGAGGGCGCGAGGCGCGTGGGCGGCGCGGCCTGGGGGCTCGGCGTCACCGGCATCGCGGGGCCCACGGGCGGCACGCCGGAGAAGCCGGTCGGCACGGTGCACCTGGCGGTCGCGGGCGCGGACGGCACGCAGGCGGTCCACCGCACCTACCGCGGCGACCGCGAGCGGATCCGGCGGCAGGCCGCGTACGAGGCGCTGAACCTGCTCCGGCTCCGGCTGCGCTGACGGGCCTTCAGGCCGGGTCGCAGAAGAGCGCGAGGAAGCGCGCCCAGCTCACGAACCCGGCGCCGGTCGCCATGAGCTGCTCGTACAGCGCGACCGCGCCGGCGAGCAGCGCCGCCGGGTCCTTCGCGCGGTAGCGCTGCGCGAGGCCGCCCTCCTCGAGCACGCGCCCGACGAGCGCCTGCACGTTGACCGCCCGGCCCTCGAGCTTCCCCTCGCGGTCGAGGAGCCAGCCGACGAGCTGCCCGATGCGGACGCGCACCGCGACGCGCGGGTCCGCGCCGCCCGCGGCGAGCGCCTCGTTCACCGCGTCCGGATCGGCGTCGCGCACGACGAGCCAGGTGAGGGAGCGCTCGGCCTCGAGCCCCGCGCGCGCCAGCGCGGAGCGGACGCGCGCCTCTTCCTCGGGGGCGCAGCGGATGCGGACGACCGGCTCCGTCGGGCTCGACACGGGCGGGGTGGTATCCCGCCGGCGCGTGGGGCGCAAGCGATGGGGGCGAAGCCGATCGCGATCGCGACCTGACCCCGACCCCGCGCGCCTTCGCACCCGACCGCTTATCCTCCCTCCATGCCCGGCCCGCCCGACGAGCAGACCCTCGAGCTCCTCCGCTCCCGGAGCGGCCTCGCGGTGGACGCGGAGGGCAACTTCCTCCACCGGGGCACGCCGATTCGCCATGCCCGCACGCTCGCGCAGCTCTGGGGCTCGCTCGCACGCCGCGACGACGGCCGCTACGAGGTCCGCATCGGCCGCGAGCGGGCGTACGTCACCGTGGACGAGACCCCGTGGGCCGTGCGTGGCCTCGAGGAGCGCGAGCCGGGGGAGCCGCCCGTCCTGCTGCTCGCCGGTGGCGGCCGAGAGCCGCTCGCCCCCGACACGCTCCGGCTCGGCGCGGACGGCGTGGTGCGCTGCACGCTCGCCCGCGGTGAGCCGGCCCGCTTCACCCGCGCGGGCCAGGCGGCGCTCTCGCCGTGGCTCGACGAGGACCCGCCGGGGTCGGGGTGCCACGTGATCACGCTCGGTCAACGCCGCTTCCCGATCGCCGACGACGACCCGCGCTGACGGCCCACATGGGCTTCCTTCCGGTTGCTCGCCCGAAGAGCCGGCCCTACGTACTCTCTCCCGATGAAGTCCCTCCTCGTCTGCATCACCCTGCTCTCGCCGGCCCTCGCCGGTGGGCAGGCGCTCTCGCTCCGGCCGCCCTCCCTCGGCGAGTCGATGCACCAGCTCGACCGCCTCTCGCAGGTCCGCGAGCGCGACCTCGAGCAGACCTTCGTCCTCCCCGAGCGGCCCGGGCAGAACCAGGTGGCCTGGTTCGACTTCGACTGGCGCTACGTGGACGTGCCGGCGCCGGGCGGCGGGCCCGGGGGGATCCGGCTGTACTTCTACCGGAGCGAGCAGGCCCAGGCGGAGCGGGCGCTGCCGGCGATCCGCAGCGCCTACGCGCGCCTCGTCGAGGACTTCGCCTACAACCCGACGAAGCGCATCCCGTACATCCTCTACGCCACGCAGCGGGAGTTCCAGACCACCAACGTCTTCGCGGTCACCGAGTCGGTGCTCGGCGTCACCTCGCCCTCCGACCTCAAGATGACCGTGCCGTACTTCGGCGATCACCAGAAGTTCGTGGAGGTCTCGACCCACGAGCTCGTCCACCAGTTCACGATCCAGAAGCTGCTCGAGGCCGCTGGCGCCGAGGAGATCTCCTCCCCCATCGCGTTCCTCCCGCTCTGGTTCATCGAGGGGATCGCGGAGTGGTACACGAAGGGGGGGATCGACGTGGAGACCGACGGGTTCCTGCGCGACCTCGTCTGGAACCCCGACGCGCGCCGCGGCTACGACGTGCTGCCGTTCGCGGAGGACCGGATCCGCGGCTACATCCCGACGTACAAGCTCGGCCAGGCGCGCATCGAGTTCATCGCCGACCAGTACGGCAAGGACAAGATCCAGGCGTTCCTCGAGAACGCCTACCTGCTCGGCGACGCGTCGCAGGGGGCGAGCGCCGGCAGCCGCAACTTCGCGGGCCTCACGCGCCGCGTGCTCGGCGAGCCGCTCGAGCAGGTGGACGCCCGCTGGCGCGCGTGGCTGAAGCGCCGCTATTACCCGGAGTACATGCGGGCCGAGCAGGACCTCGCGCAGATGCGCGAGCTGCGGAACCTGCCCGCCGAGGCGGAGGACTTCGTCGTCTCGCCCGACGGCACCGTCATGCTCTACCGCGGCATCGACCGGAAACGGGGGCGCGCCAAGCTCCTGCTCGCCGACGTGCGCCGGCCGCGGAGCACGGTCGAGATCGCGATCGACGGCAAGCCGGGCACCGAGTCCCTCCACCCGATCGAGTACGGCGTCATGGCGCTCTCCAAGAGCCGGATCGCCTTCTCGGCGCAGGACGGCATCGGCGACGCCCTCTACGTCCAGCGCTTCCGCCACCGCACGCCCGAGAACCGTCCGCCGAGCCTGCAGGTCGGCCGGCGCCGCAAGGTCGACGTGCGCGCGCCCGGCGGCGCCCGCTTCATCCAGATCGCCGATCCGAGCTTCTCGCCGGACGGCCAGCAGCTCGCCTTCGCCGGCGTGGTCGCCGGGGACGGCCAGTCGGACGTCTGGGTCGTGCCCGTGGGCGGCGGGACGGCGCGCCGGGTGACCCACGACGGCTTCGTCGAGCGGGACCTCGCCTGGAGCGACGACGGCATCTACCTGAGCTCCGACGCGACCGACCACGGCCGGATGAACCTGTTCCGCATCGACCCGGCGACCGGCGCGCGGACGCGCCTCACCACCGCGCCGGCGTCGGACCGGAACCCGTACCCGCAGGCGGACGGCTCGATCCTCTTCTCCTCCGACGCGAGCGGCAAGCTCGACGTGTACGTCTGGAAGGCGAACACGGTGCAGCGGCTCACCGACTTCACCACGGGGCTCGCCACCCCCTCGCCCGCTCCCGCCGGCCGCGGCATCCTCGCGAGCACGTTCCACGGCGGGCAGTTCCGCGTCGTGGAGGTCCCGAAGGTCGCCTGGCTCGAGGGCGCCGCGACGCCCGTCGCGCCGGCCGCCGGCCCCGCGCTGCCCATCCCGCAGGAGCCCATCCCCGACGAGCCGCGCGACTACGACGCGCTCGCCCTGCGCAACTGGCGCCCGGAGGCGGGCTTCATCTACGGCGGCGGCGGCGGCAGCTCGGTCGCCGGGCGCGCGGCCGTCATCTTCTCGGACATGCTCCGGGACAACATCGTCTTCCTCGACCTCGCGGTGTACGGCTCCTTCGACTACACGCAGGGGCTCGTGCTCTACGAGAACCGCGCCGGCCGGGTGGCGTGGGTGCTCGGCGCGTTCCACTTCGTACAACAGCAGGTGGACCGCTTCGACGAGTCCCTCGCCTACTACCAGCGCGACTTCGGGGTGGTGGGCGCGCTGCGCTACCCGCTCGACCGGTTCCGGCGCGTGGAGCTCGAGCTCACCCTCGGCGGCGTGGACCGCCACTGCCTCACCGACTTCGACGGCCAGACGCTGCTCGTCTGCGGCGGGCTCCAGGACACCTCGGGCGGTGGCGGCTACTACCGCGACCGGGACGACTGGGAGCGGCAGAACGGCGGGGTGAACTTCACCGTCTCCCCCACGCTGCGCTACGGCTACGACACGATCCGCTTCGACTACTTCACCGGCCCGCTCTCGGGCAGCTCCCTCCTGCTCGAGCTCGGCGGCGGCTACCTGCCCGGCCGCAGCGCCGTCCACGGCTTCGCGCGGCTGGACGCGCAGCGCTACTTCCAGCTCATCGGCCGCTCCAACGTGATGTTCCGCGCCGCCGGCGGCACGAGCTTCTCGCCGGGCGGGAAGAGCAGCGCGTGGGAGCGGAGCTGGTGGCTCACCGCCGCCGACAACCTGCGCGGCTTCTACGCGCTCGAGCTCGAGAACCTCGTCGGCCAGCACTACTACGTGCTCAACGCGGAGCTGCAGTTCCCGCTCGACGCCCTCATCCGGCTGTTCCTCTTCGACACCATCGAGGCGGTCGCGGCGCTCGACTTCGGCGGCGTGTTCGACCGGTACTCCACGGGCACCGACGCAGCCGGCAACCCGGAGCCGGGCGCGTGGGACTCGCGCACGCTCACCGGCGTGCTCGGCTTCAACGTGCTCTTCGGGCCGCTGCTGCTGCGCGTCCACTTCGGCCACCCCTACGACATCGGGGGGCTCGAGACCCCGGCCCTGCGCGCGGGCGACGACTGGGTGACCAACATCACCCTGCGTTACTTCTTCTTCTAGCTCCCGCGCGAAGGGCCCACCTCAGGCGCTCGCGGCCTCGGCCACCGCGAGCGCTGGAGCCGCCTGCTTGCCCTCGCGCAGCCGCGCCGCGAGCCGCTCGAACGCCGCCGGGTTCCCCCGCAGCCACTCCACCGCCCGCTCCCGGCCCTGGCCGATGCGCTCGCCGTCGAGCGCGAAGTGCGAACCCGCCTTGTCGAGCAGGCCGCGCTCCACCCCGAGGTCCACCGCCTCCGCCCAGCGATCCACGCCGACGCCGTAGCGGATGTCGAACTCGGCCTCGCGGAAGGGCGGCGCGACCTTGTTCTTCACCACCTTGACGCGCGTCCGGTTGCCGATCACCTGGTCGCCGTCCTTCACCTGCCCGACCCGGCGGATGTCGAGCCGCACCGACGCGTAGAACTTGAGCGCGTTGCCGCCGGTGGTGGTCTCGGGGTTCCCGAACACGACGCCGATCTTCATCCGGATCTGGTTGATGAACACCACCATGGTCTGGGTCTTCGACACCACCCCGGTGAGCTTGCGGAGCGCCTGGCTCATGAGCCGCGCCTGCACGCCCATGTGCGCGTCGCCCATCTCCCCCTCGATCTCCGCCTTCGGCACGAGCGCCGCGACCGAGTCCACGACGATGAGGTCGCACGCCCCGGACCGGACGAGCTGCTCGCCGATCTCGAGGGCCTGCTCGCCGGTGTCGGGCTGCGACACGAGCAGGTCGGCGAGGTTCACGCCCAGCTTCCGCGCGTACTGGACGTCGAGCGCGTGCTCGGCGTCGATGAACGCGGCGATGCCCCCGAGCCGCTGGGTCTCGGCGATCGCATGCAGCGCCAGCGTCGTCTTGCCCGACGACTCGGGGCCGAAGATCTCGATCACCCGCCCCCGGGGCAGGCCCCCCACGCCGAGCGCGAGGTCGAGGCCGAGGGAGCCGGTGGAGACCACCGGCACCGGGCCGGGGTCGCTCGCCTCCCCGAGCCGCATGATGCTCCCCTTGCCCCACTGCTTCTCGATCCCTGCCACCGCCAGACCGATCGCCTTCGCCTTCTCCGTGAGCTTCACGACAGCCTCCTTCGTTCCCGCGGACGCGCGGGTCGCGCTCGCGCCGCGGAGTCGCGGCGCCCTTCGTTCAGAACGCCGGCCGATCCAGCGCCCGGTACTGCACCGCCTCCGCGACGTGGGGCGCCCGCACCGCCTCCGAGCCGTCGAGGTCGGCGATCGTGCGGGCGACGCGGAGGACCTTGTCGTGGCCGCGCGCGGAGAGGCCCAGCTTCTCGACCGCGGTGGCGAGGAGCCGGCGGCCGGCGTCGTCCGGCGCGCAGAACCGGCGCAGGGCCGCGCCGCGGAGGCGGGCGTTGACCGCCGCGCCCTTCCCCTTCGCGCGCGCCGCCTGCGCGGCGCGCGCGGCGAGCACCCGGCTCCGCGCCTCCGCCGTGGTGGGCCGCCCGCCGCCGGCGCCGAGCAGCGGCGGCGCGAGCGCGGGGACGTCCACGTGCAGATCGATCCGGTCGAGGAGCGGGCCCGAGATCCGGCGGCGGTAGCGCAGGAGCTCGTGGACGGTGCAGCGGCACGCGCGGGCCCGGTCCCCGAGGTGGCCGCAGGGGCACGGGTTCATCGCCGCGACGAGCAGCGGCTCGGCGGGATAGGTGACGCTCCGGCTCGCGCGCACGATCGTCACCTCGCCGTCCTCGAGGGGCTGGCGCAGCGCCTCGAGCGCGGGCCGCCTGAACTCCGGCAGCTCGTCGAGGAACAGCACGCCGCGGTGGGCGAGCGAGACCTCCCCCGGGCGCGCGGCGCCGGTGCCGCCCACCAGCCCCGCGTCGGAGACCGAGTGGTGCGGGGCGCGGAACGGCCGCTCGACGAGGAGGCCGCGGTTGCGGGTGAGCCCCGCGACGCTGTGGATGACGGTCGCCTCGATGGCCTCCTCGAAGTCGAGCGGCGGCAGGAGCGCGGGCAGGCGGCGCGCGAGCATCGTCTTCCCGCTGCCCGGCGGGCCGAAGAGCAGGATCGGATGGCCTCCGGCCGCGGCGATGGTCACGGCGCGCTTCGCGGCGTCCTGCCCGGCGACGTCGGAGAGGTCGAGGAGCGGCGGCTCCACCTCGGCGGCGGCGGGCTCGGCGGCGCGCGGCGGCAGCGGGAGCCCGCGGCACCAGGCGACCAGCTCGCCGAGGTGGCGCACGCCGATCACGGCGAGCCCCTCGACCACCGCCGCCTCCCGCGCGTTCGCCTCCGGGACGACGAGCGCCCGGGCCCTCGCGCGGCGCGCCTCGATGGCGAGCGGGAGCACGCCGCGCACGGCCTTCACCTCGCCCGAGAGCGCCAGCTCGCCGACGAGGTGGACGCCCTCGAGCGTCGTGGGCTCGAGGTGCCCGACCGCCGCGAGCAGCGCGGCCGCGATCGGCAGGTCGAAGCCGGGTCCCTCCTTGCGGAGGTCGCCGGGGGCGAGGTTCACGGTGATCCGCTTGCTCGGCATCTCGACCGGCAGGTTGCGGACGGCCGCGGCCACCCGGACCTTGGCCTCCTGCACCGCGCCGCCGGGGAGCCCGACCAGGTGGACGTGCGGCATGCCCTGCGCCGCCTCGACCTCCACCTCAACGGGGATGGCATTCACGCCGAGGACGGCGCCGGAGCGGACGCGGACGAGCATGCACGCCCGTTCAGCAGGGGCCGTGCCACACGTGCCGTCCGTCGCGCCGGCCACACGGGCCGCTGCGAGATCCGCTCGGCGCCGGCGGACGGCCGCCCGCGCGGCGCGGGCGAGGCGCGTCCGGCGCGGCCGGACCGCGGACGGGCCGCCGGCGCGCGCGCCGGTCCCGGCCCGCGATCAGCGGGCCAGCGCCGCCGCGCGCGCGAGGACCGCGTCGAGCATCGCGGGCGTGAGCCGGCCGGTGTTCGTGTTCTGCCGCGACGGGTGGTAGGTGCCGAGCAGCGCCGGGGCACCCGCGAGCCGCAGCTCCGCGCCGTGGCCGAAGCGCGGCCGGGGGCGCGGGAGGGCGTGCCCGGCGCGCGCGAGGTGCGCGAGCGCGGCGTCCCAGGCGACCGCCCCGAGCGCCACCAGCACGCGCAGCCGCGGCAGCGCCGCGACCTCCCGATCCAGGAACGGCGCGCAACGAGCCAGCTCCTCCGGTGCGGGCCGGTTCTCGGGCGGGACGCAGCGGCAGGCGTTCGTGAGGAAGACGCCGAGGAGGCGCAGGCCGTCGGCGCGCGACACCGCCGTCGGCTGCGTCGCGAGCCCGGCCCGGTGGAGCGCCGCGTAGAGGAAGTCGCCGGTGCCGTCGCCGGTGAACATGCGGCCGGTGCGGTTCGCGCCGTGCGCGCCCGGCGCGAGCCCCACGAGCGCGACCGCGGCCGCGGCGTCGCCGAAGCCGGGGACGGGGCGCCCCCAGTAGCGCTCCTCGCGGTAGGCGCGCCGCTTCACGCGGGCCACCTCCTCGCGCCATGCCACGAGGCGCGGGCAGGCGCGGCAGGCGGCGATGTCGCGGGCGAGGCGGTCGAGCGCGGACCGGGAGGCCCGCGGCTCCGGCCGCGCGGGTGCGCACGCGGCGGCGGGGACGGCGGGATCGCCGCCGGCCGGACCGCCTCCGCGTGCGCGCGCGGCCGCCATGCAGCTACAGCTTCTTCATGCGCTCGCGGGCGTCCGCGATCTGGCTCTTCGCCACCGCATCGGTCACGCCCTGGGTGGCGACGGCCGCCGCGTAGGCCTCCTTGGCCTGCGCGCGCTTCTTCGCGTCCTGGAAGAGCCGCCCGGCGCGGTAGAGCGCGAGCGCCGTGGTGTTCGGGTTGTCCTTCCCGCACCCCGGGTCCTTGCCGAAGACGAGGTAGCGGGCCGCGGCGTCCACCGGCTTCTTCGCGAGGTCGAGCTCCGAGGCGTGGTTCTGGAGCGCCACGCAGCGGTTGGGAGAGTCCGGGTACTTCGCGATGAAGGCCTCGTACATCTGGGCGGACTCGACGTGCTTGCCCTTCCTCGAGGTGTAGACCGCGAGGAGGAGCGCGTTGTTCGGCGCCACCCGCGAGTCGGCGAACTCGGTCACGATCCGCTGGCGCAGGGCGGCCGCCTTGTCCGGCTTCTCGGCGCGGTCCCACGCCACGGCGGCGTTGTGGAGCGCGTTCGGCACGTCCCCGCCGCGCGGATCGGCGGCGAGCTTCTCGAAGGCCTCCGCCGCCTCGACGGGCTTGTTCGCCTCGAGCAGCTTCTGGGCCTCGGCGAACTGGACGCCGGCGGTGGCGCGCCCGAGCGCCTCCTGCACCTTCGCGAACGCGGCCTGCGCCTTCGGGTCGGTCGCGCCCTTGGCGGACGCCTCGACCTGCGCGCGCACCTTGTCCACCGCCGCCTGGTAGCCGGCGGAGTCGTTCAGGTAGAGGAACGTCTGGAGGTAGAGCGGCACGGCGTCGGCGAGCACCTCGCCCTCGGCCGGGAAGCCCTCGATGAGGCTCGCGAAGCGGCGCTGCGCGTCCTCCATGTTGTCGAACGCGTACTCCACCTCGGCCGCGATGAGCGCGAGCTGCGCGGGCGGCAGGCCGCCCTTGCGCGGATCCGCCGGCTTCACGTCGGGCTTGCCCAGGGCCACGACGAGGGTGTCGGTCGCGTCGACGAAGTTCTTCCACTCGCCCGGGGGCACGCGGGGCTGGAGCGCCTGGCCCCGGCGCTGGTCGGCGTTCGCGAGCCGGATGGGATCGAGCTGTCCGGCGCGGACCTTCGCGTTCGCGGCGGCGAGCCAGCCCTCGGCGGCGAGCTTCGCGGCGATGGCGCGGGAGTTGGCGTTCGCCTCGGGGTCGACGACCACCTTCTGCGCCTGCTCCGCCCCCTTCTGCGGCTGCTGCGCGATGAGGTACGACTCCGCGGCCCGGATCCGGACCGGCATGCGCGCGTCGAACGAGGGGAACTTGTCGAGGAAGGCGGCGTAGGAGTCGGCGGCGGCCGCGAACTCGGCGCGCGCCTGGTCCATGTTGCCGGCCTGCTGGCCGTTCAGCGCGCGATCGAGGTGCACCTTCGCCTCGGCCATGTACCCGCGCTGGCTCTCCTCCTCGATCTGGTTCACCTCGGGGACCTTGTGGTCCGCCTGGAGGAAGCGGGAGCGCTTCCCGCCCCCGGCCCCCGCCCCGCCGCCACCGGCGGAGGCACAGGCGAGCGCCGTCGCGGCGGCGAGCACAGCGCAGATCCGGATCGTCGATGTCATGTGTTCACACCTCGTGTTCGTCAGCGGGCGGGGGGCGCGCCACGCGCGGGCCCCTCCGGCGTCTCGGCGAGCGGCCCCGGCGTCACGTCCAGCGTGATAGCCCTTGCCCTCGTCACCCAGCGAACCGAGGGGTCGTCCGGCCCTAGCCGCCAGGGCGACTCCTCGATCGACCTCCTCCACTCGTCCCTCACGTGCAAGCTTGCGGGCGGTCTCGATCCCGTGCACGTGCGCGACCGTCCAGCGGGGCGCTTGTACCTCATCACGGCTTCGTCGTGTGCGCGACCTTCCGTGCCGGGCCTCGAGCGCCGCGTGCATCTCCCGCGGGTCGGCGGAGTGGGCGGCGCGGGCGAATCGTACTCGCCGGGAAGCTTGCGGGCGAGCGAGAATCGCGCGCCGGCCTGGCCGAGCGGCAGCGTCGCCTCACCGCGACGGCGAGGTGCGCGCGAACCCGCCTCGGCCGGGAACCGCAGGGGCGGCGGCGCGACGCGCCGACCGGCTCAGGGGGCCGCGCCGCCCTGCACCGAGCCGGTCGCGGCGCGGGGCTCCGCCGCCGCCGGGGTCGCCTCGCGGCGGATCGACCCCTCGAAGCGGACGGCGGGCCGGTCCTTCAGCTCGCTCGTGACGCCCCCGCGCTCGAAGCCCACGATCCGTACGGCGCTCACGGTGCCAGGCTCCACGGAGAAGGCGTGGTTCGCGCGGACGGTGAACCGGTGCCCATCCACGTAGCGGCGCGTCGGGCCCCCGTGCCCCCGGTAGACGAGCTCGACCGCCAGGCGGTGCTCGCCCGGCGCGAGCTCGCCGTCGAAGACCTCGAGCTGCGCCGTCCGCGCGAGATCGCCGTCGAGATCCACCCGCGCGAAGAGCGGCGCGCCGTCGAGGAGGTAGTTGACCGACTGAAGCCGGAAGGCGCCGCCCATCTCGTTGCGGTGCACGAGGACCGCGCGCCCGGCGGTCGCCTCCGCGCCGCTCACCTTGCTGCGGAGGTCCTGGAGCCGCCCCCGGGAGCGGTAAATCTTCTCCCGCAGGTCGGAGACGCGATCCTCGAGGGTCCGGACCTCGCCGTCGCCCGGGGGCGCCCCCGCCGGCGGCACGTCTGCCTGCGCGGCGGCGAGCGCGGGCAGGAGGGCCGCGAGCAGCGCGAGGCGGCACGACGTCACGCGGACCTCCGGGCTCAGCCGCCCTTCTTGAGCTCGGTGAGGACGAGCTTCGCGACGGCCTTCAGCGTGTCGAAGACGCCCACGCCGGTCGGCGCCACGGCCTGGAACTCGGGCACGCTCCGCGGGTTGAGGAGCCGCTTCAGCTCCTCCACCGTCGCGACGTTGGGCAGGTCGCGCTTGTTGTACTGGACGACGTAGGGGACCTTGTTCAGGTCGTAGCCCTGCTCGGCCAGGTTCACCTTCAGGTTCTCGGCCGACTCCATGTTCGCTTCCATGCGCTCGATCTGCGAGTCGGCGACGAAGACCACCCCGTCGACGCCCTTCAGGATGAGCTTGCGGGAGGCGTCGTAGAAGACCTGGCCGGGCACCGTGTAGAGGTGGAAGCGGGTCTTGAACCCGCGGATCTCGCCGAGCGAGAGCGGGAGGAAGTCGAAGAAGAGCGTCCGCTCGGTCTCCGTGGCGAGGGAGATCATCTTGCCCTTCGCCTCGGGGTTGGTCTTCGCGTAGACGTACTGGAGGTTCGTCGTCTTCCCGCAGAGGCCCGGACCGTAATAGACGATCTTGCAGTTGATCTCGCGCGAGCTGTAGTTGATGAAGCTCATCGGCGGGTCACTCGCTGAACAGGTTGTCGATGTCGTCGTCGGTGATCTCGGCGAAGGGGCTCGCGGCGCCGGGTGCCGCCTGCTTCTTGGCGAGCACGTCGAACACCTTGCCGAGCTCCTCTCCGGCCTTCTTCACCCGCAGGCGCACGAGCCCCAGCGAGCTCTTCGCATCGAAGATGACGACCAGCACGACCCGGCCGCCCACGATGCTCATGTGGAGCGATTCCTTCTCGCCCTCGTGGAACTGGTTCGGGAACTCCTTCTCGCCGATGAGCTTGGCGAGCCCGCCCATCGCGGCGACGTTGCCGGCGGTCAGCGAGGCGAGCGAGGTCGTGTCGAGGTTCTGGGCCTGGCCGCTCGAGGCGATGAGCTGCCCGTTCTTGTCGACCAGGAAGACGACCTTGGCGTTCGCGTCCCGGGTGAGACGATCGCAGATCCCGGCGATGAGCCGGAACTCTTCCTCGTACATCACCAGGCCGGAATTCATGCGCTGTCGCTCTCCGCGAACGGTCGGGACCCTGGCCGAATACCAGGGAACCGCTCGGCTTTCAATCCCGCGGCGCCGTCGCTGCGCGCACGTCCGGTGCGCACCTACAGCTCGCGTCGGCCCGCGAGCGCGCGGGCGAGCGTGACCTGGTCCGCGTACTCCAGGTCCCCACCCATGGGTACACCCTGCGCGATGCGCGTCACCTTCACGCCGAGCGGCTTGAGCAGCCGCTGGAGGTAGAGCGCGGTCGCCTCGCCCTCGACGTCGGGGTTGGTCGCGACGATGACCTCCTCCGCCGGCGTCGTCTCGAGCCGCACGAGCAGCTCGCGGATCTTGAGATCGCCGGGGCCGACGCCGTCGAGCGGCGACAGCGCGCCATGCAGCACGTGATAGCGGCCGCGGAACTCGTGCGTGCGCTCGACCGCGAGCAGGTCGGGCACCCCCTCCACGACGCAGATGAGCCGCGGATCGCGCTGCGGGTCCGCGCACAGCGCACACGGGTCGCGGTCGGTGAGGGTCTGGCAGGACGAGCAGAGCCGGACGTCCCGCACCACGCCCGCGATGGCGGCGGCGAGGTCGCCGGCGTAGCCCGAGCCCGCCTTGAGGATGTGGAAGGCGAGCCGCTGGGCGGTCTTCTCGCCGATGCCGGGGAGCTTCGCGAGCTCCTTCACGAGCCGCGCGATGGGGTCTGCGACGGCCACGCGCTAGCCGCCGAGGCCGGGGATCTTGATGCCGCCGGACGCCTTCGCCATGTGCTCGTCGGCCGCCACGCGCGCCTTCTCCACGGCGGCGTTGACGGCGGCGGTGACGAGGTCCTCGAGCATCGCCTTGTCGGCGGGGGAGACCGCGTGCTGCGGCTGCGCCTCCGCCCGCCGTTCGGCGGAGCCGAACGGCTCCAGAGCCTTGGGATCCACCGCGAGCCGGGTGACCTCGTACTTTCCGTTCATGACGACCTTCACGAGCCCGCCGCCGCTCTCCGCCTCGACGGAGAGCTCGCCGAGCTTCTCCTTCGCGTCCGCCATGGCCTTCTCGAGCTTCTTCGCCTGGCGCATGAGGTACTGGATGTCCATGGGGTCCTAGAGCTCCTCGATGTCGTCGATGCCGCCCTCGAGGATGCGGGCGGCGTCGCGGATGTTCGGGTTCGTCCGCGCGGCGTCGCGCACGCGCGCGGAGCGGGCCTTCCGCTCGGCGGCCTCGACCTGCGCGATGGAGGGGGCGGGCGCGGGCGCGCCGGCCGACTCGGCGCCGGGCGGCGGGGCCGCACCCACGGTGACGGCGAGCACGGTGGGGCGGCCGAGGAAGCGCGAGAGCACGCCCTCGATCTCGGCGCGGCGGCGCTCGGCGGTCTGCGCGAAGAGGCCGGGCACGAGCTGGATCGCCACCTCGCCGTCCTTCATTCCGAGGAGCGCCGCCTGCTTCAGGGCGGGCGCGACCATCGGGCTCACCTTCTCGATCTCCTCCACGGCGGCGCGCCAGCGCTCGGCGTCGGAGGAGAAGGCGCGGGCGGGGGACGGCGTCGCGGTCGCGGTCGCGGTCGCGGTCGGGGTCGGGGTCGGGGTCGCGGTCGGAGCGGTCGGTCCCGCCGCGCAACCCGGCGAGCCGAAGCTCGCCACGCCGCGCCCGCCGGCGGGGGCCGCCGGCGATCCGCGGGCGGGGGCCCCTCCGCCCGCGGGCGGCGTGGGAGGCGCCGCGGGCGGCAGCGGGGCGCCCTTCGCGAGCGCCTCCACCCGCGCGATGAGCTCCGCGACCTGGGCGCCGGGCGCGAGGAAGATCCCCTCGAGCAGCGCCACCTCGAGCGCGTGGCGCGAGCCCTCCGCGAGCTTCACGTCCCCCACGGCGCGCTGGGCGAGGTCGAAGAGGCGGGTGAGCTGGGCGGCGTCGCCGGCCGCCGCCTGCGCCCGCACCTCCGCCACCTCCGCGTCGGGCAGGTCGATGGCCATGGCGGGCACGAGCTTCGCGACCACCACGTTGCGCAGGTGCCGGACGATCTCCTCCGCCACCCGCTTCATCTCGAGGCCGCGCCCGTGGAGCTGATCGATCTCGGCGAGCAGCGCCGCGCCGTCCCGCCCGACGAGCGCCGCGCCGATGCGCGAGATCGCGGCCGCGTCCACCGCGCCGAGCGCCTCCGCGACCGCCTCGTCGGCCGGCGTGTCCCCGCAGGCGGCGCGGACCTGGTCGAGCATCGACAGGGCGTCGCGCATCCCGCCCTCGGCCTGGCGCGCGACGAGCGCGAGGGCGGCGGGCGAGAGCACCATGCCCTCGGCCGCGGCCACCTTGCCGAGCTGCTCGGCGATCTGCGGGAGGGTGAGCCGCTTGAAGTCGAACCGCTGGCAGCGCGAGACGATCGTCTCGGGCACCTTGTGGACGTCGGTCGTGGCGAGCACGAACTTCACGTGCTCGGGCGGCTCCTCCAGCGTCTTGAGGAGCGCGTTGAACGCGCCCGTCGAGAGCATGTGGACCTCGTCCACCACGAAGACCTTGTAGCGGTCGCGGGCGGGCCGGTACTTCACCGCCTCGACGATGTCGCGGACGTTGTCCACGCCGTTGTTGGACGCGGCGTCGATCTCCACCACGTCCACCGCCCGCCCCTCGGTGATCTCGGTGCACGGCGTGCACACGCCGCAGGGCGTCGCGGTCGGGCCCTGCTCGCAGTTGAGCGCCTTCGCCACGAGCCGGGCGGTGGTGGTCTTGCCGACCCCGCGCGGCCCCGTGAAGAGGAACGCGTGGGCGAGCTGGCCGGTCTTGAGCGCGTTCGAGAGGGTCCTGACCACGTGGGCCTGGCCGGACATCTCGCCGAACTGCTGCGGCCGGTACTTCCGTGCGAGGACCAGGTAGGCCATGGGCGGACCGAAGGGGACCGTTCAGGTAACAGCTTTGGGACCGGGGCGAAAGGCCGCCGGCTCGGGTCCAGGAAACAGCCGAGCCGGCCCACAATCCCCGGGCGCACGGAGGACCTCCTACCGTTGCTCCCTTCCGGGCCTGGCGGGGTTTGGTTGCCCCCACGTCGCCCGAGGATTCTGGGCCGGCTCTCCCGGCGTCACCGCCTGCGCGGCGCCCCCTGTATAACCGCGGAGGTCGCGCGTTTCTGGCGGAGAGGGTGGGATTTGAACCCACGGTACCGTTCCCGGTACACACGATTTCCAGTCGTGCACCTTCAACCGCTCGGTCACCTCTCCAATCGTATCGGGGGAGCATCGCCCCCCTGCTGCCGGCCCGCTTTCGGCTGAAGCTTGAGCGGAGAGCGAGGGATTCGAACCCCCGGTACCGTTACCGGTACACCTGATTTCGAGTCAGGCGCCTTCGACCAGGCTCGGCCAGCTCTCCGCCGGCGGATTTAACCCATCCTCCGCGCCGTGCCAAGCGGCAACCTACCCGTCCGCCCCGTTTCCTCCCGCGCGGCGCGATCGGAAGAAGGCTCGGAGGAGCCCTCCCGCCTCCTCCTCGAGGAGCCCGCGCTCGACCGGGAAGCGGTGGTTCAGGCGCGGATCCTGGGAGAGGTCGAGGAGGGAGCCGACCGCCCCGGCCTTGGGATCGGCCGCCGCGTACACGAGCCGGTCGATGCGGGCGAGCACCATCGCGCCGGCGCACATCGCGCACGGCTCGAGCGTCACGACGACGGTCACGCCCGTGAGGCGCCAGCGCCCGAGCGTGCGCGCGGCCTCCTGGACGGCGAGGAGCTCGGCGTGGGCGGTGGGATCGTGGGCCGACTCGCGCGCGTTCGCGCCGCGCCCGACGACGCGCCCCTCGTAGAGCGCGACGGCGCCGACCGGCACCTCGCCGCGCTCGCCCGCCGCGCGCGCGAGCGCGAGCGCCTCCTGCATGGCCTCGAGGTCCGTCACGCCGCCGGAGCCTAGCCGAGCCCGGCCCGGGGCGCGACCGCGTCAGGGGCCGGTGACGAGGCAGCTCGCGGCGTCCACGCGGACGACCTCGTCGAGGAGGCTCGCGGCGGCCGGCGGGAGCGTGGCCTCGTCGTAGAGGACCTCCGCGGCGCCGCCGGGGGTCCGCTTCACGACGACGTCCGCCGCCGCCGTCCGGCAGAGCTGGTAGACGGCGCCCGCGGCGTCCAGCACGGGCGCGCTCGCCTCCGTCACCTCCGCCGGCAGGAGCGGCGGCGCGGGCAGGAGGACGACCGCCCCCGAGCCGTCGATCTCGAAGACGTCGAGGGTGTCCAGCGCGGGGCCCGCGCCCCACGCCCGGACGACGCGGAAGCCGCTCGCGGTGGCGCGCCAGGCGACGAGCCGATCGCCGTCGATCAGGGCGGCCCCGGTGAGCGGGATCGGGGTGCCCGTCGCGTCGAGGAGCGTCGGCGCGACCGTCATGTCGGGCGTGCCCGCGAGCTTCAGGTCGGCCGCGTTCCAGGCGAGGAGCGGGTGACCGCTCACGAGCCGCGTGCCGCCCGCATCGCGGTAGTCGAGGGTGCCGCAGGCGTAGAGGACGGCGTCGGTGCCCGGCTGCATGACGGCGGAGACGGCCGGGGCCGCCTCGCAGCCGGGCAGCGGGAGCGCCACGTCGTTCGCGTGGGGCGTCGCGGGGTACGCCCACGTCAGGCTCCAGAGGAACGGGTCGGCGACGAGCGTCGCGAGCGTGGCGGGACCGGGCGCGTAGACGAGCTGACCGGTGGAGCCGATCCGGGCGCCGCAGGCGGCGTCGCCCGCCGCGAGCCCCACGAGCTTGATGCCGGGCGCGCCGAGCGCCGCGACGGCGGCGAGGCCCGGCGAGCCGGGACGCAAGGTCCCCACGAGCTGCACCGCCGCCGGATCGAGCGCGGGCGGCGACGGCTGGGCGACGCAGGCGTGGGCGGTGCAGACCTGGTCCGTCGGGCAGTCGTCCTGCGTCGCGCAGGCGCCCGGCGCGGTGGCGCAGAAGTGGGTCGGCGCGCAGACCTGCCACGACGCGCAGTCGGTCGCCGCGGTGGCCGGGGCGCAGCGGCCGGGCGCCACCACGCAGGTGTGCGTGGCGTCGCAGACCTCCCAGCGCGCGCAGTCCGAGAGCGTGTCGCAGCGGCCGGCGAGCGGCCGGCACGCGTTGGCCTCGCAGCCCTCCCACGCCTGGCAGTCGAGGCTCTCCGCGCACGCGCCCGGGGCGAGCACGCAGACGTTCCGCTGGCACTGCGCGAAGGTGTTGCAGTCGCGGTCCACGACGCAGGACGCGAAGAGCGCGGAGCGGGCGTCGGGGGCGCAGACCTCCTCGACGCAGTGCTGGCCGGCGATGCAGTCGCCGTCGCGATCGCAGCTCCCCGGCGGCGCGAGGCGGCAGCCGGAGGCGGCGAGGACGAGGAGGAGGAGGGCGGCATGGGCGATGCGCATGGAGCCTCCGCCTAGAACCTGCCCGACAGCCGGATGGTCGCGCCGCCGCGCGTCGGCGCCACGTCCGGCGCGATGCTCCAGAGCGTGACGCCGGCCGCGGCGGCGACGCCGCCCGCGACGAAGAGCGCGTTGGCGGCGAGGTTGTAGCGCTCGACGGTCCGGTACGAGCCGGCGTCGGCGCCGGTGAGCCGGCCCTCGCGGTACTTGCGCTCGAGATCGTCGGTGAGCCGCTGGTCGAGCGCGCCCACGAGCGCGCCGGCGCCGACGAGCAGGAGCCCGCCCGCGGTGAGCGCCTTGCCCGTGCCGCGCTGCCAGGGTGGCTTCGCCGAGTCCTTGTAGGAGACCTCCACCCGGCGCGGCGGCGGCAGGTCGTTGAGCAGCGCGGCGGTGTTGGCCGCGCGCAGCTCGTCGGGGGTGGTGCCGCGCCCCGAGACGCGCCGGTCGAGCTCCGCGATGGCGTCGCCGATCGGCACGGCGTTCTGCACGAACGCGTCGGTCTGCGCGCGCAGCGGCCCGTAGACGCGCCCGGAGGCGTCCACGGCGGAGAGGGTGAAGACCATGTCGGTGCCGCGGTCGCGGACGCCCGCGAAGATGACGATGCCTCCCTCGGCGAGCTTCGCGACGCAGGCGGGGCCAGGGTTGCGCCGGCCGCAGGCGGCGCGGGTCACGAGGGGATCGGCCGGCGCGAGCGCGACGAAGCGGACCGCGGCGCGCTGGAGAGCGGCCTCGACCAGCGCCTGCGCGTCGGCGGTCTGATCGGCGGTGAGCTTGCCGCCGTCCACGGGGTAGAGCCGCACGGGCACCGCCTGCGCCTGGGCGGCGCTCGCGTAGAGCGCGGCGGCGGCGGCGAGCGCGGCCCGGGAGAGCGCGCGGCGCGTGATCGTCGACATGCGGACCCCTCCCGCCGGCAGCGGCGGAACGGATCCGAATCTACCAGGGAGGGTCGGTCACTGCGAGTAACCGCCCGGATCGCGGGACGCGCCGGACCGCGGTGGAGGTGCGAGCTCGGGGTGATCCGCGCACGCGAGCCCACACGCCCGGCATGTCTCGACCGCGCACTTCGGCGTGATGCGCCCGCCGAGCCCACGCTTCAGCTCGCGGGCGAGGAAGGTCTTCGTGAGCCCCTGGTCGATGAAGTCCCACGGCAGCCGCTCATCGAGCCGGGCCTCGCGCAGCACGAAGAACTCCGGGTCGTGCGGCCAGCGCGGGAGCGCGCGCCGCAGGTCGCCGCCCGTCTCGCGGTGCGCGAGCTCGAGCAGGTCGGCGCAGCGCCGGTCGCCGCGCGAGAGCAGTGTCTGGAGCCAGGCCTCGCGCGGGCTGAAGAAGTCGACCGTGATCCCCTTCGGCCGCAGCGTCCGCTCGAGGAGCCGCCGCTTCCCCTCGAGGCAGGCCTTGTCGTGCATGGGCAGCCACTGGAACGGCGTCCACGGCTTCGGCACGAAGGGGTTCACCGAGAGCGTGATCCGCCCCATGCGCCCGCGCACCTTCGCGTGGGGCAGCATGACCTCCTCGCGGATGCGCAGCGCGATGCGGGCCATGCCGAGCACGTCGTCCTCGGTCTCGGTGGGCAGGCCGCACATGAAGTAGAGCTTCACGTGCGACATGCCCTGGGCGATCGCGTCGGCCGCGGCCTGGACGATCCGGTCGTCGCTGAAGTCCTTGTTGATCACCTCGCGCATGCGCGGGGTGCCTGCCTCGGGCGCGAGCGTGATGGAGCGCTCGCCGCCCGCCGCCATCCGGCCGGCCAGCGCCGGCGTGATCGCGTCCACCCGCAGCGAGCTCGGGCTGAAGGTGCCGCCCATCTCGCCGATCGAGCAGGTGAGCGGGTCGAGCCCGGTGTGATCGCTCGTGTCCGGCCCGACGAGGCCGATCCGCAAGCCGAGCGCGACGCCCTTCCGCGCCTCCTCGCGCAGCACGTCGAGGTCCACCTCGCGGTAGGGGCGCTGCACGAAGCCGGCGGCGCAGAACCGGCAGCCCCACAGGCACCCGCGGGCGACCTCGGTGAGGAACAGGTCGCCGAATTGCGCGGCGGGCGACTCGATCGCGCGCGAGGTGGGGACCCGGCGCAGGTCCGCCACGTAGCGCCGCTCCACCCGCTCCGGCGCCCCGTCGCGCGGCGCGAAGCGCGTGACCCAGCCGCCCTCCGGCGCGCGGGTGTCGGCGTAGGCGACGTCGTAGAGCGCCGGGACGTACGCGCCGCGCACCCGCGCGAGCGCGGCGAGCAGCGCCGCCCGCGGCCGGCGCGAGGCCGCGTCCTCGCGCAGGAAGGCGAGCAAGGGCGGCACGAGCTCCTCGCCCTCGCCGACGAGGAAGGCGTCGAAGAACGGCGCCACCGGCTCGGGGTTGATCTGCACGGCGATGCCGCCGGCGATCACGAGCGGGTGGCGCTCGCTGCGCGCCGCGGCGCGGAGCGGGAGGCCGGCGCCGTCGAGCAGCGCGAGCACGTGGCGGTAGTCGTCCTCGAACGAGAGCGAGAAGGCGATCACGTCGAAGCCGCCGAGCGGGCTCCCCGACTCGACCGAGGCGGGCGCCTCCCCGGGCGCCTCCGGCAGGAAGACCCGCTCGCAGGCGGTGCCCGCGTCGGCGTTCATGAGCCGGTACACGGCGTGGAGGCCGAGGTTGGCCATCCCGACGGCGTAGGTGTTCGGATAGACGAGGGCGACCCGCAGCTTCCCGCCGGGGTCCTTCCGGAGCGCTCCACGCTCGGCCGGCGCGCTCGCGCGTTCCATGGCTCGGGGCCGGCCCGCGCCCAAGCTGCAGCTGCGGGCGGCCGGCCTCGTCTAAGCAGACCACGCCGCGGGGGCCACGCAAAGCGCGGCGCGGGCGAGGGCGCCGGGCGCCCGTCCGGTTGAAGCCGCGCCGGGGGCGCGGTACGAGTGTGCCCTCCCCGCGCCGGAGCCTCGATGACGACCCGTCTCCTCCCTCCGCTCGCCGCGCTGGCCGCGGCGCTCCTCCTCGCCGGCTGCGCCTCCGCGAGCGCCCCCGCCGCGGCGCCGCCCTCGGCCGCGGCGACGCCCCCCGGCGCGACCGGAGCCGCGCCCCCCGCGGTCCCCGACGCGAGCGACCCCGCAGCCGTCCTGCCCGGCGTGGATCTCGAGGGGCTCACCGAGCCGCAGCGGCGCGTGGTGGCGGAGGTGGCGCTCGCCGGGTTCTGCCCGTGCGGCTGCCCGCACGGCGTCTCCGCCTGCCTGCGGGAGCACGCCGCCTGCTCGCACGCGCTGCGCACGGCGCGGCTCGCCGTGCGGCTCGCCCGCCTCGGCGGGACGACGGCCGAGATCCAGCGCCAGGTCGCCGCCTACTACGCGTCGTTCGACCGGCGCGGCGCGCCCAACCCGGCGTCCTTCGCCCCGCCGCTCGGCAACGCCGACGCGCCGGTGACGCTCATCGAGGTCTCCGACTTCACCTGCCCGTTCTGCCGGCAGCTCCGCCCCCGCCTGGAGGCGTTCGTGAAGGCGCGCGCGGACCGCGTGCAGCTCGTCTACGTCCCCTTCCCCATCGAGAGCCACCCGGGCGCGCTCGAGGCGGCGCAGGCGGCGGAGTGGGCACGCGAGGCCGGGCTCTTCTGGCCCATGCACGACGCGCTGTTCGAGGCCGTACACCCGCTCTCGCAGGAGGAGCTCGCCGACGTCGCGCGCGGCCTCGGCGGCGACGCCGCGAGCCTGCGCGAGGCGCTCGAGAGCGGGCGGCTGCTGCCGAAGGTGCGGAGCGCGCAGGCGGCAGCGCGCGCGGTGGACGTCCGCGCCACCCCCACCCTCTTCATGAACGGCCGCAAGCTCGTCATCCCCGACTTCTCCGACGAGGCGCTCGAGGACGCGCTCGTGGACGAGGAGGAGTGGGTGAAGCACGGCGGCTGGGCGCGCGACTAGGATCGGCCGGCCATGCCGCTCCTCTTCGACCTCGATCCGCACGGCCGGCTCGCCCCGGGCTCGGAGGAGACGCGTCGCGCGCTGGCCGACCGCGCGGGGCGCTTCACGCTCCTGCCGGCCGCGAGCGACCTCCTCGTCGCGCGCCGCACGCCCGCGGGCGGCGGCACCTCGGCGCGGCCGCGCTGCGTGCTCGCGGGGGACCTCGCCGCGTTCCCCATCGGCGACTTCGTCGCCTTCGTGCACCAGTCGCGCCTCTCGGGCGTGCTCACCGTGGCGTCCGGGGGCGCCGAGCGGACCATCGTGTTCGAGGAGGGCGAGGTGCGGAGCGCGACCTCCACCGCGCCCGGCGAGCGCGTGGGAGAGGTGGCGGTCCGGCTCGGCTACGCCACCGAGGCGCAGGTCGCGAAGGCGACGCAGCCCGGGCGGCCCGTCGGGAAGGGGCTCGTGGAGCTGGGCTTCGTCGCGGAGAAGGACCTGTGGCGCTGCTTCCACGAGCAGGTCACCGCCGTCTTCCACGCCATCCTCCTCTCGCCCTCCGGGACGTTCTTCCTCGTCGACGAGGAGGTGGACGAGCGCCCCGGGGCGCCGCTCTCGGTGAGCACGCAGTCGCTGCTCATGGACGGCATCCGGCGCATCGACGAGATGAGCCTCTTCCAGGCGCGCATCCCCGGGCCGCAGGCGTACCTCCGCCGGCGGGAGCCGCGCAGGCCGGTGACGCTCACGCCGCTCGAGAACTCGCTGCTCGCGCTCGTGGACGGCCGGCGCAACGTCGCCGCGATCGCGACGGCGGCGCACCTGAGCGACTTCGACGCGACCAAGATCCTCTACCACCTGGCCGAGGCCGGCTACGTGGAGGCGGTGGCGGCGCCCGCCGCGAGCGTGGACCCCGCCGGCCGGCTCGGGGCGATCGCGTCGGGCATGAACGAGCTGCTGGCGGCGGTGCTCGCCGCCGTGCCCCAGGGCGGCCGGACCGCGTTCCTCGCCGCGGCGCGGGCCTTCCTCGCCGACCCGGCGACCCCGTTCGCGCCGGTCTGGGGAGGGATCGTGCCGCAGCCCGACGGCACCCTCGACGAGCCGACGCTGCTCGCGAACCTCGCCGCGGCGCCCGCCGGCGCGATCGCCGGGCTCGAGGCGCCCGCGAACCCGCCCGCGCTCCTGCTCCACGCGCTCCGCGAGCTCCTGTTCTTCTACCTCTTCCTCGCAGGCGAGCGGATCGGCCACGAGGAGGACGAGCGGCTCTCGGCCGAGGTGAAGGCCAAGCTCGCGCGGCTCGAGGCGCTCGCGTGAGCGAGGCGCCCGCGCCGCCGCTCCCCCTCGTCACCGCGGAGCTGCCCGGCTCGGGGGGCAGGCTCCGCGCCACGCCCGAGGACTTCCGCGTGGACGAGGTGCCGGCGTACCTGCCCTCCGGCGCGGGGCCGCACCTCTACGTGCGGATCGAGAAGCGCGGCCGGACGACCCGCGACGCGCTCCGCGCGATCGCGCGCGTGCTCGGCGTGCCTGAGCGCGACGCCGGCTACGCGGGGATGAAGGACCGCGACGCGGTGACGACGCAGTGGCTCTCCTTCCCCGCGGCGAAGGATCCGGACCCGCGCACGCTCGAGGCGCAGGGCCTCGCGGTGCTGGAGGTGTCGCGCCACGCCAACAAGCTGCGCCCCGGCCACGTCCGCGCGAACCGGTTCGCGGTCGGGGTGCGCGGCGGCGAGCTCGCCGCGGCGCGCGCGTGCGCCGCGGCGCTCGCCGAGCGCGGGCTCCCGAACTTCTTCGGGCCGCAGCGGTTCGGGACCGACGGCGGCAACGCCGCCGTCGGACGCGCGCTGCTCAAGGGCGAGGCCACGCCCGAGGCGCGGCGCGCCGGCCGCGACCGGTTCCTGCGGCGCCTCTCGATCTCCGCCTGGCAGTCGTCGCTCTTCAACCGCTGGCTCGCCGAGCGGATGGCGGACGGCCTCTTCGCGGCCGCGCTGCGCGGCGACATCCTGAAGAAGCTCGACACCGGCGGCCTCTTCACCTGCGAGGATCCGGCGGTGGACGGCCCGCGCGTGGCGCGCTTCGAGGTCTCGCCGGCCGGCCCGATGTTCGGCCACAAGCTCCGCGCCGCCGAGGGCGACGCCGGCGCGCGCGAGGCGCGGCTCCTCGAGGCGGAGGGGCTCGGTCCCGCGGATCTGGCGCGCGGCGGCGGCGAGGCGGAAGGGACGCGGCGCGCCGCGCGGCTGAAGGTGGAGCTCGCGCTCGAGCCGCTCACGGAGGGTGAGGGCGGCTACCTCGCCCGCTTCGAGCTGCCGAAGGGCTCCTACGCGACGGTGGTGATGCGCGAGCTCATGAAGGTCGAGGGCGAGCTGCCGGACGAGGAGTGAGCCCGAGCGGCGGAGCGCCGCCGGGCTCCCGATCCCCGTTCGGCGGCGGGCGCCCCGCGCTCGTGTCCTACTCCAGCGCCAGGATCCGGAACTCCGTGCGCCGGTTGCGCGCGCGGCCGCTCGCGGTCTTGTTCGAGGCGATGGGCTTCGTCGGACCGAAGCCGACCGCCTCGAGCCGCTCGGGCGAGATGCCCTTCGACACGAAGTAGTCGAGCACCGCCTCGGACCGGCGCTGGCTGAGGCGCAGGTTCATCGCCTCGCCGCCGACCGAGTCGGTGTGCCCCTCGATGGACACGCGCATCTTCGGGAAGTCGTTCAGCACCTGGACGACCTGGTTCAGGAGCGGGAACGAGTCGCGCAGCACGCGGAACTTCGCGGTGGCGAAGTGGACCTGCTGCTTGATCTCGATCTTCTCGCGCTTCACCTCGACCAGCGTGTACTTCTTCGGGCAGCCGTCGGGCGGCGCGCCGAACTGCTCCGGGCACTTGTCCTCGCGGTCCGCGAAGGTGTCGCCGTCGCGGTCCACGTCCGGGCAGCCGCCGTTCTCCTTCGGCCCGGCGTTGACCGGGCACTTGTCCTCGGGGTCGGGCAGGCCGTCCGCGTCGGTGTCGGGGCAGCCGGCGAGGACCTTCAGGCCCGCGACGTCGGGGCACTTGTCCTCGGGGTCGTTCACGCCGTCGCCGTCGCGGTCCACGACCGGGCAGCCGCGGTTCTCGATGGGCCCGGCGTCGAGCGGGCAGGTGTCGGCGCGATCGACGATGCCGTCGCCGTCGTTGTCGGCGTCGGGGCAGCCGTCCTCGTCCTGGAAGCCGTCCTTGTCCTCGAGGTCCTGCGGGCAGCGGTCGATGTCGTCGGGGACGAGGTCGCCGTCGGTGTCCTTCGCGACCGGGCAGCCCTGCGAGGCCGGCGGGCCGGGCTCCCTCGGGCACGCGTCGTCCGCGTCGAGGACGCCGTCGCCGTCCGCGTCCGGGCAGCCCGCGAACTCGGGCCTGCCGGCGAGGTCGGGGCACTTGTCGTCGAGGTCGGGCACCCCGTCCTTGTCGGCGTCGGTCTTCTCGATCTGCACGAGGCGCGGCTGCTTCGGATCGGGCGGCGCCTCCGGCGGCTTCTTGCCGATGGTCACCTGCGTCGGGCCGCAGTTCTTCGAGAGCTCGAGGGCCCGCTTCGCCGAGGCCTCGGCGTCCTTGAGGTGGACGCGGGCGCGGGAGGCGTCGCCGTAGTCGATCTCGCGCTCGGCGAAGTCGACGTTGGCCTCGGCGAGGGCCAGCTCGCGCGGGGCGCACTTCATGGCGTTGGAGCGGCGCGCCTTCGCGACGTCGGCGCGGACCACCTCGGCGCTCTCGCGGAGCTTGCCGCCGGTCGCGCACGCGGCGGCGACGGCGAGGAGCGGCAGGGCCAGGGCGGCGCGCCTCACGGGGCCACCTCGTCCTTGGCGCTCGTCGCGATGGCCTTCTCGCGCGCCTCCTTGGCGAGGTCTCGGGCGCGCGCCGCGAAGATGGCGCTCTCCTCGTAGCGGGCCCGCCCGGACACCTCGCGGGACTTGTGCAGGTAGGCCTCCGCGGCGGTGTACTCGTAGGGTGCCGAGCCGGGCGCGCCCGCTGCCCGAGCCGCCTCGAGCGCGACCTCGGCGTCGATGAGCGAGGCGGTGGACTGGATCGGGCCGCAGCCCACCAGGGACGCAATCACGAGGAGGGCGACGAGGAGCCGCACGGGCGTGAACTCCTTTCGGATGAGGCGTTTGGGACGCTACCCGCGGGGGGAGGGCGAGTCAAGGAACGCCCGGAGCCCTGGTCGCACCTCGAGAGAGCGAGCCGGCTCGTGCGAGATGGTCAGGACTACCTTGGCCTGCAGGAGGGGCACCATGGGAATTCTGACCTGGATCGTGTTCGGTTTCGTCGTCGGCCTCATCGCCCGCGCGGTGGTGCCGGGGAAGCAGGGAATGGGGCTCGTGATGACGACCGTGCTCGGCATCGCGGGCTCGCTCATCGGCGGCCTCATCGCCTCGGCCCTCACCGGCGGGGACGCCACCGGCTTCCACGCCAGCGGCTTCATCGGGAGCCTCATCGGCGCGATAGCCCTGCTCGTCATCGCCGGGATGGTGATGGGGTCCCGGCACCGGGTCGCGTAGTCAGTCGCAGGACGGGAGGGGGCTGGGG
>Ga0184637_10000351_pt1 | contig 34239 bp, 27 predicted proteins | sample PLM3_127_b2_FD_133143 | JGI IMG/M metagenome (GOLD analysis project Ga0184637, IMG submission 133143) | Groundwater sediment microbial communities from an aquifer in East River, Colorado, USA - PLM3_127_b2 | ecosystem: Environmental > Terrestrial > Soil > Riparian zone | place: USA: East River... | reverse complement strand
CCCCGGCCCTTTGGCCCCGGCTGGAAGCCAAAGACTGATCACTGACTACTGATCACTGCGAACTGTTGTGTGGTGAGAGCAGAGCTGGGGGGATGCGGTTTCTCCACAAACCCCTGGTTGGGGTCGGGGGTAGAGCCAATGCCGCATACCTTGGTTTTGGGTTGGGGACTCCACCCTCACCACGGCGCATGATTTATGTGAAACCGCTAACAAAAACGGTGATATATCGCACATTCGGCTATTTACAGCACGCAAACCTTTGTTTTCAAAGGCCATAAAATTTTCCGTTCCGGCGCCTACTGGACCTCGAAAAGCTTGAGGAAATCCTCAACCGACGCCGGGGGGATCCGGGCGGTCCCCAGGTTCTCCCTTACGTGGCTCTCGGTTTTCATCCCCACCAGGGCGACCGCCACCCCGGGAGTCGAGCGGACGAACTGCAGCGCTCGCTGGACGTCGCTCGACGAGCCGCGGAAGAGAGTGCCCAGCCAGTCTGGAAGCCCGGTCTTGAGCCTTCCCTGAGCGAGGCTCGCGGAAGAAACCAGGTGGACTCCGAGCTCGCCGGCCGCGACGCAGAGCGAGACCATCCTGTCGTCCAGGGGCTGGTTCTGCTCGGAAAATATCTCCGTCATCGCGAGGTTATAGGGCGCTTGCACGAAGCGGAACCGGTGCTTGTCCCCCCCCGCTTCGCGAGCGACCGAGACCACTTCCTGAAGGGATAACCAGTCCTTCCCTTTCGGCTTGCTTCGGTATCCGCTCCAGGTGGCCGTCCCGTAGAAGCGAAGCTTCCCGCTCTCCGCCAGAGCCTCGAGGCACTCGAACGCTTCCCGCAGCCTCGCGAGAAACGCCGTCCGGCCGAGCGCGGGGAGCTGGGTCTCCGGGTTATGAAGGTAGTAGACGTCGATTTCCTCGCACCCGAGATTCTCGAGGCTGGTCGAGACTTGATCCCTCAGGAAGCTCGGGGTGAGGGCGTGGGCGCCGGCGACGAGGTCCTCGGCACTCAGAATTCCCGTGGCGATGAAGCGCTCCCGAAAATAGTCCTTAGGGTTCGACGGCGGCGTACCGTCGAAAGGGAGGTACCCTCCCTTGGTGCAAAGGATCAGCTGCTCGCGCGGGATGCCCTTCGCGCCCAGATCCGAAAGCGCGCGCCCGATCGTCCGCTCGCTTCTCTGGCAGCGATAGTTCACGGACGTGTCGATGACGTTCGCGCCCGCGAGCGCCGCCTCGACGAGCGCCACTCGATAGAGATCGTCCGTCGCCTCGTCGCACTCACCGAGGTACGTTCCGATTCCGATGCTCGATACTTGAAGTCCCTCGACCTCGCGAAAGTGCCCGGGGGCAACCCCTCGCTTCAGGGCCTCGCTGCGGAACCCTTCGGTGCCCTTTCCGGTCGCTCCCGTCAATCGCGGACTCCCCCAAGTGAGTTCGGCGAGCTCGTCCACCACCAGAGCGGCTGAAGCTTCTTCTCCGAGGGCCAGATTCGATCGAGGGCGCTTCCCTCGAAGACCTCTCCGTTTTTCACCACGTAGCGAACGGTGTTCGTGTTGTGGATGTCTTCGAGCGGGTTCTCGTCGAGGACGACGAGGTCGGCGAGCTTCCCGGGCTCGATGCTCCCAAGATCCTGGCCGAGGCCGATGATCTCGGCGCCATGGAGAGTCGCCGCCCGCAGGGTTTCTATCGGGGTCAGACCACCGGAGGCGAGAGACCACATCTCCCAATGATAGCCGAGCCCCTGGAGCTGGCCGTGGCTCCCGATGCCCACACGCCCTCCGGCGCGAACGATCTTCGCCGCCTGAGCCGCGGTTTTCTGGAAGACGTGCTCCTCTTCGCGGAACCAGGGCCGCCTTTGAGTGTTGGAGTTGATGAGGTTATGCGGCAGGAAGCGGTTCAGCTTCTCGTCGTCGTGTACTTCGGTCGACGTGTAGTAGTAATTCTCGGCGAACGGCCCTCCATAGGCGACGAGGAGAGTCGGGGTGTAGCTCGTGCCCGATCGCGCCACGAGCTCCACCACGTCCTTGTAGAGAGGGACGATGGGAAAACTGTGCTCGTTGCCGCTGAAGCCGTCGAGGACGTGCGTCAGGTCGAGCTTGAGGTCGAGAGCACCCTCGGTCGTCGGCATCATCTCGAGCTCCTTCGCCGCCTGGACCACGAGCTGCCGCTGCCTTCGGTTCCCCACGATGTAGGACTTGAGATTGCGCGTTCGGTAGTGCTCCTTGTAGCGCCTGAGGACGCTCTTCGCGTGATCGAGGGTCTCGAACTGGTTGTCGGAGAAGATCCCCGGTCCGGTGGAATAGGCCCTCGGTCCAAGCACTTCGCCCGCGTCCACCAGATCCTGGTAGGCGAACATGTCGTTGGTGCTCGTCTGGACGTCGAGGCCGGCCGTGACGCCATAGGCGAGGTTCGCGAGGAAGCTCCAGTTGTCGACGTCGAGGATTCCCCGCCGGATCTCGAACCAGTGGGCGTGGGTATCGACGAATCCCGGAACGATGGTCTTGCCTTTCACGTCGATGACCCGCGCCCCCTCGGGAGCGCGTCCTCTCGGTCCGACGGATTCGATGCGGTTTCCCCGGAGGACGATGTCGACTCCCTTCAGGACTTCGTCCCCGCGCATCGTCACGACACGGGCGCCGCGAAGCACGACGACACCGTCGGGAGCGGTGCGAGGGACTTCGACCGCGACTTCGATCCGTTCGACGTCAGCCTCGCCTTCCGCCGGCGCGAACGGCGGAGGCGTCGAGTCGTCGCCTGAAGGGATCGAAGGCGGCGAAGCACTCTCCTTGGCCGCGAAACCGACGCTCGCGAGCGGCCGTCGAAAGAGGGTGGACCCGATCGCCCATTCGATGGTCCTGCCACCATCGCTCCAGCCGAAGTAGTCGGCGCCGACGTCGGTGAGCTTCTTGACTGGAACGGCGGGCTTGCCGACGTCGACGGTGGGCGCCTTTCCCACAGGCGGAACCGCGATGAGGTAGAGCTGGCTTCCCACGTGAGCAAGCGCCCAGCCCCCGTCGGGACTCATGCGGGCGTCGCTCGCTCCGACCGGCTCCTCGTTGAAGTAGATACCCGGTCCCACGACTTTCAGGTGTTGACGTCGGTCCGTCCCGTCGAAGCGAAGCGACACCAGACCATGCTCGGCGCTGTCCCCGAAACCCGGCGGACTCAAGTAAAGGTAGACGCGCTCGGGATCGCGACCGAAGTGGGGCTTTCCGAGACCGCGGGCGGGGAGGATCAAAGTCGCATCGCCGCCGGCGGCCGGAATCCACACCAGGTCCATTCCCGGCGCGGCCCCGAAGTCGACCGGTTGCGAGAAGCGGTCGTAGGCGCCGGCGCGCAGGGCGACGACGCGGGTCCCATCCGGAGACCAGACCGGGTCGCTGTAGAACGCCGCGACCCTCGTCATCCGCTCGGGGGTTCCTCCTGAGGCGCGGACTTTCTCGATATGTCCTTCGCCCCCGGACCATGTCGCGTAGGCGAGCCAGTTTCCATCGGGGGACCACGACGGCTGGAAAGCGCGCTTGCCCTCGGGCAGAACCGCCGCGGGCGCTCCTGAAGGGAGATCCATGACGAAGAGGCGGGTGAGCGAGGAGAACGCGAGGCGATGACCGTCGGGGGAAAGCGTCGGATCCTGGATGAGGCGCGCGCGCACCGGACCGTCCGCGACCTTCTGCGGGAACCGAAGAGCGGGCCCGAGATCTTGAGCGATCTTCGCGGTGAACGCGATGGGCGCGGCGTTTCCGGTCGCGACCTCTATTTTGAGGATCTTTCCTCCAGAGGTCGTTACCACGTGCTCGCCGTCCGGGGTGAAGTCATAGCCCGGAAGCAGATCGCGGGTGAAGGCGGATTCCTGATCGTCCCTCTGGACGGGATAGTGGAGCCATCGGTCGGCGCCGGTAGCGAGGTCCCGAATCCGAAGACCGGTCTCACCATCGAAACGGGTTCCGTAGACGAGCTTTTTTCCGTCGGGGGAAAGAACCGGACGGATGGCGCTTCCCTGCTCCCGGGTTAGGATGTCTTCGTCTCCTGACCTCAGGTCCATTCGGGCGATCTGCCAGAGCGGAAACGTCGCGTTGTACTGGAACCCGCCGTTCTTGCGCGCATAGTAGAGATAGCGCCCGTCGGGAGAAGCTACGGCGCCGATGGCGTTCGATCGCTGATTTCTCGGCGTCTTGGGATCGGGTTTCGCCTTGGTGAGCTGGACACCCGCGCCTCCTTCGACGTGGTACATCCAGAGCTCGTAGGTCGACTGGCCCCAATTGGTGCGCGACGCAATCACGTAGCGGCCGTCGGCGGACCAGGTGGGAGAGGCGAACTCGGCGTCCTTGTCGTCGGAGAGCTTCTTCGGCTCGGACCCATCCGGCTTCGCGATCCACACGTTCTCGGCGCCGTTGCGGTCGCTGAGAAAGGCGACCCAATTGCCGTCGGGCGAAAAGCGCGGCTGGCTTTCGAACGGAGGACCCGTCAGGACCGCGCGCGCTTCACCGCCCTCGATCGGAAGCGTATAGAGGTCGCCCGCGATCTCCAGAAAGAGGTTTTGCCCATCGGGCGAGACGTCGAGAGAGAGCCACGTCGCTTCGTCGGTCGTAAACTCGATCCGTCGCGTGGACTCGAGGGGAAGGCCTTCTTTGCTTTTCCCCTCTGGTCCCTCTGCCTGGAGAACCATCGCCGCGACCATCGACAAGACTTCAATCATGATTTCTCCTACCGGCCGGAAACGACTCCGACCCCGTGACGAAAGACGAGCTCTCCCCCTCGCCCGGCGGTGGCGAGGAGACACCCCTCGGCGACGAGCGCCAGGGGAAGGGCCAGAAGCCGCGCTCGGTTGAGGCGGGGCCGCGGGCTCTCCCGGTCGCGCCACAGGGCTTCGAAGCGAACGGCCGCCACCACGAAGAAAAGGACGACAGTCGCGAACGCCCAGTCGCCGTGGCTCGCGACGGCTGCGACGGTCGCCTCATCGAGAGACGGCGTTAGAGAGTCGGAGGCGAGCTTCCCGCTCCAGGCGGTCGCAAGGGACGACAGGGCCGAGGCTCCGATGCCGAGAAGCGCGGCCCGGTCCACCCAGAGGCGACGAAAGCCCGCGACGAGGACGAGGTCCAGAAGAAGCGCCATCGTGAAGAGCGCCACCGGAAAGTGGACCAGGAACGGGTGAACGTTGGGAAGCGACGAGAACATCGAGAACCGCGCTCGAAGCCTACTTCGTTCGCGGACCCGGCGACAAGTGATTCTCGGTATCCCGAAGGGCGGCGAGGACGGCGGCCCTCGAGCCGTCGTCGAGCGAAAGGCGCTCTCGTGTGAGATAGCTTCGACCGGGATCGCCTCGCATCACGCCCGAGTCGGCGTGCGGGAGATCGGGGGCGACCCGATGGACCAGCTCGTGTACCACCACCCCGCTCGAGCGCCTTCGCGAGGCGCTTCCGGTCGGACGGCGCCATCATGCCGTCCCGCCCGGAGGCGACGCCCAGAACCCGGGCCACGCGGTGGTAGAAGGCGTAGACCGCTGGACTCGGCGGTCGACAGATAGACACCCATCGCAGTCGGGGAAAGAGTCCACCCCGCGCCCGCGGGCTCCGAGGGAGTCACGACCACCACACCTGGAGCGCGCTCTCCGGGGCCGGCTCGGCAGTCGCGTCGCTCCATTGAACCCAAAAACCGGCCCCTCGAGGATCGACTCGACCTCCGCTTTCACGTCCTCCCGATAGGGTACGAGCCCATGTCCGTCGCTCCACGAGGCAAGGATCGTCGGTCCGACCCAGATCGCAGGGTGCACGATCTGAGCCTGGACACGAGCCGACTCAGGATGCGGTCAAGTTCGGGTAAGCGTTCCGTCGGAAAGGTTGCTCCCCATGAGACCCGCAAATCCACGGATATTTGGAGAACAATCCAAAATACTGAAGTTAGAGGTATGTTTTTTGGAACGCACATACCAAGAATTTGGACGCCATCCTTGTATCTGCTGTATCTAAGTGTGTTAAAGGATCACTAAAAATCCAAGTCATTGATGTCTCCGTTTCTCTCGTGGCATCTCTTTTGCTCATGACTTGTCTCGTTGACTCAGGAATCGTCGTGCCTACAAACCTTGCTCTAATCAATCCTGGAGGGTTTACGTGCAGAAAAGAGTCCCACTCCTCGTAGGTCTGTCCTTCCTCCTTGCTGTCAGTGCCTTCGCCCAGACCGCGCGTGTGGGCGGTAAGGTAACGGACCAGCAAGGGGGAATTCTCCCGGGAGCCACGGTGACCATCACTAACGTGGCGACCGGTCTTTCGTCGGAAGTGGTAACGAACGCCGCGGGCTCGTACCTCTTCCCTTCGCTCGATCCTGGATCCTACCGGCTCGCCCTCGCCATGCAGGGCTTTGCCGGCTGCGTGCGCGAGGGCATCATCCTCGTCATCGGTCAGGGCATCACCATGGACGCACCGCTCCAAGTGGAAGGCGTGACCGAAACGGTCACTGTGACCGGCGAGTCTCCCATGATCTCGACTCGTGAGTCGAAGGTGGGTGGCGTCGTCGACAGCGAGCAGATCGAGAACGTCCCCATCAACACCCGGGACGTCCAGTCGCTCGCCCTCCTCGTTCCCGGCGCGAAGCGCGCGAACAACTTCGATCCCACGAAGGGACGAGTCCCGGCGATCAGCTTCGGGACCAACGGAACGGGCCGCGGCATCCTCTATATGCTCGACGGCGGGGACAACACCGACGACGCCGTGGGCGGCATCGTGCAGCAGGTCTCCATGGACTCCATCCAGGAGTTCGAGGTCGTCACTTCCCGCATCAAGGCGGAGCACGCCCGGGCGGGCGGCGGCGCCATCACCATGGTGACGAAGTCGGGCACGAACGAGTTCCACGGATCGGTCTTCGAGTACTTCCGCGACAAGTCCCTCAATGCCGAGACCGAGCCCGAGAAGCTCGCGGGTGCGGGCAAGGCGCCTTTCAAGCGCCACCAGTTCGGAGGTGTTGTGGGCGGGCCCATCGTGAGAGACAAGGCCTTCTTCTTCGTCACCTACGAGAGGGTTCAGGAGGACTTCAACTCCATTCTGTCCATCGCCCCCGAGGCCCTCGCGGCTTTCGACCCCGCGCTCATCGAGAGCCACGGCGGCATCGGCGCCACCGAGCAGCCCTTCACGCGGAACTACTTCACCGCCAAGTACACCCATCAGTTCAACGCCAACAATCGCCTCGACGTGCGCTACGCCTACGAGGACAACATCCGCGATGGTGACCAGGTCGGGGACGGCTTCAGCTACGCCGTGACGCGCGATCAGGCAGCGTTCCAGACGAACGACCTCTGGAGCATTTTGGGACGAGTGCAAACCATCGTCGGAACGGCGGGATTCAACGAGCTCGTGATCCAGTCGAGCGACTTCGTGAACATCATCCAGGGTGTCGGTCAGCCCGATTTCCACACTCCCGACCGTCCTAATCTGACCTATCCCAGCCTCACGTTGGGGCAGAACGGGAACACGCCTCAGGAAACGTTCCAGCGCAAGCTCCAGTTCCGGGACACGTTCGCCTACTCCCTCAACACCCACGATTTGAAGTTCGGAGGCGAGGTTCTCAAGGGCGACCCCTTCGGATTCGACCTTCCCTTCTCGAACAACGGCTCCTTCTATTACGCCAACGACGGTGACCCGACGGATCAGGCTGACCTGTTCAGCCAATTCGATCTGATTCCGGAAATGCAGATCCCGTACACCGTCTACGGGTTCTTCGCCCAGGACGACTGGCGCGTCAACGACTCCCTGACCCTGAACCTCGGACTCCGCTACGACGTCGAGATCGGAACGCTTTCGAACATTCCCTACGGCCCGAACGGGCAGTTCATCATCACCGACCCGAGGAGCCCCTACGCGGGAATGGGAGAGCTTCAAGACGACAAGAACAACTGGGCGCCCCGCATCGGGTTCGCCTATGACGTGGGCGCCAATGGCACGACGGTGGTGCGCGGTGGTTACGGTATCTTCTATGACAAGATCGTGGCCAACGCGACGCTCTTCACCTTGATCGACTACGTCGGGGTGAGAGGGGTTTCGATCGAATCCCCGCCCTTCGGCCCGGAGAACGTGCCAGCCTTCGAGGATCTTTTCGCCATCGCCGGCTTCCCGCTGCCCTATGAGCCCCTCATCGTTCCGGGATTTCAATTCCCCAAGACGCAGCAGTACACCATCGGCGTGAGCCATCAGTTCACTCCCACCCTCGCCCTCGACGTGGACTACATCCACTCCAGCGGGGACGAGCGGGGAAAACGCGCCGATCTCAACGAGCGCAACGTCCCGGGAAGTAACGCCTCGCGTCGCTTCTTCCCCGAGCGATCGGGCCGGCTCCGGGTGATCGACACCCGGGGTATCGATGACTATGACGGGCTCCAGGTGTCGCTGCGGAAGCGGTTCACCAACGACGTCCAGTTCACGGCGAACTACACCTATGGCGATCTCCGGGGCACGGCCGAGAGCGGGTTTGGAAACGAGGCCGAGTGCTATGATTGCGTCGGGAACGATAGGGATCACGGGAATCTCGGAAACGACACGACCCACACCTTTGCCCTCGGGGGCATCTTCGCCCTTCCCGCCGACTTCCAGTTCTCCACCCTGGTCCTGGGCGAGAGCGGCCGCGCTTTGTCCGCGTATTCGAGCCAGGATCTCAACGGGAACGGACGTCGTCCCAGTCTCGACTTCACCGAAGGGCCGAACGGGGAGCCAGCCGGACGGGGCAACTTCCGAGGCGACCCGACGGTGACCTTCGACATCCGTATCGCGAAGTTCTTCCGGTTTGGAGAAGACAAGAACATCCAGGCCTTCTTCGAGACCTTCAACCTGTTCAACCGCGTGAACAAGGGAAGGAACTTCGAACAGACGTTCGAGTCCGCAGCCTTCGGGCAGTGGAACCAGGGCGGTCTGGAGACGAACCAACTCCAGATGCAGCTCGGAGTCCGATTCCAGTTCTAGACGAGTAGCAGCGAGGAAGCGATTCGCCATGGGGAGGCCGCAAGGCCTCCCCTATTTTTTCTGGTCGACACTATACTGAAGTCATGGGTGAACCCGCTCGCGGTCTTGCCACGTGGGAGGACCTTCTCAACGCGCCCGAGGACGGTCGCTTCACGTACGAGATCCTCGGCGGAAGTCTCGAGGCGCTTCCCCATCCTCTTCCTCAGCACGGCTGGACTCAGGGAATGCTGTTTTCAGATTTGTCCTCCCCCTTTGGACGCGGACGCGGGGGGCCGGGCGGCTGGTGGCTTATCCTGGAGACCGACGTGATGTTGGCCACACACGACATCGTGGCGCCCGACATCGCGGGCTGGCGTAGAGAGCGCATGCCGGCTTTCCCTCGAACGCGACCGATCGAAATCGCCCCCGACTGGGTGTGCGAGGTTCTGTCGCCCAGCCATCCCCAGCGGGACCGGGTTCGCAAAGCGGATTTGTACCTGCGCGCGGGAGTCCCTCACTACTGGATGCTGGACGTAGAGGGCCGCACGCTCGAGGCCCTGGCCGCGCGAGAAGGCGCCTGGGTGCGCGCCGGCGCATGGACCGACGGAGACTGCCCGCGCATACCTCCCTTCGAAGCCATCGAGTTGGATGTCGGCGGTCTCTTTCCGCCGATCGAGAAAGGAACGCCGTAGGCGAGACCCGTCTTCGTATTGAGCCTTTCACCTCGAGCTGCTCCGGCTGCAGCTCCAGAGAACGCCGCAAAAGGTCGAAGCCTCTCCAAGAGTTCCCGGCCTAGACCTGGGCCAAGCCCACAGGGTTCTGGAGAAAGCTCGCGCGGCTATTTCTTGGCGCGCGTCCTGGAACGGACGGGCGCCGCAACTCCTCGACCACTCGACTTTGCCCTTCGCACAGCTTCGCTCCAGAACTCCTCGTGGGGGAGACCGCCGGTGCGACGGATGCGCGATTCCGCCGCCTCCAGCAGCCGGCGCAATGACGGGGTGTGGGCGAGCACCAGACGTTCCAGTTCGTCTTCATCCCCCGCGGCCACGATGACCGCAACCGCACGGCCATTCCTGGTGACCACGATCGGCCCGCGCTCGCACTCTTCGACGTAACGGCTGAACTGGGCCTTGACCTCGGCTAGCGGCGCGATTTTCATAGGTTTACTCGTAGCTTACCAATGAAAAGTGGGGCTAGGCGGCGACGATCGGCTTCAAGTCTGATTCTTGGATGGGTTCGACGCCGTATTGCTTGAGCACATCGTTGATGGCTTCGACGGTTGTGTTCTCGGGATCGAGGAGCTCGATCCCGATGAGCTGGCCGTCCTTGTTGATATCCATGACCATTTCAGCCGAGATGCGACGAGAGCGTGCGCTCTTCTCGCTCGGGTCGGCGAGGTACAGATAACCGAGCCTGGGGCAACCGTCGCGGTAGGTGATCTCGAGATCAACGTGCCTCTTCGTCATTCCATACCTCGTAAGCGGTAATAACCTCCAGCTTCATTTCATCCGCCAGCGGTTCCACGATGACTTCCCACGCCCTTTGCCGAAAGCGTGTATCGATGATCCAACGCCTTCGTAGCGATCCTCCCTAAAATTCGTCGCACGTTCCATCATACGGCGGAGCTCGATCTCGGTAAAGTCACGCTTCGGGAAACGCTTTTGCATGTGCGCCGAGATCTTGAGCTCCCATTCCCACCACTGGGGCCAGACCAGCTTCCGTCGCTTGCCATCACCGTTCGGGATTCTAGGAGATCACTAGTTCCTTCGATACTCCTTGTCGCGTGGTTGTTTTTTGATGACCGTCTTCAGGTCACCGATGTGGACCTTGACGTGCTCGGCGGTCGTGGTGAATTGGCGGTCTCCGAGAACCTTCGGAACGTCGGCGATATCGGCGCCTCCCTGGGGAAGATGAGTCGCGCACGCATGGCGGACCGGGTGGGGTCGAGACGCGAAAGGCCCGGCGCAGCGCCGTGTCTCTCATGGGGCGAGTTTCAGGAAGCGCTTGAGCTCAGGTTGATCCGGCTGCAGCTCGAGCGAGCGCATCAAAAGCGCAACACCCTTCGACGACTGTTCCGCCTCGACGTACGCGTAGCCAAGGCTGTTTAGTACCAGTGTAGAGTCCGGAGACAGCTCGAGCGCCTTCTCGAAGAGGCTTATCGCCTCTTGCATCTTTCCCGCGAGGGCGCGGCTGTGGCCGAGTCCGAGGTACAGTCCCGCCGCCTGGGGACGCATTACGAGAGACTCACGGAAGAGCTCTTCCGCTTCCTCGAGCCGTCTCTGGGTCAGGAGCAGGTTCCCGAGCTGCACTCTCGGCTCTTCCTCGGAGGGCGCGGCTTCGATCGCGGCGCGAAAGAGTTTCTCGGCATACGGGACGGACCCGCTCATCATCGCGAGCTTCCCTTTAAGCAATAGGACTGAGGGGGCGTCGTCGTCCCTTTCAGCCGCCTTCTTGAACGCCACATCCGCATCGGAGCGCGAGTGTGCGAGGAGGTGAAGCTGCGCGAGCTCCACCCAGGGCTCGGGCGAAGCGTCATCGATCGAGGCGGCCCCCTCGAGAGCAAGCCTCGCTTCCGCGCCGCGTCCCAGGCGAAGGAGACTCTTGCCGAGAAGGAGCGCGCCGTCGAAGTCCGAGGGCTCGCGCGCGAGGATCCCGCCGCACTGTTCCACGGCCGCGGCGTAGCGGCCCCGTTCGAAGTACGCGAGGGCGAGGTACGTTCGGGCCAGGAGGAGGTCGGGCTCCGCGCGCACCGCGCCTTCGAGAGCCTCGATGGCCGCGTCCATCTCGCCTCGCGCCACGAGGTCCATTCCGCTTCGTATCCCTTCCCACACGTGGAGGCGGCTCTTGGGATCCGGCCGGGACCCCGAAGGCGTTTCGATGATTTCGGAGCTCAGATAGCCGAGGCTTCGAAGCATGGCTCGGGTTTCGGGGTCGAGGACCTGCTCCGCCGGGCCCGTACCTGCGGTCCTGTCCTCGAACCGATCGAGCTCCGACGCCAGCTCGCGAAGTTTGTCGGGGTTCACCGACGCGAGATTTCGGTTCTCGCCCGGGTCGGTCGCGATCTCGTACAACTCGGGCTCGGGCGCCTCGATGTATTTCCATCCGCCTACCCGCAAGCTCCGGAGCTCGCTCCAGCCGAGATTCAAGCGAGGGAAATAGGTTTCGGCGTAGGACGGCGCCGGCGGAAGCGGTTTTCCCTCGAGCGCGGGAACGAGGCTCCTTCCCTGGCATCGTGGGCAGCGCTCTTTCATTCTCACGAGATCCAGGATCGTCGGCACGAGGTCGACGGAGCGCGCGGACTCCTGAACTAACGTTCCCGAGGCAACACCGGGGCCCCGAAGCAACCAGGGAACTCTAAGGGTGCTGTCGTAGACGAAGAGCGAATGCGTCCTCTCGCCGTGCTCGCCGAGCCCTTCTCCGTGATCGGAGGTCAAGGCGACGAACGCGTCCCGGGAGACCGCGGCGAGCAGCTCCTTCAGGGCGGCGTCGACGTACGCGACCTCTCCCTGATAGTCGTCGGAGAACGGATCCGGAGGATCGTAGGGCGCGTGGGGATCGAAGAGGTGAATCCAGACGAAGTAGAGATTCTGACCCTGATTCGCGATCCAGCTTCGGGCAGGGGCGACGACGTCGAACGCCCGTCTCTCGGAGAAAGAGACTCTCGAGCGCGAGCGGCCCAGGGAATCGTCGTAGAGGTCGAAGCCTTGATCGAGCCCGAATCTGGAGTCCACCGGAAACCCGCCGACGAACGCCGCAGTCGAGTACCCGCCTCCCTTCAGGATCTCGGCGAGGGTTTCCATCTCCGCTGGAAGCCGGAAACGACCGTTGTCCCGCACACCGTGGTAGGTGGGGTAGGTCCCGGTCAGGATCGAGCTATGAGAGGGCAGCGTGAGCGGACTTTGAGCGAAGACGTTCTGGAATCGCGCTCCGTCCCGCGCGAGGGCGTCGAGGGAAGGGGTTGCGACCTTGCCTCCGTAGGCCCCCAACCGGTCCGCGCGAAGGGTATCGATGGTCACGAGAACGATGCTTCGGGGCTCGCGGGAGCCGCCGGGGGCGCAGCCCGAGAGAAAGAGCAGGGTGACGACGCACCACCGCTCCGTCATGGCTCGCGCTTTTCGAGGCGCTCGTACGCTTGCTCGTGCTCCAGAGCTTCGGCATCGCGGCCGAGCTCCCGCAACGCCTGGGCGAGGTTCAAATGGGCCGACGCGTAGTCGGGATCGAGACGCACCGCCACCTCGAACTGTGAGACCGCTCGATCGAGCTCGCCCCGCTGCGAATAGAGGACCCCAAGCCCGTTTCGAGGAAGCGCGAGCTCGGCGTCAGCAGCGATGGCTCTCTCGAAGGCGGCCACTGACTCGTCCGCTCGGCCGGTTCTCGACAAGATGACGCCGAGGTCGCTCCACGCGAGAGCGCTCCCCTGCGAAATCTCGAGGCTGCGGCGCAGTTGGGCCTCCGCCTCCGGCAGATTTCCTTTCGCGAGGGAGACCGACGCTCGTAAATGGAGGGCCGCAGCATCGTCCGGTGCGAGGGAAAGCGCTTTCGAGGCCGCCGCCTCCGCCTCTTCGAGCTTTCCCGCTTCGAGCAGGAGCTCGCCCACGGCCATTTGGAGAGCGGGCTCGTTCGGCTGGAGCTGCGCAGCACGGGAGACGATTTCGAGCGCATCGGCGCTTCGGCTCTGACGCCGATACAGCTTTGCGAGCTCGAAAAGACTCGCCACATTGTCCGGTGCGATCCGAGTCGCATGCTCGAAGCGCTCGACTTCCTCTTGAGTCTTGCTCAGCTCCTGGAACCGCGCGAGCACCGCCTGCGCTTCGTCCGCTTTCCCCTGCCGGGCGAGGAGGCGTCCGAGCTGATAGTAGGCGTCGACGAGGTAAGGGGCTTCCGCGATCGCGAGACGACAGTGCTCGACGGCCCGGTCGATCTCGCCCGCTGCGGTATAGAGCCGCGCGAGCTCGTTTCTGGCGTCCACCCGAACGCTCGGCTCGGAGAGCGACGACTCCAGAGACCGAACCGCCGCCTCACGCTCACCGAGCTTGGAGAGCGTAGTCCCGAGCTGGAACTGCGCGAAGTGGTTCCCGGGCTCGAGGGCGAGAGCCTCTGCGAACCTCGACCGCGCCTCTTCGAACCGGCCGGTGTTCAGCAGGCAGTAGCCCAGGTCTACCAGAACCGAGGCGCTCGACTCCCCCGCCTCCACCACCCGCTGAAGCTCCTCGCCGGCTTCCTTGTAGGACCCGCGCTTGAGCTGTGCCCGCGCGAGCGCTTTACGAACGGGAACGCCCACCGCGCCGGCCGCGATCGCCTGCTCGAAAGCCGCCACCGCTTCCTCGTAGAGACCTAGATCGGAGAGCACGGTCGCGAGCCGGAGCGACGACTGCACGTTCCCTGGATGGAGCTCGAGCGCCTTCTGGAGAGATTCCCGGGCTTCGCCGAGATTCCCGCTTTCGTGGCAGGCCACACCGAGAAGGTGGCGCGCCGAGGCGTCTTTCGGCTCGAGCGCAACGAGCTTGCGAAACTCCTCCGCCGCCTCGGCGTATCGTTTCTGCCCCAGCCGCAACCTTCCCAGGTTGAACCGCGCGGCGCTGAGGCTCGGGTCGAGAGTCGCGGCCATCTCGAACCGGGAGGCGGCCGCCGCGTCGTTTCCGAGCGCGAGCTCGGCCACCCCTCGGAGCAGGTACACGGGGGCGAGGGCCTTCTGTGTCGCGGCGTCCGGGGATTCGGGCGCGAGAGGCGCCAGCAGGGAAAGGGCCTTCGCGGGTTGTCTCTGGTCGAGAGCTTCCTTCGCCTGCTGGAAGATCTCGTTCGCAGTCTGGGCCCCAACGGCGGCGACCAGGAGCAAGGGAAGGAGCATCGTCGCTAAGGGGATCGCTTCACCTCTTCGAGGAACTCGACTACCTGCGGCTGGTCGGGGGAGAGCTCGAGAGAGCGGGTGAGCGTTGCGACCGCGGCATCGCGATTTCCCATCGCGAACTCGGTCTCTCCGAGGGCATTGAGAATCCCCACGTCCTCGCCGCCGGATTCGATCGCCTTCCGGTAAGCCTCGACCGCTTCCGCGTACTTTCCGAGACGGAACCGAGCGAGCCCGAGGAGGGCCAGAGCGTCCACGTTGCCGCCCTCGCGGGCGAGCGCTTCTAGCGCGGTCTTTTCCCCCTCTTCCGGATTCCCTCCCAGGATCTCGACCCGAGCCTTGCCAAGCCGCGCGGCCTGGAAGAACGGCTCGTAATCGAGCGCCACACGAAAGAGCCGAAGAGCTTCGTCGTTACGTCCGGCGGCGAGGTAGTGCTGCGCTTTCCGGAAGTACTGCTCCGCGGGCCTGAGCTCGGGCGGAAGACCCACGGTGTTCAAGCGTCCCATCTCCTGGGCGGCCCCGACCTCGAAGTCCAGGCGCGCGAGATCCGAGAACGACTCACCCTCTTCGCTCACGAGTGCCTCGAGCTGGTAGCTCCCGGTGCTGAGAGTCGGACCGGCGAGAACCTTGAGTACGTCCACGGTGTCGGGCTTTTCAACCCGCGGGCGAAACCGGTTCGTTTCGTCGAGAACGACCTCCTCCCCGCGCTTCAGCGTGAAGCGCACCGAGACCTGAGGATCGGCGGAAGCCGGTTTCTCCGGAAGGTAGACCTCGAAGAAAGCCAGAACGCGCTGCCCCGTGCCGAACCGCCGGTTCGGTTTCGGGTAGAGCCGCAGGTGCCCAAACTGATGCGGAATCCCGTCCGCCCCCGACGCCCCGGCGTCATCGGCCTTGAAGGCGGCGACGAAGCTCGAGACGGCCGCCCGATCCGGCGGAAACGCGGGAACGGCGACGATCCGCTCGACAATCCCGAGCCGCCTTCCGACGAAGTCCCGGACGTAGAGCTCGAGTTTGTAACGCCCCGGAAGGAGATCCACCATCCGCTGGAAAAGGATGGGGAAATGGCGCGCCGTCTCCCAATCCCCCTCGGCGATCTCGAGCTCGAGCGAGTCGCGAAACTCATCGAGCACCTCGCCGCTTTCGATGTGGGTGAAGGTGCCGATGAGGTCGTAGCGCCCGAGCATCCGCTCGTCGTACTGATTCACCCGGAGGTTCTCGGACGCGATCTCGAGAGCGAGGTGCGCCTCGGAAAAGCCGTCGGCGCCCCGAAAGTAGTCGATGTTGAAGTCCACCGGAAGCTCTCCCCCGAAGCTCGCTTGCGAGGTGACGGTGGCCCTCAGGTTCTTGCGGGTCTTCTCGAATACGAAGCCAGGGGTCCTTAGGTCGGAGAGGATTGCCTCGGAGGACATCATGTTCTGTCCCGTCCCCACGCTCTCCGCCGCCTTGACGATGTCGACGTCCCACCGCTCCCGGGCGTTGAACGGCACCCGGTTGCCGAAACCGACCATCCCCCGGGTCACGGGGTCGGCGATGAGCGACTTCATCCCGTCGAACGCGGGGCTGAACAGCCGATACTCGCCGGCACCGTTCCGCTTGAAGAAGATGAGCTGAAGCGCGTTGGGAAAGAGCGAAATGTCGAGGTTGTAGTAGTACCAGATCTCGAGCGGAAAGAGGTCGTAGTTGTTGGGATAGGACATCACGTCCTGGGGCTCGCCGAGGGTGATGTACATCCTCCCCCGCTCGGTCATCCAGCCCACGCGCGACTCGCGATACTTGTCGTTGGCCTCGCGGATGCGCTTGAAGTGCTCCTCACGGAACTCGTTCACGAAGGTCTCGGGGACGGGATCCCGGACCTGCCAGAACCTCTCGATGAACTCGTCGCGCTCGGCTGTGGTCGCAAGCGCGAGGAAGCCCTCGCGCTCGGAGTCCGTCATGATGTAGGCCGCTTCCTCGTCGAGAAAGCGGCGGTGCTCCTTGGAAAGATCGGGCTCCGCGGCGAGGACGAAGAGGGAAACGAGGCCGAGCATCGGCTCCATCATACTTCAACAGCGTGGGTTAACATGCTCCGCATGACCCGCGGAACCCTGCGACTGGCTCTCGTCGTCATGGTCGGCTGCGGCGGCGTCCGGCCCCGGGGGGGCCAGAATCTTCTGGTCATCACCATCGACACGCTCAGGGCGGACCGATTGGGGGCGTACGGCTATTCCAAAGCGAACACTCCGCACCTCGACGAATTGGCCTCTGAGGGCGTGCTCTTCCAGGAAGCGATCGCCCAGGTTCCCGTCACTCTCCCCTCGCACGCGAGCCTCTTCACCGGACTCGTTCCGCCCACCCATGGGGTTCGCGACAACACGTACTTTCGACTCGACCTCGAGGCCCGAACCCTGGCGGAGGTCCTGAAGGCTCGGAGCTACGAGACCGCGGCCTTCGTCTCCGCCTTCGTCCTCGACAGCTCCTTCGGCCTCGACCAGGGTTTCGACGTCTACGACGACGAGGTCGCGGGCGAGGCCGAGACAGCGGGCACCATCGCCGAGCGCCGAGGTGAGCTCGTCACCCGCTCCTTCGTCTCCTGGATCGAGAAGCGGTCTTCCGATCGGCCGTTCTTCGCGTGGCTGCATTTTTTCGATCCCCACCTTCCCTACGCTCCTCCCTCGCCCTACCCCGCCGGTTACGACGGTGAGATCGCCTACGTGGACGCTCAGGTGGGACGAGTGCTCGAGGCGCTCGAGGCCAATGGACTGGGAAAGGACACGCTCGTGGTCGTCACCTCGGACCACGGCGAGTCCCTGGGCGAGCACGGGGAGAAGAGCCATGGGTTTTTCGTTTACGACGCCACTCTGCGCGTGCCCTTGATCCTGAAGAGCCCCGCATCGTTTCCTGCCGGCGAACGGATCGCGACGCCGGTGCGCACGATCGACGTCTTTCCCACGGTCCTCGAGGCGCTCGAGGTTCCCGTTCCCGAGGACACTCAGGGACGAAGTCTCATGCCGCTCCTCGCGGGCGAGACCACCGAAGACCCTCCTGCCTATGCGGAGTGCTACGTCTCGGAGCTCAACTTCCGCTGGGCTCCCCTGGTAGCCCTTCGCGAGGGAGGCTACAAATACATCGAGGCTCCACGCCCGGAGCTGTACGATCTGAGCGCGGATCCCGGCGAGACGCAAAACCTCTTCGAAGCGGACCCCGAGCGCGCGCGACAGATGAGATCGAGGCTCGCGGATCTCGTAGCGGTGCTGCCGGCGTCGCTCTCGTCGAGAAACCAGCCCGACGCCGAGACCATCGCGCGCCTGCGATCTCTCGGGTATGCCGCCGCGGGCGGAGATAGCGCTCCCGAGGGCGCGTCGCTCCCGGACCCCAAGGACCGTCTTCACCTCTGGACCCGTCTCGAGGAAGTGATTCTTCACCAGGGAGCGGGCGACCTGCCGAAGGCCATCGCAACCGCGCTCGAGGTGCTCGAGGAGGACCCGACGAATCTTCTCGCGCTCGAGCTTCTCGCGAACGCTCGATCGAGCTCGGGAGAGCGCGGAGAGGCGATCGAGATCTACCGTCGCATCCTCGAGATCGACGCAAGCCGGCCCCTGAGCCACCTGCTCTTCGGAAATCTCCTCTGGCAGTCCGGCGATCTCGAGGGCGCGGAAGCGAGCTTCCAGGCCGCGCTCGAGCGCGATCCCGACTTCGCCCGCGCCCACCGCCGCCTGGGAGAGCTCTACTTCACCCGCGGCGAGACCGAGAAGGCGCTCGCGAGCCTCAGCCGTGCGGCCGATCTCGCGGAGGAAGACGTCTTGACCCGCCTCGGCATCGCGAGAAGCTTGAAAGCGTCCGGCGATCTGGCGTCGGCAGTGAAGGAGCTCGAGACCCTCAAGAGCCGGAATCCCGAGAACCCCGAGGTCCTCGCCGAGTACGCGGGAACGATGGCGCAACAGGGCGAGGTCGATCGAGCTCTCGCGCTTCTCGCGGCCGGTCCCGACCACCACGACATCCATTACACGGCGAGCGTCATTCTCCGCTCGCGGGATCGGATGCCGGAAGCTCTGGCCGAGCTCGAGAGAGCGCTCGCTCTCGAGCCGGGCTCGGCCGTCGCCCTCCACGACAGCGGGGTCATCCTCTCACGGATGGGGAAGCTTCCCGAGGCGATCGCCTCCCTCTCGAAGGCGCTTGAAAGCCTCGACACGCCGTCCACCCGAAACGCGCTCGGAACCGCTCTATGCCGAATGGATCGCTGCGCCGAGGCGATCCCCCACTTCGAGCGAGCCGTCGCTCAGGCGCCCTCCTTCGTCGAAGCGCTCGAGAACCTGGCCCAGGCCTACTTGCTCGCCGGAAGAGGTCGCGAGGCGAACGAGACGCGGCGACGCGCGGAGGTGCTGAAAGCACCTGGCTAAGCTCGCCACGCGATTCGTCGATATTTCACCGCTCGCGCGAGCTCCCTGACGGCTAGCCTGGACCCGCTCCTGTTGGCTTGACTACCGGTCGGGGGCGACAGGAACGAGAAAGTTTGGTCACGGCCTATAGTCTCGCCTTGTCCCTATTTGATTACGTGTGGCGTATACTAGATAGGACATGACGGTTGCAACGCGGGCACCGTCGCGGACGGACAAGCTCCAGCGTCTTTTCAAATTGGCGTCCACGCACGCCGGCCACTTCACAGCCGCTCAGGCGCTCGGACTCGGCTACAGCGCTCGCAGCCTGGTGCACCACGTCGCCGCCGGCCACTTCGAACGGGTCAGCCGTGGCTTCTACCGCCTTGTAGGCGTGCCTGCCGACCCGCACGAGGACATCATCGCCACCTGGCTGAAATTCGCTCCGCGCCGCGCCGTTGTGTCCCATGACACCGCGCTCGCCCTCTACGACCTGGCGCCGTCTCGATCCCGCGAGATCCATCTGACGCTGCCGCGGGAGCACCGACCGCGGAACCGGAAAACCGCGACCGCGGTCAAGCTCCACACGACGACCGTCCCGCTGCGCCGCGATGAATTGGCGAACCGTTTCGGCGTGCTGATCACCACGCCCGCTCGGACCATCGCCGACGTCGCGGAAATCGGTGCCGAGCCCAGTGTAGTCATCGAAGCGACCGCCCGCGCACTGGTCACAGGTCTCGTGTCGCCGGACGAGCTGCACACCGGGGTCAAGCGCCGCTCCGCTCGCGTGCGACAGCTCGTCGAGCGGGCCATCGAGGAGGCGCGCGCACGTGCGTGAGTACGCCACGCCAGCCGCCTTTCGTGCCGCTGCTGAGGCCAAGCTCCGGGAGCGCGCCCGTCGTCTCAACGTACCTGCATACATTCTCCGTCGTCAGGCTGCTCTGGAACGCTTTGATCGTGCGCGTGACAAGGGTCGCGCCAGAGCGATGGGCACTCAAAGGTGGGTTCGCTCTTGAGACCAGGCTCGGTGAACGCGCACGCGTGTCGGTCGACCTGGACGCGGATCACATGCACGGCGCCGACACGGCTCGCGCAGAGCTCCAACGTGCGGCCATCGAAGACGTTGTCGACTACTTCGGCTTCGCCATCGCCGGGGCTGAAGAACTCCGCGAAGCGGGTGTCGGTCTGGCCGTGCGGTACAAGCTGGAGAGTTCCCTCGCGGGACGGCCGTTCGAGCCGTTGCAGGTGGACGTATCTATCGCCCCACCTGATCCTTGGGATGCTCAACCCGCACGGCGTCCGGGATTGTTGAGCGAACTCGGGCTCGACCCGATCGACGTCTTGTTGGTGCCGTTGGAGCGACAGGTCGCCGAGAAGCTGCATGCCTACACGCGAACGTACAAAGGCAGAGGCACGACAAGAGCCAAAGATCTCGTCGATCTTCTGCTCATCCGCCAGCATGAGCGTCTGGACACTGTTCTGTTACGAGACGCCATCCAGCGTGTTTTCAAACGTCGCGGGACCCATGCCATCCCCGAGCGCGTGCCGTCTCCCCCGCGCGAGCTGGCGGTCGCCTATCGTAGGGAGGCAGGTCACGTCGGGATCCCCGCCGGGCTGAATGAGGCACACCAGCTCCTGGCGGACTGGCTGGAGCCCCTGTTGGCGGGGCGGTGACTCGCCGCCCGAGTTGAACACGAACCGCTACCGGCAGTGGTTGCTGGCGTGGTACGTCCAGATCAATAAGCGCGCCAGGTACCTAGATAGTCCCTCTGACCCGTTGACTATTTCGGTATTCTAACTTATGGGACAAACCAAGAGGAAGGCCGTGTTCACGGCAGAGCCGACGCAGCTCGATCAAATCCAGGCGGTCGTGCGGTCGGGCAAGTATCGCAGCGCTTCGGAGTTCCTCCGCGAGGCCATCGGCGAGAAGTTGCGCCGCCTCAGGCAAGAGCGTCTGGAAGCACAGGTTGCCAGTTACTGCGCTGAGGGCTATGGAGATGAAGACCGAGTCCTCGCGGAGTCCCAGGCTTTCGTTCGCCGGAATACGCATGCTACGGGGTGAGGTTTGGTGGGGGCGGATCCCAATCACAGGAAGCCACGGTAAAGAGCGCCCGATGCTCATCGTCCCCGACGATGTCTTTAACCGAAATGAGAGCTACGCCAAAGTCATGGTTGTTCATCCTGCTGCTGAACGTCGAACACATCCCCCGGGCGGCCTCCCGGTAGGACGATCCGCTTCTTGGAATCAACGGTAGACGCGCTCATGGTGGGATTATCCGACTTGGAACATCCTCCGTCATAGTTCCGTCTCTGCGTGTCTTCCGACGCGCCTGGAGCTCGCGGTCACCGCAGGCAGCCCACGCCGTCTTTTACCCCGCTGGGGGGTGCGACCGTTTGCGCGGTTCGACGGCCGATGGCATAACTCGATCATGATCAGAGGAGATTATTCGGATGCCGAGGGCAAAGGTCTTTTGGAACGGGAGGAGTCAGGCGATACGGCTGCCCAAGGAGTTCCGTTTTCAGGGAGATGAAGTCGAAATCCGGAGAGAAGGCAGGATGGTGATCCTGGAGCCGCTCAAGCGCCGCGCCTGGCCCAAGGGTTACTGGCAGAGCTGGGGAAGAGTGCCGAATGACTTCGTGGCACCCGAGCCCCTTCCGTCAGCGCCGACGGAGGTGGACCTCGACGAGTGAGCTACTACCTCCTCGATACCAACATCTGCGTGTACGCGATCAAGCGATGGCCGGCGGTGCACCCGTCGCCGGTCCTTGAGGCGTCTTGAGAGAAAGAGACGGGAAGTATGTATCGAATCGGCCTCGATCCGCAGTGGCAAGTTCCCAGCCCATGATCCTGGCATGAGCCCCAATGAAAAAGTCAGGGAGCGGCATGACAGAAACCGGCATCCCGGACTGAGACATCCGCCGTTTTCGATACTGCCGGTAGGCTTGCGCGCACTCGTCAGCGGCGGCTGTGGGCACGTCGAGGATCTCGACGCCCCAACCGCGTACCCGGTCGGAGACGGTCGGTGGGTCTGCGTCTCCTACACAAATCTCGGCCAAGCTCACCGCATTGATGGCCGCGCCGTCACCCGCCACCGCGTCGGCGATCGTCTCCCTCGCCCACTGGCAAAAAGGCGAGTCAGGGTCGAAGGCGTAAATGAGCACGTTGGTGTCCAGAAGGATCATGGCTGTCGGGTCAGTTCCCGCAGTTTCTCCCACGTCATCGTCGGGCGCAGGGGTGCCTTGCGCATGGCTTCCATACATGCCCTTTTGCTCATGCGCCGAGCACCCTCGGGCTTCTGAAGCCGGATCAGCAAGAAGCGTCCTTCCGACTGCTGCTGTATGTCGAAGACCTCCCCCGGCCGCCCGCCCGGCAGCACGACTCGCTTCTTGGAATCAACGGTGGACGTACTCATGGTGGGATTATCCCACCTGATTCATCCCCTGTCAAAAGTCCCGTCCCTGCGGATCTTCCGGCCCGCGGTCACCGCAGGCGGCCGACGCCCTCTTTGACCAGAACGTCTTCGCCCGCGCGCAACGTTTCGAGCTCCATCCGGCCCGAGGGCCAGGAAAGGACGACGTTCGTCGCTTCATTCGCGGCACCGAGCCCGATCGTGATCCGGCGGTCGTTGGTCGAAAGGTACGTCCAGATCAACCCCGAATCCCGATAGCGCTTTCGACCGCCGACTTCGAGGGCGATGGGAACGCCGAGGCCGTCGCGGTTCGTTCGCGTTCCCACGAGCGTCAACCTCAACCACCGGTTTTGATGCTCCGCCTCGTCCACGAGGAGGGTCGGAACGTCGCTCATGTTGTTGATGAACGCGTCCAGGTCGGCGTCGCCGTCGATATCGGCGAACGCGAGTCCGCGGCCCGAGTGAAAAAGCTCGAGCCCGGGTCCGGCGGAAGCCGTGACGTCCTCGAATCGCCGGCTGCCGTCGGCGTCGGGCACGTTGAGAAAGACCTGGTTTCGCTGGCGATAGCTTTCGCCGATCGCGGCGTCGTCCACTTCCGGATAGACGTGGCCGTTGACGACGAAAAGATCAAGGTGGCCGTCCCAGTTCACGTCGACGAACCGCACTCCCCAGCCGAGTTTCTCGAACGAGGGGGCGGTGAGGCCCACGGTATCGCTCACGTCGGTGAAGAGTCCGAAGCCCTCGTTTCGGCGGAGAGCGTTGTAGTCCCCCTGGAACGTGGTGACGATGAGATCGGGAAGGCCGTCGGAGTCGAAATCGCCCGCGTCCGCGCCCATTCCCGCCTGAGGTTTTCCGTACATCGAGAGCGCGACCCCCGCCATCAGAGCGATGTCCTCGAACTTCCCCGACCCGTCGTTGCGAAAGAGATAGTTCGGAGTCGAATCGTTGGCTACATAAATATCGGAGTCGCCGTCCACATCTATGTCGACGAACGTCACTCCGAGACTTTTCCCTTCGGGATCGTAGACCCCGGCGTCGCGGGTGACGTCCTCGAACGTCCCGTCGCCCTGGTTCCGGTAGAGCGCGTCCACTTCGCCCGGAAGCCCGTTCGGGCCGCACATCACCGAAACACCCCTCCAGATGCAGAACTTGGGGTCGAGCTTTTCGAGAAGGCTGTCCTGGAACGCGATGTAGTTGCAGACGTAGAGATCGAGAAAGCCGTCGTTGTCGATGTCGCCGAACGCAGCGCTCGCGCCCCACCTGGGATCGGAGACGCCCGCTTCCTTCGCGACGTCGGTGAACGTCCCGTCGCCGTTGTTCCGATAGAGGGCGTCCTCGCGGTAGTTGGTGACGAGGAGATCGACGTCGCCGTCGTTGTCGTAGTCGGCCGCGGCCGCACCCCCTCCCCAGCCGCGATCGCCGACGCCCGCCCTCTCCGTCACCTCGATGAACTCACCGTTGCCGAGATTCCGGAAGAGCTGATCCGGAGCTCCCCCGCCCCCGGACGCCGCCTCCTCTAGAGTCTGGCCGTTCACGACATAGAGGTCGATGGCGCCGTCAGAGTCGTAGTCGAAAAACGCCGCCCCCGAGCCCGTGGTCTCGGCGATGAGCTTCTTCTCCGGGCTTCCGAAGCTGTTGAGGCGCGTGAAACCGCGCTCCGCGGCGACGTTGCGATAACGGGGAAGATCGCGATCGTCCCCGGGCATGGTCGCGAGGAGCACCACGAGCGCGGAAACCCGAATCATGCGAGCACCTCGAAAGAGGCGGTCAGCGGCAGATCGGTTTCGAGGAGCACGAAGCGCCACGCTTTCCTCGGCTTCGGCGGAAGAGACGAGAGCCGGATCTCGCCATAGGAGCGGTCGACGAGACGGAGCGCGCCCCGGACGTCGTCTTCCCCAACCGACGCCCCTCCTCGCTCGCAGGCGAGGGCCTTCGCCGTCCAGACCGCGATCGGGAAGAGAAGGAGGAGCCGAGGAACCGCCTCGACGAAGGGGAGCTCCGCGTCTCCCTCCCGCATGAACCGCTGTCCCAGGATCTTCGCTCTCAGGTAGCGCGCCAATAGCTCAGCGCTGGGTCCGGAGATAACGGAGCCCGCGGCAACCCGGCCCACTTCTCCATAGGTTTGTCTCCACTCGCGATTGTCGACGAGAGGATGAGCCTCCGGAAACTTGTACCCGTCGGCTGCCTGCACCCGGAACCCGACCTCGCGCCCCCTCGCCTTTCCCGGCATCGCGAAGAGCTCGTCCGGCGTCGGGTTCAGCGTAAGGAAGACCAGGTGGAAGAACACGGCCCGACCCGTCTTGTCCATGCGTCCTTCGCCCGGCTCGACGGGCCGCTCCCGGATTTGTTGGGGAATACCCTTGACCAGCACGTCCCGCAGGGTTCGGGCAGTCTCTGTCTTGGGATCGCTCGTGGTCGCGAGGCGGTTGAACTCGAAAACCGCGCGAACGCGATCGAGGAGCGAGAGACTCTCGTCGGAGAGGATGGAAACGAGATGGTGCTCGAGCTCCCACAAGAGCTCTCCCGAGACGTCGTACTTCTTCGAGAACTTGTGCGGCTTCTGCGCGACGGGAGTGTCCTGAAGGAGACGGGTCCACTCGGGAACGCGTCGAGAGAGGGGCTCGCCCTGATCCCGGCTTACGGCGCGACAGGCGAATGAAACATCGACAGCTACTCGCTCCCCTACCGCGAAGAATCCGAACGGGTAGAGCCGGCACAGGAGAGGTTTCGCGGCCTCGCCGAACGTCTCGTGGATTCGGCATTGGTTCTCGGAGCCGAGGTAGACGCAGGCACCGTCCGCCCTTCGCGCGAGGGACATGCGGCCGGATCGAGGCTCGCCCGGAACGGGCGCGCCCGGAGAGATATCCGCGAGATCCGGGGCGTCTCTCCAGTCGAGATCCTCGCGCCGCTCCTCTTCTCCAGGGCCGAGCATCACGTGCCAGCCGCGGCAGCAGTCGCCGCAGCCGGAGCAGCTGAACCGAACCTCCGGGGGGAAGACGATCTCGAGGACGCTCACGGGTTCTTCACCTCGTGGATCCAGCGCCTCCACTCGTTCCGCTCCAGCATCACCAGGCTTCCGCGGTGTCCTTCTTCGTCGTTCTCATGGCAGCGCTCGCAGACGACGAGGCTAGGCCGGACCAGTCCCGCCATCTCGGCCTTCTCGGGATCGATCATGACTTCGGGAGGCGAGTAGTCGCTCCCGGGACCATGACAGGCCTCGCACTGGACTGCGGGGAGTCTCGCCTTCCCCGTCGCGTGACACAGAAGGCACCGCTCCTCGAAAGCGGAGGGCGCCCTGTTCGCGTGAGGTGTCGCCGCCCAGGACTGGTATACGCTCCGATGACAGAGCTTGCAGCGCTCGGCGCCCACGGTGGTCGCGCCGAGAAGCGAGCCCGCCGCCAGAAGGACGAAGAGAATCACTCCACGGAGACCGACACCTTGAGCATCTTGTCGCCTTGGGCGATGGAATCGACCACGTCCTGCCCCTCGAGCACCCGGCCGAACACCGAATGTTTTCCGTCGAGCCATGGCGTCGCCACGTGGGTGATGAAGAACTGCGAGCCGTTGGTGTTCGGTCCCGAGTTGGCCATGGAGAGGACGCCGGGCCCGTTGTGCTTGAGCTCCTTGTGGAACTCGTCGCCGAACTTATAGCCCGGTCCGCCGATCCCCGTCCCCTGGGGACATCCCGTCTGGATCATGAAATCGGCGATCACCCGATGGAACTTGAGGCCGTTGTAGAAACCCTGTTTGGCCAGCTTTTCGAAGTTCTCGACGGTCTTGGGGACCTTGCTGTCTTCGAGTCGAACGCGGATGGTCCCCTTGCTGGTCTCGATGGTGGCGACTTTCATGTTCTTGGTCTCTGCTCCTTTTGCGACATTCTACCGGAAGCCGAGCTCGATGACCTCGAAGTCTTGCGCCCTCAGGCTGCGGAAGGCGGGGTTGAGCTCGTCGTTGTTCCAGCGCGAGTCCATGGTCCCGGTGACGTACAGGTCGCTCCCGTTGTCGGCGACGATGAGCCCATGGGTTTGCATCGCCCGAAAGACCCTCTGCAGGTGCGCCGGGTATCCCGAGAGGTCCTTGCTCGAGCGGAGCCTCAGCCGCGCGCCCATGGGAAGCGCTCCCGAAGTGCCGCCCGCCTCGTGGGAGGCGGGCCAGACGTAGCCGTTCGTCGCGCGGAGCGTCACCCGGAACGCGTGGCGGATGTCGCCTCCACCCTCGACTTCATCCCGGCGAACGAGGCCGGGAAAGATCGCGAGCCCCGCGGCGTCAGCGGAGGTCCACCCTTCGGGCCGCCGGTCGTTCCGGTTCATGTCGAAGACCGCCCCCGACCCCGCCTCCCAAACGGAGGCGCTCCCGTTCCAGCGTGTGGCCCAGGTCTCGAAGAGAAGCCACTCGTCGCGGTCGATCAGAAGAAGATGGCGATCCGAACCGCCTTCGAGGAAACCCGGCTGGGTCTGGGCCTCGGTCGGAAAGGGGTAGCCCGGGGCCCGGTTTGGCGCTCCCACGTCGCTCTCCTCGGGATAATCCACGAAACGAACGGGAACCCGCGGTTGGGTCCGGGAGACGGTCACGTAGGGAAGGCCGTAGGGAGATGGACCAAAGTCCGGGTGGAGCCCTCGGTCTCGGCCGATCCAATCAACGAAAGAGGCCGAGCCTCGATCGACCGGGGCGCTGGAGATGTCGGCGTTCCACCAGTTTTCGGCGGGGAACACGCGCCGTCCCGCAAGGCTCTCACCAACGACCGCCGGACCGGGCGCGCCGCCGCTCGAAGGCGGAGGGCTCGGATCCGCCGGGCTGTCATTTCCTCCGCCGCATCGAGCGGCGATCGCCGCGCCGAGCCCCGTCAGAAGGAATCGCCGCCGGCTCAAGCGAGAAGCTCGACTCCGATGGCGTCGTGGTCGGAGAGCGGCGAGTCTCTCCCTTCACGAAGCTCGTGGATCACGATCGGCTGTGACGTCCGGAGCCCCCGGGTAGCGAACCAATCCACTTTGAGCGGACAGCGGCCCTCGTGGTTCTTGAGCGCCCACCGAATGAACGCGAAGCACCAGGCGGGGATCCATTCGCCGAGATTGTCGCGGGTCTTTCCGCAGGTCACGTCGTAGGACATCGTCCGCTCGCCGAGGACGTTCGCTCCCCGGTAGTCGAACCCGTGCGCGGTGAGACTCTCGAAAAGCTCTCTCTCGAACCATCGGTAGGGTTGAAGGTAGTGGCTGATGGAGCGGTCGATCCCGAGCAAGACCCGGAGCCAGTAGCCCATGATGGCGTGAAACGCGCGCGACGAGTTGTGGGTCGTCGTGTTCCAGTCGCCGCCTACGATCGAAGGCCCCGCGCCCTCGAGCGCCCGCAGAACGTCCCGAATCTGATCGCGACGGTGGGATTGACGAGACTGGGCGTCGAGATGGACGGCTACCGCCGTCAACGGTAGTCCTGGGAAGAGGACCTCGACGGCGAGCGCCGCCTGGCTCCCGAGCCGCTTCTCGCGGCCCGCCATCTTGTCTTTGCCGTTCTCGAGCGGGATGACCCGCGCGGACCCGAGCGGATACCGGCTCAAGATCGCGTTTCCATGGAGGCCGAGCTCGTTCTCCCCCTGGACGTGGTACTCGCGGCCCGACCCCTTCGCCAGGTTGATGTAGCAGGGCGCGAACGCGAAGTGAAGGCCGAGCTCCCGCGCAAGAACGCGCGCCACGTCGCGGTTCCCGGAGCGGGCCATGCCGACGTCGGTCTCGGTGAGAAGCAGAAGATCGGCATCCCTCAGATAAGGATGCTCGCGGAAAGCCTCGATCTGTCCATCGAGCTCGATCCCCCGCTCGAGGTTCCAGGCGACGACGCGGTAACGTCCTTTCGCCGCGGCGACAGGCTCAGAGGGGGGCGCGTAGCTCCCCACGTCGGGGCTCAGGAGCACGCGCCGAAGGGTCGGCTCGAGATCCCGATACAGCGGAAGCGTAAGGAGCTCCGCGGTGGAGTGGCACCGGGAAAGCGTTTCAAAATGCGGCTTCAACTCCGCCCGTATGAAGTCGTAGCTCACGGATTTCTCATGGTACCTTACCGGACGCTGATGCGCATCGCTGCCCTGCTTTGCTTTTGCACTTTCCTTCCCCTTCCAATCGAGGCCCAGATGCCCGAGGGCGGACGCGAGCTCTACGAGATCGGTTGCGCCAAGTGCCATGGGAGCGACGGGCGGGGCGTCGACCCGTCCCTCGTCGCTTTTACCGTCCCCCTTCCCGATTTCACCGACTGCCGGTTCGCGTCGCGCGAGGCCAGTGACGATTGGATCGCGGTCACCCACCTGGGAGGCCCGGCGCGCGGGTTCAACTCGACCATGCCGTCGTACGCGGAGGCTTTCGACGCCGAGCGCATCGAGAGAGTCGTCGAATTCATGCGAGGCTTCTGCACCGACAAGGCCTGGCCGCGGGGCGAGCTCAACCTTCCCCTGCCGCTCCTGACGGAGAAAGCGTTCCCCGAAGACGAAGCGCTCTGGACGACGTTGGTCGACGTGGAAGGCAAGGGTGCGGTTACCTCCGAGCTCGTCTACGAGAGACGCGTCGGCGCCCGCCACCAGTGGGAAGCCACACTTCCCATCGAAGCCATCGGGGCCATCGGCGCATCTCCCTCGTCCGACGGATCTCCCTGGTTCGGGAGTATCGGCGACATCGGCCTTGGATGGAAGAGCGCTTTCTGGCATACCGAGGCGTCCATCCTTTCCGCAGGCGGCGAGGTCATTCTGCCGACGGGAGACGCAAGCCGGGGTCTCGGGACGGGCACCACGGTTTTCGAACCGTATCTCGCGTTCGCTCGTGTGCTGCCGCGGGAGTGGTTCTTTCAGGCGCATGGCGGAGCAGAGCTTCCCGCGGATTCCGAGAAAGCCGAGAGCGAGCTCTTCTGGCGAGGGGCCCTGGGTCGAAGCTTCTCGGCGGGAGGAGGCTTCGGGCGAATGTGGTCGCCGATGCTCGAGGTCCTTGGGAGCGCCGACGTCGATTTCGAAGAGAAGAGCTGGAGCATTCTGCCCCAGATGCAGGTGTCTCTCAGTACGAGGCAGCACATCCGGGTGAACGCCGGCGTACAGATTCCCGTTAACCGCCGCGACGAGCGGCCCACCCGCCTTGTATTCTATTTCCTGTGGGACTGGTTCGACGGCGGCCTCGCGGATGGGTGGTGACATGAATTCCAATTTCATTAATCGATGGGTGGCGTTCCGGCGCGATCTCCACCGTCATCCGGAGCTCTCCTTTAAAGAGACGCGGACGGCGGAGCAGATCGAAAAAGCCCTCGCGGGACTGGGCATCAAGAGCCGCCGGGTGGCGGGAACCGGCGTCGTCGCTGAGATTCCCGCGGCCGCCGGCGGCGTCGAAAGTCCGATGGTCGCGCTTCGCGCCGACACCGACGCTCTTCCCATCCGCGAGGAGACGGGGCTCGAGTACGCTTCCGTCAATGAGGGAGTCATGCACGCCTGCGGCCACGACGGACACACCGCCATGGTTCTCGCGGCCGCGGAGATGCTCGCGAAGGACGGGACACTGCCCGTCCCGGTTCGCCTGGTATTCCAGCCGGCGGAGGAGCGGGGCCTGGGCGCGCTCGCGATGATCGATGCCGGGGCCCTCGACGGTGTCGAGATGATCTTCGGTGGCCACGTGGACCGGCATTATCCGACGGGCCAAATCGTGGCCCACGCGGGAGCGGTCAACGCCTCGACCGACAGCTTTCACATCGAGATTCAGGGAAAGGGCGGCCACGCGGCACGGCCTCATGAAGGTGTGGACGCCGTCGTGGTCGGAAGTCTCCTGGTCATGGCGATCCAGACGATCGTCTCCCGCGAGATCAACCCCGCTCACCCCTCGGTCGTGACCGTCGGCCGCTTCGACGCGGGAACCGCTTCCAACGTCCTTGCCGCACGCGCCACCCTCGAAGGCACCATCCGGACGCAAGAGCAGGCGGTGCGCGACCACATCGTCTCTTCGCTCTCGCGCATTTGCGATTCGATCGGGGCCCTCCATAACGCGCGGTTGATCATGACTCTCGAGGAAGGCACACCTCCCGTGGTCAACCCGAAGGACATGGCGGAGATTGCGCGGAAGGCGGCGGTCGCCGTCGTCGGCGAGGAGAACGCCGTTCCCCTTCACACTGCCAACATGGGGGGCGAGGATTTCGCCTGTTACATGGAAAGGATCCCCGGCTGTTACGTCCGCCTCGGGGCCCGGGCCCCGGGCCGAGAAGGCTTTCCCGCTCACTCGAGCAAGTTCGAGTTCGATGAGGACGTCCTCCCCATCGGCGCGAGGTATTTCTACGAAGTAGCGCGGCTCGCGGGCGGTATCCTGAGATCCCGTTAGTCCGGGCGCTCGCCCAGGACCACCTCAATGTCCCGGACCTGGCTCTCGCGCCAGACCGTGACCTTCACTCGATCGCCCACTCGGTGCTTGGTCTCGAGAAGGAGGGTGATGTCGCGGTCGGTCACAACCGGCTCGCCATCGATCGCGAGAATATAGTCGGCGCCGATCGGAACGCGGAGGTTTCCCAGGAGGCCCACTTCCGAAGGGCCCCGGATGCCGCCGCTGGCCGCGGGGCCGTGCGCCACCAGGCCCGCGACCATGACACCGCCGCCGCCCGGAGTTCGGACCCCGGCGTGATTCAGACGCGCCGCGAGGTTCGCGCTCACGTTCCAGAGCTCGACCCCGAGCCAGGGATGGGCGTAGCGTCCGCGCGCGATCAGCTCAGGCACCACCCTCTGGACCGTTCCCACGGGAATCGCGAAGCCGATCCCGGCCGAGGCGCCGCTCGGGCTTACGATCGCGGAGTTGACGCCGATTAGCTTTCCTTCGAGATCGAGGAGCGGCCCGCCCGAGTTCCCGGGATTGATCGCGGCATCGGTCTGGATAATCTCCCCGATGAACCTTCCGTCGGGTCCCTCGATGCTCCTGCCGAGAGAGCTCACGACCCCGGTCGTGAGAGTCTGCTGCAGCCCGAAGGGGTTTCCGATGGCCACGAGGAATCTTCCGACCTTTAGACGGTCGGAGTCCCCGAGCGGGATCACCCGAAGAAGGTCGGGAGGGACGTCCACCTTGATGACCGCGAGATCGTTCGAAGGGTCGAAGCCGACGACCTCCGCGGGCACCCGGGTCTCGTCGAAGAACGTCACGTGGAGCTCGCTCGCTCCCTCGATCACGTGGAAATTGGTGACGATGTGCCCCCGGTCGTCGTAGACGAACCCCGATCCCGAGCCCTCCTGCGGCATGGCGCGAAGGAAGAAATCGTAGGAGATGCTTCGGCTCGTGATGTTCACGACCCCCGGTCCGGCGGTCTCGAACACGCGAATGACCTGATCTTCGAGAAGATTCGCCTGCACGGCCGGTGCTGTGGGCGGAGGACTCAGCGGCGCTGGCTCGACCTCAGCGACTGGGGTGGACTCGACCTCCCGCACGTCGATTGGGTCCGAAGTCGGCGGCTCCGCCACGACCTCACACCCGAGAAGCCCGGCTAACAGGGCCGAAAGCGTCAACCCCTGGATGCTCTCTCTCATAAACACTCCTCTGGCCTATTCTAGAACTGAGATAGTATGACCCGCGAAGATCGATGCTGCACGCCCTCATCGAGAAGCTTTCCAACTACCCGCGTTTTTTCCTCTTCTGCCGGGGTCTCCTGGAAGCGAACTTCACCGTCATCCGCAAGACGATACGGGATCACCTCGCGTCAGATCCACGAGTTCGCGTGCTCGACGTGGCTTGCGGTCCGGGAGCGTTCTCCAACCTGTTTGCCGAACAGAGCTACACCGGAATCGACATCAACCCCCGGTACATCGACTACGCTCGGGCCCATTTTCGCGGGGAATTCTTCGTCCAGGACGCTCGCAAGCTTTCGTTCGAGGAGGGTCGCTTCGACGAGGCCCTGGTCTACGGCGTCCTCCATCACCTCGACGACGCCGACGTGACCGCGGTCGCAGACGGCATCCGGCGGGTCGTTCGCCTCGGCGGGTCGGTCCTGGTGATCGAGGACATCCCCACGGAGTCTCGCCTCAACCTCGTTGGACATCTGCTGCACTGGATCGAGAACGGCCACTACATCCGCCCGGCGGAGGAGTACCGTCGACTCCTGTCGCCCCATTTCCGGATCGCCGAGGAAAGGCTTTTTCGCAGCGGTGTCTGTGACTACTACATGGCGCGCCTCCTCGCCGGTCCCGATCCCCCCGGTCCATGAAAGCCTTCGGCCTCCTTCTGCTCGTCTCCGCGGGGGCCATCCTCCTGGCGTTTTCGGCGCCAGGCGACATCTTTCTCGACTTCGGACCGAACGACCTCCGCTACGTCTCCGGCTTTCGCGAGGACTTCGAGATTGACGAGCCGACGCTCATCCACTGGTCGAAGGACCGCGCCCGAATCCGGCTCCCCTTTTATCTGCGCTCTCCCTACGAGGTGACCCTTCGATTCAAGCGGCACATCGAGAAGCCCGCCGAGATTCGCCTCTTCCTCGACGGAGAAGCGGTCGAGACATTCACCGCTCCGCAACAGAGTTTCGCCGTGAGGCGGTTTCGAAAGTCGGGTCGGGGGGGCAGCGTCTTCGAGCTCGGGCTGGTGTCGAGCTCGGAAGACCCGCGACCCCTCGGGCTCGCCCTCGATTGGATGTCGGTCCGCCCCTCGGGTGGTCTTCTCTCGGTCATTCCGACCGCGCCCGCCTTCCTCGCGCTCCTCTCGTGGGTCGCCGCCTTCTACCTTCTCCCGCGGGCCCTCGGCCTCGGCGAGCGCGTCTCGATCGCGTTCGGCGGCGCGGCCTCGGCGGCGCTCGTCGCCGCGGCCCTCACGCACAAGCTGTGGCCGGTCCATGCCGCGATGACGCTGGGCATCCGCGCTCACGCCGTGACTCTCCTCTTCGCGCTCTTCTACTCGTGGCGCCGGAGGAGGAAGGAATCTTTTTTCACGGAGCCTCTGGCGCGATGGGCCGTTGTCATCGTCTGCGCCGGCCTGGCGGTTCGTCTCTTCGCCCTCTTCCATCCCGACTTCTACTATCCCGACGTCAGAACGCACTCGAAGTTCGTCTCCCTCATCTGGACCGAGGGCCTCTCCGGCTTCCTCTCTAATCACATGGAGAACCAGCACCGCCACCTCCTCGGCCTGCAGTATGTCTCCGGCCGCTGGGTCGCTTTCCCCTACCCGCCTCTCCTCTACTTATCGATCTACCCGTTGAGCCTCTTGAGGCTCCCGGTCGAAGACTGGATGAAGCTCGTCCCGGCGGCACTTCTGTCGGTCGAGGCGCTCGCTCTCTTCGCGATCGGCGGAAAGCTCGGCCTCGGCCCTCGCGCATCGCTCCTCGCCGTCCTTCTGCATGCGAGCGCGCGCGTTCTCGGGTTCCGCCTCGCCGTCGCCTCCTACGCCGCCCTCTTCGGGCACTTCTGGGACATGCTCGCGGTTCTCTACGTCGCCCTCTTCTTCCAAAAGCTGGAGCGGCCTCTCTACGGAGCCGGGCTAGGACTCCTGGCCGGAATCTCGATCCTGTCCTACGCCGGAAGCGTCCTCACGCTCGGGATCTTCGTTCCCTTTCTTTGCCTCGCTGTCTTCGTTTCGCGGGAAGTGCGCCCGAGCTTCCCCACTGTCGCCGCCCTCGCCGGCTGGCCTCTGGCCGGCGCGCTCGCGGCCGCGTGGCTCTTCTACCTGCAGTACATCCCGGAGCTCCTGGGCGCCTCCTCCGGGGGTGACGCGGCGCCTTCCGCAGGCGGTCTGTCGGCGCTCGTCGAGCCGAGGTTT
>Ga0184637_10000350_pt1 | contig 34269 bp, 34 predicted proteins | sample PLM3_127_b2_FD_133143 | JGI IMG/M metagenome (GOLD analysis project Ga0184637, IMG submission 133143) | Groundwater sediment microbial communities from an aquifer in East River, Colorado, USA - PLM3_127_b2 | ecosystem: Environmental > Terrestrial > Soil > Riparian zone | place: USA: East River... | reverse complement strand
GCGCGCTTTGCTTGCGCGCGCCGCCTTCGGCGGCTTGCCGCCGGCGGCCATCAGCCGAGCGCCCCCTTCTCGCGCAGCGCGCGGATGCGCGCCTCGTCGTAGCCGAGCACCTCCCGCAGCACCTCGTCGGTGTGCTGGCCGACGCTCGGCGCCGGCGTCGGCACCGGCAGCTGCTCGCCCCGGAACTTGACCGGAAAGGGCAGCAGGTCGGCGCCGTGGCGCTCGTGCGGGTACCACGGGAAGCGGTCCTGGAACTGCGGATCGCTCGTGATCGTCTGGGGCGTGTTCACGGGCGCGATCGGCACGTTCCTCTCGATCCCGAAGGCGATCCAGTCGGCCGAGCTCCGGCCCCCGAAGATCTCCCGCAGCACGCGCTGTAGCTCGCGGTTCCCGCGCGCGTGATCCGCATACTTCGAGCCCGGCCAGCGCTCGAAGAGATCCAGGCGACCGACGGCCTCGCAGAAGTTCTTCCAGAACGCCTGCTCGGAAGCCATGAACAGGACATGCCCGTCCTTGGAAGCGTAGATCTGGTAGCGCACGCTCTCCTTCATCCCGGCGGTTCCCGGCGCCCGGCGCTGGTAGCCGTCGGCTTTGTTCCCGGTCACTTCGGAGTCGGGGCGCTGGTAGGCCTTCCAGCTCTCGATCCGGTACCAGTCCATGTAGGCGGCCGCGTCGGATTGCCCGATCTCGAGCTCGCAGCCGGCTCCCGTGGCGCGCGCGCGCACGACACCGGCCAGGATCGCGAGCGCTCCGAAGAGCGGACCGGCGTGCATCCCCATCGAGGGATGCTCGGGCATGTAGCAGAAGCCTTCCTCGTCGCTGGCCGGGTTCACGAGGCCGGCCCAGGTGTCGAAGGCGACTCCGTGGGCGGGGAGATCCCGGTACGGCCCGGTCATGCCGTAGCCCGAGACGTTGCAGAAGACGATCCTGGGGTTCACCGCGCGCAGCGGTTCGAAGCCGAGCCCGCGTCGAGCCAGCGAGCCCGGACGCATCGCCTCGGCCACCACGTCCGAGCCGCGCACCAGGTCGAGGAAGACGGCCACCGCTTCGGGCTTGCGCAGGTCGAGGACGGCGCTGCGCTTGCCGCGGTGGATGTGGAGGTGCAGCAGCGAGACGCCCTGCACGATCGGCCAGGTCATCTCGCGGATGTAGTCGCCCTGCGGCGACTCGATCTTGATCACCTCGGCACCCAGGTCGGCGAGATGGGTGGTGACCGCGCCGGGCCCGAGCAGCGAGCACTCGATCACGCGCAGTCCCGCGAGGGGAGGGCGGCTGGCGCTCATGGCCCGCTAGACCCCGTTTCGGTAGGGCGGAGCCTCGGGATCGAGCACGAGGGCGGCGATCCTTTCCTCGAGGTATCGCGTATCCCACCAGGTGATCTGGAGCTGCTTGGCGCGCCGAAAGAACAGCTGGATGTCGTACTCGATCGTGAACCCCACGCCGCCCCAGACCTGCTGACACATGGCCGTCACGTCGCGATAGGTCTGGCAGGCAAAAAGTTTTGCCATCGGCGCCAGGCGCGCGATCGACTTCCCGGCGGCGCGCGCCCAGGCCGCTTCGTAGACCAGCGTCTTGCCGCCGTCGACCAGCGTGGCCGCGTCCGCCAGGTAGTGCGAGATGGCCTGGAAGGCGCCCAGCGGCTTGTCGAACTGCTCGCGGTCCTTCGCGTACTGGACGGTGATCTCGAGGGCGCGCTCGGCGCCGCCGATCGCCCAGGCGGCGAGCAGGATGATGGCGTCGTGCATCACTCCGTCCCAGCTGGCCCAGCCGGAGCCCGCGGCGCCGATCCGGCTCTCCGCCGGCACCCGCACGCCCGCGAAGCCCACGTCGTATTGGGTATCGGCGGCAAGACTTCTTTGCTGCTTCAGCGAGATGCCCGCGGCCGCGGGGTCGACCAGGAACAGGCCGAGGTCCGCGTCGGCGGGGCCCGTGCGCGCCAGCACCAGCAGACGGGTCGCGGAGCTCGCGAACGGCACGTGCCGTTTCTCGCCCGTCAGCAGGAAGCCGTCGCCTGAGGCCTCGGCCCGGAGCTGGACGCCGGGCGGCCCGAAGCCGCGGCGCGGCTCGAGCCAGGCGGGCGTCAGGATCGCCTCGCCGGAGGCCAGCTTTGGGAGCCAGTCCCGCTTCTGCTGCTGGCTGCCGGCGGCGAGGATCGCGCCGGCGCCCAGCACCGCGCTCGCGAAATGGGGCGATGGCGCCAGCGCGCGACCGAACTCCTCGTACACGAGCGCGGCCTCCAGCAGCGACTGCGCCGAGCCGCCGAACTCCTCCGGGATCAGCAGCCCCAGCAGGCCGAGCTGGCCCTGCTGCTTCCAGAATTCTTCGGTGTAACCCTTCGGATCGTCCTCCATCCGGCGGACGGCCGCCGGCGGCGCGTGCTCGGCGCAGAGGCCGCGCACCATCTCGCGCAGCGCGATCTGCTCTTCGCTGAAATCCAGGTTCATCTCGTCCTCCCTGAGGGTGCGCGCGGCCGGCTCACGGCCGCCAGCGGTTGCCCTCGAGCTTCCAGGGGTTGTGGGCGGCATCGGCCGGGAGCGCGATGCGCGCCTGGCACTCGGTGCAGAGCCGCTCGCCGACCGACAACGTCACTGCCACCTCGACCCAGCCGCAACCGTTCGCGTCCTGCGCGACCTTCTCGACGCGGGCGCGAAACAGCATGCGGTCGCCCGGAAAGACCGAGTCATTCATGCGGAAGCGCATGCGGGCGAGGCGTCCGTGGGGACCCGTCCAGTCCGTGAGGTAGCGCTCGAACCAGGCGGCCTGGTTCGGCGTGTTGAGGAAGATGTCACGCACGCCGTTGCGCTGCTGCGCGAAGTCCTGGTCGTGGTGCATCGGCCGCCAGTCGCGGGTCGCGAGCGCGCCCAGCACGACGGTGGTCGCCGTGACGTCGTAGGCGAGATCCGGAAGCGGGTCGCCAGGGTGCACGTCGCCGAGCCGCAGCCTGGGTGCGATCGGCATCAGACGGCCCTCCGGTAGCCGAAGCCGGTGTAGCTCTCGGTGCCGACCGGCTTGCCATGCTGGTTCAGGTACTCGACGTCGATCACCCAGAAGCGGCCGAGGCCGAGCTTGGTGCGCTTGGGCGGGGAGATCGAACGCAGCACCTGACAGGTCTCGAGGCGATCGCCCGGCCGTACCGGCTGATGGAACACGATGGTGTTCTCCGTCATGATGGCCTCGGGGAGATCGAGCGCCTGCTTCAGGTCGAAATGGATCTGAAGGGGCTGGGACGCGCCGCTGCGCTGCGGCGCCCAGTGATGGGGTCGGAACCAGACCGACAACATGCTGGGCGGTGCGATCCAGCCCCCCGTGATCTCGCTCGCCGCCTTCTCGTCCCAGAAGAGCGGATTCCCGTTCTCGACGGAGGCACAGCTCGTGAGCACGTAGCCGCGCTCCACGTCGAACTCGCCCACCTGCTGGTAGAGCCTCTGCCCGATCCAGGCCTTGACGGCTTCGGGCAGCTCGCCGAGCTCTTCGGACACGTTCTCTCCTCTCGTCGCCTAGGCGACGGTTCCTGCGCCGAGCAGGGCTTCGATCTCGGCCGCCGCGTAGCCGGCGGCGCGCAGCAGCGGCTCCGCGTCGCTCGTCTCCGCGCTGCGCGCGCGAGCGACGGGCTCCGGCCGCGACGCGCCGGCCAGCACCGGCGCGAGCTGTCGGAAGCGGCCGTGCTGCGGGTGCTCGACTTCGGCGATCACGCCGCGCGCCTGGAACTGCGGACACTGCGGCAGCTCGGACACCGAGAGCACCGGCGCCACGCAGGTGTCCGCCGGGGCGAGCTCCGCCACCCAGGCGTCGCGGTCGCGGGTGCGGAAGGCGGCGGCCAGATCGGCGCGGATCCGGTCTTGTTGTGCGTCGTCGTACTGGTGCGCGATCCAGCGCTCGAGGCCGAGGACACGGCACAGATTCGCCCAGAAGGCGGTCTCGATCGCGCCGACGGCAAGCCATTTTTGATCGCGCGTCGCATAGACGCCGTAGCATGCGAAGCGACCGCTCAGCACGTCGTGACCCGGCCCGGGGTCGCTGCCGATCGCGAGGTGCTCGTCGACCAGCAGCGCCATCAGCGAGAGCACGCCCTCGGCGACGGAGACATCGAGGAACTCGCCGCGCCCGCTGCGTGCGCGGCGCAGCAGCGCCGCCAGGATTGCGATCGCCGCGTGCATGCCGCCCGCGGCGGCGTCGGCGATGCTGGCGCCCGGAAGCGCGGGGCCGCCGTCGGCGCTGCGCCCGCTCATGTGCAGGAAGCCGCCGATCGCGAGGTAGTCGAGGTCGTGGCCGGCCCAGCGGGAGGCCGGGCCGGTCTGTCCGTAGCCGGAGGTCGAGCAGTAGATGACGCGGGGGTTCACGCGACTCGCGTCGGCGTAGCCCACGCCAAGCTTGTTGGCGACGCCGGGCCGGAAGCTCTCGAGCACGACGTCCGCCTGCCCGACCAGGCGCAGGAAGGCTTCGCGCCCCTCGCGGGCCTTGAGATCGATGCGGATACGCTTTGTCCCGCGGCCGGCGCCGTAGGCCCAGTACGCGGGCTCGATCTGGAGCGCGCCCTGCTTGGGCGAGCCGATCTTGACCACCTCGGAGCCGTAGTCGGCGAGGATGCGCGCGCAGCGCGCCGCCGGCCCGACCGTCGAGAAGTCGAGCACGCGGGTGCCGTGGAGGGCCGCGATCGGAGGGGAGGCGCCCATGCGGCTCAGAAGTTCTTGGGCAAGCCGAGCTTGCGCCGCGCGATGATGTTCTTCTGGATCTCGGAAGCGCCGCCGCCGATCGTGTCGATCACCGAGTAGCGGTAGCTCATCTCGGGACGCCCGCGCAGCGGAGCGTCCGCCGTGTGGACGCGGAGCTGCCCGCCGGCGCCCGCGATGTCGAGCCCGGCGTTGGCCACGCGCTGCGAGAGCTGGGTCGCGTAGAGCTTGTACTCCGAGGCCTCGACCGTGGGGGGCTTGCCCTTGGTCGTCGACGCCGCGACGAAGCGCAGCCCGAGCACGCGCGCCACCTCGCACTGCGTGGCGAGCTGCGCGATCCGCTGGCGAACCAACGCGTCCTCGCGCAGCGGCTCGCCGTCGCGCTCCTCGCGCTTCACGTACTCGACCAGCTCTTCGAGGCGCTGCTCGATCGGCGAGAACGTGAACATCGTGAAGCGCTCGAGGTCGAGGGCCTCCGAGATGTACTGGAAGCCGCTGCCGCGCTTCCCGACCAGGTAATCGCCCCCGACGAAGACGTCGTTGAAGAAGACCGTGTTGGTGCGCTCGTCGCCGATCGTCGGGGTGGCCTGGATGGTGAGCCCGGGGTGGTTCATCGGGATCAGGAACAGGCTGATGCCGTCGTGCTTCGGCTTCTCCGGGTCGGTGCGGGCGCCCAGCCAGTACCAATCGGCGAAGTGCGCGGAGGTGGTCCAGATCTTCTGGCCGTTGAGCTTCCAGCCGCCGGGCACCGGCTCGGCCTTGAGCTGCATGTTGGCCGCATCCGAGCCGGCCTGCGGCTCGCTGTAGCCGACCGCGAACTCGATCTCTCCGCGCACGATCTGCGGCAGGAACTCGCGCTTGAGCTTGTCGCTGGCGTGGCGGATCAGGGTCTTGCCGACGATCCCGGCGCCCTTGCCGATCTGCGGGGCGCCGCGGCGGGCGAGCGCCTCGTTGAGCAGGTACTCGTAGACGCCCTGCTTCTCCTGGCCGCCGTACTCCTTCGGCCAGGTCATGCCGATCCAGCCCTGCGCCGACAGCTTCTTCATGAAGGCGCGCCGCGCCGGCGTGTCGACGATCTGCGCCATGTTCTCGCGCGTGACGTCGGCCACCTCCGGGGTCGCGTGCGCGTCGAGGAACTTCTCGACCTCTTCGGCGAAGGCGCGCTCTTCGGTGGAGAACTCGAAGTCCATGCGGATGCCTCCGGGAGCGGCGGCTAGCGCCGCAGCGCGGCGCGCAGCTTCGCGCTCGCTTCTCGTTCGTTGTGCATCGCTTCCGACATCGTGGCCAGGGCTCCCTGGCGCAGCGCCGCCTTGGCGGCGGCCAGCACCTCGGGCCGGGATTCCAGCATCGCGCGCGCGAGAAGCCGCGCCTCCTCCAGCAGCGAGGCCGCGGGCACCACGCGGTTCACCAGCCCGATCTCGGCCGCTTCGGCCGCCGGGATCACGCGCGCCGTCAGCACCAGCTCGAGCGCCTTCGCGATCCCGACCAGCCGGGGCAGCAGGTGTGTGCTGCCGAGCCCTGGGAGCAGGCCGAGCTTGGCGAAGGTGAGGCCGAGCTTGGCCGTGTCGGCGGCGATCCGGATGTCGCAGGGAAGGGTCATGGTGACGCCAACGCCGATCGCGGCGCCGTTGATCGCGGCGATCACCGGCTTCGGGAGCTCGACCAGCTCGAGCGGGAGCACCCGCAGGAAATCCTCCTCGCCCAGCCTTGCGGTTACGGCGCGGGCAGAGCCCGCGCCTCCGCCTTCGCTTGCCTTCGGCTCGCTGCGCGCCTCGCTTGCCTGATGCGCCTTCAGCGAGTCGAGATCGACGCCCGCGCAGAAGCCGCGGCCCGCGCCGGTCAGGATGGCGACCCGCACGGCATCGTCCGCGCGGACCCGGGCGAACGCATCCACGATCTCGTCGCCCATCTCGAGCGTGTAGGCGTTGAGCTTTTCCGGCCGGTTGAGCGTGATGGTCGCGATGCCGTCCGCGATCTCGAACAGGATGTTCTGGTAGGCTGCGCCCATCAGGCTTTATTTTTCCGTGTAGGGGGCCCAGCGAGGGCGGCGCTTCTCGACGAAGGCGCGGCTTCCCTCGTCGAGGTCCGGGTGCCCGATGTGCTCGTGGATCAGCTTCCAGGTGCGCGAGAGCGCCTCGTCGAGCCCGACGTCCAGACTTTCCCAGATCGCCTGCTTGCTGCGCGCCAGCGCGGCCGGCGAGTGCTCCGCGATCTTCGCCGCCAGCTCGCGGGCGCGGGGCAGCAGCTGGTCGGGCGGCAGCACCTCGCCCACCAGGCCGAAGGCGAGGGCCTGGCGCGCATCGATGCGCTCGGAGCCTCCCAGCAGCGTCATCCGCAGCACCGCTTCGAGCGGCATACGCCGCGCCAGGCCCACCGGCTCGAGCCCGGCGATCAGTCCGACCTTGACGTGGGTGTCAAAAAAACTGGCCGTCTCCGAGCAGATCACCAGATCGCTGTCGGCGACGAAGTGCAGGCCGCCGCCGCACGCCATCCCGTTCACGGCCGTGATCACCGGTTTCCAGCAGCGATTCTGGATCGCGGTGAGCTGGAACCAGGGCGACTCGCTGCGGGCGAGCGTGCCGGTCGAGCGCGCGCTCCCGTCGGCGACGTCGGCGATGTCCATGCCGGTGCAGAAGGCTTTGTCCCCCGCACCCGTCACGATCACGCAGACCACCTCGGGGTCGCGCTTCACGTCGGTCCAAAAGCTGGCCAGCTCGCGCGCCATCGCCAGATTGAAGGCGTTGTGACGCTCGGGTCGGTTCAGCGTCAGCGTCGCGACGCGATCCTGCTTCTCGATCCGCAGCGTCTCGAAGCCCATGCCTGTTCCTCGACCTCGCGCGCTAGTCGCGCGCGAGGATCGCGATGCCGCAGGCGGTCGGATGGCCGCCGATGTTATGGCTGAGCGCGACGGCCGCCCCGTTTACTTGACGCGGTCCCGCCTGGCCGCGCAGCTGGAGCACGTTCTCGTAGAGCATGCGGACGCCGGTGGCGCCGGTCGGATGCCCGAAGGCCTTGAGGCCGCCGTCGGTGTTCACGGGCAGCTCGCCCCCGAGCGCGAAGGTGCCGCTCGCGATGTGCTCCTTGGCGGAGCCCTTCTCGCAGAAGCCGAGGTCCTCGTAGGAGAGCAGCTCCGTCAGCGTGAAGCAGTCGTGCAGCTGGGCGACGTCGATCTGGCGCCGGGGATCGGAGATGCCCGCCTGCCGGTAGGCGTCCTGCGCCGCCCAAACCGTTGGCTTCCAGGAGAGGAAGTCGTTGCCCGGGTCCTTCTGGGGATTCGGCCCGGCAAACACAGTCACGCCGCGCACCGAGACCGGATCCGGCCGGAAGCTCTTCGCGAGGTCCGCGCGCGTGAGGATCACGGCGGCCGCGCCGTCGGTCTGCGCGGCGCAGTCGTAGAGCCCGAACGGCCAGGAGATCATGCGCGCTCCCAGAGCTTCCTCCACGGTGATCTCGCGCTTCAGGAAGGACTTGGGAGCCAGCGTGCCGTTCTTGTGGTTCTTGACCGCGATCCGGGCCAGCTCCTCGCGCCCGGCCCCGTACTTCTCGAAGTAGGTGGCGGCGCAGAGCGCGAACCACCCGGCGGCCGTCTGCGGCAGGTCGCGCACCTGGTTCATCATCACCGTGGGACCCGAGACGCCGCGATCCTTCGGCTTGTCGTAGCCCACCACCAGCACGGTGTCGTAGACGCCAGCGGCGATCGAGAACACGCCGCAGCGGAAGGCATCGGTGCCGGTGGCGCAATAGTTCGACACCAGCGTGACTGGCTTCCAGAGCTTGAGCGCGTCGCTGCACTCGTGGGGACCCTTCTGCGAGTAGAGGGATCCGGTGAAGACGGCGTCGATCCTGCGCTGCGGGTCGTCGATGCCGGCGTCCGCGTACGCCTCGTAGGCGGCGTCCACGATCATGTCCGAAGGCGACTGATCCCAGTTCTCGCCGAACTGGCAGCAACCCACGCCGACGATCGCCACCTTGTCGCGAAGACCCTCGCCCATCAGACGTCCCCTTCCGGAAGCGGCGTCGCCTTCCAGTAATAGTTAGGCCGCCCGCCCACCTGGTGGATCCTGCGGAACACCAGCTCGACCGGCAGGCCGGGCCGCGTCTGCTCGGGCCGGGCATTTACGAGCTGGAGATGGATCCGCGCGCCCTCCACCTCGGTGATGGTCACGATGGTCGGCGGCTCGGGGGTCGGGAAAAAGTAGTCGAAGGTGTAGGTCACGACGCGGCCGGTCCGATCCGAGAGCCGCAGCAGCTCGAAGTCGTCCTTGCGGAAGCAGGTCTCGCAGACGCGCTGGATCGGGAACTGCACCGCGCCGCAGCCGCGGCAGCGCTGGCCCTTGAAAGACAGGTCCGCGTCTCGATCTCGGAAATGGATGGTTGCGGAGAGGCCGGCGTCGCGCGCCGGCTGGTACTCTCGCTCGCCGAGGCCGCGGGCGCGCAGATAGTGCTGGTGGCTCTGGACCGGGCGGCGACGGGCCAGGTGCCAGGCGACGCCGCGGCGCGGCTCCAGCTTCTCGATCTGGCTGCTGACGCGCAGCGCGAGCGCTTCGGCGCCGTCGCCGTAGCTGGCGACGATCAGGCGTTCGCCGGGCCGGGCCTGCTCGAGCGCCGCGGCCAGCAGCATGGGCGCGAAGGCCGCGCCCGTGTTGCCGAGCCGTCCGAACAGCGGATCCTGGAGCTGGCCCTCGGCGAGCCGCAGCGCGCGCGCTGCGCTGGCAAAGCTGCGCTCGTCGGGCGCATACAAGGCCGCGCGCGTCGGGCCGGCGGGTCCGCCCTCCAGCTTCGAGAGCAGGCCGCGCACGGCCTCGACCAGGTTCGGGAGGAAACCCTCCTGGACCACGAAGCGCTCCTCCCAGGAGTGCACGAAGGGGTCCGCCTGCGAGCGCCAGACGTCGACGATCTCGTCGGACACCGCGTGCCAGGCCTCGAAGCTCGCGATCTCGTCCGCGTCGCCGAGCAGGAAGGCCGCCGCGCCGTCGCCGAAGCCTTGCTCGAGCGTTGAGCCGGGGGCCCCCAGCCGGCAGTCGCTCGCGATCACGAGCACGCGCCGGGCGGAGCCCGCGGCGACCGCGTCGGCGGCGGCGCGCAGCGCCGTGGTTCCCGCGCGCAGCGAGCCGGCGTGGTCGGCGGTGGCTACGTCACGTCTCAGGTCGAGTGCCCGGGCGACCAGGGCCGCCGTCTGCTTCTCGAGGAACGGGTGCGTGGTCGAGGCAAAGAAGAGCGCGTCGACGCTGGCGCGGTCGAAGCCGCGCAGGCAGCTCGCCGCCGCCGCCACGCCCATCGTCACGCTGTCCTCGTCCGCCCAGGCGACCGAGCGCTCGGGTCCGGACACGTCTGGTTTGGCGGGCCGGCCCGCGAGCGTCGCGAAGCCGATCCGCGTGGGCGGCACGTAGGCTCCATAGGAGAGGATTCCCGCCATGGCGCCGCCCTCACTTCTCCTCGGGCTGCACGCCGCCGTAGAACGGATACGGCTGCTTCATCAGCCCGAACGGCTCGAGCCGCGTTCCGAATACGCTCTTGAAGCTGCGGCGCAGATCCTCCACCGACCATCCCTCCGGCTTGAACATGCCGGTGCCGTAGCGCGGCTGCTCGAGGATCACGGTCCGGTCGGCGCCGGTGCCGAAGATCTGGCCCGTGACCCAATTCGCTTCGTCGCTGCACAGAAACGCCACGAAGGCGCCGTTGCGCGTGGGGTCGATCGCGTGCAGCGCGACTTCCTTGCCGCCGACCCTGGCGGTAGCCGACATCCGCGTGGTGCCGGCCGGGCTGATCGCGTTGACGCGGATCCCGTAGCGCGCGAGCTCGCCGGCCCACGTGTAGGTCATGGAGGCGATCGCGCCCTTGGAGCCGGCGTAGTTGGTCTGACCGAAGTTCCCAAAGTGCGCGGCCGAGACGGTGTTCACGATGCAGCCGCCGGTCCCCTGGTCGCGCATGCGCAGCGCGGCCTCCTGCCCGCACAGGAAGGTCCCCAGCACGTGGACGCGCAGGACCTCGGAGAAGTCGTCGTCCGTCATCTTCAGGAAGGATTTGTCGCGGACGTTTCCCGCGTTGTTTACGAGGATGTGGATCGCCCCGAAACCGTCGACGCACTGGGCGATCAGGGCACGGGCGCCGGCGCGCGTGCCGATGTCGTCCCCGTTCGCGACCGCCTTGCCGCCTTTGGCCGCGATCTCCTCGACCACCTTGCGGGCCTCGGCGAGGTCGACGTCGCAGACCACCACCGACGCGCCCTGCTCGGCGAGGTGGAGGCAGTGCCCACGGCCAATCCCGCGTCCGCCTCCCGTGACGACGGCGGCGCGGCCATCCAGCAGCCCCATTTCCCTGCCTCCTAGTCAGTTTGTGGGCGCCCAGGGGTATTTACGATACGGAGCGTATAGTAAATCCCGAGCTCGATCCAGACCCGGGGAAGGCGGCTTCGGTCACGCTCTTCATCGACAGCCTCGTGATCGGCGAGATCCCGAGCGCCGTCGACGTCGGGCGCACCACCCTTTCGCTCGAGCTGACGCAGATCCCGGAGCTCGGCACGCTGACGCCGGTCGGGCTCGGGCTGGCGGCCCTGCGGCGCCCCTTCTCGCTGATCTTCCGCGGGCCCCCGGCTCCCGCCCTGGCGCAGCGCATCTATCGGCTCGAGAACGCCCACCGTCGGGACGCTCGAGATCTTCCTGGTTCCGATCGGACCCGACGCGGCGGGCCTGCGCTACCAAGCGATCTTCACCTGAGTGCGAGCTGCGCGGAGCACGACCCGTTCGATTTGTTGACCCGAAGCCGCACACCTTCCCGCCTGACAATTCCTTGTTCAACATCGGCAAACGCCGTCTCGCCGCAATGATGTCGATAGGTGTCTAGAAATGCTCGCCGGTTTTTCCTGCTGCTACGCATTTTCTTGACTCTGATCTTCCGGGTGATCCGATGCATCTCAAAAGCCAGGCTGCCCCAAAGATCGCGAGCGCCCCACTGCTCCCCGAGCCACGTCGGCCACGGCGATTTCGTTACAAACTCCTGATAGAGACGATATGCGGCTCGGTGCTCGAAAAAGCGCTTACCGCGTTTGAATCGCTTCCATGGCTTGTTCGACCCGACGTAGTGAATGATGGCTGGTTGGACGATTGCCCGGACTTCCGGGTGCGACCATATCGGTGCTTGCATGTTCCACACGGGAGACAGTTCCGCCAAGTGACCGTCGAGGATGGCATTCAGAGCGTCTTCATCCGGGAGGCGCCAGATGGTCGGATTCCGTCGAATGAAGTCGAGAGAGCGCGCGCTCAAGTCGTCCCGGTTCCATTGGCTGACATCGATCAGCATCACCCCTGAATTCACGTAACGATAGGGTTCCGACATTCCAAGCGCTTGGAAATGGGCCGCCTCCGGTTTCCTTCTCTTCCAATTGAAACCAGTCCGTTGCGCGCCCGACGGTACGGCGGCGAGTGGATGGCCCTTTGTGTGGAGCGAGAAAATCGGGGTGAGTTCTTCGTGAATCGTGAGGTCCGCATCAAGGTACAAGATCTTGTCGTAGTGATCGGCGAGAGTTTCAGCCAATAACAGCTTCAGCAGCGTCGCCTTCGTCAGCCGAGCTTCAGGAATTTCGATGCTCTGCAAGACGGAAAGATCGAAGTCGTCGCGGAGTTGTATCCCCCGCTCTGAAAGCCAACGCCGGTGGACATCCGTGACGTCGGCGGGGCCAGTCGTGACGAGAACGAGGTCATGATCCGCGAGCGTGGTTCGTCGAGAGCGCACGGCCTCGAGTACAAAGAGGCCGGGCACCAGCATGTTGCCATCGACGCAGACGCAAACGGCGTTTCGCATTGGATGTTGCCGACCCTTCGGATCTGTCGTCACGCCAGAACCGTCAGTGCGCCCTCGCGGTCGGCCCCAGGGTGGTTTCAGCCTTTCCGAGAACCAGCCGCTCGGCCAGTTCGGCGCCCTGGAGAAACGAGTGGTCCTGATTCGAAATCTCGTACTTCCACGCTCCGAGTCTACCGCGGCTGAAGATTCCCATGTCTTCGAGCGCCGGGAGCAGCTTTGCAAGCGCCCGGTCACGATCTTGCGTGGGGGTGGGGTACCCCGGCGCCGCTACGTGATACCAACGGCTGACGACGTTCGAGAAAGGCGGAATGATGCCCTCTCGGCGCAGTCCGGCGACCACCTCGTCCATCAACCGGGCGCTGTCGACGCGATGGTCACCAGATTCGCTGATTTCCGCCAACAACGACCAGTGTCCGGCGGGTGCATTCGCTGGCGAGAAATTGGAAAGCACGCTCACGCGATAGAATGGCAAAGTCGGATCAGGGAAATAGATCCAGCGGCGATCGACGAGCTGTGCGGGTGTCGTGCCTTCGATGCCGATCCCAATCACGTGGACTGTAGTTGATTTGAGCGCAGCTGCGGCGGGTTGGAGCTCCTCGATGCCGGCCATCGTCACCAGCCGATCCAGAGGGATGGTCGATATCAGCGCGTCGTAGTGCTCGTCGCCCCCATCGGCAAAGCAGACACGCCTTTGTGCAGGGTCGACGCGCGTGGCAGGTCTTTGCAAGACGATCCTCTCCAGGCCGACCTGCTCGGCGCACCGCCGCCAGATCGTGCCGATTCCGCCCACACGGGGGTAACGAAAGCGAGCATTTGGCCCCCAGGCATCATCATCGCGCGAATCGAGGAAACGAGCGAGGACGCGGCTCAGGTCCGGCCTCGGGACTCGCTCGGCGATCCAGCCGACGTCGAGGCTGTCAAGGGGCGCGGACCATACCTTCTGGTTGTAAGGCACCATGAAGTGCTGGGCGATTCCATCGCCGAACGAGCCTACGATCCAATCGAGGAAATTGGCGGGAGGCGTGGGCTGGGACGTCGCCGCGCGTGCGAGGCCCAGAAGGCAGTCGCGACGCAGTTCAGCTGGCAATCGGTGAATGTTGTACTGCAGTGGATAGGGCACGAACTGCCCGTACATCCAGATCTGGGCATCCCGCCTATGCTCGATCAGCGCTCCGTCCAGAAATGTGTCCATGACGGTATTGAAATAGTCGGATCGCGAGAAGAGCACGTGGACGCCCGTGTCCCAGGTAAAGCCGGCTGCATCTTGGAACGACGCGGCAAGCCCGCCGACCCGATCCTCTCGTTCGTACAGGACAAAGTCGCCGTAACCCAGTTCACGCAGACGAAAAGCGGCCCCGAGGCCGGTGGGCCCAGCGCCGAGGATGATGATGCGGCCCGGCTGCTTCACTTGATCCCCACGCTCACGAGAGAGACGTAGCGTGCCAAAGGTCGGTCGCCCGAGCGATGGCGGTGGCGGCCCAGGACCTGGAAGGTAGGCGAGAGCACCGCGAGGCCCGCCGCGAAGATGATCGACGCGATCGCGTACCCGCAAACTCTGGTGAGATCTTGCTCTGCGCTGGCGCCGGCGGATCGTATTCGTCGGGGTCGTAGCCCACCATCGTCGCGCGACGCTAACACGCACCATCGTGCGCTCGTATCCCCGCGGCGGGGCTGGGTGCTCCTCGATGGGGACGGCCTGGATTGCTAGTGTGCCTCCTCCATTCACCTCGAGGAGAGACCATGAGGTTCTACGATGCGCTGGGTCCGAATCCGAAGCTCGTGCGCATGTTCGCAGCCGAGAAGGGCTTCACGTTCCCCGAAGTCGTCAAGGTCGACATCATGACCGGCGCGAACCGCCAGGAGCCATTCCTGTCGAAGAATCCCGCCGGCCAGGTGCCCGCGCTCGAGCTCGACGACGGGCTCGTGATCTCGGAGACCGTGGCAATCTGCGAGTACCTCGAGGAGCTGAAGGCGAATCCGCCGCTGATCGGTTCCGATCCGGCGCAGCGCGCCGAAACGCGCATGTGGGTGCGGCGCGTCGAGTGGAAGGTGACGCAGCCGCTCGCCGACGGCTTTCGCTTCGGGGAGGGGCTCCAGTTCTTCAAGAACCGCGTCCGAACGCTCCCGGAAGCGTCGGCCGGCCTCAAGGCGATCGCGAAGGACGGCCTCGCCTGGCTCGACCAGCAGATCGCGGGCCGCGAGACGATCGTGCCCAAGCGTTTCACGCTCGCCGACGTCGTGCTCTTCGCGTTCCTCGACTTCGGCGCGAGCGTGGGGCAGGGGGTCGATCCCGCGAACCGCAACCTCGCGAAGTGGCACACCAGCACGAAGACGAGGGCCAGCGCCAAGGCCTAGCGGCGCCTGGCCTCGCGACCCGGCGCGCAGGCAGTGGACATTTCCAGCAAAGGACATGGACGCATGGCAAGGCTCCGTCCCGGTCTCCGATTGAAGAGCGCCGTCTGCACGACGGAGGTCATGGTGGTGGCGGCTCCCGAGGCCGAGGTCGAGATCACCTGTGGAGGCGCGCCGCTGCTGGCGCTCGGCGCCGCGCCGCAATCCGGTGTGACGATCGCGAAGGGCGCCGCCGGGGGCACCCTGCTCGGGAAGCGTTACGTGGACGCCGCGGGAGCTCTCGAGCTGCTCTGCACCAAGCCGGGGAAGGGCTCCCTGGCGGCGGAAGGCGAGCTTCTCGTCCTCAAAGCGGCCAAGCCGCTGCCTTCCTCGGACTGAAGCCAGGGGCGGCGGCTCGCGAGCGGCGGGCACCGCTTCACTGCGCGATCTCGTCGACGAGCCCCCAACGCAGGGCCTTCGCGGCGTCGATGCGGCTTCCCGAGAGGGCGAGCCAGGCGGTGCGCTGGCGCCCGATGCGGCTGGGAAGGCTCGCCGTCCCACCCGCCCCGGGCACGAGACCCATCCCCACCTCGGGAAGCTGGAAGAAGGCGTCCTCGCGCGCGCACACGCGCCGGCAGAAAGCGGGAAGCTCGCAGCCGGCGCCGACGCAGGCGCCGTGCACCACCGCGCGCGCCCGCTCCGCGCAGAGCGAGAGGAGCCGCGCGGGGCTTCGCGCCGAGCGCACCGCGTGCGCCGTCGCCGAATCCGGGAAACTCCCGAACTCGTCGAGATCGCCGCCGCTGCAGAAGGACGGGCCCTCGCCGTCGAGGAGGATCTCCTCGATCGAGTCGTCGCTGAGAGCGAGGATGAGGCCCTCGGCGAGCGCGTCGCGCATCTCCACGGAGAACGCATTGCGCTTGCGCGGCCGGTCGAGCGTCAGGCGAAGGCGCGCGCCCTCGCGCCGCGCGCGAACGGCCGGGCGACCCCCGTCCTCGCGCTGCGGGGCGCCGCCGCGCGCGGCGAGCCACGCCGCGAACTCGGGCCCTGTCTGGAGTGTCGAGTAGGCGAGCGACTCGGCGATCAGACGCTCGTGGAGATCGAGCGTGCGGCCGTGACGCAGGACCTGCACCAGGGTTGCCGCGGCGAGCGGGCAGCGCTCGGCGGACGCGCGCACGGGCGCGAGGTCGTCCTCGCACTCGACGAGGATGTCGAACACTGGGGCAAGACGCGCCCCGGCGGGCGAGGGCGTTTCGAGCGCGAGGCCGACGGTCGGGCAGGGAACCCGCGCGAGCATCGCAGCGGCGGCCGCAATCTCGGCCATGGGCCCGTCGCCCGCGAGGTCGACCACGAGGATCGGAGCGCCCGCGAGCGGCGAGTGCGCCTCGAGCGCGAGCGCCGAGCGGAGCCCGGCCACGGCCTCGGCGAGCGTGAGGGCCGCGGCGCCTAGCGTGTGGCCTCCGCGAGCTCCGCGCGCAGCACGCGCCGCAGGAGCTTCCCGGTCTGGTTGTAGGGGAGCTCGCTCCGGAAGACGACGCGCGAGGGCACTCGCGACGAGCGAAGGCGCTCGCGCACCCACACGCGGAGGTCGTCCCCCGAAGCCGAGGCGCCCTCGGCGAGCACCACCACCGCAGCGACGGCCTCACCCCACTCGAGGTCCGCGATGCCGAGCACTGCGCATTCGGCGACGCTCGGGTGCTCGAGCAGCACGTCCTCGATCTCGCCCGGCGAGAGGTTCTCGCCGCCGCGCACGATCACGTCGTCGATGCGGCCTTGCAGGAACAGGTAGCCCTCCTCGTCGAGGAAGCCGCCGTCGCGCGTCGCGAGCCAGCCTTGCGGGCCGAGCTGGCTTCCGCGCCCGAGATATTCGCCCGAGACCTGCGGCCCGCGCGCGTAGATCTCGCCCGGCGCGCCCGGAGCGAGCGGCTTCCCCTCCTCGTCGCGCACGTCGATCTCGATCCCCGGGAGCGCCCGCCCCACCGAAGCCAGGCGGCGACGCACGGCGGCGTCGGCACTCGCCGCCGCCTTCCGATGCTCCTCGGGGCCGAGCAGCGCGATCGTGGAGCTGGTCTCGGTGAGACCGTAGGCGTTCGTGAACGCCACCTCCGGGAAGAGCTCGAGCGCTCGCTCGATCACGGGAAGCGGCATCTTGCCTCCCCCGTAGGAGAGGTTCCGGAGGTGCGGGAGATCGGCGCCCGAGCGCCCTGCGAGAGCGTCGACGATGCGAGCCAGCATCGTCGGCACGAGGAAGGCGTGGGTCACGCGCTCCGCCCGTGCGGCCGCGAGCCATGCCTCGGCGCTGAAGCTCGGGAGCTGGACGATGCGCCGTCCGGAATAGACGGAGCTCAGGATCGCGATGACTCCCGCCACGTGGTAGGGCGGTACCGAGACGAGCGCCGCCTCGTCGTCGCCCGCGCTCGCGAACTCGACGGAGCCGAGCACGTAGGAGACGAGGTGGCGGTGGCGGAGCACGGCCGCCTTGGGCGCCCCGGTGGTGCCGCTCGTGAAGAGCAGCACCGCGATGCCCTCGGGATCGTCCGGCCAGGCGGGAGCATGCCTTTTCGCGCGCGCGCCTGCGAGGAAGGCCTCGCGCGCCGCAACGGACACGCCCGCGCGCTTGGAGAAGCGGGCCGCGCGTTCGGGGTCGGTCACGAGCTTCGCAGGCGCAATCCGCTCGAGGAGCGCGTCGAGCTCGTCCCCCGTGAGCCGGTAGTTGAGCGGCACGTAGGGGAGGCCCGCGCGGGCCGCGGCGAAGAGCGCAATCGGCGCGGCGAGGCTCGAGACGTCGAGCAGCGCGAGGTGCGCGGCGCCACTCGCCTGGAGCTCGCGCGCCGCAGCGCCCGAAGCGGCGAAGAGCTCCTCGAAGCGGAGCGCCTCGGCGCCGCACTGCACTGCCACCCTTTCGCCGTGCGCCGCGACCGCCATTTCGAGGAGCATCATGAGATTCATGGGGAGGGTCTCGATTAGCGGCAGGGAGTGTCATAGTTCGGGCGAGGGCTTGCAAGAGGAAGCCGACCAGAATGCACCCCGCCGGCGCCTACGCCGACAGCCTCCTCGCCGCGCTTCCCGCGGTCGGCGCCGAGCCCACCGCGCCGCGCCTCGCGCACCCGGCGCTCGCGTGGGCGCGCTCGGGAGCGATGCTGCTCACCGGACGCGCGGACGAGCCGCCGCGCCTCGCGCCCGCGCCGCTGGCCACCTGCGCCGCGGCCGCGCTCGACGCGCTCTGCGCGCTGGCGCCGAAGTCGCGCCTCGCGCTCGAGGCTGCGGGCGAGGGCGCGCGGGGGCTCGACGGTGCGGCGCTCCTCGGCGAGCGCGCAGCGTACCTCGGACTCTCCCGCCGCGGCGCGATCTCCCCTGGCGGGAGCTGCCGCCTCCTGCGCGCGGCCGACGGCTGGATCGCGGTGAGTCTCCCGCGTGACGAGGATCGCGCGCTGATTCCGGCCTGGCTCGAGGGCGGCGAGGGCTCGCCCTCTGACCCCTGGGTGCTGGTCGCGTCCCGCGTTGCTGAACGGCAAGCTGCTGAAGTCGTCGCGCGCGCCCGCCTCCTCGGCCTCGCAGTGTCGGAGGCCGGAGTCCGCGCCGGCGTCGCGCCGCCCTGGCTGCGCGTCGCCGCGCACGGCGCGCGCCGCGCTGCCGCGCGCGCGCGCTCCGCGCCGCTCGTGCTCGATCTCTCGGCGCTCTGGGCGGGGCCGCTCTGCGGCCGCCTCCTCGCGCTCGCCGGAGCCCGCGTCGTGAAAGTTGAAAGCCTGGCTCGCCCCGATGGCGCCCGCTTCGGCCCGCCCGGCTTCTACGCCGCCCTCAACACCGACAAAGAAAGTCTGGCGCTCGATCTCCGGACGCCTCGGGGCGTCGACTGCCTTCGCAGCCTCCTCGAGCGCGCGGACGCCGTGATCGAGAGCTCCCGCCCGCGCGCCCTCGCGCAGCTCGGGATCGATGCAGAGGCGCTCGCCCGCGAAGGACTCGTGTGGGTGAGCATCACCGGCTACGGGCGCCGTGAGCCCCAAAAAAACTGGATCGCCTACGGCGACGACGCCTCCGCTGCCGCGGGCCTCGCCGCCGCCACGGGCGATCCGGACGCGCCGCTCTTCTGCGGCGATGCGATCGCGGATCCGCTCACCGGACTCCACGCAGCGGTGTCGGCGCTCGCCCACCTGCGCGCGGGGGAAGGAGCGCTCCTCGACCTCTCGCTGCGCGACGTCACCGCCCACTGCCTGGCCCTGGCCACCGCCCGCGACGGCGCGTGCGCCCTGGCGCGGGGCAGCGGCTTCGAGGTCGTCGCCGGCCCCGCGCGTGCCGCCGTTTCGGCGCCGCGCGGGGCGCTTCCCACCGGCGCCGCGCGGCCCCTCGGCGCCGACACCGCCGCCCTCCTCGCAGAGCTCGGCATCCGGTGCTGATCCGGCGCGCGGAGGTCGAGGGCCAGGTGCGTGACGTGCGCATCGCGGACGGGCGGATCGAGGCGATCGCCGAACACCTGGCGCCCCGCGCCGGCGAAGCCGCGATCGACGCCGCGGGCGGCGCCCTGCTTCCCGGGCTGCACGACCACCACATCCATCTGCTCGCCCTGGCCGCCGCGCTCGAGTCCGTGGCCTGCGGCCCGCCCGTCATTCTGGATCGCGCCGCGCTCGCCAGCGCGCTCCGCGCTGCGGCGGGGGATTTCCTGCGCGGCGTCGGCTACCACGAGTCGGTCGCAGGCCCGCTCGACCGGGTCGGCCTCGATGCGTTGGTCCCCGACCGGCCGGCCCGCATCCAGCACCGGAGCGGAGCGCTCTGGATGCTCAACTCGCGTGCCATCGACCGCCTCGGGCTCGACCGCGGCGAGGGCGCGCCGGGGGTCGAGCGCGACGCCGCCGGCCGCGCCACGGGCCGCCTCCTCCGCCTCGATGGCTGGTTGCGCGCACGGCTCGCGCCGAGTACTCCCCCCGATCTGGCGCCCGTCGGACGCCTGCTCGCGCGCGCCGGGGTCACCGGCGTTACCGATGCGACGGCCGAGACCGACGCCGGCGCCCTCGCGCTGCTCGAGGCCGCGGTCGATTCGGGTGCGCTCCCGCAACGGCTCACCGCGATGGGCCCGATCACGCTTCCCAGACCCGCGCATCGCGAGGTCGTTCGCGGACACGTGAAGCTGATCCTCGACGAGACGGCCCTTCCGAGCTTCGAGGCGCTCCGCGCGGCGATCGTGGCTGCGCACGCGCAAGCGAGAGGCGTCGCGATCCACTGCGTCGGGCGCGCGGAGCTCGCCCTCGCCGCGAGCGCCCTCGCCGAAGCCGGCCCGCGCGCCGACGATCGCCTCGAGCACGCGGCGGTCGCGCCGCCCGAGTTGGTCCAGCTGATCGCGACGACCGGCGTTTCGGTGGTGACACAGCCGCATTTCCTCGAAGAGCGCGGCGACGACTACCTGCGCGAGGTGGAGGCGCGCGATCTGCCCTGGCTCTACCGCGGGCGTGGCTGGCTCGAAGCCGGCGTGCGCCTGGCCGCCGGCAGCGATGCGCCCTTCGGCGCGCCGGATCCCTGGCGGGCGATCCGCGCCGCCGTCTCGCGCCTCACGCGCGCCGGGGTGTCGCTGGGCGAGGCCGAGCGCCTCACGCCCGAGCGCGCGCTCGCCCTCTTCCTCGGGCCGCTGGGCGATCCGGGAGGGGCGCCCCGCCGCGTCGCTCCCGTCGCGCCGGCCGACCTCTGTCTCCTCGACCGTCCGTGGCGCAGCGCGCGAGAGGAGCCCTCGAGCGCGCACGTGCGTGCGACCTGGCGCGCAGGACGCCTGGTGCACGAAGCCTGAGCCGTCGCCGCCGAGCTTGGCTAGAAGCTTCTGCAGTGTACGGTGTCGAGCTTCTGTGCCCGCGGTCGCGTGACGATGAAGACGTGGACGTCGCCGATGGCATCGACGTCCTGGCCGCCGTGGCGGCCCAGGACCTGGGCGAGCAGACCGCGTTCGCTCCAGAGCTTGATGGCTGCGGCGGCGTGCTCGGGGTCCCAGGCCCAATCGGTCGCGCCGTTGCCCACACCCGCCGCGGTGCCCTGCACGAGCGTGGTCACGCGGATGTCGTCGTCGCGGAGCTCCTGCGCGAGGACCCGGCCGAACGCCTCGAGGGCCGCCTTGGTGGCCACGTACATCGCCAGCATCGGGAACGGGTTCAGGGTCGACTCGCTGGACGTGTTCACGATGTCGCCGCCCCCCGCTGCGCGCAGCAGCGGGATGGCCGCTCGCGACGTGTAGACGGGACCGGCGAAATTGGTGGCGATCTGGCGCTCGATCTCGTGGTCGCTCAGCCGTTCGACTGCGCAGGGCTTGTAGACCCCGGCGTTGTTGATCAGCACGTGGAGCTTCCCGAAGCGCTCGCCGATCGCATCGAACGCGGCCCGCACGCTGTCCGGGTTTCCCACGTCGGCCGTGATCGGGGTTGCGCGCTCGCCGAGCTCCGCGGCGACGGTCTCGAGACGTTGCTTGCCCCGGGCCAGCATCACGACCGAGGCGCCCTCGGCGAGGAACCGCCTGGTGATGCCCAGCCCGGATCCGCTGGACGCACCCGTGATGACGGCGACCTTGCCCTCCAGTACCCCCACTGCGTCCCTCCTCACACGAGCGCCGGCAGCTTTTCCCAGCCGCGCACGGTGCTGGTGCGGGCCATCACGGCCCGGTCTTGGTCGACCTGCCAATCGGGCCAGCGCGCGAGCACCTCTTCCAGCGCGACGCGTCCCTCGATGCGCGCCAGCGAGGCGCCCAGACAGAAGTGGACGCCGTAGCCGAAGCTCAGGTGGTGGTCGATCTTGCGGCGCACGTCGAGCTGGTCGGGATCCTCGAACCGGCGCTCGTCGCGGTTGGCGGAGCCGTTGAGGAGCAGCAGCACCGAGCCCTCGGGCACCCGGGTGCCGTGGTGCTCCACGTCGCGCATGACGCTGCGCGCCTGCACGGGGCTCGGCGCCTCGAAGCGGAGGATCTCCTCGATCGCGTTCGGGACGAGGCTGCGATCGGCGGCCACCAGGCGGCGCTGATCGGGGAAGCGATCGAGCAGGAAGCCGGTCCAGCCGATTAGCCGGGTGGTGGTCTCGTTGCCCGCCCCCGCCAGCAGACCGATCATGCTCACGAGCTCGTCGTCGCGGAGCCCCCGCTCCACGCCGGTATCGTCGACGAAATCGGCGGCGAGCAGCTCCGTCATCAGATCGTCGGACGGGTGCTTGCGACGCCATTCGATGTATTCGGGGAAGTTGCCCATGCTGAGGGCACGCGTCGTCGAGTCGGCGGGCCGACCCTCCTCGAGCCGCAGGCTGTCGTCGATGTTGTCGCGGATCGCCTCCTGGTCTTCCTCGGGGATGCCGAGCAGCATGCCGATCACGCGCATCGGCATCTGCGAGCCAAGGTCGGCGATGAAGTCGAAGCCCCCGCTTCCGACCAGCGGATCGAGGCTCCTGGCGCAGAACGCACGGACCTGCGGCTCGATCGCGGCCATTCGCCGCGGGGTGAACGCGCGGGCGAGCACGCTGCGATGTACGTCGTGGATCGGCGGGTCTTCGAAAATGAACATTCCGCGCGGCATCTGGACGCCGCTCCTGATGATCTCGAGCACCGACCCCCGCGCCGAGCTGTAGCTGCGCCAGTCGAGCAGTCCGGCCTCGACGTCGTCGAAGCGGGGAAGGGCCCAGAAGTCGTGCTTGTCATTGCGGTAGAGCGGCGCCTCGTCCCGCATGCGCCGCCACACGGGGTGCGGGTCGGCGTCGATCTCGAAGTCGTAGGGATCGTAGTAGAGCTGGCTCACGAGGGTCCGCGCTACGAGATCCCGTAGACGCGCGCCGCGTTGTCGCAGGTCACCTTGCGAAGCACGTCGTCGCCGAGGGCCGAGAGCGGCGAGTCCGCCAGCGCCTTGCGCGAGTTCGGCCAGGTGCTGTCGCCGTGCGGGTAGTCCGAGGCCCACATCACGTTGTCGGCGCCGATCTCGGGGATCAGCCGGACGCCGAGGTCCTCGTCCTCGTAGGTCGCGTAGACCTGGCGCCGGAAGATCTCGCTCGGGAGCATCGAGAGGCGATGGTCCTTGGTCTTGTCGTGGTACTTGTGGTGCTCGTGGTCCATACGCTCGATCACGTAGGGCACCCAGCCGAGGCCGCTCTCGCCGAGCACGAGCTTCACGCGGGGACGCAGCTCGAGCATGCCCGACATGACCATGCCGACCAGCGCCTCGTCGAGCTGCATCGGGATGATGGCCACCGTGGCGGGCATGCGCCACGAGCCGAGCTTCATCTGCAAGCTGCGCGGCGCGGGGCCGAGGTGGGTGTGGATCGGGATCCCGATCTCGTTCGCGGTGTCCCAGAAGCCGCGCCAGGAATCGTCGAAGATCGGCTCCGGGGCCTCCTGCTGGCCCACGATCGCACCGCGGTGTCCGAGGCGCGTCACGCGCTCGAGCTCGTCGCGGGCCGCCTTCGGGTCGTGCGACGGCAGGTGCGAAAGGAGCAGCAGGCGGCTCGGCGCCAATCGGTTGAAGTCCGCGGCCCAGTCGTTGTAGGCGCGCAGACAGGCGGCGCGCAGCTCCGGGTTCTGGATCTGGAGCTGGGTCGTCATCGGGCTGTAGATGATCTGCGCGTAGACGCCGTCGCGATCCATGTCCTCGAGGCGCGTCTGCGGCTGTCCCGGCCGGAAGCCGTGGTCGTTGGCGCTGATGTAGCCGGCGGCCTTGCGGCCGCTCGGTGAAATCACGCGGCCTTCCGCCTGCCAGAAGGGACCGTCCGGCGTCTCGATCACCCGGGGCCCGGCCTCGCGATGCTCCTTCGGGAGCCGCTCCTGGAAGATCGAGGGCGGGAGCACGTGCACGTCCATGTGATCGTCGGCCGAGATGATTCGCTGGCTCGGGCTCAGGGCCATCGCTCGATACCTCCCACGTCTCGCGTAGCTACTTGATTACCTTACTTGCGGGCCAGTAGAATAGCAACCGTCATGTCGAGCGAGTTCTCCGCGACCAGGCCCGTGCGCCGCCGCAGCAGCGGCCAGCAGACCCGCGCCGAGATCCTGGCCGCCGCGGAGCGGCACTTCGCCGAGCGCGGCTTCGAGGCCGCGCGGCTCGAGGACATCGCCGCCGACGTGGGCATCCGGCGCGCCGCCATCTTCTACTACTTCGGCGACAAGCACGAGCTCTACGCCGCGGTGCTCGACGAGGTCTTCGCCGGCGCGTTGGCCGCCGTGCCGCGCGACGGCACCGTGGTCGAGCGACTCGAGGCATCGCTGACCGGCTGGATCGACTACGTGGCGCGGCGTCCCACCGTCGCGCGCCTGATCCTGCGCGAGGCCGCGAGCGCCCAGCCCGATGTGGTGTCGCCGTTCGTGCGCGCCGGCAGCACCCCCGTCGCATGGCTCCGCGCGATGATCGACGAGGGCGTGGCTTCGGGCGAGCTGAAGCCGCTGACCGACCCGCATCGCTTCATCAGCCTGATGGGCGCGACCACGGTGTTCCACTTCGCCGCGATGCCCTGGCTCACACACGACGTGCCCTTCGATCCCTGGAGCCGGACCGAGGTCGAAAAGCTCAAGCGCGAGATCCTGCTCGTGGCGCGAAGCATGCTGGGAATCGAGTCGCGACCGCGAACCCGCTGAGCCCGAGGGGCGAATGAACTTCGAGATCACGCCGGAACAGCAGGAGCTGATCGACTCGGTCCGGTCCGTGCTCGCGCGCGAGTGCGGGGCCGCGCTGGTGCGCGGCATCGTCGAGAACGGCAACACGCCCGAGCAGCCCTGGAAGAGCGCCCGCGAGCTCGGTTGGACTTCGATCGACCTGCCCGAGACCCTGGGCGGCCTCGAGCTGGGATTCACGGCGCTCGGCCTGGTGATCGAGCAGCACGGCTGCCGCGTCGCGCCCGGCCCGTTCCTGGCCACCGTCACCCAGTTCCTTCCGCTCGTGTGCGAGGCCGGCGCTCCCGACCAGCTCGAGCGCTTCGCGGCGCCAGCGGGGGCCGGCGAGCGGACCGGCGCGCTCGCGATCGACCACGGCCTTGCCGCGCAGCACGCACCCGGCGAGGGATTGCGCGCGCGCCGCGACGGCGCCGCCTGGATTCTGGAGGGCGAGCGCCCGTACGTGCTCGACGGCGACGTCGCGGACGAGATTGCGGTGGCGGCCCGCGTCGACGCGGGCGACGGCGTGGGGCTCTTCGTGGTCCCACAGGGAGCCGCCAAGGCACGACGGGTGGTCGCGCTCGACGCGAGCCGCCCCCTCGCCCACCTGCGCTTCGACGGCGTGCGCGTCGAGACCGAGCGGGTGCTCGGCACCCCCGGCGCCGGCGCCCGCGCGCTGGGCCGGGCGATCGAGCGCGCCACGGTCGCCGCCGCGCTCGAGTGCGTGGGTACCTGTCAGAGCCTGCTGGAGCTCACGCTCGAGCACGCCAGGAACCGGCGCCAGTTCGACCAGCCGATCGGCGCCTTCCAGGCCATCCAGCACAAGTGCGCCGACATGTTCGTACAGGTCGAGAAGGCCCGCGCCACCGGCTACTTCGCGATGATGGCGCTGGCCGAGGACGACCCGCGCCGCAGCCTGGCCGCGTCGATGGCGAAGGCGGCGGCGAGCGACTGCCAGCGGCTGGTCTGCAAGGAGGGCATCCAGATCCACGGCGGCATGGGATACACGTGGGAGAGCGACGTGCAGCTCTTCGTCAAGCGCGCCAAGACGCTCGAGGCGCTGTTCGGCACGGGCGATCAGCACCGCCAGCGCATCGCCGACCTGCTGGAGGTCTGAAGTGCAGCTCCACTACGACGCCGACACCGAGAGGTTCCGCACCGAGCTGCGCGCCTGGCTCGCCGCCCATCGGCCGAGCGTGGAGGAGATGCGCGCCGAGCCCATGACCAGCTCCGCGCACCTCACGGGCTGGTCGCGTCGCTGGCAGCGCGAGCTCTTCGACGCCGGCCTGCTGGTGCCGGGCTGGCCGCCCGAGCTCGGCGGCCGGAATCTGCCGCCGGTGCAGCAGCTCGTCTATCACGAGGAGATGGCGAAGATCCCGGTGTGGCGCAGCAACAATCCCCAGGGCCTGGACATCATCGCCCCCTCGATCCTCGACTACGGCAGCGAGCTCCTGAAGCAGAAGTACCTGGTGCCGACGCTGCGCGCCGAGATCGCCTGGTGCCTGGGCATGAGCGAGCCCGGCGCCGGCAGTGACTTCGCTTCTCTCGCGACGCGCGCCGAGCTGCACGACGACCATTTCGTGGTGAGCGGACAGAAGATCTGGACCTCGGGCGCGCACCACGCCGACTACTGCTTCTGCTTCGTGCGCACCGATCCCGATGCCCCCAAACACAGCGGCATCAGCGTGCTGATCATCGACATGAAGGCGAAGGGCGTCACCACGCGCCCGCTCCCCGATCTCATCGGCCGCGATCGCGCCGACTTCAACCAGGTCTTCTTCGACGGCGTGGTGGTGCCGCGCGATCACCTGGTCGGACCGCTCAATCAAGGCTGGGCGATCTCGACCGGCTCGCTCGCGCACGAGCGCGGCATGATGTGGCTCTCGAGCGCCGCGCGGCTCGACGGCATGCTCGCGCGCCTGTTCCAGCTGGCGCGCGAGCGGGGGCCCGACGGGCGCCGGATCGGCGAGAGCGCGACCTTCCGCGACGAGCTGGCGTCTCTCTACGTCGACGCTCAGGCGATCTGGTTCATGGGCTACCAGGGCTTCGCGAAGTTCGCGCGGGGCCAGGCCTCGCCCGAGCACTCGGTGCTCAAGCTCTTCGGCTCCGAGGTCGCACAGCGCGCCGCGCGCATCGCGACCGAAGCGCAGGGCATGGGCGCGCTCGACGTCGAGTTCCACGGCATGGGCGAGGACGAAAGCGGCGACGAGATGCCCTGGCTGAAGCGCTACCTGCAGACCTTTGGGGCCACGATCTCCGCGGGCGCCTCCGAGATCCAGCGCAACATCATCGCTCAGCGCGTCCTGGGCTTGCCCCGGCGTTGACGGAATCTAACCGCCCCTCCAGGGGCCTTGGGAGTCAGACATGCAGATGAACGACATGATCCTGGTGAGCGTCGACGACCACGTCTGCGAGCCCCCCGACATGTGGGACCGGCACGTGAGCGCGAAGTGGAAGGACCGCGCGCCCAAGCTGATCCACAAGCCGGACGGCAGCGACGTCTGGGCGTTCGAAGGCGCTCAGATCCCCAACGTGGGGCTGAACGCCGTGTCGGGCCGGCGCCCCGAGGAATACGGTATGGAGCCGACGGCGCTCTCGCAGCTGCGGCCCGGCTGCTACGACATCGACGCGCGCGTCGGCGACATGAACGCCAACGGCGTGCTCGGCTCGCTCTGCTTTCCGACGGTGCCGGGGTTCGTGGGCGAGCTGTTCGGCCGCCAGGCCGCGGCCGGCAACGCCGAGCTCGCCATCACCATGCTGCGCGCCTACAACGACTGGCACATCGAGGATTGGTGCGGCCGGTACCCCGGCCGCTTCATCCCCCTGGCGATCCCGCCCATCTGGGATCCCGAGGAGATGGCCCGCGAGGTGCGGCGCGTCGCCAGGAAGGGCTGCCATGCCATCACCTTCGCCGACAACCCGGGCGCGCTCGGGTATCCGAGCCTGCACAGCGACCACTGGGATCCGTTCTGGAAGGCCTGCTCCGACGAGGGAACGATCGTCTGCATCCACATCGGCTCGGGCACGCGCCTGAGCATGCAAGACCTCACCGCGCCGATCGAGATCATGATCTCGGCCACGCCCATCACGCTGTTCAACTGCGCCACGGAGCTGGTCTTCTCGCAGATCTTCGCGAAGTTCCCGGGGGTCAAGGTCGCGCTGTCCGAGGGCGGGATCGGCTGGATCCCGTATTTCCTCGAGCGCCTCGACTACGTGCACAGCCACCACCACCGCTGGACCTTGCACGGCTTCCCGAATGGGAAGAAGCCGAGCGACGTCTTCCGTGACCACGTCGTCACCTGCTTCATCGACGATGCGGCCGGCGTGCGCAACCGCGACCTCATTGGAGTCGACAACATCACCTGGGAGTGCGACTACCCGCACTCCGACTCGACCTGGCCGAAGGCGCCCGAGACCCTGTGGGCCTCGCTTTCCGGCGTGCCCGACGACGAGATCCACAAGATGACCTGGCGCAACGCCACCCGGCACTTCCAGTACGACCCCTTCAAGCACATCCCGAAGGAGCAGTGCACCGTCGGCGCTCTGCGCGCCCAGGCGAAGGACGTGGACCTCACCCTACGCGTCGGCGCGGGCGGCAAGAAACCCTCCGACTACGCGCGCGGCTATTGCACCATCGGCGACATCATGAAGCAGATGGCCTTCGCGTTGTCGACGCCGTTCGACAGCGGGAAGCAAAAATGACGGCTGGGGCCACGAAGGAGAGCCCGGTGACGCTCGATCTGAGCGACGTCGATCCCCGCGTCGGTCAGCTCGTCGGCGGCGGCCAGCTCTGGGAGCCTTGCTCCGCCACGGACATCCGCCGCTGGGTCCACGCGATGGATTACCCCAACCCGATCCACTGGGACCAGGAGTTCGCCAGGAAGTCGAAATTCGGCGGCATCGTCGCGCCGCAGTCCTTCGTCGTATGCATGGATTACGGCCATGGCGTCCATCCCGCGTGCGTCGGGCGCATCCCCGGCTCGCACCTGATCTTCGGCGGTGAAGAGTGGTGGTTCTACGGCCCTCGCATCAAGCCAGGCGACCGGCTGTTCCAGGAGCGGCGCTTCCACGGCTACAAGGTGACCGACACCAAGTTCGCCGGCCCGACCCTATTCTCGTCGGGCGACACCTTGCATACCAACCAGCACGGCGTGCCGGTGGCCAAGGAGCGCTCGACCTCCATCCGCTATCTCGCGGCGGAGGCCGAGAAGCGCGGCTTCTTTGCAGAGCAAGTCGGGCCGATCCGTCGCTGGACGCGGGATGAGCTCGAGCAAATCGCCAAGCTGCGGCACGAGTGGCTGATGTCCAACCGGCTCGGCGTCTCGCCGCGCTTCGAGGAGGTTGAGATCGGCGACAAGCTGCCGCGCCGCGTGATCGGCCCGCACTCGATCGCGAGCTTCACCTGCGAATACCGCGCCTTCATGTTCGATGCCTGGGGCACCTGGCACTGGGTGATCCCGGAGGGCGTGAAGGATCCGTGGACCACGCAGGATTCGGGATGGATCGACGGATTCGGCTTCGACGAGGAAGCGGCCAAGATCGACCCGCGCAGGCGCGATGGCCTGTTCGAGGGGCCCTCCCGCGGCCATGTCGACAGCGAGCGTGCCGGCGAGATCGGCATGTTCCGGGCCTATGGGTATGGCGCGACGATGGGCGCCTGGACCAACGACTACGTGGGCTTCTGGGCCGGTAACGACGGCTACATCCGTCACTCCAAGGCCCAGTTCCGCGCGCCCGCGTTCGAGGGCGACGTCACCTATTTCGAGGCTGAAGTCTCCGGGAAGACCGCGCAATCGGCCTTCGGAACGCCGACGGTCACGGTCCAGACGAAGCTGACCAACCAGGATGGCGCTGCCCTGGTGGATGCGACCGTCGAGGTGGAGCTGCCGGACTGAGCGCGCGCGAGCTTCAGATCGCCGCCTGGATCCCGTCGAAGAACTGCCACCAGGCGTCGAGCGAGTGCTGGAGGGCGTCGCGCACGCGCGCCTGGGTCGCGGCGTCGGTGGCGTGGCGGACGACGATGTTGTCACCCACCTCGCTGTGCTCCGCATCGGCCATCTCGTGGATGTCCCAGAACTCGACCGCCTCGCGGCTCAGGCCGTAGTTCTCCTGGAGCCGGCGCGCCATCGGCCCGAACGCGCCCGGGACCTGGCCCTCCGCCGCCAGGTTGATCGCGGCCGCCGCCTCGATGAATGAGCGCTGCTTGGTCGACAGCTCGAACCAGTCGATCAGCGCGCGGGTCGCGGGAAGGGGGCGGCCCTCGACCAGCTCGGCTCGCTTCAGGCCGACGGCCTCGCCGAAGCGGATGAAGAGCTCCGGGTGGGGCTGGTTGCAGCCGGACAGCCGGCCCGTCTCCTCCTCGTAGACGCTCTCCGCGAGCTCCATGCGCTCCTTGGGGAACGGACAGTTGGCATGCATCGCGCTCACGGCGCGCGGGAACTCGCGCACCTGCAGGAAGAACTGGATGGCGAAGAGCTTCAGCTGCTCGCCGCTGAGCTTGCCGTCGGCGAGATCGAGCCAGAGCGGGTGACCGCCGAAGGTCCGCCGCGCCTGGATGCGCGCGACGAGATCCTGAATGAAGGTCTCGGGCGCCAGAACCGCGCTCATCTCCAACTCCTCGTGCAATCCGAGGTATAGTAGCTTATGAGAATGGCTTTCTCAAAAGACAGCATGCATGATTCTCGACCGGCAATCGACATCGCCGAATACCGCGCGGAGCTCCATCGGTGGCTCGACGCGCACCACGAGGAGCTCGCGCCCCGGTATTCCGCGCCAGGAACGCTCGACGATCACATCGCGCAGATGCAACGCGTCAAGTCGATCCTGTTCGAGGCGGGCTGGATGCAATTCGGGTGGCCGGAGCGCGTCGGCGGACGAGGCGGCTCACCGATGCTGCGGACGGAGCTCGGCGCGGCCATCGCGGGGCGCGACCTCACGGATCCGGGGCTCTACTCCCTGATCGAGGTGCTCGCGCCCACTCTGATCGACTTCGCGCCGCCCGAGCTCGCCGCCGAGGTCGTCCCCCGCTTGCTCTCGGGCGCCGAGATCTGGTGCCAGGGCTTCTCCGAGCCCGATTCGGGGAGCGACCTGGCGTCCTTGCGCTGCCGCGCCGTGCCCGAGGGCGACGCTCGCACGGCGTCGACATGGGTGATCAACGGCCAGAAGGTCTGGACCAGCCTGGCCCAGTACTCCGACCGCTGCGTGCTCCTCACGCGAACGGGTCCGGCGGATTCGCGGCACCGGGGCATCACCGCGTTCTTCGTCGACATGGACACTCCGGGGATCACCGTCGCGCCGCTCGAGATGATCAACGGAGAGCAGGAGTTCGCCGAGGTGTACTTCGACGACGTCGCGGTCCCAGCCGACCGGATGCTCGGCGAGCTGAACGGTGGCTGGGCTGTCGCCATGAGCATCCTCCCGTACGAGCGCTCCTCGTGCTTCTGGCAGCGCATCGCGTACCTCTACCGGCGGCTCCAGCGGCTCGTCGACGTCGCACCGGACGACGACCGCGCTGCGGAGGTCGTGGGCAACGCATTCCTGCAGCTCCACGCGCTCCGCGCCCGGTCGCGCGCCACGCAACACCGACTCGCCGCGGGAGCCACACTCGGCGCGGAGACGTCGATCGACAAGGTGCTGGTGGCCACTGCAGAGCAGACGACGTACGACGCCGTTCGCCGGCTGCTGAGCGGGATCGTCGAGATGGATGACAGCGTGGCCGGCGAGATGTGGCGCAGCGAGTACCTGTACTCGCGTGCTTCGACGATCTACGGCGGCACGCTGGAGGTGCAACGCGACATCATCGCGCGCCGGCTCCTCGAGCTGGGGAGCGCCGAATGATCGATGCCGCCGAGCGGGCCGCGATGGAAGAGACCGTGCGTGCTGCCATCGCGGGCGCCGACGGGGGCGCAGCCATCGATGAGGTCCTCGGGAAGCTCGGATGGCTGGAAATGCTCGCTGCCGAGCCACCCGACGCGATCGACATCGTGTTCAGCGCGCTCGGCGCCACGGGCGCCACGGCTACGGCGCTCGACGACGTGGTCGTGTCGGCGCTCGGTACGCAGCCGCGCGCCGACCTCGCCGTCCTCCTCCCGCGCTTCGCCGCGTGGGATCCGCCGGGACGAATCGACGCGAACGACCTTCTCGCGCGGGGCCTCGCAACGGCCCGCGCCGCCACCGCCAGCGACATGCTCGTCGTTTGCGGCTCGGCGTCGGAGCCATGGGGCGTCACCGTTCCGATGAAGGATGCGGAGGTGGAAGCGGTGCGCGGGATCGATCCCGATGCCGGCTTGCGCGCGGTCCGCGTGCAGGGCAGCGCGGCGGTCGCCACGCGCCTCGCCCCCGCCGCGTGGCAATCCGCGGTCGCTCTCGGCCGGCGCGCGGTCGCGCACCAGATCGCTGGAGCCAGCCGAGCCATGCTGGCCCTTGCGCGCAGCCATGCGCTGGAGCGGGTGCAGTTCGGCCGTCCGATCGCGCGGTTCCAGGCCGTACGCCACCGGCTCGCGGACGCGCTGGTGGCGGTGGAGGCGCTCGAGGCGAGCCTGGGCGCGGCCAGGGAGGAAGCGAACCCCGACACGGCGGCCCTCGCGAAGGCCGTCGCCGGACGCACGGCGCGCACGGTGGCCGCACACTGCCAGCAGGTGCTCGCCGGCATCGGCTTCACCACGGAGCATCCGTTCCACCGGTTCCTCAAGCGCAGCATCGCGCTGGAAGGACTCTTCGGATCGGCCGACGAGATCGTCCTGGACGTCGGACGGCAGCTGCTCGCCGCGCGCCGGGTTCCACGCTGATCGAGCTGTGACGCCGACGATGGGGCGAACCTTGGAGGAGCAAGCGGATGAGCAAACAGATGGATGAAAGAACACGCAAGAAGGTCAGGGCCATCTACGTCTTCGAGGCGGCGATGTTCACGTATCTGGCCGGCACCGCGGTCGCTCAGGTCATCATCGTCTTCTACCTGAACTGAGGCTTTTGAAACGTCGTTGGGAGGAACCTCATGGCCGAGGAGATCTTCAGGCTGGGCGGCACTTTCGCCATCCAATTGGTCGTCATCTACTTCTGGTACTACGTCATGAGCCGCACCGGATCATTCTAGTCGGTCACAGCCACAGGGAGGGGCCGCATGTCGGAGAATCCGCATCGCGTCCTGCACAAAGTCGTCTTCATATCGGCTGTCATCTGTCTGGCGATCCAGGTGATCGAAGGCGCCCTGTTCATTCCGTTGATCCTCGTCTATTTCGGATTTCCGCAGGTTGGCATCCAGGAAATCTGCACGGAGCTGTACAACATCACGTACCAGGACGACGACCGGGAGTGCGGTTATCCCTATCCCCTGTTCTTTCAGGATTTCACGCCCGAGCCCGATCACCACGAAAGCAAGGAACACATCTACGGGCCGGTCACGCCACCTCGCGCGAACTATGCGGTGCCCGGCTGGCGTGAAATGATCACGATCGTCGAAGCACGCAGGGCGGCCAAGGCGAATGAGTAACGACACCCGTAACGTCTCGCCGGGTTACGATGAGCTGCTCGAGAGAGGCAAGGCCATACAGAAGAGAGCCGATCTGCATTTGATGATCGGCTGCGCGCTGATCGGCACCATGGTGCTGGGCCTCTTCGGCTTGCCCTTCTTCTTCTACGGGTTGTGGTTGAACTACAGAGCCGAAAGAGAAGGCCTGCCTGTCCGCCCCCACCTGATGACGTTCGTGGGCTGCCTGGTCCTGGTGGATGGATTCCTGAACGCGCTCGGCGGCATGATCGACGTCTTTGCGAATCACAGCTTGATCGTCCGCACCTTCATCATGGGTGTTGGCCTGTTCATGGATTCGGGTTACTTCTGGCAATACAACACGCTTCTGGTCGGCGGAGCCTCGGCGCCAGGGGAAAAGGCCTGGGAGATCGCCAACGGGTTCGTGCTGTTCCCCATGCGCATCGGTGCCGCCTGGGGCTTCCTGAACATGAAGCGCTGGGGTTTCCAGTGGATGATCGTGAGCTGTTGGATGGGCGTATTCGCCTGGGTGGGATACATGTGGAACTTCACCACCTACTCGGAGATGCGATTGGTCGACATCATCTTCCCCGTGTACGGATGGTGGCTCTACAACATCTGGTACGTCACGCCCTTCATCGTCTTGCCGTTCTTGTACACGATCAACCGTGAAATGTTCACCGACGACTGATCCGGGAACCCATCCATTGCATGGCGCCAATGATCTCGCACGCATGGTCGAGCTGCTCGCGCCGGCCCTGTCTCATGGCCGGCGTCAGAAGGCCCACCTGGTCACGGGAAGATCCCGAGCTTTCTTCACCTCGAAAGCCTGCACGAAGGTGTATGTCCCTTTTCCCCTGCCCTCTCTCGACGTAGACGGCATCTCCGACGCCCGTCTGGCGACCTGCGGATTGGCGCTGCAATCCTCTCCCACGAAAGAGGCGTTGTCGGATCTGCCTTTGACCGACTTGCGCGTCTCCGAGATGGCAGCGCTATCCCTGGTCGAAGGCGAGATCGCGATGGCGTGGGCCATCGAGCAGTTCCCCGGGCTGGAGAGCGACCTGCGCGCGCTATTGCCGATGCTGACGCCGAGGAGCGCCATCGATACGCAGGTGGTGATCGACCGCGGCAATTTCGTTGCGAATGGCAAGCTGCTGGTCGAGGCGGCGCTGCGAAGGGCAAAGACGCTCAGCAGGGATCAATGGCTCGTTCCGGAATTGTTGGGGCGCCTGCCGCTGGACGAATCGGCTCGCCGCTCCTTCAGCAGCCGTTTCCGCGGCATGGGGCGCATGCCCTATACGCTGCGGAAGGACCAACCCAACCAGACGATTCTCGCGATTCCCGTGGGCGGCAGCGGCGGCGTGCGGAGCAGGAGCGTTCCGCCGCCCGATCGGCCCGAG
>Ga0184637_10000349_pt1 | contig 34323 bp, 25 predicted proteins | sample PLM3_127_b2_FD_133143 | JGI IMG/M metagenome (GOLD analysis project Ga0184637, IMG submission 133143) | Groundwater sediment microbial communities from an aquifer in East River, Colorado, USA - PLM3_127_b2 | ecosystem: Environmental > Terrestrial > Soil > Riparian zone | place: USA: East River... | reverse complement strand
CGATCTGGCGGTAGTGCGGCGCGACGAGCAGATCGGACTCTGCGATGAGCGCCCGCTCTTCCGCTCCCACGCGGTAGTCGCCGAGGACCCCCTGATGGTAGGAGACGAAAATCTTCTCCCCCGAGGGCTCGAGGTCGATGAGCTGGAGCGATGTGCTGCCGGGAAGGTCCCGGAGGAAGCTCTCGACCCCCAAACCAGAAAGCGCGTCTTTCACCAGCACGGATTCGCGATCGTTGCCGAGCGCGGTCAGGACCGTAATCGAGTCGTTCCGCGGGAAGAGGCGCCGCGCGTGCGCCGCGACGTTCAGGGTGATTCCGCCGGGACGGTCGAGGCCAAGGCTGACGTAGCGGTCGACCCCGCAGTCTCCCGCGAGCACCACGTTCAACGTCCGGCCTCCCGGAGGATCTCTCTCACTTTCTCGGGGTCGATTCCGCCTTCACCCTTGAGGCTGGTTCCCACGATGGCGCCGTCCGCGCCCCGCAGCAGCGCCGAGGCGTTGGAAGAGGAAAGTCCGCTTCCCACCAGGACCGGGATCTCGCCCGCACCCTGGCGCGCGTCCTCGAGCTCCGCCAATGACGGCGGCTCTCCCGTCGTCGTCCCCGTGACCACCACCGCGTCCGCGCCCGCCTCGCGCGCGAGCCGGGCGGACTCGGCGAGGCTGCGTTCGACGAGCATTCGCGCGTACTTCACCTGCACGTCGGCGAGAATGAGAATGGAGTCGGCGCCGAGGCTTCGGCGGTACCGGAGGAGACCTTCGGGATCGATGCGCATCGGTCCGCCGTGCTCCGGCCTCTCCATGGGATCGACGAAATAGTCCGTGCGGATGAAGGACGCCCCGGCCATGGCGGCCGCCGCGAGCGAGGCTTCGGGATCGTTCAGGAGGATCTCGACTCCGATTTCGGTCTTGCGCGCGGCGGAAACCAGCTCGCGGACGACGCGGGTCATGGCGGCGATGGTCTCTCGCGCGGCCTCGACGCGGTGCGGACGGTCCTCCTCGTTTTCGACGAGGACTCCGTCGACGGGGCCGGCCTCTAGCGCTTCGAGATCTCCGAACGCCTTCTCGATGACCTTCTCGAGTCCGGGGCTCGCGGGATACCCGGGAAGGGGAGGAAGGTGGATGACGCCGATGATGGGTTTCCCCGATCCGAAGAGCCGCCCGAAGCGAGTCATTCAGGCCGCGGCGCGGAGGCGCTCGCGATTCATATAGATGAAGAAGCCTAGGAAGTGCGCCTGGAGGACCCAGCCGTAGGCGAGAGCGACGCTCTGGAGGATTCGATCGAGGAACGGAATGAAGCTCAAAATCGTGAACGCGGCGACGACGCCCACGGTGACGGCGATGAAGAGCGCGAGGTAGACGAAATACTCGTCGCGCAAGGCCCAGATCGCCCGGACGACGGTGCGGGGCTGGAGCGCACGGTCTTTGTCGTCTCCGACGAAAAGAAGCGCCACCGCCATCGGGTAGTAGAAGAAGAGGAACAGCACCATCGGGAACTGCACGAGTACGCCCAGGCCCGGACCGAGCGCGAGCGGGATCAAAAGGAACGGAACCGCGAGAACGACGGAGAGGAGCGCGATCGGAATCGTCTGGCGCAGGTGAGCGCCCCAGTCGGTATCCGAAGGGCGCGAGAGGATCGTCCATGTCTTGGCGCCCTTCGCCGAGCGAAGGACGGCGTCGAGAAGGATCGGGAGCGCGAGAAGGTTCAATGGAAACAGGTAGAGCGACGAGCCGCAGATCCAGACGAGGACGCCGAGGAGAAGAGTGACGATCCAGGCGCTTCCATCGATAGGAAAGCGAACGACCTCCTTCGGCCTCTGCCAGGGCGGCGTTTCTCTCAGCCGGGCATCGGGCTCGGCGCAGGGACCGTTGCACGCGGGACAGAGTCGCGGCTGGATCTTGAAGAGCTCTCCGGCGCATTGGCTGCAGTAGCTGCGGCCGCACCTCCGGCAGGTCGCCGCGGGCATGAGGTCGGGGTGGTTCGCGCAGCGCGCCTGCACGTGGGGAACGAAGTCCCCGGGGAGAAAAAGCCGCCGCAGGTCGGGGCGTTCCGAGGCGGGCTCGAAATCCCGGCCGTCGTTCGACAGCAGATCCCAGGGAAGGATCCGCCTCATCTGGATGCCCTGCTCGATGGCTCCGGAGCTCAGATGCTCGACGCTGCCACTCGGCGTTTTGATGAAGACCTCGAGCGATTCCTCACCGGAGTCGCCCGGTTCCTCGTGCATAGGCGCCGCGGTCACCATGGCGAGCCCGTGGGCGACCTTGATCGAGGTGCCGCAATGGGGGCAGACGCGATATTGGCCCTCGACCGGAAGCTCGTCGTTGTCGACGAGATGGGGCTTGCGGCAGGAAGGGCAGATGACGTCCTGAAAGTCGCTCACACGTTTCCTGGTTAGACGGCGGATTCTAGCCGATCTCGGGCCCGGCGCGAAGCGGAAACCGCGCGTTACTCCGCCCTGAGGGTCGCGATCGGGTCGACCCGGGTGGCCCGGCGCGCCGGTACCCAGTTCGAAACAAACGCGACGACGACGAGAATCCCCGTTACCGAGGCGAAGGTCGGCGGATCGAAGAGACTCACGCCGAAGATGACGCCCGACAGCACGCGACCCAGGAGGACCGCTCCGACGAGCCCGGCGAGAGCCCCGACCACGACCCATTTCGCCCCCTGGGCGGCGACCATCCTCGTCACCTTGCTGCGGTCCGCTCCGAGAGCCATCCGAATGCCGAGCTCGCGCTCCCGCTGGCTCACAGCGTAGGACATCACCCCGTAGATCCCCATCGCCGCCATGACCAGAGCGAATCCCGCGAAGATCGCGAAGAGCGCGATGACGCCATCCGCGCTCGCGAAGACCTCTCTCCGGAGCTCCAAGAGCGTTCGCGTCTGAACGGAGGCGTCGGGCTCGAGAGAGAGGACGAGGGCGCGAAGGGGATCGGCGAGAGCCGCCGGGTCCCCGGCGGTGCGGGCGACGACGGACAGGGCCGTCGCCGGGCTCTGCGTGAAAGCGAGATAGATTTGCGGGACGGTAGGATTGTTCTCGTCCAGGTGAACGACGTCTCCGACGACGCCCACGATCTCGATCCAGGCGCCGTCGTCCCCCTCCCGCACCAACTGCATTCGAGCGCCGATGGGATCTCCTCCGGGGAAGAAGCGCGAGGCGGCGTTCTCGTTGAGGAGCGCCACCCGGGGCGCGACCTCGTCGTCGATGTCGGCGAAGTCCCGGCCGCGGAGGACGGGGATTCTCATCACGGAGAGATAGCCGGGGCCGGTTGTGAAGAAATAGGCGCTCGGGCTATCTTCACTCTCCGCGACGGACCTTCCCTCGATGCGAAAGTTCAGCCGCTGTCCCGAGGCCGCGAGGGGGACAGGGCTCACGAGCGCCGCCTCGATCACCCCCTGGGTCGCACGCGCGCCTTCGAGGAGTTGCCGGTAGAAGAGCGTCGCCTGGCTCTTCGCCTCGGGAAGCTCCGGCGCCACCGAAAGGACTCCCTGGGGATCGAACCCGAGCCCCGCGCTCTTGATCGAGGCGATATGTCGCGCGAGTAGTCCGGTCACCACCATGATGGAAACCGCCATCGCGATCTGGGCCGTTACCAGAAGACCGCGGGAGCGGAGCGCGCGGCGGCCCGTTCCGGCCCGAGCGCCCTCCTTGAGGCTCCCCGTGAGATCGGGTCTCGAGGCGGAGAGCGCCGGCAGGAGCGCGAAGAAAAGGGGAGTTACGGCGGCGATCAAGAGGGTGAAGGCGAGGACCCGGTGGTCGATCGAAGCGGCGCGCAAGATCCACATCTGGCCTGAGGTTATGAGGACGAGCAGATCGAGGAGACCGCGCGCCAGGAGGAGGCCCACGAGGGCGCTTCCCAGGGACAGCAGCAAGGCTTCGGTGAGGAAATGCCGGAGGATGGCGCTTCGGCGGGCGCCGAGAGCGAGCCTCACCGCGATCTCCCGTGACCGCGCGGCGGTCCGCGCCATGAGCATGTTGGCCACGTTGGCGCAGGCGATGAAGAGAACGAAGGCAACGGAGATGGAGAGGACGACGAAGAGCGCGCGGTCGTCCTGGTTGAGGGTCTCTTCTTCGACGGAGCTCACGCGGAAGCTCCAGCCGGCACTCTCGGGATGTTCTCGCCCCAGGCGGGCGGCGAGAAGCTCGCACTCCTTCTGTGCCTCGGACGAGGAGACGCCCGCCTTGAGCCGCGCCTGGGCGAAGGCGAGACGCTCGTCGCGCTTCGCCGTCGCCATCTCTCGTCCGAGGGGAACCCAGACATCGATATTCGAAATATCTCCGAACTCCATCTTCGGCGAGACCACGCCGACGACGACGTGGGGCTTTCCGTCGAGATCGAGCGTCGTCCCCACGATCTTCGGATCCGAGCCGAGCTCCCGCTCCCAGAAGCCGTGGCTCAGGAGCAGCGTCGGCTGCGCTCCCGGGCGGTCCTCTCCGGGGAGGAAGCCGCGGCCCAGGATCGTCCCCACTCCCCAGACGTCGAGGAAGTTGTCCGTCACTCGGAACGCGACGACGCGACGGGGCTCAGGGACGGAGGTGAGCTGCAAGGATTCCTCGACGGCCATACCGACCGACTCGAAGCTCGCGACCTCCGCCCGGAGCTCGGCCACCTCGGGAAGGGAGAGAGGAGCGCGGTTCTCGCTCGCCCGCTCGTTGCGGCCCCAGACGAATACCAGGCTTTCGGGATGGCTCACCGGATGCTCGGCGAAGAGGAGCGTGCTGGTGAGGCTGAACATCGTGGTGGTGACCGCGACTCCGAGACCCAGGGTCAGGACCGCGAGCACGGTGAAGACCGGGGTCTTTCCTAGGCTGCGAAGGGCATGACGAATCTCGGTTCTCATATCGCTACTCCAGAATGTGCGGCGCCCTCGACCTCGCGCGCCGCCCCGACGGCGATGGGACCGCGATCGTTCGAGAGCCCCTTCGACCAAAACCTCGAGGCTGGTTCTGAGAGTGAATGCGTAGAGGAAGAGTCGGCCTCCTCGGCGATAAGTCTCGGCGCATCTCCGGGAGAATTCGTCGGCCATGTCCTCCGCGAACAGTCTTCGGAAGTCGTCGGGATAGACGCGGAGGATCCGTTCGAAGAGGGAGGTCATCTGCCCACGCTCCTCGTTCATTCGCGGTCGGCTCCCGCAGCGCCGAGCGCCAGCTTCGCGAGCTTGCCGAGCCGCCGCGCCTCGGTGGCGAGCGCGGTCCTCCCCGGTCGGGTGATCCGGTAGCGCTGCCGCGGCCGCCCCCGGCGTCCCACGTCCTCGGGCTCCAGGATTTCCAGGTAGCCGTCGTCGAGAGCCCGCTTGAGCGCCCGGTAGAAAGAGGCGAGAGGGGGCTCCGTCTCCTGTCCGAGAGCGCGCATGCGGGAGACGATCCCCTCGGCGTCCTGGGGCTCGTCCTTCAGGCCGAGAAGGATGTGAAAGAGGATCGGGCTCACGAGCCGCATTATTTCTCAGAGTGAGAAATAATACAAATGCGCGGCGGGGCGTCTACTCCCGTTTCAAAAACCAGCGGGTATGGCTGACCTTCTTCCCGTCCCGGTAGTACGTCCAGTAGTGCTCGACCTCGTTCGTTCCGACGAGCCTGGAGATACTAATTAGCACATCCGCTAAGAAGTGCAAGCCTTTCGACTGAAGCTATGATACCTCGGGCGCGCCCTCCGCTACGGCGTCGTGGGCAAGCTCTATCGCGACCTTCCTGGCTACGACACCAGGCGCATGGGAGAGGAGAAAGTCGTTGATTGAATGGATGGCGCTGACGGTCGCTCTTTCGACCGTCCGGGTTTTTGCCGCGGCGAGCCTTACCGACTCTCTCGAAGAGATATTCGATCTCTTCGAGGCCGCACGTCCTGGAGTGCGGGTCGTGCCCCAGTTCGGCGCTTCGAACGACCTCGCCCGCCAGATACTCGCGGGAGCGCCGGCCCACCTCTTCTTTTCCGCCGACGAAAGGCAGATGGATCGAGCCATGGCCGGCGGTTCGATCGAGGAGGGATCGCGCCGGGATTTACTTTCGAATCAGCTGGTGATCGTCGAAGGGCGGGCCGCGGCAGTTCCCATTCGATCCCCCGGAGATCTCGAACGGGGCGGGCGGATCGCCCTCGCCGATCCCGAGGCGGCGCCTGCGGGAGTCTACGCACGGCAGTATCTCGAAAAGCTCGGTCTCTGGGATCGGGTGCGCGCGCGGGTCGTTCCCACGCTCGACGTCCGGGCGGCGCTAGCGGCCGTCGCCTCGGGCAACGTGGACGCGGGATTCGTCTATCGGACCGATGCGATCCTCGAGCCTCGGGTACGGGTGGCGTTCGAGGTGCCGCGGGACGAGGGCCCGAGGATCGTGTACCCGCTCGCCCTGGTGCGGGGCGCCGGCGAGGGAGCGCTTGCTCTATACACGTTTCTCCTCTCGCCCGAGGCCACGGCGGTGTTCGAGCGATACGGTTTCGTCGTTCTGAGGGAAAAATGACCCCGGATCTCTTGTGGCTCGTTGGCTTCACCGTGAAGATGGCTCTTGCCGGAGTCCTCCTGACCTTGCCCTTCGGGATCCTCCTTGGCCTCTGGCTCGCTCGCACGAGGTGGCCGGGGCGGAGCGTCGTCGAAACCCTCGCGACCCTTCCTCTGGTGCTTCCGCCGACCGTGGTGGGGCTTCTGCTTCTCGAGATCTTCGGGAGGAATCGGCCGCTCGGCCGTTTTCTCTACGAACGGTTCGATCTGAGCATCGCTTTCACCTGGCGCGCCGTCGTAATCGCCTCGGCGGTCGTCGCTTTTCCCCTCCTGGTGCGGACGGTTCGCGCCGCCTTCGAGGGTGTGGACCCGAGGCTTCCGGCGCTCGCGCGGACCCTCGGGCGCGGCCCCCTCCACGTGTTCTTCACCGTGACCCTTCCTCTCGCCGCGCGGGGCATCCTCGCGGGTGCGATCCTCGCGTTCTCTCGCGCTCTCGGGGAGTTCGGGGCCACCATCATGGTTGCGGGCAACATTCCCGGCGAGACCCAAACGATGTCGCTCGCGATCTTCCAGCTCGTTTCGATCGGCCGCGACCCCGAGGCATACCGGCTCGCCTTCGTGAGCGTCGTGGTGGCGTTCATCGCCATCTGGCTCTCCGAGCGTCTCGTTCGCCGAAGCCGCGCCCAGTTCCTCGAGGCGTCGTGATCCACGTCCGCCTGCGCATCCCGCTTTCGGAGTTCGAGCTTTCGGTTTCGCTCGACCTCGAACGTCCGGTGACCGCGCTCTTCGGTCCCTCGGGAGTCGGCAAGACGACTTTCCTCGAAGCGATGGCGGGCCTGAGGCGTCCCCTCGAAGGGGAGATCCGGGTCGACGACGAGATCGTCTATTCGAGCGATCGCGGGATCTCGCTCGCCCCGGAGAGGCGGCGCTTCGGCTTCGTGCCCCAGGACGCGCTTCTGTTTCCCCACCTCGACGTGCGGGCGAACCTCCTCTACGGCTTTCGCGAAGGCGGACCCGGCGAATCCGGGGCAAGAGCGCTCTCCCTCTCGTCAGTCTCGGAAGCCCTCGAGATCGGCCACCTCCTCGAGCGACGCCCCTCCCGGCTTTCGGGAGGCGAGCGGCAGAGGGTCGCTCTCGGTAGGGCGCTCCTCTCAAAGCCCCGGCTTCTCCTCCTGGACGAGCCCGTGGCGTCTCTCGACGTCGAGCTCAAGGAGCGCGTCCTTCCCTACGTAAAGCGGGTGCGGGAGCTCCACCGAATCCCCGCGCTCGTCGTGAGCCACGACATCGCCGACGTGCTGACTCTCGCGGACGAGGTGGTGGTCCTCGATCGAGGTTCCGTCTCCGACCGGGGAGCGCCGCGAGCGGTGCTGACCCGTCCCGTGGTCCGCGGGGGGTTTTTCAAGGGCCGTTTCGAGAACCTGCTGGAGTCGCGGGTAACGGCGCACGAGCCGGATGAAGGGCTGACGCGGGTCGAGACCGAACGGGGACTTCCGCTCTCGATTCCCTACCGCGAGGGTGTCCTCGGCGAGCGCGTCCTCCTTGGCCTTCTGGCGGAAGACGTGCTGTTGTCGAAGGAGGCCCCGGTGGGGCTATCGGCGAGAAACGTCTTCGGAGGGGTAATCCGCGCCATCGAAGAACAGGGCGGGGTCGCGATGGTCGAGGTCGACGCCAAGGATTCGATTTACGTGCGGCTCTCCCATGGAGCGGTACGCTCGCTCGACCTCCGTGCCGGGCTTTTTGTTCACCTCATCGTCAAGACCCATTCGATCCACCGCCTGAGCTGAGTCATCGTCCCCATGGAGCTGCGCCGATAGGAATCAATCCCAGGAGTCCCACGACGAGGAAGAGAAAGGCCGGGGGCTCGGCAACGGAGGCCGGGGCTCCTCCCGTCCCCGGCGTCGGAGTCGAGACCTGGAAGTCGGTTCGGTTGTCGCCGGAATCGGAGCCGAGAAGATCCCGTGTCAAAGAGAAACCCATCGGCGGATCGGGGGCGAAGAGCCCTTCTCCCAGATGAAGCGATCCCGCGTCCCCGTACTGGAGGGCGTCGACGACCGCGCCGAGCGCGTCCCAGATCTGGATCGCCTCGGGGCCGTTCTGCCAGTCCACGTCGGCGACGAAATCGCGTACCAGCAGGAGCTCGCCCAGAGCCCGCGCGGTCGCGATGACCAGAAGACCGTCGTCTGGAATCAGAGCGCCGGTGAGGTCGATCTGCCGGTAAACGAGTCCGCTCGCTCCGTCGATGCCCACGAGCCGGTAGCCGTCGAGCCTCGTCCCGGGAGTGCCTTCGATCTCGGTGAAAACGTGAGCGGCATCAGCCCCCTCCGCATCGTAGAACACCTCATAGATCAACGGCGCGGCGAAGCCCGGAACGGAAAACCCCAGTAGTCCGGCGAAAAGAGAGATCAGTCGCAGTTTCATCCTAAGCCTCCTGTCGCGGGCCGTGACATACGGCCCTAGAAACGTAGGACGAGAAAAAGAGGTCTCGACCTCCCTCGCATGGAGGCGCCCACCCTCTGTCTACTCCTGGCCTAGGTCCTTGTTCTCCAAGCAAGAACCTAGCGCGACTCGAAAGATGCCGCCGAACACCCGGCTTCATCCGCGGCTCATGATTCCATCAGCCGTCGAGCGGCAAGCCGATGTTAGGCCGTCCAAAGTACCAACCGCGTCGGAGCGTAGGTCGCCGCCTGGATTCTCGCCACGGACCTCATCGAACCGTTGAACCGCGTCAATAACCCGAGTAGCCTCAGTTGCCTCTTGGGTCTCATCATAATGGTGCGCCTCAGCGAGTTGAAAAAATTTGTCTTGACAAGTGCATCGACCCAGAATTAACCTGTTTTCGTTTTGTGCCGGTTTCCGACGAAGAACGGACCTCGTACAGAAGCCAGAGACGGAGGTCGTCTCCACGAATCGGCTGGCGTTCGAAGGTTTTGGCGATGTTTCGGTCGTCCTGGAGATTCGACTGACCACGTCAACTCCCGATCCCCGCCTGCAGATTGCGAGAGAAGGTCTTTCTCCTCATTCGACGACCGCGGTCGAGGCCCCGTCGGGCTCGTTTGAGGCGGCTGCCGCGCCCCCAGGAGAGCGCGTGGGCCAATAAACAGAGGGCAAAATGGAATCCACTACCTCCCGTCGGATCGTTCCCATTCTGACCATGCTTTTCGGAATCCTGTTCCCGTCGCTGTCCACGGAGCTTGGCGCCCAGATCGCGGGCTCTAATCACGATGTTCTCGCCGGTCCAGTCGAACCGGACGATCCCGAAGCCTTCCTCAAAATCGATCTTTTCCGGCAGCGCGAGAACGAGCCCGTGGTCGCGGTCTCTTCGGTCCATCCGGAGCACTTCCTTGTGGCCGCGAACGACTACAGGACCATCGATATTGCGGAAGACTTCGGGCTGGGAGAAAGCGACGGAAGCATCCTCTCGACGATTGCGAACCTATTCAAAGGGGCAGGGCGCTTGTTCGCACGTCTCGTTGGATGGTCACCGCCAGAGCCGTCCAAGGCGCCCATTGCCAACCACCCCGAGGCGTGGATGGGTGTCTATCGCTCATGCGATCGAGGGCGGACTTGGTTCAGCGGTCTGCTACCCGGATCTCCCCACGATCTGTCCCCAGCGTCTCTCGGTTCTCCGCTGCGCGGGCAGGACGCGGCAAGCGATCCTGCCCTGGCAACGGGGCGGAACGGACACGTATACCTGGGCGGAATGGCCTTCCACCGGGCCGGCTCCACCAAGATCTTCGTGGTCCGCTACACCGACCGGACCGACCGAGAAGGAGGGGTATGCTTCGACTACGATTTCGCTCGCGTAGTGGACGCAGGCTCGGCAACCTCGACCGGTAAGTTTGCGGACAAGCCAACCATCCTGGCGGATCCTTTCGGAAACGTCTACATCGCGTACACCTTGTTTACCGGTCTCGAGGTGGGAGGGAAATTTCGCAGCCAGATTCGGTTGTTCCGATCGACTGACGATGGACTCACGTGGAGCACGGCGACGACGATCAGCCGATCCCTGATTCACGGTCAGGGAGCCGCTCTTGCCGTGGACCCCCGAAACGGGGCGCTATACGCAGTGTGGCGCGACTTCGTCGACCACAAGATCCTCTTCGTCAAGTCCACCGATTTCGGCCAAAATTTCAGCGCGCCACGTCCAGTGCACCCGTTGGCCATCCAACCCTTCGATCAACCCGCGGCGATCGCGGTTCCTCCGTGTCCAGCAAACGATGCCGGCTGTCAGTTCCGGTCCAATGGCTTTCCCACGATTGCGGTAGCTCACGATGGGACGGTGCTGGTCGCCTGGCAGGAACGGGTCAATCCATCGACCGGATTTCCCGTCGCGGGCGGGACACCCCGCGCTGTCCTCACACGGTCGGTCAATGGCGGCACCACCTGGACCGCCCGTCGTGCCGTCGATTTCGGCCAGCGAACGGAGACAGACCCCAGCACGGGGGAGCCCGTGAACCGTCCTTCGGGCCCCCAGGTCATGCCGGCATTGAGCTGTAGCGCCGGCCACTGCATGCTCCTGTACTACGAGGCACTCGAACCGCTCGGCGCGCCCTTCCCGGTGACAAGTTTCATAACCGGCATCGAGCGTCAGATGGACGTGCGCGTCGCGGAGATCGCGCCGGCCGATGGCTCGTTGCTGCGCCCGTCGGTTCAGGTATCGCAATACAGGCTCGAGGCTGGAACGAACCCGCCACAAATCACCGAAGCAGCGCCCGGCTACGAGCGAGTCCACCGGCCCAATTTGCCCTTGTTCGTGGCCGGCAGGGTAGCGTCTACGGGTGACTACAACGGGTTGGCGCCGGTCATTCCTCTGTCGCGGCAGGGAAATACGTGGAAGTGGGCCGGGGAGATCGATGTTCCGCGCCAGACTTTCCTCGGCGTCTGGACGAGCAATGAAAACGTCGACTTTCCGGGTGGCGATATCGGTGGGGACTGGACGAGCTATACGGCTCCGGGTTCGGGCGCCCTATCCTGTCTCGATCCGGGCTCCCGCGATCAAGACGTCTTTCTCTCCGAAATCGGCCTCGATGGCATCGTGGCCAGCTCGCCCAACGTTTTCAAGCCCCTTCTCGAGCCCGATGGAGAACCGATTCCACGCTCGTTCGTGGTCTCCGTCGAAAACCGCACGGGTCAATCCCGTCATGTGGATCTGGAGCTATTCCCTAGAGACCCAAATACCGAGCCGACTTTCGATCGCCAGGATCTGAGTTTCACATTAATCGAGGATCTCGAGATCTTGCCTTTCTCCACAACGACTCAGACAGTAGTGCTCTTCTCGACTGCGCGCGACGGTTCAGCCCGAGTGGACGTGCGTGACGCGGACATCCTGGCGCGTCCCTTGCTCTCTCGCGTGCTTCTCAACGCCCATCCTGTCGCTTTCGCTCTAACTAATACCGGCATCGCAGATTCTGAGATCCATACACCTAAGATCTCCAGCCTTCGCTTCTTCCGCCACGAGGGTGTCGGGAGCCCCCGGTTTTCGAATCACAGCCCGTCTTCGCCACGCTTCTCGAACCCTCGCTTCTCGAATCCGTCTCTGCCTGAGACATCTATCGAAGAAGTGGATGCCACGTTCACCGTCATCAACGACGGAAATACGACCTCGGCCTATGACCTTCTCGTCAATCTCGCGGGCGGTCAAGAGCTTATCGACACGGGCAAGTTCGCTTTTCAACTCCTCGTCTACCGCACGGCCACCGCGCCAGGCTCCGATACGGCGTGCCTCCCGGTCGAAGTCCTCACCGATACGGTGATTACGACGATTGCCGATCCCCGTTTTTCCAACCCGCGTTTCTCGAATCGCGAGTACGAGGATCCTCGGTTCAGCAACCCAAGATTCAGCAACCCGCGCTTCAGCAACGCGACATTTTCCGTCGCTCCTGCAGAAGGCGTTATCGGCGAGGAGTTCCATGACGCAAGCCTTCACAGCCAGCTCTCGGTACCCGCTCTCACGGCGGCTCAAGGGGTCCCCCCGGAGCTCGTGGGCTTGAGACCCGACCAGGTCCACGTTACGGTGCGGGTGTTCCGAACGGCTGAGCCCACACCCGGCGATCCGGTCGAAGATATCAATTTGCTCACGTTCGTTCAGGACAACGCTGGCATAGCGGTCGTCGCCGAGGTGCCCGATTTCGAGAACGGTGATTTTGGCGAACTTTCCTTCGATGTTTCCGGCAACGCTCCACCCACGTTGCCGTTCGCGGTGACGAATACGAACGACTCCGGCACTGGCTCGCTGAGGCAGGCTATCCTCGACACCAATACCGATATCGGCCTCAACACCATTACGTTTCAGATTCCGGGCGCCGGCCCGCAGACGATAGAGCCACTTTCGGAACTGCCGACGATCACCGATCCGGTGGTGATCGACGGCACTACGCAGCCTGGTTATGCGGGAACGCCGTTGATTGAGCTCAGCGGGCAGTCGGCCGGAGCCCTTGCGGGAGGCCTTACGTTCACAACCGGGAGCAGTACAGTCCGCGGACTAGCGATCAACCGGTTCGCGTCCGATGCCATCAAGCTATTTGGCGTTGGCGCTGGCGGCAACGTCATTCAGGGGAATTTTCTCGGTACCAACGTTTTGGGCACTATCGCACTCCCCAATAACGAGGGAATTTTCGTCGCTGGCTCCTCGAACAACCTGATAGGAGGTAGCTCTCCGGCCGAACGGAACGTGATCTCGGGGAACCTGACCGCGGGCGTCAATATTTCCAACTCCCTCGCCACAGGTAACCAGGTGGTGGGGAACTTCATCGGAACGAACGCAGCCGGAAACGCCGCCCTCGGCAACGGCTTCTTTGGTATTTTCATCTCCGACGCGCCGAGCAATACGGTGGGGGGATCGATGCCCGGTGCGGGAAATGTCATCGCGGCGAACGGCATCAACGGCATCCACCTGTCCGGAACCTCGGCGACGGGAAATCAGATTCTGGGCAACCGGATCGGCACGGACGTCGCCGGAACCGTCAACCTCGGCAATGTTCAAAACGGGATCCTCCTTTCGAACGCGCCGAACAACACCATTGGCGGCACCGCGACCGCAGCGGGAAACGTGATTTCTGGGAATGGGGCGAGTGGCATCGAGATTCAGCCAGGGGGGGCGACAGGCAATCAGATCCTTGGCAATCGGATTGGAACGACCGTCGACGGGACCGCTGCTCTGCCCAACAGTGTATGGGGTGTCGCAGTCTTCGCGCCGTCGAACACCATCGGTGGGACGACGGCCGCGGCCCGAAACGTCATCTCGGGTAACAGCGCCCAGGGCGTCTTTTTAGGGACTTTGGCGGAGGGCAACGTCGTGCAGGGGAACTTCATCGGCACCAATGCGGCTGGCACCGCCGCGCTGGGCAATGGGGCCGGCGGTGTTGCCGTGACCGCACCGAACAACAGCATCGGCGGGACAGGCGCGGGCAGCGGGAATGTCATCTCTGGCAACGGCTTCCTCGGCGTCTTGATCGCCGGCACGGATGCGAGCGAGAACCTGGTGCAAGGCAATTTCATCGGGACCGATGCCGCCGGAACAGCGGCCGTTCCCAACTTTTCCGGCTTGGTCATTACCGGCGGCGCCTGGAACAACACGATCGGCGGTGCGACGGCAGGGGCCGGGAATGTTATTTCCGGGAACACCCGGACCGGCGTCCAGATCGACGGCGACGCGAGTTCATTAAACCAGGTGCTGGGGAACCTCATCGGAACGAACCAGGACGGGAGTGCGGCCCTCGGGAACGGTTTTAGAGGTGTCATCATCGACGGTGCGCCCAACAACACCGTTGGCGGAACCGTGGCAGGCGCCGGAAACGTGATCTCTGGGAACTTGGCTGGCGGTGTCGAGATTTCCGGCTCGACGGCGATCGGCAACAAGTTGCGGAGGAACTTCATCGGCACGGAACCGACGGGCCTAGCGGCGCTCGGAAACGGGACGGGCGCCGGAGTCCAGTTAGGCGCCCCGAGCAATACGATCGGCGGGTCCACGGACGCGCGCAACGTCATCTCCGGCAACGCATTTGCTGGGATCGTGATACTCGGCGCTAACGCGTCGAGCAACGTCGTCGCGGCGAACACCATCGGCACCAATCTCGACGGAAATGCCGCGGTGCCGAACGGCCACGGCGTCCTGGTCCTGTCCGCGAACGCGAACACGATCGGAAGTGATTTCCCCAGCCTCGGCAACCTCATCTCCGGCAACACCGGCCAGGGAGTGTGGCTCACAGGTTCTGGCGCCATAGGGAACATCGTGCTCGGCAACTTGATCGGCACGAATGCCGGCGGGACCGCGTCGTTGGGCAACGGCGGCAACGGTGTCCTGATCGATGCGAGCGCGACTACCAACACGATCGGCGGGTCACCGGCGGCCACGCGTAACGTGATCTCGGGAAACGGCCTGAACGGGGTTCGAATCGACGGCGGTGGCAACACCCTTCGCGGCAATTACATCGGGACGGACGTCACTGGCACTGGGGCCATCGGCAACACGCTTTCCGGGGTAACGATTGAGTCCGGTACCGGCTTCAACGCCGTGGGTGGGACGCCGACCGGGACCGAACCGAACCGCATCGCCTTCAATGGCGGAACTGGGATTCGGGTGGCGGCCGGTGCAGGCTCGGGCAACTGGCTTCGGTTCAACGAGCTGCATACGAACGGCGGCCTGGGCATCGACCTCGGCGGCGACGGCGTCACGCTCAACGATTCCGGCGACGGCGACAGCGGGCCGAACGACCTGCAGAACTTCCCCGTGCTTTCCTCGGCCTCGATCGGTGACGGGAACGTTCAGGGATCGTTGAACAGCACGCCGAACACCACTTTCGTAATCGACTTTTTCTACAGTTCGGCGTGTGACCCGTCGGGGAACGGCGAGGGCACGACATCGCTCGGCTCCGTGACGGAGGTGACCAACGGGATTGGGACCGTCAACTTTACCTTCGGGACCGTGCTTACCCCTGGAACGGTGGTGACGGCGACTGCGACCTCCCCCGGAATCAGTACGTCCGAGTTTTCGGAGTGTCGGAACGTGACGCCGTAAGGGCGCTGGGAGTCTTGCGCGAGGATTCGCGCATTCAGGGAGTCGCCTTGTTCTGTTGGGCGCGATACTCGGCGGCTTTCCCGGGCTTTGCCCAGGCCTCGTACAGCTCGGCTAAGTGTTGGATGGTTTCCAAGGTTCTTGCGTGATCCTCTCCGACTGACTCGATGTAGATGCGGTGAGCCTCCAGAAGCAGGGCTTCCGCTTCAGCAAACTGCCCCTGCTCCTTGTACATCCGGCCCAACATCCGAATGCTATCCGCCGTGTGTTGATGTGAACGTCCCAGGACCCGAGATTTCAGGGCGATCACCTCTCGGTACAGCTTCTCGGCTTCCTCGTAACGACCCATCCCATGGTAGCTCGTGGCCAGGTTGTGCATACTGGTGAGCGTGTCGGGGTGATCCGCTCCCTGCCCCCGGCGAGTTTGTTCCAGCACTTTTTCGCCGATTCGCGCGCTGTCCTGATAACGTCCCCGAAAGTAGTACATGCTGGCAAGGTTGTGCATGGAATCAAGCGTGTCAGGGTGATCCTCCCCAAGCACGCGTAGCTGGGCGTCCAAGGTCTTTAGAGCCAGGTCCTCCATCTCGTCGTAGCGTTCCAACCACAAGTACAAGCTCGCCAGGTCGAATTGAGCTCTCAGGGTCGCGGGATCCTCATCGCCGAGAAGCCGTCCACGGGTTTCTACGAGTTCCAAATAAAGCGGCTCCGCCTCAGCGAAGCGGTTTTGATACCAGTAGAGGTTCGCCAAATCGTTGAACGCAGTCAGTGTGTCGGGATGGTCCTTTCCGAGCACCTGCCGGGAGGTTTCCACCGCCTTGGTGAGGAGCGGTTCCGCTTCGCTGTACAGACCGAGGTTCGTATAGACTTTGCCCATCGTCACCATCAGCCGGGCCCGAACCTCAGGCTGTTGTGAAAGGGCTTTGTCGATTTCCCTCGCTCCCTTGCCCAGAATCTCGTGAGCGGTGATGGTTCTGCCTACAGCCTCACCCGGATCCCCGACCTCGAACACTCCCACTAGAAAATTCGTGACTTCATTCGCGGTCGCAGCTTCGCGCACGGCGACGCGTTCAGCTTCCCTGGCTCGGATCATTCCCGCCGTTGCCGAGACCAGCCCGAATATCAGCGCGATCAGCACCGCAGCCGCGGCCGCAACTCCTCCTTGGTGACGGCGGATGAACTTTCCCGCTCGGTAGGCTGCGGTGGGCGCTCGTGCACGAACCGGCTCGTGTCTCAGGTATCGCTGCAGATCCTGCCCCAGAGCGTTCGCCGTCTCGTACCGCCGCGCGCGCTCCTTTTCGAGCGCTTTCATCGTGATCCAGTCCAGATCTCCGCGAAGCTGTTTTCCGAGTGAGCGCGGATCGGAACGACGGTTGCTTGCTGTAAGTTGCGAGGCACCACCCATGCTACTGACGCGTACGCTGGGCCTTGGCGGCTCCTCCTCGAGGATCCTTCGCTGCATCACGGCAAAACTCGTCTGTTCAAGAACGTCGAGGTCCAGAGGTTTGGCGCCGACCAGTAACTCGTACAATACGGCGCCGAGTGAGTAGATGTCCGCCCGGGTGTCGACGTCCAGCGCTTTGATATCCGCTTGCTCCGGGCTCATGTACTCGGGCGTGCCGACCAACTGCCCGAGCTCCGTATCAGCTGACTTGTCAGTAAGTCGACCCGAAGTCGTTTTGGCCAGGCCGAAGTCGATGATCTTCGGAAGCGGCCCTCCATCTTGAATCGTAACGAGCACATTGGAGGGCTTGATGTCGCGGTGGATGATCCCCTTCTGATGAGCGTGCTGGACTCCGTCACAAACCTGGAGAAAAAGCTCCAGACGCTCGTGAATCGTCAGCCGGTGGGTGTCGCAGTATTTGGTGATTGGGATACCGGAAACGAACTCCATGGCGAAGTAGGGGCGCCCTCCCGCCGTCGCGCCGGCGTCGTAGATTGCGGCAATGTTGGCGTGAGTCATGAGCGCCAATGCCTGCCGTTCGGAGGCGAATCGGGCGACGAAATGCCTCGTGTCCATCCCCCATTTGATGAGCTTGACAGCGACGCGGCGCCGGACCGGCTTGTCCTGCTCCGCCTCATAGACGGAGCCCATGCCACCTTGGCCGATCTCACGGATGATGCGATAGGGACCAATTTCCCTTGGAACGTCGTCGGCTGGTCCGGGTGGAAAGGTCGTTTCTTCTTTTTTCTCTAAGGTTAGGCCCTCGCGAAGGCTCTCTGCCTCTTCGTGGGAGGCTATGAGAGACTCGACCTCGGCGCGAACCGACGGATCTTCAGCGAAAGCGCGGCCTAGGAACTCAGCCCTTTGTTCCGGATCCCATTCGAGCGCAGCTTCAAACAGCTGTCTAATTCTTTCCGAACGCTCCGCGCTCATAGAATCCCTCCCGCGAAATCATGGTTCCGCTAGGAAATGAAGCCGTCTCAGAAACGAATCGGGGTATTCTATTGAGGAAAAGTTGCCAGCACAACCTCGCGATTACGACGGGTGCTTGCGTCATAAATTTGTGGGGACTACTCTCGGGACCGCTGAGATCGCACATCTGAGGGCGATAATGGCCTTGGCAGCGCGGACGGTCCGTCCCTCTGTACTAAATCGTTTCATTGGCATCCTCCTGCGCTGGAGCCTTCGTTTTTGTTCAAACACCAGGGTTCATAGGTCAGGACAATCCTTGGTTGTGGCCCCGCCCTCTCTGTTGCCAAGAGGGCTCGAGTCTCCTATTCTGCAAGCGAGACATCGATCCCAACACAATCACGACTTGCGGCGCCGGAGGCGTCTTGCGGCTAGGAGAGCTTCTGCTCGAAGACGGTCTCGTGACGCGGGAGGAGCTCGAAAAAGCGCTCTCCCGCCAGAAGTCACGGGGCGGTCTGCTCGGCGCCGCGCTGGTCGAGCTCGGCTACCTCACGGAGGCGGCGCTCGCCGCGGCGCTCGCTCGCCGGTACGGCATCGCTACGGTCGACGTTTCGGAGACGGTCCCGGATAGACGGCTGGTCCGTGATTTCTTCGCCAGAGTGCCGCGAGAACGGGCGGCGGAGCTTCGTGTGCTCCCCCTCGCGCGCCGCGGCCGCACCTTGACTCTGGCCATGGCCGATCCCGCGAACGTGGTGGCGATCGACGAGGTCGTCTCTCGCACTGGCCTCGTGGTAGAGCCCGTTTACGCTTCCGCGCGGGCGATCCTCGACGGCCTCGAAGGCCTCCACGGCCTGACGGCCGACACGGCGCAATGGCAGCCGCGCTTTCCGCGCTCTCCACGGCCCGACAGGACCGTCGATTTTCTCACCGGAACGGACACCGGCAGCCTTTCGTTTCCCGATCGGCCTTCGGCGAGCCGGAGTCTGGCGGAGACCAAGGAGGGCGTGCTGGTTTCGGCCATCCTCGTCGATGGGGCGCGTTCCGGCGCCTCCTTCGTTCACGTCGATTTCGAATGGACCGCCTTTCGCGTTCGCTACCGGATCGAAGGCAAGCTGGTCACGGTGTTCCAGCGGGCGAATCGGGAGACCGCGCGACCTGACGAGAATGACGAAGACGATGATTTTTGGCGGGTCATCATGGCGTTTCGCCACCTCGCGCACCTCGAAGAGGGCTTCTATCGCCCTCAGGACGGGAAGCTCTCGATTCACTTCAATACCGGAGGTGCTTCGCGCGAAGTCGACTTCGACGTTTCATATCTCCTGTGCGGCGGGAGCGTTCGCATCGTGCTTCGCCGCGTGGCCGCGAGAGGACCGAAGGACGGTCTCGCTCCTCCGCGAAGCAGCGAGGGTCTCGATCGCGCCCTGATCGCGGCGGCCCGCGACGGCCAGGTCGAGGCCGTGCGGCTCCTCCTGGCCGAGGGCGCGGACCCCGGCTCGCTGCAAGGAAACGAGACCGCACTCCTCGCCGCGTCTCGCGGCGGGCACGCCGAGGTCGTGGACCTGCTCCTGGAGCGAGACGCTCCTGCGGCGATGCGGCACGCGGCCGCGTGTCATGGACTGGACGCCCTGATGATCGCCGCCTACGGAGGGCATACCCGGGTGGTGCGGAGCCTTTCGGCCCGCGGCGGCTTCGACGAGGAGTCGCGAGCGCGAGCCCTCGAGCTCGCTGCGGTCGAAGGTCACGCCGAAACGGTATCTCTCCTCCTCGCCGCCGGCGTTTCGAGCCGCGAGGAAGCTCTCCTCGGGGCGAGCCGCCGCGGCCGCATCGATGCCGTGCGCCTTCTGTTGAACGCGCATCCCGCGATCGACGGCCGCGTCATCGAGACGGCCCTGGAAGAGGCCGCTTTTTGCGGGCGGAGCGACGTCGTCGGCCTTCTTCTGGAGTATGCCCCGGAATCAGCGCCCCTCGAGAGCATCCTCCGAAGCGCGGTGGTCGGCGCCGGCATGTTTCGCCGCGGCCTGCTTCGAGGCTTCGCTGCGGGCGGCGAGCCGCACGGGGCCGTGGTCCGCTCGCTTCTTCGAGCCCGGCTGTTCTCTCGACGGGCGGAGGGGCCGGCTGGCGCCGGCTTTCTCACGCCGCTTCTCTCGATCGCGGTCGAGGCGGGAAATCAACACGTGGTCTCGGCCCTTCTGGACTATGGCGCCGATCCCAACCTCGTTCCCGAGGACGGGGTGCCGCCGCTCATGGTCGCGGTGCAGGCACGGGATGCGGCGCTGGTAAAGCTGCTGCTCGACGCCGGAGCTCGAGCGAAGGTCGAGTGGCTCGCCTGGATCGGCCGGGCGACGCTCCAGGCGTTTCTGCCGCAGCTCGCGGAAGCCCTCGACGTGGAACGTCCGCGTCTCGCCGAGGCGCGCTCGTGGGCGGATGGCGAGGGATACACCGACCTCGCGATCCTCCTGGAGAAGCGGGTCGCCGGAGGCTAGCGCACGCGGAACTCGATCTCGCCCGTCGCCGCGCGCCCCGAAGAGGGATCCTCGATCCGGACCTCGACCCGGTAAGTTCCGTAGGCGAGAGAGCGCGTCGGAAGGCTCAGGATCACCCGTGTGCCGCCGGCCGTGTCGGAGAGAGAGAGCTCGTCCTTCACCCTGTCCTTCAGGACCTCGGACCCCCCCGAGTCGAGAATTCGATAGCTCACCCGGGCGCGCCTCGAAGGAGCCTCGCGGCCGGGGAGGATCTGAAAGAGAACGTGGAAAGCGTCCCCGCGGCGCACGGCGGAGACCGGGAGAAGGGGAAGGTCGGTTGCTACCGCGCTCGCGGTGGCGTCCCTCGAGGCGACGGGAAGGAGGCTCGAGAGGCCGAACCGTTCGCCGAGCCCGGGAGGAATATGGATCGCTGTCGAGGTGCGATGGAGCTCCCGGTCGCCCGCGCTGACCATGACCTGAAGGACGTACGAGCCCGGCTCGAGCGAGAGGCTCGAAATCACGTAGAAATGCTCGAGACTCACCGGCTCTTCCACGGAGTGAAGGGTTTTCCCGGCCTCGTCGGCTACGTTCAGCCTCAGCTTCCGCCCGGCTCCACCCTCTCCCGTCAGCAGATCCGCGGGGAGCGCGACGCTCAGGGGGACATGAACCGCGCCGTCCCCCGCGGGAAGGAGGTACGTGCTGAGCTCGAGCGCGAGCGGGAGCTCGGCGTTGAGGCGTGCCTCGGGAGGATCCGCCGGTTTCCCCTCCGGTCGGTCCGTGGTGACGGCTTCGGGCTCGCGCGCGAAATAACCGGGGCGCGCGATGACGGTCGCGCCCGCGCGGGCCACTTTCACCTCGATCTTGCGATAGGAGCCGTCGGCCTCGGGGTTGGTGGAGACGTAGCTCAGGAGGTAGTAGCGCTGGTTCTCGGCTCCGATTCGCCGCAGCGGCGGGCCGAAGGATGGATTGTTGCGGAAGTACCGCCCCCCGGTCTCGGTCGCGAGCGGAGAGAGACCGCCGTCGAAAGAGGTGAAAGAGTCCGCTCCCCGGATATCGAGGGTGTAAACCGAGGTGTTCGCCTGGTTCAGCGCCTCGACGGCCTTCTTGAGAGAGAAACTGTTATCGCTCGACCGGCTCCCCGGCGAGGCGAACGTCTGGAGCTCGTTCGAAAACAGGATCACGACTTTGCGGCCGGGAATCCCGAGAAGCGCCTGACCCAGGGACTCGAGGTCGCGAAAAATCTGCTGTGCGGCCCGGTCCGGACCCATGGGGTAGTCGATCTGCATCTGGCTCAACTTCCGGACCGCCTGGAGCGTCTGTTCCTTCCCCGCCTGGAAATTCTGGACGACCTTCAGCGAGTAGCCCACGTCGATCACCATCGCCTCGTCGCCCTCGGCCATGGACTCCACGATGAACGTTCCCAGGTCGCGCTTCGCGCGGTTCAAGTACTCGAACTCTGCGCCCTGGCGGTTCAGGATGAGGATGAACCGGCGGGGATAGGTATTGACGGCGCCTTCCGGTGAGGCTCCCTCGACCCGCTCTCCCACGTAGGACGTCCAATCAGTGACGTCGAAGGTGGTGATGTCCTGGGGGACTCTGTCTTCCAAGACCTGAAAGTCGTCCCGCTCAAGACCGGATACCGGCTGGCCGTCCCGATCGATCACTACCACGTCCACGAGAACGGCGTTGACTCCGGTTCGGAATGTGGGGACTTGGTCTCTGTCTTCCTGCGCCGGAGCGATCCAGGCGAAGACGGCGAGCAGGCCGCCTCCCACGAGCAACGCGAGCTTCATAAGATGAACCTCCAGGCACCGTGCCCGGCCCAGGCGGCTTCAGGACGGGAAGGCTTCGGGCGCATTATAGAGTAATGTAACGCGGGGGGCAGGAGGGACAGTTGCCAGCCTTTGGGGTTAAGAACGCGTACGGCGATCTGAAGCGGGCCCTGGTGCATCGGCCCGGCCCCGAGCTCGCCATGGTGACAGAGAAGACCTTGGCGGAGTTCAATTTCAGCCGTCCCGTCGACCGTGAGCGGTTCCTCTCGGACTACGACACCATGCTCGGCATGTTCCAGGCGCACGGGGTGGAGACCCTCCTCCTGAGCGAGGTCCTCAAGGAGGACGACGACGCCGTCTCCTACATGGCTCGCCGCCCGAACATGACCTATACCCGCGACCTCGCGACCGTCTTCTCCCGGGGCGCCGTTCTCATGTCACCCCACCTGAAAGGCCGGTGGGGCGACCAGGTGATGATGGCCCGGGCGTTCGAGACGCTCGGCATCCCGATTCTCGGCGCCATCGATCCTCCCGGTTTTCTCGAGGGCGGCGGCGTCACGTTCCTCGGGGACGACACCGCCGTCGTGTCCCTCTGCGACCGGGCCAACGAAACGGGGACTCGGATGCTCCGCGATCTCATCCTGGGGAAGGACGTGAAGTACTTCCTCGAGGTGCCGCTTCCGTTCGGCCACATTCATATCGATGGCGTCTTCATGATGCTCGATCGGGAGCTCGCGCTGATCTATCCCGAATCGTTCCGCGTCTTTCCCTGCAGGCTCTACGAGGACGGCAAGCCCGGGGTTCGCCACGTGATGTTCGAGGAGTTCTTGAAAAAGAAGAGCATCCGCGCTATCCCCATCACGAATTCGGAGAGGCTGGCGGGCCATCTCAATCTGGTGGTGACGAAGCGTTCGGAGATCGCGGTGGGGTTCGCCTCGGCAACGCGAATCGCCTCCGAGCTGGCCCGGCACGGCTGGCACCTGGCCACGTTTCCGGCGGAGGAGCTGTTCCTGGGAAACGGCGGGGCGCACTGCATGACCTGCCCGGTCGTGGTGGGATGAAAGGGGAGGATGGGTATGAATCGACGGAGCTTCCTTCAGTCTGGAGCGGCCGCGATCGCGGGGCTTTCGCTTTCGACGGCTAGAGCTGCGGCCGAAGAAAAAAAGGCCCTTGTCTCGTCGTTCGACCCCTGGGTCGAGGTCCACCGCGAAAACCTCGCTCACAACGTCGCCGAGATCCAAAAGCGCGCGCGGAACCGGCCGATCCTCGCCGTCATCAAGAACAACGGCTATGGTGCCGGGGTCGCGAACGTCGCCCGGCTTCTCGAGCCGTCAGAGTCCATCCTGGGGTTCGCGGTCGTGAAGCTCCAGGAGGCGGCGACTCTACGCGATGCCGGGATTAAGAAGCCGGTCCTCCTCATGGGCCCCTTCGACGAGAAGAACCTCGAAGATTCCGTTGCCCGCGACATCACTCCCATGGTCTACACACCCATCGGGGGCGTCCTCGATCGCCTCGCGGCGAAGCGCGAGAAGTCCCTCGGCGTCCACGTCTGCGTCGACACGGGAATCGGAAGGGTCGGCGTGCCTCACCGGGCGGCCGCCGAGCTTATTCGCGACCTCGCTGGGCGGAAGTCTGTCCGGATCGAGGGCGTGATGATGACCTTCGCCGAGGACGCCGCATTCGACGAGGAGCAGAAGAAGCGCTTCGTGGCCCTCACCGAAGGGCTCATGTCAGAAGGGGTCGCGCTCGGAAAGCGGCACGCGATTTCGAGCTTCGGCCTCTTTCAGCATCCGGACTTCTTCCTCGACATGGTGCGGCCGGGAATGGCGATCTACGGCGTCTACTCCGAGCAGGAATTCCGGGAGTCTCCCGCCCTCGCGCTCCGCTGCGCGCTCGGGCTCAAGACGAGAGTCGCCTACGTCAAGAAGCTCGAGGCGGGAGACAGCGCCGGATACAACCGTGCTTTCCGGGCCGAGAAGCCCGTCTGGATCGCGACCCTTCCCATCGGCCACACCGACGGCCTTCCGCGGGGGCTCGCGGGAAAGGCGAAAGTGCGCATCGGCGAGTCCCTCTACCCGATCGTCGCGAGCATCTCCGCGAGCCACACCATCGTCGAGATCGGTCCCGAGAAGACCGTCGAGATTGGAGACGAAGCTGCGATCTTCGACTGGCGCGACGGCTCGAGACCCGAGGACCTGGGGAAGAGCTCCGGCGCCTCGGTCTACGACCTCACCATGCATCTGAATCCGCTTCTGCCGCGGAGAATCGTCTGACAGGTCTCCTTCCTGCGAGCGTCGTCCTTCTGAACGCAACGCTCCTCGACGGGACGGGCGCTCCTCCTCTCGCGAACGCCTACGTCGCGATCGAGGGCGGCCGAATCGCCGCGGTCGGAAGCGCTTCGGAATTCCGCCCCGGACCCGGCGACGTCGTCGTCGATGCCGCCGGGAAGTGGATCGTTCCCGGGTACATCGATACCCACGTGCATCTCTTCGACTCCGGGAGTCTCTACACCAGCCCGGACGACTACGACCTGACTCGTCTCGTGCCCCACGAAGAGGAGCGGCGGCGGATCCAGGACCGTATCGAGAAGACTCTCGACCGATTCCTCTGCTCGGGGGTGACCACCGTCGCCTCCCTCGGCGGACCACGGTGGGAGCTCGACCTTCAGTCGAGGTCGGGCGCTCCCCACGTCGTCGCCGCCTGGCCTTTCCTCGCGAACTTTCCCGTCTCTGAGATCACGCTCTGGACGCGAGAGGATCCGGTCCTGGTCCAGGTGGCGACCCCCGAAGCGGCTCGCGTCAAGGTCCGTGAGCTTTTCGAGAACGGTGTCGGCATCGTCAAGGCGGGCTACGCAGGCCCGAACCCTTCGGAGTTCGCTCCGGTCCTCGCAGCTATGGTCGACGAAGCGCACGCGAAGAGTCTGAGGGTCGCGATGCACGCCGAGGAGCTCGAAGCAGCAAAGATGGCGCTCCATGCCGGAGTCGACGTCCTCGCCCATACGGTGGTCGACCGCCGTCTCGACGACGATGTTCTCGCGTTGGCGCGAGAGAGAGGAGTCGTCTCGATCACCGGCCTCTCGCACTTCGGGAGTTACAGAGACGTCCTGGAGGAGAGCACTACGCTGCTTCCCATCGAAGCTCGATGCGGTGATCCCGAGGTCATCGTCACCTGGGACGATCTCGCTCGAATCCCCGCGGCCGAAAGGCCGGCGATGCCGGCATCGATCCGTGGGGGAAGCTCGTCCGAGGGGCGCGCGATCCTGCTCGAGAACGTGCGACTTTTGCACCGCGCGGGAGTGCCCCTCGCCGTCGGTACCAACGGCGGAAACGTGGGGACGCTCCAGGGCCCCTCCTTTCACCGCGAGCTCCGGATGCTCGCGGAGGCGGGGGTTCCGCTCGAGGACGTTCTTGTGGCCGCGACGCGAGACGGTGCTTTGGCGCTCGGGCTTCTCGAGGAGCGGGGAACGATCGAGAAGGGGAGGGCGGCGGATGTACAGGAAGTGCTCGCGGAGTGGGAACCCGCGGGGTTCGAGCTCGAGGCGCTCCATGAGTTCCTCCCGAGCCAGCATCTCTTTGTTTTCCGGCGGCAGCGGGACTGACTCTCGGCCCGCTTCGAATTTCCGATTACTCGATCTTCGCCGCCTTGACGACCTCGCTCGCCCGCGGCCCCATGTCTACCGGCGCGGCTACATCGAGAAGTGGGGGCGCGGCACGCAGAAGATTGTCGAGCTGTGCCGAGCAGCGGGAGCTCGGGAGCCCGAGTTCCTCGAGGAAGCGGGCGAGGTTGGAGTTCGGTTCTGGCCGTCCTTTCAGGTTTCCCGGCAGCTCGCGGGCTCGGCGGAGCTGACCGAGCGGCAGCAGAAGCTCCTGGAACGGATTCGGTCTAGCGACGGAGTGCTCGCTCCGGGAGCTTGTTGCCGCGGCGGAAAAGCAGGTCACCGAGCGAACCGTACAGCGTGATCTCGATGATCTTCGCCGCCAGGGGCTGGTTCGACTCATCGGGCGCGGTCGAGGCGCCCGGTACGTCGATGCTTCACGCGGGTCCGAATAACGAAACGAATAGCGACATTGCGATGTCGTCTTCATGTCGTTATTTGCCGCGCGCACTTCGGGATTACGGAGACGTCAGCACCTGTTCGTTTTTCGCCACAAGGCAGGAGAGTCTACGGGAGCTTCGCGGCTTTGACGATCTCGCTCGCGCGCGGCCCCATGTGCGTCGACACGAGGCGAAAGTAGATCCCCGAGCCCTTCAGCTTCTTGATGTGCTCGGTCAGCGGGCCGGTGAGGGGAGAGCCCTTGGGGAGCGCGAAGCCGAAACCGCTCTCGGCGCCGAGGGCCATTCCGACCTTGAGTGAGGGAAAGTTCTCGAGCTCTGGGATGATGGCGCTCGAGTCCGCGGCGGCGGCGCGCATCTCGCCCCGTTCGATTGCTCTCATCTGATCCTGGAGGGTCCCGTCGTTGACGATGAGGATTCCCGGAACCGCCTCGAGAGCGTCCTCCGCGGTCGTCTTGGCGAAGGCGCCAACCCTCTGGCCCGCCAGATCCATGAGCGACTTCGTGTCGTCGCTCATCCGCTCGACCAGGATGACCTGCACCGGGAAGTAAGATCCGGTAAAGTCCATCCTCCGGGCGCGCTCGGGGGTGATGGTGATGGTGCCGGCGGCGAGGTCGGCCTCCCCTTTTTCGATACGTTCTATCAACGCGGCGAACGTATCCACCCAGACGATCTCGAGAGTCGCGTTCCGCGACTTCGCGAAATAGTCGAGAATGTCGTACTCGATGCCGGTGAGCTTGCCGTCCTTCCGGTAGAAGAAGGAATCGGACTCATTTGCGAGCACCTTCAGGGTCTCTGCGCGGGCGGGACCGGCGAGCGCGAGCGCCGAAAACAGAATCGCGAGACGGCTCATGTACATGAGGCAATCTCCTTTTGGGACGTCGATTGGATTGGTGTATCTAACAGTGTACCAAACGAGGAGAAAACGGGGACGGGCTCCTTTTTTCGCGCGCTTCAGGGAATCGGTTTCCCCTTGGGGGCCTGGCCGGGCAGGAGGAACGTCTTGATGAGCTCCCCTTCCCCACATACCGTCATTCCCGAAAACTTCCTGTACCAGGGACCTTCCGGGACTTCGGGCTCTCCGTCGAGCCACTTTGCCAGCAGCTCGAGCTGGCTTGCGTCGATTCGGCGCTCCTGAATGCGATCGAGCAGATGCCGGAAAAGCGCCGGTGGGATGTCATTTCGGCGAACGTGCGGCAACGTCAGATCCCGTAGAAGCCCCGGGTCAGACGCTCCTTCAGGCGAGCCGCTTCGACAGGGTCTTTGGCCCCGGCCAGCTTCTTGGCCAGAACCCGAAGCTCTGCGGGGGTCAGAAGCTGGCCTTGCCCCTCGACCGCGGCCAGCTCGGCAGTCTCGAGGACGACCTCTTCGCCTGTGGGCTTGCGCGAGACGACGCGCCCCCCGGTGATCGCCTGCCGGATGAACCAGTGGTACACGGCGAGAGCGTTCTTGATGACTTCGGTGCGCTTCGTCCGAGTCAGGGCCGCCATCTGGTCCACCAGGGCGTTCTCGGCTTCACTCAGTACGGGTTGAATTCTTGCCATGCTTGGAAATCCTCATTTTCTGCTCCAGTATGCATCCGAAACGAGCACCAAGCAAGGCAGGAGTCAGCGCACGCGGGGAAAGTGGTTGTTGTGCCGGGTGAAGCGGGTAACCTCTCCGTTCTCTACGGTAAAAACGACCTCTTCGGCGAGCTCGCCGTCATCCTTGCGTACCCGCCGGAAGCGGTTCTCGCCCGTGAGCTTCAGAGGCTCGAGAGAATCCATGGGGTTGTCCGTCGGGAGGTAGAGCATGGCCAGGCCGTCCTTCCAGGGAAAGAGGGCGATCTCGCCTCCCCAGCCGTTTCGGTACGTTCCCACGTACCGCTTCAGCGACGGGTCCAGCGCCTGGATTTTCTCCGGCGCCGCCGCGGCTTCCGCAATGGCCGGGGCCACGATGCGGTAGGCGTTCCGGGTAAAGGCCGAGGCGTCGGCATCGCTGGCGTTGGTCATCGAGACCGCGGCAAATTTTTCCTTTGTCTGGAGGAGAAGGTCCGAGCGGAACCCCGGGCAGCTCCCGCCGTGTCCCACGAACGTCTTGTCGTCGCGGCGCGCGACCACAAATCCCAGGCCCCAGGTCGTCTTCCAGTCCGGATCCACCCAGTGGACGCGCTGCATTTCCCGGAGAGTCGACGCCTTGAGGACTTCCTCTCCGCCGTTTTGGAGGAGCCGGAACTGCCACGAGGCGAACTTCGCGAGGTCGAGGACGGTCGAGGCGTAGCCTGCCGCGGGAGCGATTCCCTTGACCTGGAGGAACGTCAGAGGCTCACGCCCGCCCCCGCGTCTCTTGCCTCCATAACCCATGGCGAAACGTCCGCCGCGATGGGCTACGGGGATCTCGGTCGAGGTGTCCGAGAGGCCGAGTGGGCCGAGGATGTGCCGCTGCGAGTAATCCGCGTAGCCTTCGTCTGCGACCTGGGCTACGATCTCGCCCGCGAGCGTGAGCCCGAGGTTCGAGTACTGGAAATAGCGCCCCTCGGGATAGAGCGTCTTCTGCTCGGAGAGTCGCTCCAGGATCGCTTCACGAGTGGGGAAGGAGTACTCGGGATAGGTCCAGTACGGGTGGTCGGACTCGCGGGGAAGTCCCGCGGAGTGGGTGAGGATTCCGCGCACTGTGATGGGAGGCGCATCCGGAAAGCTTTGCTGGATGTCGAACCAGGGGAGATGCTGGGAGACCGGATCGTCGAGCTCGAGCTTTCCCTGGTCGCGAAGCTGAAGGACACCAATGGCGGTGAAGAGCTTCGAGATCGAGCAGATGCTGTAGATGGTGTCGGCGGCGGCCTCGGCCTTTCGCTCCCGGTCGGCGAAGCCGAATCCGTGGGTCCAGAGGACCTCCTGGTCGTGGACCACCGCCATCGAGACTGCGGGGATGTCCGCGTAGGCCATCTCCGCCTCCGCCCAGATCTCGAGTAGACCGAGGGCGGTCTGGACCCGCGGATCGTCTTTGAGGTCGTTGGAGGCGGCGGTGGAGGAAACGAGGGCGGCGAGGGCGAGGGAGGCGAACGTCATCCGGCTCATGCGGGGGAATATACTCCCGTGGGTCGGGTCTTGCACTCGGCGACGCTTCGACCTTCGTGTACAGTATTTATGGTAGTATGTACATCAGGAAAGGAGTCCAATAATGGCAACTGCGCCCGTCTTTCAACACAAGCACGTCCGCATCGATCAGGCGAAGCTCCAGAAAGCCAAGCGCCTTTTGGACGCCGTGACCGACACCGAAGCCCTCGACCGCGCGCTGACCCTCGTCGTGTCCGAGGGGGAAATCGACGATACGCTGCGCAGAATCGGCGGCAAAGGAAATCTGAAGAAGGTCTTCCGCTGAGATGCACCGGTTGGTCATCGACAGTGGCGTCTACATCGACTGGCTAAACGCACGACGGCACGAGGACATCCTCTTCGGTCCCGGCAACGTCAAGTACTTGAGCGCGGTCGTCCTTATGGAGTTGCGCGCCGGCGCTTTCTCGACGCCGGATCGACGTCTCGTTCAGCGCTTGGAGACGACGTTTCATCGCGCGGGGCGTATTCTCGCGCCCACGTCCGCGATCTTCGCCCAGACGGGAGACGTTCTGCGCCGACTCCAGAGCGAACGAGGTTATAACATCAAAGGCGGTCATTCCATCGTGAATGACGTCCTCATTGCTTTATCAGCAAGATCGATCGGGGCGATCGTGGCGACCCAGAACGCGCGCGACTTTCGAGCGATTCAGACGATACGCTCGTTTCCGCTGAAGCTGGTCTCGGCCTAACTTAACTAAGCGATCGGCGCACATCACCCGCAGCCCGGTGATACACTTCCCGCGAGATTCTCGGAGGTGTGGAAATGAGTTTCGTGACTCTCGCTCTGGCTCTGCTGCTCGCCCCGCAGGTGGGAACTGTCGACTTCCAGACGTCGGCGACACCCGCCGCGCAGGCGGAGTTTCTTCGCGGCGTCGCCATCCTTCACAGCTTCGGCTTCAAGGATGCGATCGACGTTTTTCACAAGGCGCAGGCGCTCGAGCCCGACTTCGCTCTCGCATACTGGGGGGAGGCGATGGCCTGCAACGGAAATCCGTTGACCACGCCTACCGAGCAGGACCTCCCGGCGGCGCGAAAGGCGCTCTCCAAGCTCGCCCGCACGCGGGAGGAGCGGGCCGCGAAAGCGAAGACCGAGCGCGAGAAGATGTGGATGGAAGCGGTCGAGATTCTCTACGGCGATGGGGAGAAGGAAGCCCGTGATTGGGCCTACGCCGACGCCATGGAGAAGATCGTCGCCCGCTACCCGGAGGACCTCGAGGCGCGGGCCTTCCACGCCCTGGCGCTCCTCGGAACGGTGCGGCGCGCGGGGAACGACCTTCGCCAGCAGATGAAGGCCGCGGTGGTGGCCGAGGATCTCTTCCGCGAGCATCCCATGCATCCGGGAGCGGCGCACTACATCATTCATGCCTTCGACGATCCCCTGCACGCGCCCCTCGCGCTCTACGCCGCCGACCGCTTCGCCGAGATCGCGCCCGACGTGGAGCACGCGCTCCACATGCCGTCTCATATCTACGTGCAGCTCGGCCTCTGGGACAAGACGGTGATGTCCAACCGGCGGGCCTACGCGGCTTCGGTCGAGTGGGTCCGCGCGAAAGGACTCTCCGACACCAAGCGCGACTTCCACGCCCTCGCCTGGATGGAGTACGGCTACCTCCAGCGCGGCGAGCTTCAGAAAGCGAGAGAGTGCATCGAGGAAATCCGGCCCATCGCCGAGCGCGAGGACACGACGGAGCGTATCAAGGCCACTCTCTCCAACATGAGAGCGCGCTACATGCTCGAGACCGGCGATTGGGACGCCTATCCGATTCCCGTGGACGAGCTCTTGAAGGGGCGATACGCCGGCGATCTCTATCTTCTATTGGCTGCGGGATTCAAAGCGGTGAACCAGGGCGATCTGAAGACGGCGGACGCGATAGAGCGCCGGCTCGCGGAGATCGAGGGACAGGAGACCGCCGGGCTCAAATCGCATTTCCAGGGGCAAGTCACACTCGAGGATCTCAAGGTCTCGACGACGATCGCCCAACGGGAGCTCGCCGCGCTCGCGCGTCTGGTCAAAGGCGAGCACCAGGAAGCGGCCCGGTTGATGGAAGAGGCGATGGTGAAGGAGAAAGACATGCACCCCGCCTACGGTCCGCCGGAGCCCATCGTGCCTCCGTTCGAGCTCTACGGATACGTTCTCCTCGAGTCCGGCCGGGCGGAAGAAGCGCTCCCGGTCTTCGAGGAGATGCTCGTGCGGATGCCCAATCGCGCGCTCGCGACTCTCGGCGCCGCGCGATCGGCCGAGAAGCTCGGACGGCGCGAGGTTGCCGGCAAGCACTATCAGGCTTTGCGATCGATGTGGTCCGAGGGCGAGAGGACCCGGCGCTTCGAGGAGGTGGAGCGTTTCCTCGCAGAGACGAGTCCTTGAACGAAGCGGATCTCTTTGCCGAGAAAGGCGCCATCGTCATTCGCGGTGCATTCGAAGTCGTTTGGCTGGAGCGCCTGGCCGAAGGGCTCGAGAGGAACCTGAAGGACCCGAGCCCCTACGGTTGCCGCTACACGAAGGAGGGCAATCCCGGGGCGTTCGTAGACGACTACTGCAACTGGCAGAGGATTCCCGAGTACCGGGACTTCATCTTCGAATCCGGGGTGGGGAAGCTGGCGGCCCGCTTGATGCGGTCGCGGAAGGCGCGGATCTTCCACGAGCACGTCCTGGTGAAGGAGCCGCGTACCCGGGAGGTGAGCCCCTGGCACCAGGACCAACCTTATTATTGTGTGGACGGCGAGCAGGTCTGTAGCATCTGGCTTCCCCTCGATCCCGTCCCTCGGTCGGTCTCCCCCGAGTTCGTGGCCGGCTCGCACCTTTGGGGGAAGCTCTTCACGCCCCGTAAGTTCATGGACCACCGCCCTTACGAGGGGTCGCTCTCCGAGTTCGAGTCCGTCCCGGACATCGACGCCCGGCGGGAGGAGTACGAAATCCTTTCGTGGGACCTCGAGCCCGGCGACTGCATCGTCTTCCACATGAAGACGCTCCACGGCGCTCCGGGGACGGCCGAGCATCGATTCCGTCGGCGCGCTTTCTCGACGCGCTGGCTCGGGGACGATGCGGTCTTCACGACGCGGCCGTTTCCGACCTCGCCTCCGTTTCCCGAGCTGACGCTGAGACCGGGAGAGCCCATGGAGCACGAGCTCTTCCCCGTAGTCTGGAGCTTCGCCGATGTATAGAGGCCTCAGCGCGAAGACGCTCCGAAGCGAGCTCAAAGGAATCGTCGAACGCGTGCGCAGGGGAGAACGATTCACGGTGTTCTACCGATAGTCACCCGGCGTTTCAGATCCTCCCCGTCGACGCCGATGGGCTCGAGCTGGGACCTTTGGAAGACGACTCCCTCTACCAGGCGGAGGCGGTCGGTAGTTCGACGGACGGGTTGTCACCATCCGATCCTGACAGCGTTCTATATTCCCGTTCGGGGCGATTGAGACACTCTTCGTAGTTTGTTACCCCGGGATCTCCGGTGGCCATTCGGGCCGCCTGAATCCAAGACATTTGGCCGAGGTCTGCCGCTTCGCCACATTTTGTGGGGTATCTCAGCCGGACTGTGGTTCGGGGTCATTCCTGCCAACGGGCAGATTCCGAACGCGGATTCGCGACGGTTCAATCACGACGATCGCGCCGCGGGCCAACGGGCCCTCGAGCTGGGGAAGATGCCCAAGCAGCAGCTTGGCGAGTGCCTCTGGTCGCCGAGACACGCGTCCACGAAACAAGATGAAGGAAGGCTGACTCGCTCGCTGAACTACGAGCAATGTGCCGAAGTCGGTGTCTGCGGACACGACCACCCGCCCCTCGTCCGCCGCTCGCGTGAAGATGACTACGTCCTCCGCGCCTTGGAGGTGATACTCGCGAACATGAACTGCGTCGTGACCATGGTTTCGAAGAAACTGCGCGAAGAGAGGGGATAGAGCGTTATCAACGAGGAACTTCACGTGGCGAGGGGAAGCTCTCGCTCACGGACCGCTTCGGCGGCGTACTGAAGTGCCTCTCGGATGTCGGCCAGCTCGAGGTCCGGATAAGCATCCAGGATCTCGCTTTCGGTCATACCCTCGGCGACCATGCTCACGACCGTGGCGACCGGAATGCGCACTCCCCTTATACAGGGAACTCCTGCCATTTGTGCGGGGTCGACCGTGATTCGAGGGAACTGCATATCTCGACTCTAATGCTCATCTTAGGCTATCTCGCCACCCGATGCCACGAACGGGCGTTGGAAGTGCAGAGGGGTGTGAGGGAGGAATTACACCGTTGTTACTCAACTAGCTGGTAAGCTATCGGGCTGCGATGAAGTCGATCTCGACGATGGCGCCGGCGGCGAGGGCGGAGACCGCCACGGTCGAGCGCGCGGGAGGAATCGTTCCTTCCGGGAAATAGCCGGCGTAGATCTTGTTCATCGCCTGAAAATCGCTGATGTCGGTGAGAAACACCGTGGTCCGCACCACGTCCTTGAACCCGAGCCCGGCGTTCTTCAGCACCGCTTCCGCGTTTTTCATCACCTGAGTCGTCTGGGCATCGATCCCACCCTCGACCATCTTTCCTGTCGCGGGGTCGAGGCCGATCTGTCCGGCCACGAACACCAGGGTTCCAATGTCGACGCCGGGGGAATACGGGCCGACGGGCTTGGCCGCGCCCATGACCGCCTTCTTTTCGGCCGCGGGCGGAGCCGCCGCCAGTAAGAACGCAAAACCGAGCAAGAGGCCAAGTGCGATGACGAGTTTGGACGACGATCTCATTCTTCGTTCCTCCGTCCGGAAAGATATCACAGGAGTTGGGATAGACTTCCGCCGTGTCGAAACCGGAGACGAAGATCGGGCTCTGGACGGCGACGTTCATGGTCATCGCCAACATGGTGGGGACCGGCGTCTTCACCTCGCTCGGCTTCCAGGTCGTCGACATCAAGTCGGGGTTTCCCATCGAGCTCCTCTGGGTGCTGGGAGGAATCGCCGCCCTCTGCGGCGCTTTGACGTACGGCGAGCTCGGAACGGCTCTTCCTCGTTCGGGAGGCGGGTACCACCTACTCTCGCCCACCGTACATCCGGTCGTGGGTTTCCTCTCGGGATGGGTGTCGGCCACCGTGGGATTCGCAGCGCCCACGGCGCTCGCGGCCATCGCGTTTGCGACCTACCTCTCGGCGGTGCTCAAGTGGATCCCCGTGGTGCATACCGCGGCCTTG
>Ga0184637_10000348_pt1 | contig 34335 bp, 32 predicted proteins | sample PLM3_127_b2_FD_133143 | JGI IMG/M metagenome (GOLD analysis project Ga0184637, IMG submission 133143) | Groundwater sediment microbial communities from an aquifer in East River, Colorado, USA - PLM3_127_b2 | ecosystem: Environmental > Terrestrial > Soil > Riparian zone | place: USA: East River... | reverse complement strand
TGGATGATGAGCGCTCGTTCTTACTATTCACGGCCACGGGCGCGGCGCGCCGCCTGATCGGAGGCATATGATGCGCGCGCTCGTCAACACGGCCAATCCTGAGAAGCCGGTCGAGATTCGGGAAGTAGAGGAGCCGACGCCGGCCACGAACGAGGCTATCGTCGAGGTGCGCGCGATGGCCATCAACCGCGGCGAGCTACGCTTGATGGCCGGGCGGCCTGAGGGCTGGCGTCCAGGCCAGGACGTCGCTGGTATCGTAGTGCGCCCAGCCGACGACGGCAGCGGCCCAGCGGAGGGCGACCGGGTCGTGGCTCTGGTCGACCAGGCTGGTTGGGCTGAGCGCGTCGCGGCGCCGACCACGCGGATCGGAATCCTTCCACGCAACGTGAGCTTTGAAGCGGCCGCCACTCTGCCGGTAGCCGGGCTGACTGCGCTCCGTGCCCTCAGGGTAGGCGGCTCACTGCTCGGAAGCCGGGTGCTGATCACTGGCGCGGCGGGCGGGGTCGGGCACTTCGCCGTACAGCTGGCGTCCCATGCCGGCGCTTACGTCACCGCCGTCGTAGGCCGCCCGGGCCGTGGCGACCACCTCGGCGAGCTAGGCGCCGACGAGGTGATCGTCGGGTACGAAGAATACAACGGCAGGTTCGATCTCGCGCTTGAGTCGGTCGGCGGCATGTCGCTCGCCTCATGTCTGCACGCCATGGCCGCGGACGGGACGATCGTCGTCTTCGGGAACTCGGCCGGCGAGGATACGCCGCTCAGCTTCCGCGACTTCCGCGGCGCCCGGGCGCGCATTCACGGCTTCCACGTCTATGGGACGCTCGAGCCCCCAACCTTCGGGGAGGACCTCGGCCTGCTCGCATCCCTGATCGCCAGCGGCGATCTCAAGCCCCAGGTCGGCTATGAGGGAAGCTGGCAAGATCCGCGCCCGGCGGTCTTTGCGCTTCGCGACCGCGAGATCGAGGGCAAAGCGGTCCTGCAGGTGTGAGCCGCCCCTTCGATCTGCTTCAGCCCACGACCGTGGAGGAGGCAGTCGGCCTCCTCCGAGAGCACGGCGACGATGCGGAGCTCATTGGCGGCGGGGCGATGCTGGCCATCCTCCTCCGTGAGCGATTGATCGCCCCTCGCATTCTCGTCAGCGTTCTCTCGATTCCTGGCATCGGCGATGTACTCGCAAGTGGCGACGGGCTGCGGGTCGGCGCGACGGCGACGCTGAGCGCCATCGAGAAGACACCCGAGGTCAGGATGGGCTATCCGGTGCTGGCCGAGGCGCTTCGGCTCGTCGGCAACGTATGCGTGCGGAACGTCGCGACCATCGGCGGCCACCTCGCGCAGGCCGACGTTCACCTCGACCTTCCCCCGGTGCTTCTTGCCCTCAACGTTTCTGTCATCGCCCGAGGTCCAGACGGCGAGCGTCGGATACCCATCGACGATCTCTTCGTCGGCTACTACGAGACGTCGCTCGCCTCCGACGAGATGATCGTTACAGTGCATCTGCCTGTGCCGGCTCCCGGTCTGCAGGGTGCCTACCTGAAGTACTGCTCGCTCTCGCCGAACGACTGGCCCACCGTCGGCGTGGCTGCGTTCCTCCAGACTCAAGACGGGCGAGCATCCGACGTGCGGATCGTGGCTGGCTCCGTCTCCGAGCGCCCGCTGCGTCTTCCAGAGGCCGAGGCGCTGCTCAAGGGAGAGCGACCAACCCGCGGTGCCGTTGCTGAGGTGGCGCGCCGCTACGCCGCCGCGGCCGACCCATTGCCCGACGTCCGCGGGTCAGTCGAATACAAACGGAAGGTCACCGAGGTCTACGTCCGACGCGCGGTAGAGGCGGCAGCCACCCGAGTGGGATTGAGCATCCATGAAAACTGATCTCTCAGTTATCGGAACCGACGTGCGGCGCCTCGAGGGGCGCGCGAAGGTGACGGGGCGCATCGAGTTCGTGGACAACATCGAGCTCCCCGGCATGCTCCAGGCCGCGATTCTACGCAGCCAGGTGCCCCACGGCCGCATCCGCAAGGTCGATGCGAGTCGCGCGCGAAGTCTTCCCGGCGTCTACGCCGTCCTGACGGGGGACGACCTGCTGCAAATGAACATCGATCCCTTCGTTGGACCGGCCTTCAAGGACCAGGCGCCGCTCGCCATCGGCAAGGTCCGCTACGTGGGCGATCCGATTGCCGCCGTGGCTGCCGTCGATCGCGACACCGCCGAGGAGGCGCTCGAGCTGATCGACGTCGAGATCGAAGAGCTCCCTGCCGTGTTCACCGTGCAGGACGCGATGAAGCCGGATGCGCCCCTCATCTGCGAGCGGCTCGTCCCGGCGAATACATTCGCAGACCTCATCGAGCTGCTCGGCGGGGAGGACGTCCCGGCGACTAGCAACGCCTGCTTCCAGTACAAGCTCCGCCGGGGCGACGTCGAGGACGGCCTGCGCCGCTCGGATCGCGTCTTCGAGCACACCTTCTCGAACCCCGCGAGCCAGCATGGCGACCTCGAGTACCACTGCTCCATCGCCCGTTGGACGTCGTCCGATCGCCTCGAAGTGTGGTCCGCGACACAGAGCCCGTCCTACGTGCGGATCATGCTCGCCAACATGTTCCACGTGCCCGAGTCGCGGATCCGCGTGATGGTTTCCTACCTGGGCGGCGGGTTCGGCAGCAAGCTGTATATGAAGCTCGAGCCGCTCGCAGCGCTCCTCGCCCGAGCGGCCGAACGTCCGGTGAAGGTCCGCCTCTCGCGTAAGGAGGAGTTCCTCACCATCACGAAGCACGGCGTGTCGGCGACCCTGCGGACCGGCGTCACCAAAGACGGTCGAATCCTGGCGCGGGACTGCCAGGTGATGTGGGACACCGGGGCGTATGCGGACATTGGCCCGCGAGTGACCCACAAGTCGGGCTACACGAGTGCCGGCCCCTACGACATCCCGAACGTGCGCATCGACTCCTTCAGCGTCCACACGAACAAGCCACCGGCGGGCGCCTTCCGCGGCTTCGGGATCATGCAGGTGTGCTGGGCCTACGAGTCGCAGATGGACATCATCGCGCGCGAGATGGGCTGGGATCCTGTCGAGTTTCGCCTGAAGAACGTGCTCCACGAGGGCGATCGCCAGGCGACGGGCACCATCGTCCGGAGTCTGGGCCTCGACGAGTCGATTCAGGCGGTGGCCAAAGCGGTCGGGATGGGTAACGGGAACGCCCTCCACCCAACCACCGCGACCCATTTGCGTCGCGGCAAGGGCATTGCGTGCAGCATGAAGGCGGTCATTACCCCGTCTGTGTCCGCCGCGACGGTGCTCGTGCATCCAGATGGGAGCGTCTCGGTGCTGTCGAGCAGCGTCGACATGGGGCAGGGCTCGGACACCCAGCTCGCCCAGATCGCCGCCGAGGAGCTCGGTGTTCGAGTGGAAGACGTCGGCGTGGTCCATCCTGACACCGACGTCACCCCTTACGACCTCATCACCGCCGGCAGCCGCACCACCTTCCACATGGGGAACGCGGTGCGGCTCGCGGCCGCCGACGCACGTCAGCAGCTCTGGTCCACAGCCGCGGAGAGACTGGATGCAGCCCCGGACGAGATCGTGGCTCGCGACGGCAAGGTCTGGGCACGCTCAGCGCCAGATCGGGCCGTCACTCACGCGCAGCTCATGTTCGCGCGCTTCGGTGCGCGAGCCGGCACGCTCATGGGTAGGGGCACCTTCGAGACCCACCATGGCGCCACGGACATGGAGACCGGCCAGTCGGACAACGTGACGGCGCATTGGATGTGCGGGGCGACGGCGGCCGAGGTGGAGGTAGACACGGAGACCGGCAGGGTCCGCATCGTGGACCTCGCGACGGCCGTCGACGTCGGAAAGGCCATCAATCCGTTCGCCTGCCGGCAGCAGATCGCCGGCGCCAGCATTCAGGGGACCGGGCCCGCGCTCTTCGAGGAGATGCTCCAGGAGGCCGGCCAGCTCACGAACGCCTCGTTCGTGGACTACAAGATCCCCTCGCTGCCTGACCTGCCCGAGCGCGTCCAGCCGCTCATCGTCGAGGTCGCCCACCCTGAGGGCCCCTACGGTGCGAAGGGAATCGGCGAAGCCGGCATCTTCGCCATCGCCCCCGCGATCGCGAACGCAATCGCCGACGCGGTCGGCGCTCGCGTCCCCGACCTCCCCCTGACTCCCGAAAAGGTCCTGCGCGCGATGGAAGCTAATTCTTCCCTCGCCCCCTCTGGGGGAGAGGGCAAGGGTGAGGGGGCCTCGTGAAGCACGAGATCACCCTCACCGTGAACGGCCGCCAGCACCCGTTGGTCGTCGAAAGCCATCGCACCCTGCTCGAGGCGCTGCGCGACGAGCTGAAGCTGTTCGGCGCGCGGGAGAGCTGCGGGATGGGCCTCTGCGGCGCGTGCACCGTCCTCGTCGACAACCTGCCGGTCAGCTCGTGCAGCTACCTGGCGGCGCGCGCCAATGGTCGGAGCATCACAACGATAGAGGGCCTCGCGGATGGGGAGACGCTCCATCCCGTCCAGCAGGCGTTCATCGAGCACGGGTCATTTCAGTGCTCCTACTGCACGCCGGGCATGATCCTGACCGCTACGAGCCTGCTCCGCGACAACCCGAACCCCAGCGCGGACGACGTGAAGGACTATATGGCCGGCAACCTGTGCCGCTGTGGCGCGTACTACGAGATCATCGAGGCGGTCCTTGGTGCTGCAGAACGTATGCGCCGTTAGCCACTAGCGCTCTTGTCTTCCGACGTCGTAAGGAATCCGGGGCCAGCACGGATTCCTCACCCTCCGGGTTCGGAATGACACGCGGGGGAAAAATGATCAAAAAGTGAGCATCGTCGGGCCATGCCCTGAGCAGAAGTTTGTCTGGAGGACGAGCATTTCGTTGCAGTGAACTGTGGCGTACTCAGCCGGCCCCGGCCGCGCGCGGGCCAAAGGCTGGCACAAGGAGGAAGGAGATGCCACGGCTCCCAACGTTCGCCAGGCTCGGCCTCTTATCCATCGTCACGCTCGTATTCATCATCCCGCTGCAGCCCTATAGCGGCGACGCCTCCAGTCATCGGGACGCGCCGTTGATCACCGAGGACCCGGTCGCGGACAACACGGACGTCTACGCCTTCGTGAGCACGCAGCCGGGCCGCCAGGACTACGTCTCGGTCATCGCGAACTACATCCCACTGCAGGAGCCAGGGGACGGCCCGAACTACTACCGCTTCTCTGACAACGTGCTGTACGAGATCAACATCGACGTCGACGGCGACGCCAGGCCCGATCTCAAGTACCACTTCACTTTCGACACGAAGATCCTGAATGGCAATACGTTCCTCTACAACCTGGGCAAGATCGGCCTACCGCCAATCCCGGCCGACCCGGCGTCGCAGTATGCGAACCTCAACGTCCTCCAGTCGTACAGGGTTACCGAGTGGATCAACCACGCGCCCAGGACCCTGCTAGAGCGGGCCCGCGTCGCGCCGATCCACGTCGGGCCGAAGTCCACGGGCACGCCCGCGGAATACGACCTGCTCGCGAACGCCGCGATCCACACCATAGGGGCGGCCCCGAGGGAGCTCCGCGTATTCGCGGGGCCGCGCGACGACGGCTTCTACGTCGACCTCATGGGCGCCTTCGACCTCATCAACCCTCGGAACCCGGGAGCCGACCAGGTCAGCGGCTTCAACGTCCACAGCCTTGCGGTCGAGATCCCGAAATCTCGCCTCATGGACGCGGGCGATAAGGACGGGCGCATCGGAGTGTGGGCAACGGCGAACCGGCGTAAGGTCGAGATCCTGCGCGAGGACGGGCGCCAACCCGACCATACCGGAAACTGGGTGCAGGTCTCTCGTCTGGCCAATCCGCTCGTGAACGAGGTCCTGATTCCGTTGAAGGCGAAGGACCTCTACAACGCCACCGAGCCGGGCGATGATGAGCGGAACATCCGCAACTTCATCGTGAACCCCGGCACGAGCCAGGGGCCGGCGGCGCTCATCCCGATCCTGAACGGCCTGACCGGCTGCACGCCGACGACGAATCGGACCGACCTCGAGCTGGCGCTGCTGACCGGCATCCCCGGCGGGGTGATCCCCGGCTTCGTCGGCAACCGCGAGACCCAAAAGGAGAAGGTGGCGGTCGCGGACCTGATCCGCCTGAACTACAACATCCCGCCTGCCACGACACCGAACAACCTCGGCCTACTCGGCGCCGACGTCGCCGGCTTCCCCAACGGCCGACGCGTTGGCGACGACGTGTTGGACATCGACCTGAAGGCCGCCGGCGGGGCAATCCTCCACGTGCTCGGCGCCATCAGCTGCCCGGCGTCGCTAACGCTGTCGGACTTCGTCAACGCGAACGACGTCCCGTACCTGAGCACGTTCCCGTATCTGGGAAGGCCGCACCAGGGCTACGCCCACCTGCACGACCACAGCTAGGCCTGGCGATTGGAGGGATGGGGCGCAGAGCCCCATCCCTCCAACTCTTACGGGTTCTGCTTGTCCCACTGGTAGATGTTGGTGGTGCCGTTGTACGTGACCCCGGTCACTCCCCGCGCCACCAGCACCGGGTCTACCTGCCAGTAGAGCGGCATGAGCGCAACGTCGTCCGTCGTCTCGCGCAGCAATTGCCGGTGCAGATCGAGCTGGTCGCGCTCGTCGAGGGCGACGATCACGCGGTCCAGCAAGGCGTCTACCCGCGGGTTGCTGTACCCCTGGAGGTTCCTGCCCGACCAGCGATTGGCGTCGGTGGCGAGCAGGTTCGTATGCATCGGCGGCAGCACGCTGCGCGAGTTGCTCTGTGAGCTGATGATCCCAAAGGGCTGGCTGCCCAGGGTCCTGCGGTCAGCCGCCAGCGCCGGAGACAGCACCTGGATGTCCATCTGCACGCCAATCGTCTTCCACTGGTCGGCCATCAGGGCGAGAATCTTGTCCGCGCCCGACGTCGGGCGGGCCGAGACCTTGCTCTCGAACCGTTCCCCGCTCGCCTGGTGGACGAGAATGCCGTCGGCGCCGCGGACCCACCCCGCCTCGGCGAACAGCTGCAACGCCCGGTTCGGGTCGTACGGGTATTGCACGATCGACGACTCGAGCTGCCTCCGCCAAGGATCCGTCGGGGAGACCCAGGCGTTATCGGCGATCGGCGCCAGGCCGCTTGTACTCCCCGCGGCCACGAGCTCGCGGTCCAGCCCGGTGTACATGGCTTTGCGGACATTCAGGATCGGCGCCCCGTTCCGAGGCTGAGCGATCTCCGGTCGGAACTGCGGGCGCAGGAACTGCTGGTTGTCTCCCACCGGCGTCAGCACCTGGTTGCCCGTGCCCGCCCAGCGTTGTCTCAGCTCAGACGCCACGTCCAGGTTGACGCCCGGCGAGAGCACCACGTCCGCGTTGCCCGCGAGGATGTTGGCGACCATCGTGTTCGCGTCGGCGATGTACTTCACGATGATGCGGTCGAGGGGCGCTGGGCCGAGGAAATAATCCTCGAAGCGGACGAACTCCACTTCCACGCCCTCCACCCAGCGAGCGATCTTGTACGGGCCGAGCCCAACCCAGTCGCTGCCGAGCAGCGGTGTGATCAGAATCTGCTGCTTCTCCGTGCGATACAGCTCCTCCAGGAGGTGGCGTGGCAGAGGATCGAAGTCGGTCGGGATGGCCGCGGTGACCACGGTGCTCTTCCAGTGGACGACGAACGTCTGCGGGTCGGGCGCGCTGGTGGATGCGACCTGGTGCAGTCGCTCCTCGGGCGGGACCGGAAAGTCGGTGTCGCGGAACAGCGCCGAGCCGAAGACCAGGTCTTCCGCCGTGAACGGCGTTCCGTCGTGCCACTTGATGTTCGGCCGCAGCCGCCAGGTCGTGTCCATTGTGCCGTCCGCGTTGATCCGCCACGTCCCCTTCTCGACAGCGGGCAGCTCGAACGCCAGCTGCGGGAGGAACGTACCGGTCTCGTCCTCGAGAGCGAGATAGCTGTGGCCGATCTTCGACACCTGGTTGTTGCCGGCGCCCGGGTTGCCGCCACCGGCCGCAACGCCCGTGAACTTAGCGAACCCCTTCAGCTCGCGTTGGACGGCGAGCGTGAGCGTCTTCGGCCCACGGCTGGACGACACGGCATCCGCCCCGCCGCCTGACGACTGCGGCGCGGCAGAAGGCGCGCACGCGCTCGTAACGAGCAGCACGCCAACGATGCCGATGAATGTCATGTGCTTCGATCTCATGAACACCTCCCAGGGCTCCTCAAAAAATGACACTGCGACCAATCATATCCGCGGCAGGGCCGTTGCTATACTGGCCGGCACGCCCGGGAGGTCAAACTATGACAGAGCTGCGGGCCCGCATCGGACTCATCATCCCGTCCTCGAACCGCCTTACCGAGCCGCACTTCCATCGCTATGCGCCCGAAGGCGTCCAGACGAACGTGACGCGCCTCCGCATGACCGGGCCGCATCGGGTGCCGGTTCTGGACCTCTTGCCGAAGATCGCGGAGGCGGCCGAGATGCTCGCGGACGCTCGCTGCGACGTCATCGTCTTCCATTGCACCGCCTCGTCGACCGAATCGGGGCGTGACGCCGAAGCGCGGGTTGTGCAGACGATCGGCGACGCGACTGGTGTCCACGCGACCACGACCGGGTCGGCGCTGCTAGGCGCGCTCGGCGCTCTGGGCGCCCGCCGGCTGGTCGCCCTCAGCCCGTACATGGAGGAGGCCAGCGCCCGTGAGATCGCCTTCCTGGCAGAGGCCGGGCTCGACGTCGTCCGCGACCGTTCGCTGAACCTGCCTGGCAGCGACGAATATCTCGCGGTGACGCCGGACGACTGGCTGCGGCTGATCGAGGAGGAGGCTGACCCGACCGCGGACGCCTATCTCTTGAGCTGCACGAACATCCACACGATGGAGATCATCGAGCCGGCAGAACGAAGCGTCGGCCGGCCCGTGGTGGCGAGCAACCAGGCGACGCTCTGGACCTGCCTGCGGATGTGCGGGCTGCAAGACGAAGTGCCCGGGCTCGGCGCCCTGTTCGGGTTGGATCTGCCCCATCCAGTCGCGGCGTAGGAGTTGAACGATGTCTGTTGATCTGGTCATCGACGCGGACGGGCACTGCAGCGAGCCCGAAGAGGGCCTCGCGAAGTGGATGCCTGCTGAGTACAGGGACCTGGTGCCACGGCGCATCACCGACAACCGCGGCCACTCACGCATCCTCTTCGAGGGCCGTGTTTGGGCGAAGAGCGACGGGCTCGGCCCGGGGGTAAGCGGCCCGTTCGCACCGCACATCGTCGGCTCGCGGCTCGGCATGCGCGACCCCCTGCAGCGACTGGTGGACATGGACGAGGAGGGAATCGACGCAGCCATCATCTTCGGGACGTCGATCGCCTTGACCGTGAACGGGATCCAGGACAAGGGCCTCGCCGCGTCGACCTGCCACGCTGTGAACTGCTGGATGGTCGAAGATTACCTGCCCGCTGACCCGAGACGGTTGAAGGGCGTCGGCCTCATCCCCTGTCAGGATCCGCCGGCCGCGGCGCGCGAGCTCGAGTACCTCGCCCGCAACGGAGTTCTCACCGCGATGCTCCCCACCAACGTGTACGGCATCAACATGGGCGATCGACGCTTCGATCCGATCTACGAGGCGGCCCAGGAGATCGGCATGCCGCTCTGCGTCCACCCGCAGACCGGGCACGACGGGCAGTACGGCGTCTCGGGCGTAATGGGTGCCGGCACCGAACGGATGGAGAAGTACAGCTACGTCCACATGACGGCGTTCCCGTTCGAGCTGATGATCGCGCTGATGCACCAGATCGGCGAAGGCGTCTTCGACCGGTACCCGCGGCTGAAGATCGGCTACATGGAGGGTGGCTGCGGCTGGATTCCCTTCTGGTCCGAGCGCCTCGACGAGCACTTCGAGAAGCTGCGCCCTCAGTGGCACCTGCTGCAGCGTAAGCCCTCGGAGATCATCCGCTCAGAGCAGGTGAACTTCACGTGCGAGCCCGAGGAGGAGACGCTGCCCTACGTCCTGGAATTCATCGGCCAGAGCCAGGTGATGTACGCGTCCGACTACGCGCATTGGGACTCCGAGTTCCCCGAGTCGGTGCGGCTCATCCAGGGCATTCACGGCCTCGACGACGATCGGCAGCGCCTGGTTCTTGGCGCGAACGCCCGACGCTGGTTCGAGCTGCGCGACGAGGACCTGCCGAGCGAGTCCGTCGTCTTCGGCAGGGCAGCAACACCGGCATAGCGCTGCCTTCCCCTCGCGATGTGAGGGCAGGCAGGGGGCTACGCCTCCGTAAGCAACGGACGAAGCTCGCGCACGGACTTCATGCTTGCGATATCCATGACGGAACGCACCACATCCAACGCCCTGGCCTCGCCGTAAACGCTCCCAATAAGATCAAGCGCTTTCGCCTCGATCTCATCTCGCGTCATCGGGTTGTCGGCCGTGCCTCTGACCGCCGGAACGTGCTCCTCGAGCATGGGGCCATGATTCATGTGGACCCGGACGGTCGCCGGGCGTTGCGCCTCCATCCCGGCAAACTCGGGGTTGCCAGCTAAGCGCACTCTTCCCATCAAATTGACGACCGCGGGATCGCCAAGTCGGTCATATCGGTGGGTCGCTTCGAATGTAAGCATCCCTCCGTCCAGGAGGATTGCCGCCATGCAGTACTGGAGGTTGACGTCCGGCATGGTTCGGCCGTCGACGACTCGGGCACCTCGCGGTGTCAGCAGCACTTCGACTTCACGCACATCCGATGCCGTTACTCGATGGCGGCGTACCAACGAGGTCAGCGCCTCAGCCGCCGCCTGGATCGGCGATCCCACAGAGAACTTCTTGATGTTCGTGAGGGTGATCTCATAGTGGGAGCCCAGGCTCGCTACGAGATCAGGGAACCGTTCCCGCCGCGGGCAGAACACGTCGAGGAACCCGTTGTCTCCCTCGAAGGCGTTTTCCTCGCCGGTCATCCCCGAGGCCACGAAGAGCGCCGCCGTCACGCCGGACCTCGCGCCGTTGCCGCCGAACACGAACGATTTCTCGACGTGCTCGACGTCACTAGCCCACGAGGTAATGCCCGAGGCTTGCTGCGCGGTGTAGGCGAGGGCGTACCGAACGCCGCGCTGATCGAGGCCAAGCAACGCGGCCGCGGCGGCCGTCGATCCAAACATCGGACCGATGGTGTGGGTCGCGAAGCCACGTGTGCCATGTGCGTCGTCGGCGTGCATCAGGCGCGCGATCCGGCATCCAACGTCGTAACCGAGCGCCAGCGCGCGAACGAGCGCCTCGCCGCTCGCTTGCAACCGCTCGGCGATCGCGAACCCCGCCGGCACGATGGCGCAACCGGGGTGGGTAAGGGACGGCGCATGCGAATCGTCGGTCTCGTCGGCGTGCGCTAACATGCCGTTGGCCATAGCCGCGTTAATGGCCGTCGTGACGATCGACGAGCCAAAGACCGCTGCCTCCGGCGTTCCACCCTGACCACGCATGAAGTTGATCGCGGCCTCACCGGGCTTGAGGCGCGAGCCAGTAATGATCGCAGCGATGGTATCCAGAATCTGAAACAGGGTCTTCTCTTCGACGTGGGGCGGGAGCGGACGCGAAAGCGCGCCGGCTACGTACTCGGCCAGCGAATCGAACGCGGACGGCTGCGCCATCTGTTCCCCCCTCAATCAAGAACGCAATTCCCCGCCGTCGGCTTTCAGCCTCGTGGCGCAGAATTGCGGGTCGCTGGGCTACGGATTGTGCCTACTGGAAATGACTGCCGCCGTTGATATGGAAGCACTGACCCGTGATGTATTCTGCGTGTTTGCTGGCCAGGTAGATCACCAGCCCCGCGACCTCGTCGGGCCTGCCGAATCGCGGAATGGGCACCCCGGCGCCCACGGTGCCCGCGCGATCGGCCTCTCGCTCGGTCCCGGGGTCGCGCTCCACCTCGATAAGACCCGGAGCGATGGCATTCACTGTAATCCCGCAACTGCCAAACTCGCGGGCTAGTCCCCGGGTGAACCCGACGATGCCAAGCTTCACCGCGGCTTTCGTCGCCTCGCCGCCGCGGAACGCCGAGCCCCCGGAGTAGTTGACGATTCGCCCCCACCCTCGGTCGATCATCCCGGGCAACACGGCCCGGCTCGTGTAGTAGGGGCCGTCCAGGTTGACCGCGACAGTGGCGCGCCAGTCCTCGGGCGATTGCTCGAGAAATGACCCCTGGCCGCGTTGCGTCGCATTGTTGACGAGCACGTCTACCGCGCCGTACGCGCGCTCGGCAGATTCGACCATCCCACGCACCTGGTCCTCATCCGACACGTCGCAAAGCAGCGTCGTTACCTCAGCGCCCACGGCCTGGCACGCAGCGGCGGTATCCTCTAGCTGCTCCCTGCTGCGGCGAGTGCTCAGGACGAGCTTGGTGCCCTCTTGCGCGAACATCAGTGCAGTCGCGCGGCCGATGTTTCGGCCCGCGCCTGTGATCAGGACGACTCTCCCGACCAGCCCCGTGTCCACCTGGTCGCCTCCTCGTGCGATGGCTGGATGCTACTCCACTCGGAGCTCTTATACCCGGCTCTTGCTCCGTCCCACAACGGCGTAGAGCGGATCGCTGCCCTCAGGGCTTCGATCCAGCGCCTCGACGCTCTCCCAGTTACCTGCCCACTCCAGGTAGCGCCGGACGAGGGCCGCGTGCCCCGCGTCGTCGAGCCCCTGCCAGAGGAAAACGGCCTTGGTCGGGAAACATCGATTGGAGAAGGTCACGATCAACGGAGCGTTCGGGCGTAGGGCCCGACCCACGTCGCGCAGGACCTCGACCGGCTGCGCCAGGTATTGAATCGAGACGCAGAGTCCCGCGCCGTCGAACTCGCCGTCGCCGAACGGCAGGGTCGGGTCGACGTTCAGGTCGTGCACGACCCGATCGTCGAGTCGAGGATTAGCTGCGAGCTCTTCGGCGTTCATGCCGAGGCCGACGACGCGGCCGTAGCGCGCTTCTGGTGGGAGGTGGCTGACCCAGCTGCTCATCAGATCGAGGATGGCGCCCCCGGCCGGGAGGTACTCGCGATAGAGCTGGGTGACTGCCGCGATCGCAGCGTCGTCGATGTGGGTCACCAGCCGCGGGATCTCGTAGAACTCCTCATCGAGTGCCTCGTCGTAGCGCCGAAAGGCGTTGGCGGCATTGATCTCCAGCTAAATCTCCTCCGCTCGACCCGCCATTCCCATCTTTCGGTATTGTGGGGGGCCCGATTAGCCCCGATAATAGGGTGTAAAGCAGACTGTGGCCTTCTCGGGGGATCGGACATGGCTGAATCGTCGCCCCAGCTCCCGGACCGGATCCAGCGCGACCTGGAAGAGGCGCTGCGGGACGGCGGAGTGGATAAACTTCCCGCACGTCCGCGACGCAAACGGCGCTCGTTTCGCCTGGGCGTGCCTGACCTCCGACCGCGTGATCCCGGCCAGCTCGTGCTCATCGGGGTTGGCCTCTTCCTGCTGGGGTATCTTCTCCATCTGCCCTTCAGTGCCTACCTCATCCTGGGGGGCATTCTGTGCGTGGCGGTCGCCATATTCACCCACTTCGCGCAACCCCAGGGCCCGAGGCCGAAGTTCTGGCGCGGCCGCTATCTCGACGTGCCGAGTGGCACCTGGCAAGAGCGCCTCTATCGCATGATCTACCGGCAGCGTTGACCCATCCGCTCGCGACGCTAGCCGCCGACCCCGCCCTCAACCCTCGACATTCGGTGCCAGTGACGACGAACGCCCCGCGATGATCGGCCACCTGATGGACCTGGTGGGCGAGTGGACTCGCGCCGTAATGCTGGCCCTCGGCTACCCCGGCCTCATCCTGATCACGATTCTCGAGAACGTGTTTCCGCCGATCCCGTCGGAGATCGTGCTTCCGCTGGCCGGCTTTCTCGCCTATCAGGGCGACGCCGGCTTCACTCTTCCGCTAGTGATCCTCGCTGGAGGTCTCGGCTCGGTGCTCGGAGCCCTCGTCCTCTACGCCTTCGGCGCCTGGACGCGGCACCATGGAGGGCGGCGCGTCGTGCTCGCGGTGGGGCGCTTCGCGTTCCTGACGGAGAACGATCTAAACCTGGCCGAGGCGTGGTTTGCGCGCTACCAGGGGTTGGCGGTCTTCATCTGCCGCTTCGTTCCCGTGGTGAGGAGCATCGTCTCCATCCCAGCAGGCTACAACGGCATGCCGCTCGCGCAATTCCTGGTGCTGACGGCGGTGGGCACGACGGCGTGGTGCGCGATTCTCGCGGGCGCCGGCTGGATACTCGCCGAGAACTGGCCGCTCGTGCGGACCGCCGCTTCCCAGTACGAGAGGCTCGTCATCGTCGTCGCCGCGGTGCTCGTTCTGGGTTTCTTCGCATGGCGGCTGCGCCGGCGAGTATTCGCCCGCGCTGGCTAACCCGCCAGCCCGGCTATTTGCCGAGCCAGGCCATCGCCTTTTCAGCGCTGTCCGCGGGGGCGACACTGTACTGGACGTCGGCCACCTTGCCTTGCTCGTCGATCACGAAATGGCTGCGCACCTGCCCCATGAACTTCTGGCCATCCCGTTCTCGCTCCTGCCAGGTGCCGTAAGCCTCGCTGATCTGATGGTCCGGGTCAACCAGCAGCGGGAAGGGCAGGTTGTTCTTCGACTTGAATGCCTGGTGGGACGCCACGTCCTGGGTGCTTACGCCGAGGACGACCGCGTTCGCGCTCTCGATCTTCGGATAGCTGTCGCGGAAGCCGCACGCCTGCGTGGTGCATCCTGGCGTGTCGTCTCTGGGATAGAAGTACAGAACAACACGCTTGCCCCGAAAGTCGCTCAGCTTCACCTTCTCGTTTTGGTCATCCACCGCCTCGAAGTCGGGCGCCTGGTCTCCAACGTTGATCGTCGCCATCTCTTCCTCTCCTCCTATCGCTTGCTAGACGCCGAGCTTCTCCAACGAGAGCTTCGAGCTCTCGGGCGCCTTCACGTTGTAGCGAACGTCGACTACTTTCCCGTTCTCGTCGATCACGAAGTGGCTGCGCAAGATACCCATGTACTTCCGGCCGTACATCGACTTCTCCCGCCACACCCCGTAGGCCTCAGAGATCTTGTGATCGGAGTCCACGAGCAACGGGAATGGCAGGTTGTATTTGGTTTTGAAGTTCTGGTGCGACTTCGCGCTATCCGGACTAACGCCCAGCACAACGGCGTTTGTTCCCTCGATTTGTGGAAAGCTGTCACGGAACCCACAGGCCTGCGTGGTGCACCCGGTCGTGTTGTCCTTCGGGTAGAAGTAAAGGACCACCCGCTTGCCACGGAAGTCACTGAGCTTCACCTTCTCGTTCTGGTCGTTTACGGTCTCGAAGTCAGGCGCCTGGTCGCCGACCTTGATCTCCGCCATTCTCTTCCTCTGATCGCTAACGTCCTGGGCAGATTGATTCTAGATCAGAGCGAAATGGCTTGGGGAGCTCCTACCAGTGCAACACCGGGTTGCGCGCGGCGGTGGCCTCGTCGAGCCTGCCCACGGGTGTCGTGTGCGGGGCGGTGCGCAGCAGCTCGGGGTCGCGCTGCGCCTCTTGTGCGATGGTGAGCATCGTCTCCACGAAGGCGTCGAGCGTCGCCTTCGTCTCGGTCTCCGTTGGCTCAATCATCATCGCCTCGGGAACGACCAGCGGGAAGTAGATGGTCGGCGGGTGGTAGCCGTAGTCCAGCAACCGTTTTGCCACGTCGAGCGTGCGGGCGCCGTTCGCTCGCAGGCCCGCCAGCACCACCTCGTGCATGCACGTTCGGTCGTGCGCCACTCGGTAGCTCTGCGACAGACGGCTCCGCAGGTAGTTGGCGTTCAGCACCGCGGCCTCACTGACCTCTCGTAGGCCTGGCGTGCCGAGCATCCGGATGTACGTATACGCGCGCACCAGCATGCCGAAGTGCCCCTGAAAGCTGCCGAGCCGCCCGATCGAAGCCGGCCGGTCCGCGTCCAGCCTATAGCCGCCATCGCTACCGCGCACGACAAACGGTATGGGGAGAAACGGCGCAAGCTCGGCCGTCGCCGCGATTGCGCTCGAGCCAGGGCCGCCGCCACCGTGGGGCGTCGTAAAGGTCTTGTGCAGGTTGGAGTGCATCACGTCGAGGCCGAGGTCTCGCGGCCGGGCGATCCCGAGGAGCGCATTCAGGTTCGCGCCGTCGCCATAAACGAGCCCGCCGGCTCGATGCACGAGCTCGCTCACCCGGAGCATCGCCTCGTCGAAGAGCCCGAGCGTGCTCGGGACGGTGATCATGAGTCCCGCGACGGTCTCATCGAGGAGGTCTTCCAGCGCCTCCAGGTCCACGTTTCCTCGAGGGTCCGACGGGAGGGTGACGACCTCGTAGCCGACCATCGCAGCGGTGGCGGGGTTCGTGCCGTGCGCCGAGTCCGGGATCAGCACGCGGCGGCGGTGCTCCTGGCCGCGCGCGTGCTGCGCCGCGCGGATCATAAGCAGGCCCGCGAGCTCACCCTGGGCACCGGCTGCTGGGGTCAGACTGACGGCATCGAAGCCTGTGATCCGGGCGATCAGCTCCTGCACCGCGTGGATGATCTGGAGCGCGCCCTGCACCGTCTCCTCGGGCTGTAGCGGATGGATGCCGCGCATCCCGGGAAGGGCCGCCATCGCGTCGTTGACCTTCGGGTTGTATTTCATCGTGCAGGAGCCGAGCGGATAAAAGTTCGTGTCGATCGAGACGTTCAGGCGGGAAACCCGCGTGAAATGGCGGACCACCTCGGGCTCGCCGACCTCGGGGAGCGGCAGCTCGTCGCGGAGCAGCTCGCGCGGGATGTCGATAGCGTGAGCCGGAACGTTGGGACGTCCGATGCGAATCGTCTCCCGCCCGGGGGTCGAAAGCTCGCTGAGCAGCGCTTCGGTCACCCGCCCCCTCCGACGGCCTCCCGCACCGCCGCGACCAACGAGTCCACCTGCTCGCGCGTCGTGACCTCGGTGCAGCAGAGGAGCAGCGCGTTTTCGAGTTCCGGGTAAGCCCGCCCCAGCTCGTAGCCGCCGATGATGCCGTGTTCCAGCAGGCGGTTGTTCACGTCTCGTGCGGGGTGCGGCGTGCGGATGGCGAATTCATGGAAGAAAGGCCGGGGCGTGATGACCTCGACACTCAGGATGGCCCCGAGCTGGTCCGCGGCGTAGCGGGCCACGTGCCAGCAGGCCTCCGCGACCTCGCGCAAGCCCGACGGCCCGAGAAGCGCCAGGTACGACGCGGCCCCCAGTGAGATGAGGGTCTGGGACGTGCAGATGTTCGAGGTTGCCTTCTCGCGGCGGATGTGCTGCTCGCGGGCCTGCAGCGTCAACACGAAACCGCGCCGGCCCTCGGCGTCCTTCGCCATACCGACGATTCGCCCGGGCAGCTGCCGCACCAGATCGCGCCGGCAGGAGAGGAGGCCGACGTACGGGCCACCGAACGAGAGTGAGATGCCGAGGGGCTGGCCCTCGGCCGCCGCTATGTCCGCCCCCCAGGCGCCCGGCGGCTTCAGGAGACCGAGCGATGTGGGGTTGTAAACCTCGACCGCCAACCCGCCGGCAGCGTGCAGCTTGTCGAACGCCTCCGCCAGGTCGCGGATTTCGCCGAAGAACGTCGGCTGGCTCACGATGCAGCACGCGGTGCGGTCATCGATGGCTTCAACGAGACCGATTTCGCGAAGGGTGCCGTTTTCGACGACGATTTCACTCGTCACCAGGTCGATGCCGCGTGGGCCGACGTACGCCTCCAGCGCCTGCCGGTAGTGCGGATGAACGCCCGCCGACACGACGATGCGCTCGCGCCCGGTGAGGCGAAGGGCCATCAACGCCGCCTCCGCGACGGCTGAAGCGCCATCGTAAACCGACGCGTTCGTGACCTCCATGCCCGTGAGGTCGCAGATCAGGCTCTGGAACTCGAAGCTCATCTGGAGCGTGCCCTGGCTTACCTCGGGCTGGTAGGGCGTGTATGAGGTGCTGAACTCGCTGCGGCTCATCAGCGCACCCACCGCGGCCGGGATGAAATGGCGGTACGCACCCGCGCCAAGGAAGAACGGCGCTCCGTATGCCGGGCGGTTCAGCTCCGCGAGGGCCTCGACCTGGGCCGTTACCTCCATCTCGGTGAGCGCGGGCCCGATGTCGATATCTGGGAACCGGACGGACTCGGGGATGACCTCGAAGAGGGTGTCGGTGCTGGGCAGGCCGAGCGTCTCCAGCATGGAATCCCGCTCGGCGTCGGTCAATGGGACGAAGGCCATCGAAGAAGTCAGCCCTGCTCGATGAGCTGTCGGTAAGCTTGCGCGTCCATCAGCTGGTCGAGCTCGGCGAGATCCTCGGCACGCACGCGCATCATCCAACCTCGGTCGTAGGGCGACTCGTTCACCAGCTCCGGATGCTCGCCTAGGTCCCCGTTCACAGCCACGACCTCCCCGGTGAGGGGCGAATAGAGGTCGGATGCCGCCTTCACGCTCTCGACGACCCCGAACTCCTTGAAGGCCGCCACGCGTCCGCCGACCCTGGGCAGCTCGACGTAGACCACATCACCGAGCTCGTGCTGCGCGAAGTCCGTGATGCCGATCACTATGACGTCGCCGTCGACCAGGGCCCACTCGTGCTCTTTGGTATAGCGCCGACCATCGGGAACCGTTGTCCCTTCGCTCAAAGCACTCCCTTCGGCCGCGTGTTATGGGGTACGAAAGGCAATGATACGACGCGCGCCGGCGCTTCAGAGTTGCGAATGGTGACGGTCAGGTTCGTGCCCTCGGATGCCGCGTCGCCCTCGACGAATGCGCTGGCAATCGGGTGGTGCAGCGTCGGCGAGAAGGTGCCGCTCGCCACCGCGCCGACGCGTTGCCCGTCACGGTTCACGGGGCACTCCGCGCGCGGGACGGCGCCCACCTCGAAGCTGAGGCCGACGAGCTTGCGTCCCGGCTCGCCGCGTTTCAAGTCGGCCAGTGCCTCCCGACCCGTGAACGATCCCTTGTCCAGGCGGACGACGCGTCCGAGGTTCGCCTCGAAGGGCGTTACCTCCTCAGTTAGCTCGTGGCCATAGAGCGCCATGCCCGCTTCCAGCCTCAGCGTGTCTCGGGCGCCCAGCCCCACGGGCCGCACGCGGCGATCTTCGAGCAGACGGTTCCAGACCTGCGCGGCGGCCCCCGCGGCAACCACCAGCTCGAAGCCGTCCTCCCCGGTGTAGCCCGTGCGCGAGACGATGGCATCGACGTCTCTTATCGTCAGCGAGCGCCTCTGCGCATGGTAGTAGCGCAAACCGCTGAGCTCCTCGCGCACCAGCGGCTGAAGCGCCGGCTCGCTCGCGGGGCCCTGCACTCCGATGAGGGCGAGGTCGAACGTCTCGTCGACAACCGTCGCGTCGCATTCGAGCCGCGCGGCGAGCTCGTTGAGATTCTCGACGACGCGCGTGCGGTTCGACGCGTTGACGATGAGCCGCCACGCATCGGAAAAACGGTAGACGAGCAGATCCTCGACGACCTTGCCTTCGTCGTTGCAGATCAGCGAGTACTGAGCGGCACCGGGCTCCAGACGGTCGACGTCGTTCGTCGTCGCCCGCTGCAGGAGCGTTTGCGCGTCGGGGCCCGTGATGGTGAGCCGGCCCATGTGCGAGAGATCGAATAGCCCGGCGGAAGCCCGCGTGTGCAAATGCTCCGCGACGAGGCCTTCGTACTGGAGCGGCATCAGCCAACCCGAGAAGGGGACCATCTTCGCGCCGAGCGCCTCGTGCGTGGCCGCGAGCGGCGTTCGGAGGAGTGGGTCCGTCACGGATGCTTCGCTTCGCTCAGCATGACATTGGTTAGGTTCTCGAATACCTTGCGCGTCGCTCGGGAGCGATTCAGCGTGTAGAAGTGGATGCCGGGCGCGCCGCCCTCGAGGAGGGTACGGCACTGGCGTGTGGCCCAGTCGACGCCAGTAGCGATCACGGCTTCGTCGTCGTCGCGCACCGCGTCCAACCGCGCCTGGAGCTCCGCCGGGATGCTCGCGCCGCACATGGTGGTGAAGCGCTCGATCTGCGCCACGTTCGTCACCGGCATGATGCCCGGCACGATGGGCTGCTGCACGCCCCGCGCTCGCGCCCGCTCGACGAAGGCGAAATAGTCCGGGGGATCAAAGAAAAGCTGCGTGATGAGAAAGTCAACGCCCGACGTGGCCTTCTCTTGCAGGTGCTGCAGGTCCTCCTCCTTGTCGGGCGAGTCGACGTGCCCCTCCGGATAGCAGGCGCCCGCCAGACAGAAGCTGTAGCGCGGCTTGACGAATCGCACGAGCTCCTGTGCGTACCCGAACCCGTCCGCCGGGCGAACGAACTCCGTCTCGCCTCGCGGCGGATCTCCTCTTAGCGGAAGCACGTTCTCGATGCCTCTGTCATGCAGCTCGTCCAGGATGCCGGCGAGCTCGCTGGCGCTGTGCCCCACGCACGTGAGGTGGGCCATGGCCTCCAGCCCGATCTCTTGCTTGATGCGAGCGACGAGGTCCACCGTGAGCGCGCGCGTGCTGCCTCCCGCCCCGTACGTCACCGACACGAACGAGGGACGCAGCTGCGCAAGCTCCTCGACGGTAGCGAAGAGGTTCCGCACGCCCTCGTCGGTCTTGGGAGGGAAGAACTCGAAGGAGAAGACGGGCCGACTTTGGCCGAAGCAGTCAATGATTCGCATGAGCCGCCACTGATGTAATGGTCGCCGCCCGGTCGCCGCCTGGTTTGCAGCGCACCATGAAGTGCCCCAGCATAGCGCGACGGGTTGCTGCGGTGCCACGCCAGGCCGCGATATCGGGAGTTTCCCCTACGCCGGTTGACGCTTCAGCGCTCCGGTCGTTAATAATCCGGTTAGATCAGAGGGAATTGATCGAGTGAGAGGAGATCCTCATGGCTGAAGCCACGCAGGTATCCACGTCGGGCAACGGGCAGACGGCCCTGGAGCTCTGGAATCAGCCCCTCCCATACGAGGTGTGGGTCAACTCCGTCGGCATCCCCATCCACAAGGGCTACTTCATCGAGGATCTCCGCAAGGTGCAGCTCGGCCGCTGGGATGAGCGCGATTGCGACGCCGCCTTCATCCAGCTCGTCGGCCAGGAAGGTGTCGCGGAGACGAGGCTCCAGGAGATCGCCCCGGGGAAGACCCTGCCACCGCAGCGGTTCGGCATGGACGAAGTCGTCTACGTCGTGGAGGGGCGCGGCCTCACAACCCTGTCGTGGGACAACGGCCAGAAGACGACGTTCGAATGGCAGAAGCACAGCATGTTCCTGCTCCCGCGTGGCGTCACCCACCAGCTCACGAACACCCAGGGCAACGCGCCGACCCGCATGATGCATACGAACTATCTGCCGGGGGCGATGGCCTCGGTTGGGAACATCGACTTCTTCCTTCACGACGGCTCGTCCAACGCCAAGCCCATCGTGAATGGGTCGGCGAACATGTATTCCGAGGCCAAAGAGATCGCCCAGGCCGACGGCGGCCCCTGGGGCGGCGTCTTCTGGTACGGCAATTTCTTTCCCAGCATGCGCGCGTGGGACAACCTCACCCCGTTCCGGGGCCGTGGCGCCGGGGGCCACGTCGTCTGGATCCGGTTCCCCAACTCGCCATGGACGGCCCACATGTCGGTGTTCCCGGCACAGACGTACAAGAAGGCCCACCGCCATGGGCCGGGCTTCGTCATCGTCATTCCGACGGGCGATGGCTACTCAGTGATGTGGGAGGAGGGCAAAGAGAACGAGAAGGTGTGGGTGCCCTGGCAGGAGGCCAGCCTGTTCGTGCCGCCCTTCCGCTGGTTCCACCAGCACTTCAACCTGGGCGACGCGCCAGCGCGCTACCTCGCACTGCACCCGCCGCGAGGCCTCCCCGGCTACAGCGAGGCGATCGACAACCCGGGAACCGACCAGGTTGACTACGCCGACGAGGATCTGGAGGTCCGCCGACGCTTCGGGGAAGAGCTGGCGAAGCGCGGGATGAAGAGCCGCATGCCCGAGGAGGCGTACAAAACCCACAACTACCAGTGGACGTACGAGGGCGACTAGAGGGACCTACCCGCCACCCCAACCCTCCCCCGCAAAGGGGGAGGGGGTAGTTCCTTCGCTGCGCTTCCCTAACCAGGACTCGCCCGGCGACCGGGCCCACGGTGCAGGCGGCGTCGGCGTATCGGGCGGAAGCCGGCGCGCAATCTCCTCGCTCATTCCCAGCACGTCGACCAGGAGCCCCACGCGGTCTTGCTCTGCGAGCGGGCCCTGCTGAACACCGCCCGCGCCGTCGAGGGTCACGCGCTGGCCGAAGGCCGCTCCAACGATAGCGTCACCTCGAAGCAGGCGGGCGGACAGCTCGTAGTTGAACGGACTCCACGCTCGGGTCGTTTCATGCATCTCCCGGAAGGTCTCCGGCGGCACGCCGAGGCGCTCGATGCGGCAATCGATCCCACTCGGCGTGTGGAGCGGTCGCAACCGAATGTGCCAGCGGCCGTCCTGTTTGCGGCAGTCGACTCCCCATGCGGGCTGGACGATCTTCGTTTCCTCAGCCTCATCCAGGCGCAGCGGGTCGCTGTGCAGAATCGACGCGTCGACCATGTAGTGCGACCCATCCAGCTCGACGACAACTGTGCCGTGGTTCGGTGGGACGTTGGGCGAGCTGAGCATCGATCCGATGCCGCGCGACACCGAAAAGCCCAGCGACGCGAGCAACGCGTATAGACCTCCATTGCCCGCCCAACACGTACCACCTGTTCCATGCCGGAGCCAGTCCGCGAAGAAGTCCGCGGCGTCGTCGCCGGGCAGCGGCCCCGGGTCGTGGTCGTGCATGTAGATGAGCTTCTGGACGTTATCGAACGGAACGCGACGGCACCACGCCGCGTAGAGCGTGTGCAGGTTCTGCAGGGTCGGTGCCGGACGATCGGCGAAGCCGAGCCTCTCGAGGACCCGCTCGAGCAGGTCAGCCGCGAGAACTTCGGTTTCTACTGCCATGGCGTCTCCAGCTTATGGAATGTCATCCTCGTCAGCCACCCGTTCGCGCTGGCTCCGGCTGCGACGCCGCGCCCGTCTCGATCGCCGGCCTCTTCAAAGGTTCCTTGACCTGCGTTCCCAGGACCAATGCCGTACCCACCGCCGCGGCGGCGAGGAACACGAACGCCGTCCCGTAGCCCGAGCTCTCGGCGAACAATGCGTAAGCGACGGGACTCGCGACCTGGCCGATTTCACCGACGAGCCGCCACACGCCGAAGAACGTACCGCGCGCATCGGCGGGCGCGATATCCGAGCCGATCACCTGCATGTTGCCCGACGTGATGTTCTGGGCCGCCTGCATCGCGACAAATCCCACAACATAGGTCTCGAGTGGCAGCCCCGCGTACGCCGTATACGCGATGAATGCCAGCGTCAATCCGAGGAGCGCGAACCCGGGCACGACGGTCTTCTTCCGCCCGAAGCGGTCCATGATGGCGCCCGTCATGAACACAATGGGGATGGCGGTCACGCCTGCCACCGTGGTAATCCACGCGAGCTCCCCAATACCCGCACCGTACGCGTAGACGGGGTAGAGGTTGACCGCGCCCGAGAACAACGTGCCCCGCGTCAGCGATGCGAGTAGCTGCGCGACGAAGAACATCAGCAACGAGTACTTGATCAGTCCGGCGAGCGTGGATAAGCGCCCCCCACTCTGACTCGCCTCGCCCGCTGATGATCGCCTCCCTGGCGCCGACTCTTGGACCTGCAAGCTCGGGATGATGGCAATCAGCGACAGAACCGCGTGGGCGATGAACGCTGCCCGGATGTCCCATACGGCGGCCAGCACGAACGCCGCTGGCGGCCCGAGGAGCCGCCCGGCCGTGTCCATCCCGAACATACCGGTAATCTGACGGCCTCGCTGCCGGTCGCCCCCGGTGTCCGCGATCATGACCAGGCGACTCAGCATCCACATCTGCGTCGCCCAGCCGCCGACAAAGCGGTAGACGAGCAGCTCAGGGAACGTCTGGGTGTAGGCCGTCAGCAGCGAGGAGACCGCAACGATCGCAGGGCCCAGCAGGAGAATCTTGCGGCGGCCGAAGCGGTCGATCAGAAAGCCCGTCGGCACAGTGGCGGCCATAAGGCCAAGCAGCTGCGCGACGAACACTTGAGACGCCACACCGACGGACACGTCGAACGACTTCGCGAACACCGGCAGCGCCACGGCCGCGATCCCGCTGCCGGCGGCCAGCGTCGCGGCCGGCAGGTAGATCGTCAGGAGATTTTCGCGGCCGAGAACGCGGGTGTTTCTTCCTGTTTCCTCACTCATCGTGGGACGCAGCTCTCCAAAGGTGTCGTTACAGGTCCTATCGTACGAGTATTGGGCTATTCGTATTCGAGAAGGGGCCCCAGCAGCAGTCCGGGCGGCGCCGGAATGTTCAGCCACCACACGAAGAGCACGTAGAAGACGCTCGCCGCTACCGCCGACAGCGCGAGGGAAAGCGTCCAGGACTCGCTCGAAGCAACCTTCAGAAAGAGGAATGTGACCAGCGGAATCGCGACGATGAAGCCCAGGAGCCAGATCGCGACGGCGAACCCGACGATCGTGGTGAGGATCACGGCCGATCGCTGACGTACGACCTTTGGTGGCAGATCCAGCTCAGCCGCGGTCCCGTCGGCGCCGGCCGTCTGCCGAGTACCGCGGACGTCGATCGCCAGCTGCGCAACCGCCATGATCAGCACGGGAAGTCCGACCACGAGTGGGAAGAGGCCCGAGCGCGAGCCCCATCCCGAGGGGAACAGCGACGCGATCGGCTGGAGGCCGAGAGCGCGCAGGGCCCAACCCGCCGATTGAAACACGACCCACGCCGCCACGACGACAATCAGGAGGCTGAAAAGGACCTCACCGCTGCGGCGCATCACGCGGCCCCGGCGACACCCGTTCGGGCGTCGGTTCGGCGGGCGGGGGCCTTCCCACCCCGTCGAGGCCGTCGGCACCGTGGCCATCGCCACCGTCCTCGCCGTCGGCGCCTACGCTGACGGGTTCGAGGGCCCCAAGCACCGACGCCTCTGCCTCAGCCTCGATTGGCTTCTTTCCGCTGACTTCTCGCCATATCGAGTAGACGATGACCGCGGAAATCGCGACGAAGAAAACTATGACCCAGGGTCGAGCAAGCCATTCCCAGTCATAGCGGTTGACGGACAGGAACAAATAGCGCTCGGTAAGGCGCCCGAGCACGAGTCCGAGGATCAATGGGGGCCGGGGCCAGCTCGTCTGGACCATTACCCAGCCGAGGGCGCCAAAGAGCAGCACGAGCCCAACATCGAACATGGCGTTCTTCTCGGCGTATGCCCCGAAGTACACCAGGAAGAGGATGAACGGAATCACCAGGCTGCCGCGCAGGTAGGTGATCTTCACGAGCTGGTTGATGAAGAGAAGTGAGATCGCGACGGTGACGATGTTCGCGATGACGATCGTCCAGACCATCGAGAAGGTGAGGACGACGTTCTTGTCCAGCATGTCGGGGCCGGGCTGCAGGCCCTTGATCAAGAACGCCCCAAGCAGGATCGCCATCGACACGCTGCCCGGTACCCCGAAGGCAACGGTGAGGATCAGGTTCCCGCCTTCCTTGGAGTTGTTCGCGGCGCCCGGTCCCAGCACGCCCTCGATCCGACCCTCGCTGAATCGGCGCCCGTGCGCGTCAGTTCTCGGTGACGTTTGCACCGCATGGGCGTATGCCACCCACTGGGCAACCGCGCCCCCGAGGCCCGGGACCACACCTATGACGGCGCCGAGAACGCTGGAGCGGATGGTGAGCCACCAGTGGCGGAACGTGTCGCGCACGCCCTCCATGACGCCGCCGAGACGCTGGGCACGCTCGCCGGCGATGCTCGTTCCCCGTACGGCGAGATCGACGACCTCGGGGATGCCGAACAGACCAATGGTGATCGCTACGAGGCCGATGCCGTCCCACAGCTCGAGCTGGCCGAACGTCGCTCGCTGGATGCCGGTCTGCTGGTCCAGCCCGATCATGGACAGGAGGAAGCCGAGCCCACCGGCGATGAGGCCCTTCAGCACTTGCCCGCCGCTGAGCGCGGCGACGAATGCGATGCCCAGCAACGTGAGCATGAAGAACTCGGGCGAGCCGAAGGCAAGCACCACGGGCCGAATGACGGGGATCACCAGCGCCAGCGCGAAGGCGCCGATCAGCGCGCCGACCATGGAGCTCATCAGCGCGGCGCCCAGGGCTCGGCCCGCCTCGCCCCGCTTCGCCATGGGATGGCCATCGACGACCGTGGCCGCGGTCGTAGCCTCGCCGGGCACGCCGAACAGCACGGACGTGATGTCGCCCGCGGTGGCAGTGACCGACAGCATGCCGAGCAGGAACGCGAACGCATTGATGGGGGGCATCGTGAAGGTGAAGGGCAGCATGAGCGCGAGCGTGACCGCTCCCCCGAGGCCAGGCAGGATCCCTACGGCGTAGCCGATGGCCATGCCAAGGAGCATGACGGCCAGCGTCTCAGGCTTGAGGACCTCGGTTAGACCCTGGAAGAACTGCTCGAGCATCCGCTTCTCTCCCCCTCTTCAGCTCCGGGGAGGGTCTGAGCGCTACTTCCTTACCCCTGTTTAATGATCTCCGCTAGCTTGCCCGCCACATCCGCTGGAAGCGCAAGGATTTCGTTGATCACTCGTATCGTCTCGATGGCCTGATTCGGGAGCACATCCAGCCTCGCCTGCTCCGCTTCGGCCAGGAACTCGGGGTCCTTCATGGTCGCGTCGAAGGCGTCCTGCAGCGCCTTGAGGCGGTCCGCTGGCAGTCTCGGTGGAACCGCGAACGGCTTCGAAATCTTACTCGTCGCTGTGGCGGCCCGGATGAGCGCCCTCGACGCCTCATCGTTCACCATCTCCTCCAGCCGTTTCGCGGTTGGAAACCGCTGCTGCACCTTCGGGTCCGGCTCGGTCCATTGATAGACGGGCACCTTGATGAAGTTCGTATCCATCCAGTTGGCGGCCGTCGACGTCACGGACGTGTAGCTCCAGCACATGCCATCCACCTCGCGGCTCTCGACCGCGAGTCGGATCTCGCTCGTGCCACCGTAACCACTCACCAGGCGCACGTTCGCGCCGATGACCGAGCTCATCAGCTTGGGGAAGTTGTCGGTTTCCGCGCCCGGAGCCGTCCCGCCCAGTATCAGTGGTGGGAGATCGCGTCGCAGCAGGTCCTCGGCCGTGTTGTACGGCGAGTCGGCGCGGATCGTGCAGGTGATGGGGGACTGCACCGCGTTGCCGAGCCACCCCATCTGGCGCGCGTCAAACTGCACGCCCTCGACGTTTATCACCTGGTTCACTACCTGCAGCTCGTTGAAGACGCCGATCGTGAGGCCGTCCGGCCTCGCGACGTTATATAGGTGGTTCGTCGCGGTAAGGCTGCCGGCGCCCGGCATGTTCTCAACGATGATGTTCGGGTTGCCCGGAATGTGCTTGCCGAGGTGCTTCGCCGCCAGCCGCGCGGTCGTATCGAACCCCCCGCCAGGCGCGTATCCGACGATGATCGTAACGGTCTTACCTGAATAGAAGTCCGCCAGGTTCTGCCCACGTTCCGCGGCCGGAGCGCCGGTTCTGGGGCCACACGCAACCAGCACCAGCGCTGCGACAACCGCCAGCGCCCCGACGGTGCTTCGGGCTCTATGCCAGTGAGGGGTCTTCACGACCATGACGCCATTTACTCCATCGTCATTTCCGAAAGTCCGCGAGACTACGAGCGAGGCCAAGCATGCTATTCGCGATACGCTCAGTATCGGTGGCCGGATTCGGCGCAATATCGAGCCTGATCTGTTCGGCATCCGCTAGCAGTGCCGGGTCTTTGAGAGCCACCCAGTCATATCATCGCGTACCGGGCTACGAAAAGTGAAGGGGCCTGCCCTCGTTCGCTACGATTAACCAGCGTGGGCGGGGCCATCGAGTGCGCATTTACACCATCGGCTTCAGCAAGCGGTCGGCGCCGGCGTTCTTCGGTGCCCTGCGCCAGGCTGGGATCAAGCGCTGCATCGACGTTCGCATTTCAAACACGTCGCAGCTCGCGGGCTTCACGAAGCGCGGCGATCTCCCTTTCTTCTTCGAGGAGATCTGTGGCGCTGAGTACGTTCACGAGCCGTTGCTCTCCCCAACCCTGGATCTCATGCGTCGCTACAGACAGGGCAGAGCCGACTGGAACGCGTACGAGCGACGCTTCCTCGAGCTCATGGCCGAGCGGAAGATCGAGGACAAACTCGATCGCGGCCTCTTCGACGATCCCACGGCGTTGCTGTGCGTCGAGACGACGCCGGAGTACTGCCACCGTCGCCTCATCGTGGAGTACCTGCAGGAGAAGTGGGGGAACATCACGGCCGAGCACCTGTCGCAAAGCGATACCATGTAGCAAATGAAAAAGATCAGTATCCGCGAGCTGCGTCAGAACGCCAGCGCCTGGCTCAAGCAGGTTCAGCAGGGTGAGTCGTTCGAGATCACTGACCGCGGTAGGCCGGTGGCCCTCCTGGTTCCGCGACCTGACGATGAAATCGAGCGGATGATCGCCGCTGGCCGCCTGACACCTCCGACGCGCGACTGGCGGGAATTGGGCCCTCCCTTGCCTCCGACGCCCGGCGTACCGTTGCCGTCGGAAATTCTGGCGGAGGAACGCGCTGAGGATCGGTGATCTCGTCTATCTCGATTCTTCCGCGCTGGTGAAAATGGTCATCGACGAGCCGGAATCCGTCGCTCTTCGCCAGTACCTGGCCGCGCGGCCACGTCTCGCTTCATCCGCCTTAGCCCGAGTCGAGTTCACCCGTGCCGTCAAGCTGCATAGGGCCGCCGCCGTGACCGATGCGGAGGATTTTCTCAGAAGTTTCTATCTCGTCCCGGTTGCTGACGAGGTACTTCTTGCAGCGGCCGACCTCGCCTCCGCGACACTACGCAGCCTCGACGCCATCCATCTCGCGTCGGCTCTCTCCCTTGGCGGCAGGCTCGCGGCAATCGTGACCTACGATCAGCGCATGAGCCGGGCAGCGGCCGATCTGGGACTGGCCGTCGCTGCGCCGGGTAGGTAGCCGCGCCGTCAGCGACCGGTCGTCGGCGGCTTGACCGTCTTCACCGCCTCTTCAACCGCCGAGATCAGACCAAGGTCGCGCGCCGGGCAGGCCAGCAAGTACAGCCCGCTGCTCCGCGAGGCGGCGGCCAAGGTCGAGGGCGAGCAGGCCCTCGCCGAGCCAGTGCGGTAGCTGCGCGCGGTAGCCAGGCGTCTAGCATCTCTTCGTGATACGCTTCGCCGCGGTGCCAACGCGCATCCGGAGGGGCGTCGTGCTGGACCATCTCGCTCGTCATCTGAATCGAGCCGGTGCTATGCGGTTGGCTGGCGGCGCCATCTGCTGCGTGGTAGCCCTCGCCGGTTGCGCCCCGGCATCCGCTCCGTCGAGGTCGGACGGCGGCACCGCCGCGCAGACCACGAGCGCCCCGAAGACGCTGCGTTTGGGGCTGCATGCGTCGCGCGAGCCCACTGACGGCATCATCCAGTTCGCGGGCGGCGGCTCCGGCGCCGCTGAGCACTATCTGACGTTCCATGCGGGATTGACGGTGTACGACAGCGTTGGAAACCCGCAGCCACGGCTGGCCCAGAAAATTCCGACGGTCGATGACGGCGACTGGCAGGTCTTCCCGGACGGACAGATGGAGGTCACCTGGAAGCTTCGCCCTGAGGCCCGTTGGCACGACGGTGCGCCGCTCACCGCGGACGACTACTTGCTCACCTTCCAGGTCCTGCAGGATCCGGCCATGCCGATCCGCCGGCCGGCCGCAAGCGCCTCGATCACCGAGGCGCGGGCTCCCGATCCTCACACCCTGGTCGTTAGCTGGAAGCAGCCCTACATGCTGGCGAACTTCGCGGGCCCCGACGACCTGCCAGCGCTCCCCAGGCACATCCTCCGCGCTCTCTACGCTCGCGGGGACGCCCAGGCCTTTGCCAACAGCCTGTGGTGGACGCGCGAGTTCGTCGGCCTCGGGCCGTACAGAGTCGGGAACTGGGAGCTCGGCTCCCAGATCGAGGCCCTCGCCTTCGACCAGTACCTGCTCGGCCGTCCCAAGATCGACCGCGTGATTATCCGCTACATCGGAGACGTGAACGCGCTCGTCGCGAACCTGCTGGCCGGCGACCTCGACATGTCGCCGACGGGCGCATCGCTCGATCCACCGCAGCTGGTTACCGTGAAGAACGCCTGGGAGCCGAACGGACTCGGCACGACCGTAGCTGTGCCGCGCGGGGTTCGCAACCTGCATCTGCAGCGACGCGACCCGAATGCGCCGTGGGCGCGAGACGTCCGCGTCCGCCAGGCGCTGGTCCATATGATCGATCGCCAGAGCATGGTCGAGGTCATCAACTCGGGCATCGGCGGCCCCGCCGACACCTACCTGACCAGAGAAGATCCGGTCTATGGCCTGCTGAACCAGCGCGGTCTCGTGACCTATCCATACGATCTCGCGCGGGCGGAGCGACTGCTCGCCGATGCGGGTCTGACGCGAGGCGCAGACGGCAAATACCTGGCCAGCGGCCAGCGCTTCTCGATGGACGTCGCGGCGACCGGACGCGGCGAGAACCCGCAAGAGGCGGAGGCGGTGTCGAGCCTCTGGTCGGCTGGCGGCATCGCCTCGCGGCCCGTGATCATCCCGGCGAACGCGACCGACCTGGACGAGCGGAAGAACACGGTGAATGGGGCGCTCGTGTGGCCCTTCAATCCGGCGCCGGACCGCTCGGCCGAGCTCACGACCGCGGAGATCCCCAGCGAGCGGACGCGCTGGAAGGGCGGGAACTACGGCGGCTACTCCAACCCAGCCTACGACCGCCTCTACGAGCAGTACTCGACGTCGCTGGATCTCGGAAAGCGCCAGGCCACCTACGCAGACGTGATGAAGCTCGTCGCGGATGACGTGGCCTCGATCCCCCTCTACTACACGGTCGCGCCGATGCTGGTTCGGAAGGGCATCCGCGGCCCGGGCCTCGTACCCATGGTCCAGCTGGGAAATTCCTGGAACATCCACACCTGGGAGATCGACTAGGTTTGCCTCCCCTCTGGGAGACGTCGGGCGAGTGAGCGCTGCGCCGTAGGCTTAAGGTGGGTGAGGTCGTAACCTCGCGGGAGGGATAGTGATGATGACCAGAGCCTGGCTAATCGGACTGTGCTTTGGGCTCGTTCTCACCGGCTGCGCTCCAGGGGCATCCACGCCACGCGGGCAGGAGTCCGTGCCCGGAACGGGGACTGCCGCGCCCAAAACGCTGCGTGTGGTCATCCAGGCGGCGGGTGAGCCGACCGACGGCATCATCGTGTTCGCCGGAAGTGGCTCCCGGGCGGTCGAGCACTACCTCGCCTTCCACGCGGGCCTCACGGTCTACGACAGCCGCGGCGGGATCCTTCCGCGCCTGGCCCAAAAAGTGCCGTCGGTGGACGAAGGGGATTGGCGCGTCCTGTCGGACGGGGCAATGGAGGTCACGTGGAAGCTGCGCCCCGAGGCTCGCTGGCACGACGGCGCACCGCTTACCGCCGACGACTTCGTACTGGGACTCCAGGTCATCAGCGACGCGGCGATGCCGCTGCGGCGACCGCCGAGCAGCAACTTCATCTCCGAGGCTCGCGCGGTCGATCCCAATACGCTCGTCGTGAGCTGGAAACAGCCGTACATGCTCGCCAATTTCGCCAGCCCGGAAGACCTGCCCGCGTTGCCTCGGCACATCGTCGGCGACCTCTACGGGCGGGGCGATTCTCAAGCGTTCGCGAACAGCCTGTACTGGACTCGGGAGTTCGTCGGCCTCGGGCCCTACCGAATTGGAAGCTGGGAACTGGGCAGCCACCTCGAGGCGCTCGCCTTCGACCACTACGTTCTAGGGAGGCCGAAGATCGATCGCGTCGTGATCCAGTACATCGGCGACGTGAACGCTGTGGTGGCCACCCTGCTCGCCGGCGACGCCGACATGGTCCCCGCGAGCGGCGGGCTGGATCCGCCGCAGATGGTCCCTGTGAAGAATGCCTGGGAGCAGAGCGGAGCGGGGACGGCCATGGCGATTCCACGTGGTATCCGCAACATTCATCTTCAGCGGCGCGATGGCAACGCTCCGTGGGCTAGAGACATCCGCGTTCGGCAGGCTCTGGTCCACATGCTCGACCGCAACGATCTCATGGAGACGCTGCAGTCGGGCATCGGCGCGCCCGCCCATACGTTCGTGACCCTCGAAGACCCCGTATACGCACTTCTCGAGCAGCGCGGCCTGGCTAAATACCAGTATGACCGGACGCAGGCCGATCGCCTGATGTCGGAGGCCGGCCTCACACGAGGAGCGGACGGCGTCTATCAGGTCGCGGGTGGCCAGCGGTTGACCATGGACGTCGCCGTAACCGGCCGAGGAGACAACCCGAAAGAGGCCGAGGCTGTTTCCGGGATCTGGTCGGCGGCCGGCATTGCCGCGCGGCCCTCGATCATTCCACCGAACGCCACGAACGTCGATGAGCTGAAGAACACGTTCCAGGGAGCCTTCATCTGGCCGTGGAACATCTCGCCGGACATCTCGCAGCAGCTGACGAACGGGGATATCCCGAGCGAACGGACTCGCTGGAAGGGCGGGAACTACGGCGGCTACTCGAACCCGGCGTACGATCGGCTCTACGAGCAGTACGCCACCACACTCGACATAACCCGACGAAACGTCGTCTACGCCGACCTTATGAAGGTTCTTGCAGACGACGTCGGTTCCATCCCGATGTACTACACGACGTCGCCACTGATGTTCCGGAAGGGCGTTCGCGGGCCGGGCATCGTGCCCGCGATTCAGCCGGCCAACTCATGGAACATGCACGAGTGGGAGATGGACTGATGCAACAGGAGTACCTGCGCTGGGGGATCGCGGGCATCGGTTCGGGCGCGAGCAACCTGCTCGGCGGCTTCTCGCGCAATCCACACGTGAAGGTAACGGCGGCCGCTGACATCCGAAAGGAGGCGGTCGAGGCGTTCGGCCGCGAGTTCAGCTGCGAGACGTACCTCTCCGTGGAGGAGATGTGTCAGAGCCCCAACGTCGACGCGGTCTGGGTGGCAACTCCAAACCATCTGCACGCCGAACATGTCATCGCCGCGCTCGAGAACAAGAAGCACTGCACCGTATCGAAGCCAATGGCGATCACGCTCGAAGAATGCGAGGCGATGAACCAGGCGGCGGAGCGGAACGGTGTGGTCCTCCTCAGCGGCCATACCCAGAGCATGATGGCGCCCGTGCGCAAGATGGCCGAAGTGGTGCGCAGCGGCGAGTACGGCCGCCTCGGCATGCTCCACAGCTGGCACTACAACGACTGGATGTACCGCCCGCGCATGCCCTACGAGCTCGATGTCACCAAGGGTGGCGGCTTGATCTATCGGCAGTCGCCCCACCATATCGACATCGTGCGCCTCATCGGCGGCGGCCTCGTCAAGAGTGTGCGGGCGCAGACGATGATCCTCGACCCCGAGCGGTTCGCGCCTGGCGCCTTCACCGCCTACCTCGAGTTCGAAGACCGGACGCCGTGCACGATCGTGTACTCGGGCTATGGGCATTTCGAATCGTCCGAGCTGACCTTCGGCGGCGGGTACTCGCCCGGCCGGGTGACGAAGGCGACGACGCCCGAGGAGGAAGAGGCGCTGAAGGAGGCGCGTCGTTACACCGCGGGCGGCCAGAGCCGCGCAGACGCCGACGCGGTTGAAGCGGAGCGGCCGACGCACTCGGCCTTCGGGCTGACGATTGCAACGTGCGAGAAGGCCGACATTCGCCAGTCACCGCACGGCCTGTGGGTCTACGACGAGTCCGGCAAACACGAGATCAGCGTGCCGAAGGACCAGGTGCGGGGCGACGCCGAGTTCGAGGAGATGTACGAGGCCGTCGTCAACAAGAAGCACGTCGTGCACGACGGTCGCTGGGGCGAGGCCACCCACGAGGTGACAATGGCCATCATGGAGTCAGCCCGCACCGGCAGGGAGGTCGTCCTCTCCCACCAGGTGCCGGTGCCTGACTAATGGCGCGCGCCTGGGTCGGCACGTCCGGCTTCGCGTACAGGGAATGGAAGCCGAAGTTCTATCCGAAAGAGGTCGCATCCAAGAACTTCCTTGCTTACTACGCGTCCAACTTCAGCAGCGTCGAGATCGACGGCACCTTCTACCGGATGCCGAAGGAGAACGTCATTGAGGCGTGGAAGCAGAGCACGCCCGAAGGGTTTCGCTTCGCCCTGAAGGCCTCACGGCAGATCACCCACTGGCAGCGGCTTACGACGCCATCGGAGGCGCTCAACTACTGGCTCGAGACGATCGGCGGCATGGGTGAACGGCTCGGCATCGCGCTCTACCAGCTTCCACCCTCATTCCGCGCGAACTTCGGCCGGCTCGCCGCTTTCCTGGACGCACTGCCGAACGACATGCCCAGCGCCATGGAGTTCCGTCATGAGTCGTGGTTCGTGGACGAGT
>Ga0184637_10000347_pt1 | contig 34349 bp, 27 predicted proteins | sample PLM3_127_b2_FD_133143 | JGI IMG/M metagenome (GOLD analysis project Ga0184637, IMG submission 133143) | Groundwater sediment microbial communities from an aquifer in East River, Colorado, USA - PLM3_127_b2 | ecosystem: Environmental > Terrestrial > Soil > Riparian zone | place: USA: East River... | reverse complement strand
GCGGCGGCCGCCGCGCTCGCCCTGCTGCTCGCCGGCGGGCTCGGCCGCTCGCGCCTGCGGCTCCTCGCGACGGCGTTCCTCGTCGCCGCGAGCCACGGCCTCCTCGACGCGCTCACGACCGGAGGAGCGGGGGTGATGTTCCTGTGGCCCGCGGGCCTCGAGCGGTTCCTCGCGCCCTGGTCGCTCGTGCCGGCGGCGCCGATGGGGCTGCGCCTCGTCTCCTCGCGCGGCGCCGAGGTGCTGCTCCGCGAGCTGATCCTCTCCGCGCCGCTCCTCCTCTACGCGCTCTGGCCCCGCCGCGCGCGTCCCTGCGCCGGCCCGGAGCCGCTCCGCAGCGCGTGACGCACGCCACCGCTCGCGCTGCGCGGCGCCCGACGCGCCCCGCCCGCTACCGCCCGAGCAGCGCCACCCCCAGCGCCACCACCGCCGCGGCCGCGATCCTCCCGGCGCCGAACGGCTCGCGAAGCCGCCAGGTGGCGAGCGCGGTGCCGAACACGACCGAGGTCTCGCGCAGCGCCGCGACGCCCGCCACCGGCGCGCGGGTCATCGCCCAGAGCACGAGCGCGTAGGCACCGAGCGTGAAGAGCCCGCCCGCGAGCCCGCGGCGCCAGCTCCGGCGCGCGTGCGCGAGCACCGCGCGCCCGCGCGTGGCGGCGGCGAGCGCGACGAGCGGCACCGCGTCGAGCACGAACACCCAGCCCGTGTACGCCACCGCGTGGCCGGAGCGGCGGACGCCGGCGCCGTCCACCAGCGTGTACGCGGCGATCACCCCGGCGTTGGCGAGCGCGAAGGCGAGCGCCCGGCGCGGCAGCGCCCCCGGGCGGCGGGCGAGGAGCGCCATGCCGAGCACGCCCGCCGCGATCGTGAGCGCGCCGAGCGCGGTCCGAGGGGAGAGCGGATCGGGCCCCGCGCCGGCGGCGGCCGCCGCGGCGACGAGCAGCGGCGCGGTCCCGCGCATGATCGTGTAGGACGGGCCGAAGTCGCCCTCCCGGTACGCCTCCGCGAGGAGCCCGAAGTACACCGCGTGGATCGCCGCCGAGGCGGCGACGTACGGCCAGCTCGCGCGCGCCGGCGCGGGCAGGAACGCGACCGCCACTGCCGAGACCGCGCTCGCCGACACCGCGACGAGGAGCGCGTCCAGCGCGCGGTCGCCGCCCGACCGGACGAGGAGGTTCCACCCGGCGTGGAGGAGCGCCGCCAGGAGCACGATCGCGATGAGGCTCGCCGGCAAGGACCCGGAGGATAGCCGACCCGCGCGCCGCCGCGCCGCGACGGTGCGGTCAGGGCTCCTCGAGCCGGTGCCGTGCGGGTCCCTGCCCGGGCCCGGGCGACGCCGGCGGGCGCGGGGTCACGTCGATCTCGCCGGCGTGCGGGTCATCCGCGGGATGTCCGAACGTGACGACCCGGACGCGTCCCGACGCCACCTGCCGCCGGAGCCAGCGCCCGAGGAGCGACGCCGCGAGGCGACGCGTCGGCGGCAGCAGCAGCGCCAGGCCGACGAGGTCCGTGACGACGCCCGGCGTGACCAGCAGGGCGGCGCCGAGCAGCACGAGGACGCCCGAGAGCACGCCCTCCTCCGGCGCTCGCCCGGCGGCGAGGGCCGCCTGCCAGGCCCGCAGCACGCGCATCCCCTCCACCCTCACGGCGAGGGTGCCCACGGCGCCGGCCACGACCACGAGCCCGAGCGTCGGCCAGAACCCGATCGACTGCCCCACGCGCAGGAGCAGCCAGAGGTCCACGAGCGGGACGGCGACGAGGAGGAGGAAGAGCTTTCCCATCGGGAGGAGGAAACGGGCGCGAGCGCGCGGCGCGGAGGCGAACCCCGCGCCGGGCGCGTCAGTGCACGATCACCTCGCCCTCGAGCGCCCGCTGGCCCTTCCTGAACTCGATGTTCCCGTCCCGCCCCTCGTCCACCACCACGTGGTCGCCGGCCTTGAACTCGCCGCGCAGGAGCCGCGTCGCGAGCGGGTCCTGCACCATCCGCTGGATGGCGCGCTTGAGCGGCCGGGCGCCGTAGACCGGGTCGTACCCGGCGTCGGCGATCGCCTCCCGCGCCGCCGGCGTGAGATCGAGCGTGAGCTGCCGCTCCTCGAGCAGCTTGCGCAGCCGCGCGAGCTGGATCTCCACGATCCGGCCGATCTGCTCCCGGCCGAGCGGGCGGAACACCACGATCTCGTCCACCCGGTTCAGGAACTCCGGGCGGAACTCCGCGCGAAGGTGCTCGAGCGCGGCCTCGCGGACGGTGCTCGCGTCCACACCCGAGCGGCTCGCGAGCCGCTGGATCTCGGCCGAGGCGATGTTGGACGTCATGATGACGACCGCGTTCCGGAAGTCGACCGTGCGCCCCTGGCCGTCGGTGAGCCGGCCGTCGTCGAGGATCTGGAGGAGCACGTTGAACACGTCGCGGTGCGCCTTCTCGATCTCGTCGAACAGGATCACCGCGTACGGCCGGCGGCGCACCGCCTCGGTGAGCTGCCCGCCCTCGTCGTAGCCGACGTAGCCGGGGGGTGCGCCGATGAGCCGCGAGACGGCGTGCTTCTCCATGTACTCGCTCATGTCGAGCCGGACCATCGACTGCTCGTCGTCGAAGAGGAACTCGGCGAGCGCGCGGGCGGTCTCGGTCTTCCCGACGCCGGTGGGCCCGAGGAAGATGAACGAGCCGATCGGCCGGTTCGGATCCTGGAGGCCGGAGCGGGCGCGGCGCACCGCGGCCGAGACCGCCTGGACGGCCTCGTCCTGGCCCACCACCCGCTTCGCGAGCCGCGCCTCCATGTCGAGCAGCTTCTCGACCTCGCCCTCGAGCAGCTTCGACACCGGCACGCCGGTCCACTTGGAGACCACCTCGGCGATCTCCTCCGGCGTCACCTCCTCGCGCAGCATCGCGCCGGACCGGTGGAGCACGGAGAGCTTCTCCTGCAGCGCCGCGACGCGCCGCTCGGTCTCGGGCAGCCGCCCGAACTTGATCTCGGCGGCCTTCTGGAAGTTGGCCTCGCGCTCCGCCTGCGCCTGCTCCTGCCGGAGGGCGTCGAGCTCCATCTTGGCCTGCGCGATCTCCTGGATCGCCTTCTTCTCCGCGCTCCAGCGCGCCTCGAGCCGCGCGTACTCCTCCTTGCGCTGGGCGAGCTCCTTCTCGGCCTGGGCGAGCCGCGCGCGCGACGCCTCGTCCTGCTCCCTCGAGAGCCCCTGCTTCTCGATCTCGAGCTGGGCGATCCGGCGGCGCACCTCGTCCACCTCCGTGGGCATCGAGTCGATCTCGATGCGGAGCCGCGAGGCCGCCTCGTCCACGAGGTCGATGGCCTTGTCCGGCAGGAACCGGTCCGCGATGTAACGGTGCGACAGGCGCGCGGCCTCGACCAGCGCCGCGTCCTGGATGCGGACCTTGTGGTGCAGCTCGTAGCGGTCCTTGAGCCCGCGCAGGATCGAGATCGTGTCGGCGACCGACGGCTCGCCGACGAAGACCGGCTGGAAGCGCCGCTCGAGCGCCGGGTCCTTCTCGACGTGCTTTCGGTACTCGTTCACGGTCGTCGCGCCGATGGCGTGCAGCTCGCCCCGGGCGAGCGCGGGCTTCAGCATGTTGCCCGCGTCCATCGCCCCCTCGGCCGCGCCTGCGCCGACGATGGTGTGCATCTCGTCGATGAAGAGGACGATCTGCCCCTCGGCGGAGGTGACCTCCTTCAGCACGCCCTTGAGCCGCTCCTCGAACTCGCCGCGGTACTTCGCGCCGGCGACCATCGAGGCGAGGTCGAGGGCGAGGAGCCGCTTGCCCTTCAGCCCCTCGGGCACGTCGCCGTCCACGATCCGGCGCGCGAGCCCCTCCACGATGGCGGTCTTCCCCACGCCGGGGTCGCCGACCAGCACCGGGTTGTTCTTGGTGCGCCGGGAGAGGATCTGGATCACCCGGCGGATCTCGTCGTCGCGGCCGACCACCGGGTCGAGCTTCCCCTGCTTGGCGAGCTCGGTGAGGTCCTTCGTGTACTTGTCGAGCGCGCGGTACTGGCCCTCGGCCTCGGGGGAGGTCACCCGCGCGCCGCCGCGGACGTCCTTGAGCGCGCCGCGGATCCGGTCGGCGGTGGCGCCGGAGGCCCGGAGCGCGTCGCCGGCGCCGGTCTTCTCCTGCGCGGCCGCGAGCAGGAGGTGCTCGGTCGAGACGTACTCGTCCTTGAGCTTCTTCGCCTCGTCCTCGGCCCGGTCGAGCAGCTTCGCGAGCCGGTTCGCGAGGTAGGGCTCGCCACCCGCTACCTTGGGCACCCCGCGCAGCTCGTCCTCGAGCCGCGAGGTCACGAGCGACGGGGCGGCGCCGATCTTCTCGAGGATGGGACCGGCGAGGCCCTCGGGCTGCGCGAGCAGCGCGAGCACGAGGTGCTCCACGTCGATCGCCTGGTGATCACGGCGGCGCGCCTCGGTCTGCGCGCCCTGCAGGGCTTCCTGGGCCTTGACGGTCAACTTCTCCGGTCGCATGGCGCGAACGTAAGATCCGGAGAGCGCTTGGCAAGCGGCCCGGGGCGTGGCTCCATGACGCTGCGTGGCCGCTCCACCCCTCACCCCGGCGCCCCCTCCGCCCGCGCCCCGGCCGGGCTTCCCCTGGCGGGCGGCCTTGCTGGCGCTCCCGCTCGTGGCGTTTGCGCTCGCGCCCGGCGTGGCGCCGCTCCGCGCGAGCGTCTACGTCCCGCTGCACGCCGCGCTGGAGCTCGTGGTCATCGCGGTGGCCTTCGCGGCGTTCGCCGTCCAGTGGTACGCGGCGGGGACGATGCGCGACGCGGGGGCGCGCGCGATCGGCCCGGCGATCCTGACGGCCGGGCTGTTCGAGGCGCTCCACATCGCGACCTTCCCCGGCATGCCCGGGTTCGCCGGCCCCGCGTCCACGGAGCGTGGGATCTACTACTGGCTCCTCGCGCGGCTCTGGACGGTCGGGACGCTCCTGTGGGTCGCGAGGCCGCGGCCCGACGCGACCCGGCCGCACCGGCCCCGCGCGGCGAACCTGGCCCTGAACACCGGCGCCCTCGTACTGCTCGTGGCGCTCGAGCTCGCCCTGCCGGCGCAGCGGCAGATCTTCTTCGTCGAGGGCGTGGGGCTCACCCCGCTCAAGGTCACCCTCGAGCTCGCGCTCGGGGCAGCCGCCTTCGTCGGCGCCCTCCTCCACTGGCGCACCTTCCGCCGGAGCGGCGCGCGCTGGTCGCGCCGCGTCGCCCTCGCGCTCTTCTCGGTCGGGCTCGCGTCGGTGAGCCTCTCGCTCTACCGCCACCCCTACGATCCGATCCACGTCCTCGGCCACCTGTACCTGGTGCTCGCGTTCGGCTTCGTCTTCGAGGCGCTCTTCGTCTCAGGCGTCGCGCGCCCGTACCGCGAGCTCGACGCGCTCCGCAGCCACGTGCAGAACGAGCTCGTCGTCACGATCGAGCGGCTCGAGCGGACGCAGTCGGAGCGCGAGGACCTCCTGCGCGCGGTCACGCACGACCTCCGGAACCCGCTCCAGGTCGTGCTGCTCCAGAGCGAGCGGCTCGGGCGCGGCCTCCCCGACGCCGGCGCGGTCGCGACCGCCGCCCGCAACATCCACTCCGCCGGCCGGCGCATGGAGCGGATGATCCGCGACCTCGCCGACTCCGCGCGGCTCGAGAGCGGCGTCGCCCTCCCGCTCGCGCGGAAGCCCGTCGAGCTGCGCCCGTTCGTCGAGGGGCTGCTCGAGAGCGCCGAGGGCGTGCTCGACGCGACACGCGTGGAGAACGCGGTGCCCGACCAGCTCCCCACCGTGGACGCGGATCCCGACCGGCTCGACCGGATCCTGGTGAACCTGCTCGGCAACGCGCTCAAGTACACGCGCGGGCGGGTGACGGTCGCCGCGGAGGCGGCGGAGGGGGCCGTCCGCGTGCTGGTGCGAGACGAGGGGGAGGGGCTCTCGCCCGAGGCGCAGGCGCGGGTGTTCCAGCGCTTCTTCCGGGCGAACCCCAGGGCCGGCGAGGGGCTGGGGCTCGGGCTGCACATCGTGCGCGGGATGGTGGAGGCGCACGGCGGCAGCGTCGGCGTGGAGAGCCGGCCCGGCCAGGGGAGCACGTTCTCGTTCACGCTCCCGGTCACGCTCGCGCCCTCCGCGTGAAGGGTGCGCCGTCTCGCCGCGATCCCGCACGGGCCTTGCGACCGGTGGGGGCGCAGGGCATCCCTCGGTTCTCCGTAAGCGGAGGCGCATGCATACACATCCCGCCGTCGTCTCCGCGAGCCGCGCGCTGCCGCCGCACTTCATCGACCAGGAGACGCTCATCGCCGCGCTCTCGGCCTACTGGGGCAAGCAGCACTTCAACGTCGAGCGGCTCGCCGACATCCACCGCGCGACGCGGGTCGGCGGGCGCCACCTCGCCCTCCCGCTCGCCGAGTATCCCGGCCTCGACACCTTCCGGAAGTGCAACGACGCGTTCGTGCGGGTGGGGGCCGAGGTGGGCGAGGCGGCGGTGCGCGCCGCGCTCGACCGGGCCGGCATCGCCCCCGCGGACGTCGACCACCTCTTCTTCGTCACCGTCACCGGCATCTCGACGCCGTCGCTCGACGCGAAGCTCGTGAACCGGCTCGGGCTGCCGGCGCGGGTGAAGCGGACGCCGATCTTCGGCCTCGGGTGCATGGCGGGGGCCGCCGGGCTCGCGCGCGCCTCCGACGCGCTGCGCGCCTTTCCCGGCGAGGTGGCGGTGCTCCTGTCGGTGGAGCTCTGCTCGCTCACCCTCCAGCGCGAGGACATGTCGGTCGCGAACGTCATCGCGAGCGGCCTGTTCGGCGACGGCGCCGCCGCGGTGGTGCTCGAGGGCGGGGCGCGCGCGCGCGCCGGGGCGCCGCGGATCGAGGCGACGCGCTCGGTCTTCTACCCCGACACGGAGTGGGTGATGGGCTGGGACGTGGTCGACACCGGCTTCAAGGTGCTCCTCTCCCCGAAGGTGCCGGAGGTGATCGAGGCCAACGTGGGCGGCGACGTGGACCGCTTCCTCGCCGACCACGGCCTCGCGAAGGGAGACGTCCGCCACTGGATCGCCCACACCGGCGGCCCCAAGGTGCTCGAGGCCTTCCGGCGCGCGGTGGGGCTCCCCGAGGCCGCGCTCGAGCGGTCGTGGCGCTCGCTGCGGGAGGTGGGGAACCTCTCCTCCGCCTCGGTCCTCTTCGTGCTCGCGGACCTGCTCGACGCCGGAGAGGCGCGGCCCGGCGACGTCGGCCTCCTCGCCGCCATGGGGCCCGGGTTCTCCGCCGAGCTCCTCCTCCTCCGCTGGTGAACCCGGTGCCGAGCCCCCTCACCGACCTCGAGGCCGCCGTCGCACGCGAGATCCTGCGCATCGCCCGGGAGGACCTCGCCATCGCCGCCGAGCCGGCGCCGGACGAGCCGCTCGCGGGGCGGCTCGACTCCCTCCAGCTCCTCTCGCTCGTCGTGGCGGTCGAGGACCGCTTCCGCGTGATCCTCTCGGACGAGGACGCGCGGGCGACGCGCTCGCTCGAGGACCTCGCGCGGCTCGTGGCGGAGCGCGCCTCCCCCGACCGGCTCGCCGGTCCGGCCGATTCCGCCGGGCAGGCCGCGCCATGAGGCTCACGGGGCCGCCGCTGCCGCTCGGGCGCCACGCCACGCTGGTGGAGGCGCTCGCCGCGGCGGTCGACCACCCGAGCGGCGTGACGTTCGTGGGGCTGCGCGAGGAGGAGTCGTGGCGCTCGTGGGGCGAGGTCCACGAGAGCGCGGCCCGGGTCGGGGGCGCGCTCGCGGCGCTCGGGGTCCTGCCCGGCGACCGGGTCGGCATCGTGCTCCGGACCGGCCCCGAGTTCCTCGACGCCTTCCTCGGCGCCTGGCTCGCGGGCGCGGTGCCGGTGCCGCTCTACCCGCCGGTGCGGCTCGGCCGGATGGAGGAGTACCTCGAGGGCACGGCGCGCATGCTGGCGGTCTCCGGCGCGCGCGTCCTCCTCTCGACCGGCGCCGTGCAGCGTCTCCTCGGCGGCGCCGTCGAGCGGGCCTGGCCCGCGCTCGGCTGCCACGACGTGGCCACCCTGCGCGCCGGGGGCTCCGCCTCGCGCGTCGGGGCACCGGACCCGGCCGCGCTCGGCCTCGTGCAGTTCTCCTCGGGGTCCACGGTGGACCCGAAGCCCGTCGCGCTCAGCCACGCCGCGCTCGTCGCGCAGGTGTCGGCGCTGCAGGCGGCGGTGCGCCCCGACGCGCGCGACGTGCTCGTGTCGTGGCTGCCGCTCTACCACGACATGGGGCTCATCGGCGGGCTGCTCGGCGCGCTCAGCTACCCGGGCCCGCTCGTGCTCATCGCGCCGGAGCACTTCCTCGCGCGCCCCGCCCTCTGGCTCCGCGCGATCGCGCGCCACCGCGGGACGCTCTCCATGGCGCCGAGCTTCGCCTACGCGTACTGCGCCGACCGCGTGAAGGAGGCCGACCTGGCCGGCCTCTCGCTCGCGAGCTGGCGGCTCGCGCTCGACGGCGCGGAGGCGGTCTCCGCCGAGGCGATGCGCCGCTTCGCGGCGCGCTTCGCGCCGGCGGGCTTCGACCCGGGGGCGCTCGTGCCGGTCTACGGCCTCTCGGAGGCGGCGCTCGCCGTGACGTTCGGCCGCCCGGGCCGCGCCCTCGAGGGGCGCCGCGTGGACCCGGCGCGGCTCGCGCGCGAGGGGCGCGTCGCGCCGGGCCGGCGCGAGATCGTCCCGGTGGGCACCCCCGTGCCCGGCTTCGAGGTCGAGGTGCGCGGCGAGGGCGGCGCGCTCGCGGGCGAGGGGCGGCTCGGGCGGATCTTCGCGCGCGGCCCCTCGATCATGGACGGCTACCTCGGCGATCCGGCCGCGACGGCGCGGGCGCTGCGCGACGGCTGGCTCGACACCGGCGACCTCGGCTTCGTCGCGGACGGCGAGCTGCACGTGCACGGCCGCGCGAAGGACGTGGTGATCGTGCGCGGCGCGAACCACGCGCCCGAGGAGTTCGAGGCGGCGCTCGCGGGGATCGCGGGGCTGCGGCCGGGGTGCGCGGTCGCGCTCGGCGTCGCGGGCGAGGACGGGGCGGAGGCGCTCCTCGTCCTCGCCGAGCGGACGCGCGAGCGCGCGCAGGGTCGGGACGACGCCGCGCTCGTCGCGGCCGCCCGGGCGGCCGTCCTCGAGCGCACCGGCGTCGCGCCCCGGATCGCGCTCCTCGCGCCGGGCACGCTGCCGCGGACCTCGTCGGGCAAGCTGCGGCGCCAGGAGGCGCTCCGGCGCCACCTCGCCGGCGCGCTCACCCCGCCGCGCCCGGCGGGCGTGCTCCGGCTCGCGCTCGAGGCGGCGCGGAGCCAGCTCGCCTGGGCGCGCGCGCGGCGGAGGCCCTCGCCGTGAGCGCCGGCGCCGAGCCGGGCCGCCGCGACGCCGTGGTGATCGGCGGCGGGCCCGCCGGCCTCGCCTTCGCGGCGGCCGCCGCGCGGCGCGGCCTCTCGGTGACCGTGCTCGAGCGGGCCGAGGGGCCGGTGGACAAGGCGTGCGGGGAGGGCATCCTGCCCGCCGGTGTCCGCGCCCTCGAGGAGCTCGGCGTGGCGGCGCGGCTCGGCCCCGACGACGCCGCGCCGATCCGCGAGCTCCGCTGGATCGAGGTGAGCGGCGCCACCGCGCGCCTGCGGCTCCCGGCCCCCGGCGGGCTCGGCGTCCGGCGCCTCGCGCTCTCGGCCGCGCTCCGCGCCCGCGCCCGCGAGGCGGGGGCGGAGGTGCTCGGCGGCGAGGAGGTGACCGAGCACCGGCGCGAGGCGGGCGGGGTCGTCGCGGTGACGCGGGCGCGCGAGGTCCGCGCGCGGATGCTCGTCGCGGCGGATGGGCTCGGCTCCCCGGTGCGCCGCCGCGAGGGGCTCGATCTCCCGCCCCACGGCTTGCTCCGCTACGGCCTGCGCCGGCACCTCGCGATCGCGCCCTGGGCGGACGCGGTGGAGGTCCACTTCTCGGAGGGCGTCGAGGCCTACGTCACCCCGGCCGGCCGCGGGCGGGTGGGCGTGGCGTTCCTCTTCGAGCGGCGCCGGGCCGCGAGCTTCGAGGAGCTGCTCGCGGGCTTCCCCGCCCTCGCCCGCCGGCTCGAGGGCGCTGCCCCCGACTCCGCCGTGCGCGGGGCCGGCCCCCTCGCCCGCGGCACGCGCGCGCGTGTCGCGGACCGGCTCGCGCTGCTCGGCGACGCGGCGGGGTACGTGGACGCGGTCACCGGGGAGGGGCTGTCGCTCGCCTTCGCGTGCGCGCTCGGGCTCGCCGAGCTGCTCCCGGGCGCCCTCGCGCGCGGCGCGACCGCCGAGGCGCTCCGCCCGTACGAGCGGCTGTGGGCCGCGCACTTCCGGCCCTACGCGGCGTGGACCCGGCTCGTCCTCGGCCTCGGCCGTCACCCGGCCCTGCGCCGCCGCGTGCTCGCCCTGGCCTGCTGGCAGCCCGCGCCGTTCGAGCGGCTCGTCGCGCGGGCGGTGGGATAGGCGGCGGGTCGCCTACCGGGACGCCGCCGCGCCGAGGGAGGAGCTCCGCTGCACCTGCAGCTCGCGCTGGGCCGCCACGAGCTGCGCCTCGAGCGCCTCCGCACGCGTGACGCAGTCACGGCACTCCGCCGAAGGGCGGGCCCACCGGTGCTCCAGGGGCCGGGCCGGCGCGGCGCTCGGGGCGGTCCGGCCTCCCCAGGCGAGGAGCACGTTGACGGAGAGGCTCAGCGCGAGCAGCGCCCACGGCAGCGGTCGAAGCATGGGCGAGAGCATACTGCGAGTACCGGGACAACGGGTGCATTCCGTGAGAGCCGCTGCCTCGCGCGGGGGGACCGACGCCCGGTGCGCGGAGCGGCGCGGAGCCCCCACACGAGCCTCTCCGGCCGCGCCGGGCATGGCGGGCGACCCCGCGCGCGGCGAGTCCGGCGGGAGCGTCCCCTGTGGCGGCCGGCGGGCGGAGCGACCGCGAACGCGCCGCGTCGAGGCGCGCGGAGACCGGAAAAACGAGTCGGGCGGGCGCGCCCCCCGCGTCGTAGGATGCCCGGCACGAAGGAGAAGACACCATGCGCTGCACCGTTCTCGGCGCCGGTTCCTGGGGGACCGCGCTCGCTTCCTTGCTCGCGAGCAAGGGCTATACCGTCACCGCCTGGGACAAGGATCAAGGCGTCCTCGAGGACGTCTCCCGCAACCACCGGAACGAGCGGTACCTGCCGGGCGTGGTGCTCGCGCCCGGCCTGCACGCCACGGGCGACATCGCGCGCGCGCTCGAGGGGGCGGAGCTGGTGGTGATGGCGGTGCCGTCGCACGCGGTCCGGCCCGTGATGATCGAGGCGAAGCGGCACGTGCACGCCGGCACCCCCATCGTCTGCGTCGCGAAGGGGATCGAGCTCGACACCCTCATGACCATGAGCGAGGTGCTCGAAGACGTGCTCCCCGTCCCGCTCCACCCGTACGTGGCGGTGCTCTCGGGTCCCTCGTTCGCGAAGGAGGTGGCGAAGGGGCTCCCCACCGCGGTGACCGTGGCCGCGCGCTGGGAGCGGATCGCGAAGCAGGTGCAGGAGGCCTTCCACACGAAGACCTTCCGCCCGTACACCTCGGGCGACGTGGTGGGCTGCGAGATCGGCGGCTGCGTGAAGAACGTGGTGGCGATCGCGGCCGGCATCTCCGACGGGTTCGGCTTCGGGGCGAACGCCCTCGCCGCCCTGATCACGCGCGGCCTCGCCGAGATCAGCCGGCTCGCCGTGCGCAAGGGGGCGAACCCGCTCACCCTGTCCGGCCTCTCCGGCCTCGGCGACCTCGTGCTCACCTGCTCGTCCGACCTCTCGCGCAACCGGACCGTCGGCCGCGGCCTCGCGGCGGGCAAGACGGCCGACCAGATCCAGCAGGAGCTCGGGCAGGTGGCCGAGGGGGTGCGCAACGCGCGGAGCGCCCGCGAGCTCGCGCGGCGGCTCGGCGTGGACATGCCCATCACCGAGATGGTCTACCGCGTGCTCTACGAGAACCTGCCGCCGCGCGACGGCGTGGTCTCGCTCATGACGCGAGAGACGAAGCCGGAGATGTGAGGAGCTCCGCGACCCAGACCGCGAGCTCGTCGGGCGTGTAGGGCTTCGGCAGGAAGGGCGCGCCGCCCTCCGAGAGCCGCAGCGCCTCGTCCGCGGCGTAGCCGGACGTGAGGAGCACGCGCAGCGACGGCCGCGCCTCGCGGAGCCGCCGCGCCAGCTCGGGGCCGTTCACCCCGGGCAGGACCACGTCGGTGAGGAGGAGGTCGATCCGGCCGGCGTGGCGCCCGGCCAGCCGGAGCGCCTCCTCGCCGTCCGGGGCGGCCAGCACGGCGTGCCCGGCGCGCCGCAGGGCGCGCACCGCGGTCTCGCGCACCGCCGCGTCGTCCTCCACGACCAGCACCGTCGCGCGGGCGCCGTCCGGGATGGGCGTGCGCAGCGGCGGCGCGTCCGGCGGCGCCTCGAGGGTCGCGCGCGGCAGGAGCAGGTGGAAGACCGCGCCGTGCCCCGGCGTGCTCTCGGCCCAGAGCTGGCCGCCGGCCTGCTGCGCGATCCCGACGCTGGTCGCGAGGCCGAGCCCGGTGCCCCGGTCGCCCTTGGTGGTGAAGAACGGGTCGAACGCGCGGCGGAGCGTCTCCGCGTCCATGCCGGTGCCCGTGTCGGCGACCGAGACCCGCACGTAGTCGCCCGGGGGCAGGCCGCGGGTGCGGGCCCGCTCGAGCCCGAGCGGCTCGTTGGCGGTGGTGAGCGCGAGCCGCCCGCCGCCGGGCATGGCGTCCCGCGCGTTGACCGCGAGGTTCACGAGCACCTGCTCGAGCTGCCCCGGGTCCACCCGCGCCGGCCAGAGGGCGGGCGCGAGCGCGGGTGCGATCTCGATCTGCGCGCCGAGGAGGCGCCGGAGCATCCCGCTCACCCCCTCGACCGCCGCGTTCAGGTCCACGCTGCGGGGCTGCGTCACCTGCTTGCGCGCGAAGGTGAGGAGCTGCCGGGTGAGCGTCGCGGCCCGCTGGGCCGCCTCGCGGATCGGCGTCACCAGCTCGCGGGCGGCGCCGCCCGCGGGCAGCTCCTCCTCGGCGAGGGCCGCGTGCGAGAGGATGACGGTGAGCAGGTTGTTGAAGTCGTGCGCGACGCCGCCCGCGAGCCTCCCGAGCCCCTCGAGCTTCTGCGCGCGGACGAGCACCTCCTCGAGCTCGGCGCGCTCGGCCTCGCGCCGCAGCCGGTCGAGCTCGGCAGCGGCCCGCGCCGCGAAGATCTGCAGGATCGCGGCGGGCTCGCGCCCGAGGTCGAGGGGCCGGGTGTCCATCACCACGAGGACGCCCAGGCGCGCGCCGCCCGAGCGGAGCAGCGGCGTCCCGAGGTACGCCTCGACGCCGAGCCGCGCCAGCGCCACGTCCCGGGGGAAGCGGCGCGCGGCGGCCTCGGCCACGTGGACCGTCTCGCCGGCGGCCACGACCTGCTCGCACGGGCCGCCCTCGAGCGCGTAGCTGAAGTTCGCCACCGGCCGCCCCGCGAAGTGGGCAGCGAGGGTGCGGACCCGCGTGCCGTCGGCCGGGTCGTCCGTCACGCCGAGGAACGCGTAGCGCACGTCGAGCGCGGCGGCGAGGTGGGCGACGAGCGCGGGGAAGAAGTCCTCGCCGGTGAAGGCGGTCGTCCCGAGCACCACCTGGCGGAGCGCCGCGGCCGGGCCGTCGGCCGCGCTCGCGGCGGGCGCGCGGGTCGGGCGGGTCGGGCGGAGCCGGCGCGCCGGACCCGCCGTCGCGGGGCGCGGAGCGACCGTCTCCCCGCCCGACCGGTGGCCCGGCGCTCGCGTCCTCTTCACCCCCCCAGTGTGCAGCCCGCACTCCTGGCGTGCTGTCCCGGGCGTGGGCGACGCGCCCCTGACCCGTGGGTGGAGCACCGCGCGCGCCCGGAATCCGGGCTAGCATCGGAGGCATGAACGACCTCGCCGCACACCTGGTCCGCGCGGGCGTGCTGTCGCGCGAGACCGCCTCGCGCGCGCTGGCCGCCGCGCAGGACGGGGACCTCGCCTCCGCCGCGCTCCGCCTCGGGCTCGCCACCGAGCCGGCCCTCGCGCGCGCGCTCGCCGATCTGCTCGATTGCCCCGCGGTGGACTTCACGAAGAGCGTGGTGCCGGTCTCGAACCTCGAGGTGGTCGCCCCCGGGTTCTGCCGGCAGCGGCGGGTCATGCCCGTATCGGTCGGCAAGGCCGAGCTCGTGCTCGCGATGGCGGACCCCGGCGACCACGCGCTCGCCGACGAGCTCCGCTTCGCGACCGGGCGGAACGTGCTGCGCTACGCGGGCATCCCCGCCGCGATGGAGCGGGTGCTCGACGGGCTCGTGCGCGAGAAGAGCCGGGGCGGGCTCGCCTGGCGCGGGACCGCGGCCCCGGCGCTCCCCGACCCGGCCGCCGCGTGGGTGGGCGTGGTCCACCCGGCGCGGAAGCCGGAGTCGAGTCTCGACCTGCCCGAGATCACGAGCGAGATGGTGATCGTCGGCGTCGCGGACGACGTGACGGACGCCGCGACGCCCTTCGACGCACCCACCCCGGCGCGGCGCGAGCGCCCCGCCGCGGCGGGGATCCCGGCGAGCGCGGCGGGGGCGGCGGAGGCTCCGGGAACGCCGGCGCACGAGGCGAGCACCACCGTCCGGCTCCAGGGGGTCGGGGCCGGGCGCCTCCTGCTCGTCGCGGACGCCGCGGCGGAGGCGCGCGACGAGGTGGCGGGGCTCGCCGGCCGGCTCGGCGCGACGATCCTGCAGGCGGCCAACGGCCGCGCCGCGCTCGACATCGTGCGCGACGCCCGGCCCGACCTCGTCGTCGCCGACGCCATGCTGCCGGCGATGGCGGGGTTCGAGGTGTGCCGCGCGGTGAAGGGCGACCCGCTGCTCCGGCCGACGCGGGTGGTGCTCACCTCCGCGGTCCACCGCGGCACGGTCGCCGCCGACGCGAAGATCGCGTTCGGCGCGGACGCCTTCCTCGAGAAGCCCTTCCGGCAGGACGAGGTGCTGCGGGTGCTGAAGCTCCTGCTCCTCGGCCCCACCGGCGACCCGGCCGACCAGGCGGCCCGCGCCGCCGCCGCGGCCGCGTGGAAGGCGGGCGCGCGGCTCCTGCAGGCCGGCCGCATCGACGACGCCCTCGTCCGGCTGCGCGACGCGGCCGCGAAGGACGACCTCTCCGCCGAGGCCCACTACTACCTGGGCCACGCGCTGGCGCGGCAGGGGCTCCTCTTCGAGGCGGCCTCCTCGTTCGCGCGCGCGGCCGAGCTCCGCCCCGACGTGGACGCGTCGCACCAGGTGCTCGCCATGACCTACGAGCAGCTCGGGTTCCAGAAGTCGGCGCGGGAGGCCTGGGCGCGCGCGATCGAGACCTGCCGCGACGACACGCGCAAGCGGGCGATGCAGTCGAGGCTCATGCGGCTGCTCGGTCTGTAGTTACACTCCCACGCCATGCGACCCGACGCCTCCCGAGCGCTGTGCGGCTCCCCCGAAGACTTCGAGCAGGGCTGCCGGCGCGACATGGACCGCGCCCGCGCCGAGGCCGCGCGCGCGACGGCGCTGGCCAGGAAGGACGGGGCCTCGGCGCTGCGCGCCTTCGACGCGGCCTTCGCGGCGCTGGGCGAGGCCGCCTCGCGCGCGAGCCTCGCCCGCAACGTCCACCCGGACCCGCGGCTCCGCGACGCCGCGGAGCGCTCCGAGCAGGAGGTGGACGCGCTCTCCACCGAGCTCTCGCTCGACCGCGGGCTGCACGACGCGCTCGCGTCGATCGACGTCTCGGGCGAGGACGCCGCCACCCGCTACTACGTCGAGAAGGCGCTGCGCGACTTCCGGCGCGCGGGCGTGGACCGCGACGAGCCGACCCGCGCCCGCGTCCGCGCGCTGCGCGAGGAGCTCGTCCGCATCGGCCAGGAGTTCGGGCGGAACATCAAGGACGACGTCCGGAAGGTGGAGCTCGATCCCGCCGAGCTGGACGGCCTGCCGGAGGACTGGCGCCGCGCCCACCCGCCGGGCCCGGGCGGCAAGGTCACGGTCACCACCGACAACGTGGACTACGTGCCGTTCATGACGTACGCGCGGAGCGAGCGGGCGCGCGAGGCGCTCTGGCGGCTCTACCGCCTGCGCGGCCACCCCCGGAACCTCGACGTGCTCTCGCGGATGCTCGCGCGGCGCGCCGAGCTGGCGCGCCTCCTCGGCTACCCGAGCTGGGCCGCCTACGTCACCGAGGACAAGATGATCGGCACCGAGCGCGCCGCCGCCGAGTTCATCGAGAAGATCGCGGCCGCCGCCGGGGCGCGCATGGAGCGCGACCACGCGCAGCTCCTCGAGCGGAAGCGGCGCGACGTCCCGGGCGCCGAGCGGGTGGAGCCCTGGGACTCCGCCTGGCTCCAGGAGCGCGTGAAGGCGGAGCAGTACGGGTTCGACTCGCAGTCCGTCCGCCCCTACTTCGAGTACGGGCGCGTGAAGGACGGCGTCCTCGACGTGTCCGCGCGGCTCTTCGGGTTCGCGTACCGCCGCGTGCCGGACGCGGCGGTCTGGCACCCCGAGGTCGAGGCGTACGACGTGGTCGAGGGCGACTCGCTGCTCGGCCGCGTCTACCTCGACATGCACCCGCGCGAGGGCAAGTACAAGCACTACGCCCAGTTCACGCTCGCGTCGGGCCAGGCCGGCGTGCGGCTGCCGGAGGGCGTGCTGGTCTGCAACTTCCCGCGCCCGGCCGAGGGCGCGCCCGCGCTCATGGAGCACGGCGACGTGAAGACTTTCTTCCACGAGTTCGGTCACCTCCTGCATCACGTGCTCGGCGGCCGCACGCGCTGGGCCGGGCAGTCGGGCGTCGCGACCGAGTGGGACTTCGTGGAGGCGCCGTCGCAGATGCTCGAGGAGTGGGTCTGGGACCCCGGCGTGCTCGCCGGCTTCGCCCGCCACGTAGAGACCGGCGCGCCCATCCCGGCGGAGCTCGTGCAGCGGATGAAGGCCGCCGACGAGTACGGCAAGGGCCTCATGGTGCGCCAGCAGATGTTCTACGCGGCGACCAGCCTCGAGCTGCACCGGCGCGACCCCGACGGCCTCGACACGACCGCGCTGGTGGCGGAGCTCCAGGCTCGCTACACGCCCTTCCGCCACGTGGACGGGACGTACTTCCAGGTCTCGTTCGGCCACCTCGACGGCTACTCGGCCATTTACTACACGTACATGTGGTCCCTCGTGATCGCGAAGGACCTCTTCGGCCCCTTCCGCCGCGCCGGCCTGATGGACCCCGCCCCCGCGCAGCGCTACCGCAAGGCCGTGCTCGAGCCCGGCGGCTCGAAGCCCGCCGCGGAGCTGGTGAAGGACTTCCTCGGCCGCCCGCACGCCTTCGAGGCTTACGAGGCGTGGCTGAACGCCTGACCGCTGAAGGACGCTGAGCGGGCGGGGTCGCGGTCGGGGTCGGGGTCGCCGTCACGTCGCCTCGACCACCCCCTCCCTCCTCCACCCACCCCCGGAATTCACCCTCCGTCGCTCGCCGTGCTACGACCGAGGCAGCCGGCGCCCGCGCGCCGCGAGGGGGATCCTGGTGTTCCTGCCCATCGGCCTCGACGAGACGCGCCTCTCGCGCCTGCCCTGGGTCTCCATCTCGCTGCTCGTGCTCAACGTGCTCGCCTTCGCCGCGAGCGCCACCTCCAGCGCCGAGGACGAGGTCGAGGAGCGCTTCCACGAGGTGGTGGCCTTCTGGTCCGAGCGCCCGCACCTCGAGCTCCCCGACGAGCTCGACCGCCGCTTCGACCTCGACGCCGACCGGCTCTCCCGCATCACCGGCGTCCCGCGGCCGCCCGAGGCCGTGTCCGCGGACCCGGCGGACGAGGCCGACCTGGCCGCCCTCTGCGACGCCCTCGTCGAGGCGAGCGACGCGACCCCCAGCCGCAGGTTCGGCCTCGTGCCCAACCGCGGGCTCGCCCAGGTGGGCTGGCTCACGAACCTCTTCATGCACGGCGGGCTCGGGCACCTGCTCGGCAACATGCTCGTCTTCTTCCTCGTGGTCGCGCCGTTCCTCGAGGACGCCTGGGGCCGGCCGTTCTTCCTCGCCTTCTACCTGCTCGGCGGGCTGGCGGCCGGCGCGGCCCAGGCGCTGCCGGCGCTCGACTCGGGCGTGCCCATCATCGGCGCCTCGGGCGCGATCTCCGCCTGCCTGGGCGCCTTCGCGCTCCGCTTCGCCCACCGGCGCGTGCGGATCTTCTACTGGCTGTGGATCGTGGTCCGGGGCTCCTTCTTCGTGCCGGTCTGGGCCTACGCGCTCTTCGGCCTCGCGATGGACCTCGTCGGCCTGTCCCTCGACGGCACCTCGGGGGGCGTCGCCTACGGCGCGCACGTCGGCGGCTTCCTCTTCGGCCTCGCCGTCGCGGTCGCGATGCGGTCGAGCGGCCTCGAGGCGCGGCTCGCCCCCGAGGGCGCGGTGGGCCCGGGCCGGACGATGGCGACGTCGCGCGCCGCGGAGGCGCTCGCCGACGGTCGCACCACCGACGCGCGCGGCCACTTCGAGGCCGCCCTCCGCAAGGACCCCGAGGACGCCGAGGCGATGCTCGGGCTCGCGCGCCTCGCCGCCGCCTCGTTCGACCGGGGCGCCACCACCGCCCACGCCGAGCGGCTCCTCACCCGGCTCGCCGCGCGCGACCCCGCCGCGGCGCGCGCGATGCTCCGCGAGCTCGCGCCGGCGCTCGACGCGGACGGGTTCCGGCCGGTGCAGGCCTACCGCGCCGCCGAGCTCCTCGGCGCAGACGACCCCGCGCTCGCCGATCGGCTCGACGAGGTGGCCGCCCGCGCGGGCGGCGCGGTGGCCGCCAAGGCGCTGCTGCGCGCGGCCGAGCGCGTCCGCGCCGCCGATCCCCGCCTCGCGCTCGCGCGCGCCGGGCGAGCGGCCGCGCTCGACGACGCGCCGCCCGAGCTGCTCCGCCGCGCGGAGGCGCTCGCCGCTTCGATTCGCGAGGCCGCCCCGGCGTCGCTGCTCGCCCCGCCCGATCCCCACGCGCCGATCGAGCTGGCCGAGGACGGGCCGCCGGGGGCGGGCGAACGCTTCGCCGGGCTCGAGCTCCCCGAGCCCGCCACCGCGCCCGCCCCGCTCCTCGATCCCGCCGCGCCGGTGCGGCTCGTCCACTGCCGGCTCGTCGGCGGGCAGGGGGCGCGGCTCCAGGTCGCGACGGAGGCCGGCACGCGCACGCTCGCGGCGGAGCGCGTCGCGGCGCTCGCGGCCGGGCTGCTCGCGGAGCACGAGCTCGGCGGCCAGCGCCGGCGCAACGCCGTGCTGCTCGACCTGCTCCTCCAGCCCCAGCCCGGCGAGGCCGGCCGCGTCGTCGTCCGGATCCCCGGCCACGCGATGGCGCTCGCGGCGCTCCACCCGGGCGTGCCTCCCCAGGACGCCTTCGGGCGGCTCGTGGACGCGCTGCTCACGGCCACGGGCGCGCCCGCGGCGCCGTCGGCGGCGGAGGCCGCGGGGAGGCCGTTCGCGCGCTTCCCGGACGCCGAGGCGTTCGAGCTCGCGACCTGGGGGCGGCGGCTGTCGGCCTGATCCACCGCTGCCTCGAGGTTCGGCGAGCGCAGCGCGAGCTCGTCGCGGAGCGCGGACGGCCGGCGCGCGGGCACGCGGCCTCGTCGCGCCGGCGCCGAGGCCCGCCGCCCGCCCTGCTTCAGCCGGGCTCCACGGCCAGCCGGAACACGACCAGCAGGTCGCCCTCCTCGGGCATGGGCACGACGTCCTCCCGCGAGAGCCCGCGCCGCGCCGCCGCCGCGGTGAGCGCCTCGAGGTCCCGCACGCCGAGGGCCGGGTCGTACGCGCGGAGCTTCCCGTCGAGCCGCGCGAGCCGTCCGGCGGGGGCCGCGCCGAAGCGCGTGAACGGCCCGTAGACCACGAGCGCCCCGCCCGGCGGCAGGACCCGGCGCGCCCCGTCGAGGAGCGCGTCGGCGCAGGCGGGCGGCGCGGCGTGCAGCACGTTCAGGCAGAGCACCGCCGCCGCCGGCTGGACGCGCCAGCCGTCGAGCCGGAGGTCCCAGTCGAGCGGCGGGAGGAGGTTCGGCAGCCGGGCCTCGGCCGCCCACGCGGCGATGCTCGCGCGCGCCTCGGGATCGGGGTCGGACGGCTGCCACGTCAGCCCGGGGAAGCGCGCCGCGAGCAGGAGCAGGTGCTCCCCCGTCCCGCTGCCGAGCTCCACGACGCGCCCCGCTCCGGGCAGCACCCGCGCGAGCGCGTGCGCGATCGCCTCACGGTTCCGGAGCGCGGCGGGAGCGGTGCGCTTCATGCGAGGATGATCACCACATTCCCGCCGACCCGGCGCGTCCGCGACGTCAGGCACCCTCCCGGAGGTCCCATGTCGTCCCCGCCTGCGTTCACCGTGCGTCCGGCCGCCGCGCTCGCGGCGGCCGTCCTCGCGGCCGCCGGCCTCGCCGCGGCGGGCCTCGCCGCGGCGGGCTGCGCCGGGCCGCGGGCGCACAAGGGCGAGCCCGAGCCCGCGCCGCGCCGGCTCGAGGCGCCGGGGCGCGGCGCGATCGTGCTCGAGGTGCCCGACGGCTGGAAGGTGGCGACCGCGCCCGGGCTCGATCCCTCGGCGCCCGTGGTGATGCGGCTCGAGCCCCCCGGCGGGAAGGCGCAGGGGGTCGTCTCGTTCATCGCGACCGGCGAGGCCGAGGATGGGATCGAGCCGGCCGAGGCGGCGCGGCTCTTCACGCTGATGGCCCGCCGCAAGGCGCTCGGGACCGAGGGCGAGGCCTCGGCGCCGCTCGAGGAGCTCCGCGGCGCGCGCGCCATCGGCTACTGGTTCGTCGCGACCGACCCGACGCCGCCCGCTCCGCCGGAGCCGGGCGCTCCCCACGCCTTTCGCAACCTGCTCCGCGGCGCCGCGGCGGTGGGCCGGCTCGTCGTCACCTTCACGCTCCTCGACGACGGGCCCGGCCCCGAGCGCGAGGCGCTCCTCGGCATGATCCGCGGCGCGCGCGAGGCGGCCGACGACGAGCCCGGCCGGCCGCTGCGGGGCGAGGAGGCCGAGGCCGGCGCCCCCGCGGAGCCCGGGGCGGCCCCGGGCGCGCTCCGCTTCGAGCCCGATCCCGAGGCGGCGACCGAGCCGCTCCAGGTGCTCCCGCCCGACGTGCCCTTCACCGTCCTCGTGGACCTCCCCGGCTTCACGATGTTCCGCCCGCGCCCCGCGGAGGACGGGGAGGGCGTGCTCGTCCTCGGCCAGGCCCCAGAGAGCGGCCTCGTCGCGTCGGTGACCGTCGCGCCGGCCGGGGACGCCGCCGACGCGCGCGCCTGCCGCGCCGCCAAGCTTGCGCGCCTCCGGGCCTCGGCCCCCGATCTCCGCGAGCTCGCCGAGGCGGACGCGGGCGCCTCGGCGCGCGCGAGCTACGCGCTCGAGGAGCTGCGCGGCCGGCCGATCCGGCAGCGCCACGCCCACGCCTTCTTCCAGCGCGACGGCGCCTGCGTGGACGTGCACGTCTCGAAGGCCGACCCGGACGCCGAGGACGTCGCGCGGATGGAGCGGATCCTCGCCTCGATCCGCTTCGGGGAACGGATCTAGGGCAGGTACAGCCCGCCGGTCTCCGCGAGCCAGTCGGCGACGCGGTCCGCCGCGCCGGCGACGTTCCCCTCGGTGACGTCGAGCTCGAGCAGCGGCAGGCGCGACGCGCGGGCGAGCTCGCGGAACATGGGTGCTCCGCGCGAGAGGCGCCTCCTGCGAGGAGGGCGGCGGCCCTGACGATAGGCGCCGGCGGCGGGTCGCGCTCGCGAGCGGGTCTCCTCAGCAGGCCCGGCCAATGGAAACGCTCGCCCGCGCGGGACGCGCGCGGAGGGTGGCCGTCCTGAACCAAGGGTAACTACGGGGCGGCGGGCGCCGGCACCAGGCCGATCACCGCGGTCGGCCGGGCGAGGAGCCCCGGCTCCTGCGCCCCCGCGGAGAGCAGGTCGACGATCCGCGGCTGGCCCGGGTCGTTGATGCGCCCGCCCCCGAACCGCTCGCGCTGGACGCCCGGCGCGAGCGGCAGGACGAAGAGCCCGCGCGCCGCGAGGTCTCCGCCGAACAGCGCGCGAAGGTCCACCTTGAGATCGAGATCGGCGCCCGTCACCGCGGCGGCGTACGCGTGGCCCGGCGCGGCCCCTCCGGGGAGGAAGGCGTCCGGGACGAAGAAGCGGACCCGCGAGCCGAGGACGCGGACGCGCGTCGGGAAGAAGACGCGCTCGCGGACGCGCTCGGCGGAGGCGCGCTCGAGCTCGGCCTCCTCGCGCCCGCTGAGCGCCGCGCCGGCGGTGATCACGCGCGCCTTCTCCTCGCGGGCCCAGAGCGTCGCGAGCATGTCGCGCGCCTCGGCGGGGCGCGGGGTCAGGATCACGGCGCGGTCCCACGCGGACTCCGGCGCGAGCTGCAGCACCCTGCCCGGCAACGCCTCGAGCATGCCCGCGCCCGGGACCCGGTCCACGTCGACGTACACGTCCAGGTTGAACGTCCAGAACCCGAGCCGTGCGACCTCGGAGAGCGTGGCGCCGGTGGAGGAGATCGTCCGCCCGTCGGGGGGACGGATGGGGCGCGCGAACTCGGCCTCGAAGGTCGTCCCCCCCGCGTCCGGGAACGCGCGCAGCGCGAGGAGGTCGAGCTCACCCCGCGCGAGCTCGCCCGACGCGGGATAGAGCAGGTCTCCGTCGCCGTGGTCGTCGCCGGCAGGATCCTCGAGCGTCCAGAGCGGCGCCCGTCCGGAGACGGAGAGGCGGTGGCAGCCCGCGAGGAGCGCCACCGCCCAGACCAGGCCGAGCGCGGGGCGATTCACGCCCGGCACTCTACTAGAACTGCGCCTTCATGAAGGCCTTCAGGCGGTACTCGTCGAACTCGCGCTCGAGGAGCGAGTTCCACCCCGTGAAGCGCCCCGCGAAGCCGGGCGAGCCCACCGCGACGCCGGTCTGCTCCGCCTGCGCCGCGTCGGCGGCCTGCGGCACGAAGCCCGAGCCGAAGTCGGGCTCGAACGTGCCGAAGCTGTACTGGCCCTCGAGGCCGAACTCCACCCCGGCGAGCACGTACTTCCCCTTCAGGATGAACTGGTTCTTGTCGTGGTCGCCGGACGCCATCTCGTGGAGGTTGTACGCCTGGAACGCGGTGTTGCCGTCCACGAGCGACGCGAGGTACTTCGCGTACGCGAGCGAGACGTAGAGCGAGTCGCTGAGCTGGTACCCGGCCCCCACGTTGAACGAGAAGTAGTCCAGCTCCCGATCGTCGTCGGCGAGGCTCGTGAAGGGCTTCCACTGCGGGGTGAGGAGATCCGGCGGGTTGCCGAAGATGTCGGCGGTGCTGTTGCCCGGGCTGTACTCGCGCTCCGTGACGCCGTCCGCCTCGTAGGGGAGGAACCGCGCGTCGTCCATCCGCTTGTCCGTCTCGCGGATGTACTTCGCCTTGCCGAACAGATCGATCCCGCCCATCGCCTCGAGCGTGTACTTCGCCCGGACGACGGCGATCTGGGTCTGCTTGTCCTGGAACGGCGCGTACGCGGCGCGGAAGGACCCGAGGCCGACCGGGCCCTCGTTGGACGGGTACGGCGTCGTGCCGATGGGCTTCGACGGGTCGCCCCACGCCTGCCAGTTGGTGTCGTACGTGATGAACGTGTACTCGCCGCTCACCTCGAGCGGGCCGCGCGAGAAGACCGGGTTCAGCGTGACGCCCTGCCACCCGATGGCCGTCTCGGCCATCGGCTCGTCGAAGTCGCTGAACTCGTTGTCGACGTTGATGGTCGGCACCTGCTGCGCGTTGCCGCCCCAGCCGCCGTAGCCGATCACCGTGTCGTTGCCGCGGCCGCCGAACACGCCGAACTTGGCGTTGGACGGGCCTGGGAAGGCCCACGTCGAGTCGTGCCCCTCGGTGAGGAGCACGTCGCTCTCGCGGCGCGCCGCCATCAGCGAGACGTAGTCCTTGCCGATCGAGAAGCCCTGCAAGTTGAGCGACAGCCCGACCCCCAGGGGGTCGTTGAACACGACGTCGGCGATCACGCTCACGTCGTCGCGGCGGCCGTACGGGACCGGCTGGAAGCCGACGAAGCCGACGCTGTCGCCCACGCTCCGCTCGACCTTCGCCCACGAGTAGTACGCGGCGGCGCGCACGTCCGCCATGGGGAGGTGGACGCCGGCCCGCAGGCCGCCCACCCCGTTGCGGAACCGCGGCGTCATGCGGAAGCCGTCGTCGATCTGGAGGTCGTCGGCGTCGATCTCGCGGTCGTTCACGTACTCGCCGATGAGCGCGGCGTCGAAGCGCTGCCCGTGCGCGTACTTGAGCTGCATGCCGTAGGCGGCGTCCGTGCTGTGCCAGTCGCCGGTCGAGAACCCGGGGCCCGCCCAGAGCCGGGGGAGCGAGATCCGGATCGCGTCGTACGTCAGGGCGCGGCCGAGCGCCGAGCCCTGGAAGAGGAGGGCCTGGGCGTTGTCCCGGTCGATGTAGCGGATGCGGCCGATCACGAAGGGATCGAACATCCCGAGATCGCTCGCGCCGATGGTGGCCGAGTCGAGCCACCGGTAGCCCGGCGTGAGGATCAGGGTCACGCCGCGGAGCTTCACGTACTGGTTCGAGCGCGGGTCGAACTCGCCGCAGTCGCCGTCGGTGCAGGTGCCGAGGTCGATCTGGCCCGCGTCGTCGATCTCCGGCGCGCGGCCGCCGAAGCCGCCGAAGTTGGTCCAGAAGTTCTGGCTGAAGCGGCTGTGGATGCGGCTCCTCAGCTCGACCTGGCGCGAGAGCCGGCCGTTCACGAACAGCTCGATCTCGGTGCCCTGGCCGTTGTTGCCCCAGCCTTCGCCGGGGACGGTGGTGAAGTTGTAGAGCGACCCCTCGTCACGCTGCGTGGACCAGAGCCACTTCGTGTACGTCGTCCCGCCGATGGTGAGCTTCGGGCCGTCCTGCGGGAGCGCCGGCGCGGCGGCGAGGAGCGCGGCCGCGGCGGCGAGCAAGTGGAGCTTCCTCATGGCTGGTATGTCCTCCCTCCCTACTTCTTGACCATCTTGAGCGTCGCCTGCTTCTTCGCGCTGCCGTCCGGGTTGCACTCGTACGCGAGCTGCTCCTTCTGCTCGGCCGGACCGCCGAGCAGGTCCATCACGTGCGGGTCGCAGTCCGTGTCCGTCCCGCCGCCGAAGCGGTGCTGCCCCTCGTACTCGTTCACCTTGCGCGTGAGGAGGTCCATGCCGGCGGGGAACCCCTCGTTGGACTGCATCACGACCTGGTAGCCCCACGCCAACGGATCGCCGCCGCCGAGCTGGGCGGCGTCGACGGTCGCGGTGAGGGTGCGCCCGGAGCCGCGCGTGCGGCTCGGGATGAGGACGTCGGCCGCCACCGCCTGAGCCTTCTGGCCGACCTCGGCCTTCACGCGGCCGGGCGGCTGCGGGGAGATGATGACCACCTTGTTCCAGGCCGAGTCCTCCGCGAACGTGACGTTCAGGCCGGGGAGCCCCTGGGTGTGGCCGCCCTCGCCCGTCTTCACGAAGACGAAGACCATCTGGGTGGAGAAGCCCCCGCCCATCCGCCAGGGATCCTCCAGGCCCGCGTTGACCGAGACCTCGAAGTCGACCTTGGCGCCGGCCTTCTTGACGCGGAGCTGCGTCAGGTCGAACGACCCGGGCTTGTACACGCCGTCGGTCGGGTAGACGTAGTTGCCGGGACCCTTGTCGTCGCCGGTCGGGTCCTTGAAGACGACCTCCTGAGCGGAAGCCGCGGACGCGAAGAACGCGAGCGCCGCGGCGGCGATGCGCAGACCTCTCATGGACCATCCTCCTCTTGCTCCGGTGCCTGGGCACCGGCGGTGAAGCTCAGCCCTTGACGCTCCCGGCCGTGAGGCCGGAGACGAGGTACTTCTGGAGATAGAGGAACAGCACCACCACCGGGATCGAGACGATGATCGACCCCGCTGCGAAGTAGCCCCACTGCTGCGAGAAGCCGCCGACGAAGAAGCGCAGGCCGACCGGGGCCGTGTACATGTCCTCCTTGTCCATCAGCGTGGCGGCGAGGATGAACTCGTTCCAGGACGACATGAACGAGAAGAGCGCGGTGATGGCGATGGCGGGCTTCGCGAGCGGGAGCACGATCTTCCAGAAGACCGTGCCGGCGCCGGCGCCCTCGATGATGGCGGCCTCCTCGAGCTCCCGGGGGATCGTGTCGAAGTAGCCCTTGAGCATCCAGACGCTGAAGGGCACCGACGTCGTGGCGTAGATGAGGACGAGGCCGGAGCGGGTGGACCCGAGCCCGAGCCACTGCACCACGATGATGTAGAGGGGGATGAGCATCAGCGTGCCCGGGAACATCTGGGACACGAGGAAGGACATCATCCCCGCGCGCTGGCCCGCGAACCTGAAGCGCGAGAACGCGTACGCGGCGGTGCACGCGAGCGAGACGCCGACGATCGTGGTGAGCGCGGCGACGACGGCGCTGTTCAGCATCCAGCTCGCGAACGGCTGGTCCCGGAAGACCGACACGAAGTTCGAGGCGGACCACTCGGCCGGCCACGGCAGCACCGCGCGCAGCCGGTCGCCGAACGTCGGATCGGGCGGCACGTCCGCGATGGCGAGGCTCTGCCGGCCGGAGAAGGCGATCGTGGCGACCCAGAGGACCGGGTAGATCGTCACGAACACCACCGCGAGGAGGAACAGGTGCAGCGGCAGGTGCGGGAGCTCGTCTCGCCGGCGCGCCATCAGATGGCCTCCGTCGCCTTCGAGACACGGTTCTGCACCGTCCCGTACACGAGCAGGATCCCGAAGATGATGGTCGAGTACGCGGCGGCGTAGCCGTAGCGGTACCGCTCGAACGCGTACTTGTACGCCTGGGTGACGAGGATCTCGGTGGCCCCGCCCGGCTCACCGGCCGTGACGAGGTAGATGATGTTGAACATGTTGAAGGTCCAGACCACCGAGAGGATCACCGCCGGGACGAGGGCCGGCTTGAGCGAGGGCAGGGTGATCGCCCTGAACTGCTGGAGGCGCGAGGCGCCGTCCACCCGCGCCGCCTCGTAGATGTCGGCCGGGATGGACTGGAGCGCGCCGAGCGAGACCACCATCATGAACGGGAAGGAGAGCCAGCCGTTCGTGGCGAAGGCGGTGAGGAACGAGGTGAACGGTGCGTCGAACCAGGCCACCGGCGCGCCGCCGAACATCTGGATGAGCTGGTTCACCACCCCGAACTGCTGGTGGAAGAAGCCGCGCCAGACGAGCGCGGTGATGTAGTTCGGGACCGCCCAGGGGAGGATCAGCAGGACGCGGTAGATCGGCCGGAGCGCGAGCCCCTTCGTGTTGAGGACGAGCGCGAGGAGGAGCCCGAAGGCGACGCCGAACGCGACGTTGGTCGCCGTCCAGACGATGGTGAAGAGGAGCGTGTAATAGAAGTTCGCGTAGCCGAGCGCGAAGCCGCCCTCGGCCACGCGCCGGATGACGCCGAAGTCGCCCAGGATCGCGGCGTAGTTGTCGAGCCCGATCCAGATCTCCGTGAGCGGCCGCGAGGCGTTGTAGATGTTCTGATCGCTGAACGAGATCGCGATCCCGTAGAAGAACGGGAAGAAGACCAGCACCAGCATGCCCACCATTGCCGGCGCGACGTAGAGGTAGGCCTGGCGGTGGACGACGAGCGCGCGCCCGGTGCGGCTCGCGCCCCCCACCCCGACGAAGAGCAGGAGGGCCGCGCCGAGCAGGCCGACCAGCGCGAGGGCGCGCTTGGCGTGGGCGGCGGCGCCCGCGAGCGCGTCCGCGACGCGCGCCTCCACCTCGGGTCCCTCGAGGGCGCGCGGCCGGCGCAGGGCGTCCACGTCCCAGCGCTCCGGCGTGACGGCGCTCGCGTCGAGGCCGGCGCGCGCGAGCCCCGCCGAGACGGCGGCGGCCTGCGTCCGGGCGTGCGCCGCCACGTCGGCCTCGACGCCGCGCCGCGCCTCCGCGAGGGCGCGGATCGAGGCGGCGCCGTAGCCCCACAGCGCTCCGGCGAGCAGGAGGACGGATGCGGTGGCGAGCGCCGCGCGCCGCTCGCCGAGCGCGAAGGACAGGGCCACGAACAGGACGACCGCCGCGCCGAACGCCGCGAGCGCGAGGGCGAGGTCGGCCCCGGTGCCGCGCGCGGGCGGCGGCGCGACGCTCTCGGCCATCACCGAGCCGACGACCTGCCCCTCGACCTCGACGGGCGCGGCGGCCACGATGGCCCCGCTCGCCAGCCGGGCGGTCTCGAGCTCGGGCTCGGCGGCGTCGCCCTCGCGGTTGCCCACCACCGCGGCGCGCAGCCGCTGCGCCTGATCGAAGATCGGCTTCTCCTCCCGCGCGAGCCGCCGGGGCGCGGGCGAGACGCCCGCGTCGGACGCGAACGTCGAGGCCTCGAGCCGCGCGCCCGAGAGCGCGACCACGCGCGCGCCGCGCACCCCGGGCGCCACGGCCTGGAAGGCTGCGAGCGCGTCGGGGAGCGCCTCGCGCTTCCCCCAGGACCGCGCCGCCAGCTCCGCGAGGGCCTGGGCGGAGACGACCGCGAGCCGCTCCTCCCGCACCGCGGCCGCCTCGCGCCGCTCGCCGCCGAGGAGCGCCCACGCGAGCGCCAGGGCGACCGCGGCCCCGGCCGCGAGCCCTGCCGTGAATCGGCGCCGGTGCGTGCGGGGGCCCATGGCGCGCTAGCGCTTGCGCAGGTTCGCGACGTCCTTGGCGACCTGCTTCTGCGCGCGATCGAGCGCCACCTTCGGCGTGGCGGCGCCGCGCGTGACGGTGGTCATCGCGGTGGTCGCGGGCGACCAGACCATCGTCATCTCCGGGACGTTGGGCATGGGGACCGCGACCTCGACCTGCTCGCGGAAGGCCTTGAGGACGGGATCGCCGCCCACCGCGGCGTCGGCGTACACGGCCTGGTTGGCCGGGCTCTGGCGCCCGTCGACGGCCAGGATCTTCTGGGCCTCGGTGCTCGTGAGGAACTTCGCGAGCTCGTAGGCGGCCTCCTTCTGCTGGCTCGGCGCGGCGACGTAGACGCCCTCCACCGTGATCCAGGGGCGCATCGGCTGGCCGCCCGCCTCGCTGATCTTCGGGAGCGGCGCGAGGCCGTAGTCCACGCTCTTCGAGATCTCGCCGAGGAACCACGGTCCGTTGAAGACCATGGCCGCCTTGCCCTCGTTGAACAGCGCGGTGATGAGCGCCGTGGACGGGTCCTTGGGCAGGATCCGGTCCTTCTGGAGCCAGCGGACGAGCAGCTCCAGCGAGCGGACGTTCTCGGGGCGGTCGAGGGTGGGCGCCGAGCCCGGCCCGAAGACGCCGCCGCCGAAGCCGTTCATGAGGGCGGCGTGGTAGTAGAAGTCCGCGTACCAGTAGGCGAGCCCGAAGCGGCCGGCCGTCGGGTTCCCCACCTTCTTCGCGATCGCGACGAGCTCCTCGGTGGTCCTGGGCGGCTGCGGGACCAGCTTCTTGTTGTAGATGAGCGTGATGACCTTGTAGTTGAGCGGCAGGGCGTAGACCGAGCCGCGGTAGGTCATCGCCTGGAGCGTGGACGGGATGAACCGCGCCTTCGTCTCGTCCTCGAGGAAGAAGTCGAGCGGCTCGACGGTGTTGCCGGCCTCGATCCAGCCGCCCATCCGATCCTGCGCGAAGATGAAGACGTCGGGCCCCTTGCCGCGCGGGACCGCCGCCGAGATCTTGTCCGCGAACGCGTCGTAGGGGACGGCGAGGGTCGTCACCTTCGGGCCCTGGGTCTTCGCGTTGTAGAGCGCGACGACGCGCTCGAAGGCGGCCTTCTCCTCGGCGCGGTACGCGTGCCAGACCACGAGCTCCGCGGGCGACGCGAGCGCGGGGAGGAGGGCGGCGGCGAGGGCGAGGAGGCGAGGCATCGTCATGACGTGCTCCCTTTCGGCTGCGCCCTGCGCGGGCGTGCGCTAGCCGAGGCGCTGCTCCGTGGTCCCGTCGAAGAGGTGGAGCGCTGCGAGGTCGAGGGTCACCTTCACCCGCGCGCCCATGTCGGGCGCGCGGTGCGGATCGTCCTTGAAGACGAGCCCGTGGTCTCCGGCGCGCGCGTGGACCACGATCTCGTCGCCGAGCGTCTCGACGAGCTCCACCACCGCCTCGACCGGCGCGGCCTCCCCACGCGGCGTGCGGCCGGCTGGCAGGACGTTCTCGGGGCGGATCCCGGCGACCACCGCGCGCGGGTTCCCTCCCGCGAGTGCGGCGCGCAGCGGGGCGGGGACAGGGATCGAGAACGCCCCGGCGTCGAACCGCGCCCCGGCGTCGACCACCATGCCCCGCACGAAGTTCATCGGCGGCATGCCGATGAACGCGGCCACGAACAGGTTCGCCGGGCGCTCGTAGACCTCGAGCGGCGTGCCGACCTGCTGCAGCCGGCCCGCGTTCAGGACCGCGATCCGGTGCCCCATCGTCATCGCCTCGACCTGGTCGTGCGTGACGTAGATCGACGTCGTGCCGAGCCGGTGCTGGATCCGCTTGATCTCGGCGCGCATCTGCACGCGCAGCTTCGCGTCCAGGTTCGAGAGCGGCTCGTCGAAGAGGAACACCGACGGCTTGCGGACGATGGCGCGGCCGACGGCGACGCGCTGGCGCTGGCCGCCTGAGAGCTGCTTCGGCTTGCGGTCGAGGAGCGGCGTGATGCCCAGGATCTCCGCGGCCTCACCGACGAGCCGGTCGATCTCCGCGGCGGGCGTCTTGCGGATCTTGAGCCCGAACTCGAGGTTCTCGCGGATGGTCATGTGCGGGTAGAGCGCGTAGCTCTGGAAGACCATCGCGATGTCGCGGTCCTTCGGCGGCACGCGGTTCACGAGCCGGCCGCCGATGGAGAGCTCGCCCGCGGTGGCCTCCTCGAGGCCGGCGATCATCCGCAGGAGCGTCGACTTCCCGCAGCCCGACGGTCCGACGAGGACCATGAACTCGCCGTCGAGGATCTCGAGGTCGACCTGCTCGATGACGGAGGTCTCGCCGAACCGCTTCGCGAGCCCGCTGAGCGTGACGGCTGCCATCGCACCACCCCGGACCCGTCGCCCCGACGGTTCCGGCGCGCATCATGTGCCCGCGCGTTCCGCGGGTGCGAGTCCCAGGCGGGGCGGCGCGCGGGCGCAATTGTCGCGGCGCCTCGGGCTAGTTGACCGAACGTCAACCCATGAGCGACTTCACGGACGTCGCGGGTCTGCCGGGGCGGCGATCGCCGCGGCGTGCGGCCCCACCGCGAGCGTGACCTCCGCGCCGGCCCGTGCGACCCGCGCGCCGCCGAGCAGGTCGCGCGGCTCCGACGTGCCCCACTCGCGCGGCGCCGGGATGCGCACCGTCGCCTCGCTCGCGCCGCGGTTCACGGCGACCAGCACCGCGTCTCCCGCGGCTGCATCCCTTCGTTGGAACACGTACAGGTCGCCGTCGGTGGCGAGCCCGGCGTGCTCGCCGCGGGTGAGCGCGGGGTGCGCGCGGCGGATCGCGAGCAGGCGCTGGTAGAAGGCGCGCAGCGACTCGTCGCGCGGCAGCCCCTTCCCCGGCGACACGCCGCGGTCGCCCCACGGGAAGTCGCTGCGGTTGTCGGGCCAGTCGCCGCCGGGCCGCCCGACCTCCTCCCCGTAGTAGATCATCGGGATCCCGGAGGACGTGAGCTGGAGCGCGGCCGCCAGCCGGAACAGGTCCTTCCGTCCGCCGAGCTGCGACAGCGCGCCGGGCACGTCGTGGCTCGAGAGGTAGTGCGAGAGGAACCGGCCCGGCGGGAGCCCGTGGCGCGAGGCCAGGTACCGGTCGAACGCGACGGTCCGACCCCGCCCCAGCACGAACGCGATGGCGTTTCCCTGGAACGAGAAGTCGAAGCCCGCGTCGAGCTCGTCCCCGGCGAAGTAGGGCGCGAGCACCTCGCGATCCCCGCCCCAGACCTCGCCGAGCAGGAAGAAGCGGGGCCCGAGCTCCGCGTCCACGCGGCGGGCGTGCGCTTGCCAGAACGCGTGGTCGATGTGCTTCACGGTGTCGAGCCGGAAGCCGTCGAGGCCCGTCCGCTTCGCCCAGGCGATGTGCGCGCCCATCAGGTAGTCCGCCACCTCCGGCAGCTCGGTCCGGAAGTCCGGCAGGCCGGCGACGCACTGGGTGAGGTCGTCGGCGCCGCAGGTGCCCGCCTCCTCCGAGCGGAGCCAGCCCTTCGTGCGCGGTTCGGCGAGGTACCGCGACCCGTAGCCCGCGTGGTTGTGGACCACGTCGAGGAGGACCTTGAGGCCGCGGCGGTGGCAGGCCTCGACGAGCTGCCGCAGCTGCTCCTCCGTCCCGAAGCGGCGGTCGAGCGCGCCGAGGTCGTCGGCCCAGTAGCCGTGGTAGGCCCAGTCCGGGAAGCCTGCGCCCGTGACGAACCCGTCGATGTTGTCGACGATGGGGTTCACCCAGAGCGCCGTGACGCCGAGCGAGGCGATCTCGTCGAGGTGATCGATCAGGCCCTTCAGGTCGCCGCCGTGGAACGCGCCGGCGGCCCGCGGGTCGACCTTCACGTCGTTGAGCGGATCGCCGTCGGCGAAGCGGTCGACGAGGACGAAGTAGATGACGTCGTCCGTCCAGGGCCGGTCGGGCGGCGCGGGCGCGGCGACGCCGGCGGCGGCCGGGACAACCGACCCCGGCGCGCGGCCGGCGCACGCCGCCAGGAGGAGCGCGGCGGCGAGCGCAGGCAGCGGCGATCGAGCTCGGGTCACCTCGCGAGGCTAACGCCCGGTGCCGCGGGGCGGCCAGGCGCGTGGGGGCCTTTCCCATCCGGGCCGACGCTGGTAGGAAGCGCCCAATGCTCACCCGGAAGGACACCTTCGGCATTCACACCTACGAGGTGGACGCGTTCGGCACGCTCACGCTGCCCGCGCTCTCGGGCTTCATGGGCGAGATCGCCGGCGCGCACGCGAGCGAGCTCGGCGTCGGGCTCGAGACGCTCATGCCGAAGGGGTTCACCTGGGTCCTCGCGCGCCAGCGGATCGAGAACCCGGTCCCGGTCCGGCTCGGCGAGACCATCGAGATCGAGACCTGGCCGGCGGGGCTCGACCGGCTCGCGGCGCTGCGCGACTTCGTGGTGCGCCGGCCGGACGGCACGGAGGTCGCGCGCGCGAGCACCCAGTGGTTCGTGCTCGACCTCGCGACGCGCCGCCCGGTGCGGCCGGAGGAGGTGCTCGACCCGCGCTTCCCGCGCCCCCTCACGCCGCCCGTCGTGACGCCACCCGGCAAGCTGCCGGCGCTCACGCACTGGGAGTTCCAGAAGCGCTTCCACGTCCGCTACGGGGACATCGACCTGAACCTGCACGTCACCAACACGAGCTACGTGACGTGGGCGCAGGAGGCGATCCCGCGGGAGGTCTGGCAGGCGTCGCGCCTCGCCACGGTGGAGGTGAGCTTCCTCGCCGAGTGCCTGTACGGGAGCGCCATCCTCTCGCGGCACGCGCGGACCGGGGAGGGGACCTTCGCGCACGCGATCGTGCGCGAGGAGGACGAGAAGGAGCTCGCGCGGCTCGCGACGACCTGGGTGAAGCGCGAGGGCTGAGGCGGTCGGCCCCTTCGCGCGCGGCGCCGCCCGCGCCCGGCCTACGGCGACGCGGGCTGGAGACCGCTCCACTCCGGGTGGATCACCATCACCGGGCAATGCGCCTGGCGCACCGTGCTCTCGGCGACCGAGCCCGCGAGCATGTGGGGGCGGCCGGTCCACCCGTGCGTGCCCATCAGGATCGCGTCGGCGCCGTGGCTGTCGGCCCACGCCGCGATGGCGGTCTTCGGATCGCCCTCCGTCGCCGCCGTCTCGACGCGGAGCCCCTCGCGCCGGGCGACGTCCGCCCAGGCGTCCGGTTGCCCGGCCGTGGGGACGCCGTCATCGACGTGCAGGAGCGTCAGCTCTGCGCCGAGCCGGCGGCAGAGGTCGATCGCGACGCGCAGGGCGGCGCGCGAGGCGTCGGTGAAGTCGATCGCGCAGCAGATCCGGGTCCAGGAGAGGGGAGTCATCGCGCGTAAGGATGTGTACACGGAGGTCGCCGAGGCAGTGAACGGGCGGGCGAGGGAGCGGTCGGAGGGTCGCGGGTCGGGGGCGAGGTCGGGGTCAGGGTCGAGGTAGGGGGTCGCGGTCGAGGTAGGGGTCGCGGTCGAGGTCAGGGGCGAGGCTTCCCCGGCCCAACTCGGGGCCTCAGAAGCTATGGACCTCCCGTGAACACCTTCCCGCCGACCTCCCAGACGAGCCCGTCGGGGGCCGTCCCGCGCACGCGCAGCCACCCACCGTGAACGCCGCGCAGGTGGTGGCACGGACAGAGCGCGACCTGGTTCGCGGGGTCGTCGCTGCCGCCCTGCGCGCGCGAGTGGATATGGTGCGCGTGCAGCGCCGCCCGCCGCGAGCACCCCGGCACCTGGCAGCGCCCGTGATCGCGCGCGCGGACCTTCTGCGAGGTCGTCCTCGGCCGATTCACGTGGGGTCTCCACGTCTCGACGAAGTGCTGCGCCACCCGGACGAGGCACTTTCCGTCCGGCAGGACGCAGCCCGACGCCTCG
>Ga0184637_10000346_pt1 | contig 34485 bp, 22 predicted proteins | sample PLM3_127_b2_FD_133143 | JGI IMG/M metagenome (GOLD analysis project Ga0184637, IMG submission 133143) | Groundwater sediment microbial communities from an aquifer in East River, Colorado, USA - PLM3_127_b2 | ecosystem: Environmental > Terrestrial > Soil > Riparian zone | place: USA: East River... | reverse complement strand
GGCCCCATAACCAGCACGCTGCCCGCCTCGTGTTCGGGGACGACTGGATGGATCGCTTCACGCGACCGAAGGCCGGCTCCGGGTAGACGAGGCTCGAGCGCCTCGCCCGCATACGCGGGGGCGGCGGGGCCCGATGGCGGCATCGGGTCGGGTCGGGGGTCGCTGGCGGGGTCGCTTGCGCGGGGCGGGGTCGCGGCGAGGGAGAGGGCGCGGCGAGGTCGAGGCCGCGGTCGGGGTCGTGGTTGCGGTCGAGGTCGCGGTCGAGGTCGGGGGGTCGGGCGAATGACGCGGTCGCTCACCTCACGCCGCGGTCACCTTCCCCACGCGCTCGAGCGGTACGCCGCAGTCGGGGCAGCGCTCCGGGCCCTCGCGGAACGACGCCGCACAGAGCGGGCACCAGCCGGCGGCGCCGGGGGCCGGCGCCGGCGCGAGCACGCCCGCGAGCTTCCCGCCCGTCGCCTCGACGAGCGAGGCGAGCAGCGACTCGCGCCGCGCCCACTCCGGCGCGAGCTCGGCGTCGGTCGCGTCGCGGGAGAAGCGAGCGCGGCGGATCTCACGCGCGGCGAGCGCGTGGAACTCGGGCGCCGGCAAGAGCAGCGCCGCGAGGACCGGCGCGTCGAAGCGGCGGTAGACGCTCCGGCTCGCGTGCAGGAGCGGGTGCACGGCGGCGACCGGGAACGCCAGCAGGTGGAGCGCCGTGCGCGCGGCCGCGCCTCGCGGCTCGCCGCAGGCGCGGAGCATCGCGAACACCAGCAGCACCTCGGCCAGCACGAGCGCGCCGAGCGCGGCGAGCAGCGCCCCCGCGCCGACCGGCGCATCGGTCGGGGCGTACGCCGCGAGCGGCCAGAGCCCGAAGGTCCCGGCGAACGTCGCGGTAGCGAGGACGCGGAGCGGCAGGAGAAAGGGGCGCTGCCGGCGCCGCAGCTCCCGCGCGGCGGCGAGGTCCCCGCGCCCCGCGCAGCGCGCCCCCCACGCCGCGGCGCGCGCACCCTCCGGGTGGGCCGCGAGCGCGGCGAGGTCGTCGCGGAGCCGCTCCGCCCACGCCGGCGCCGGCGCGGCGACGAGGAGCCGCTCGCCCGAGGTGACCTTCTTGCCCTCGCGCGCGGCGGCCAGACCGTCGAGGGCGACAGGCTCGAGGTCGCCCTCCTCGAAGACCGCCAGCTCCGCACGCCGCCGCGGATCGGGGAACCAGGCGCGCCGCGGGCTCGCGAGGAAGGGCAGGTCGTGCGCCGCGACCACCTCCGCGAGCGGGCCGACGGGCAAGAGATGCAACCCCGCGCGCCGCGCCGCGAAGCGCCCCCACGCCGCGACGAGGAGGAGGTGGCCCCGCCCGAGCTGGGCCACCCCATCGGCGAGCGCGAAGACGGCGACCCAGGGGAACAGGTCGGCGAGCAGCGCCTGCATCAGGCCGCGCCGGGATCCGCCGGCGGAGCCGGACGCGCGCTCGCCTTGCCGCGGAGCGCGCTCCAGAACTTGCTGACGCCCGCCCCCACCGCGACGACCCCAGCGACGAGGAGCTTGCCCGACTTCGCGAGGAGCTTCGCCAGGAACGCGAAGAAGCCGAGCTTCACGGCGGCCGCGCCGGCGCCGGCGGCGACGAGCGCCGTCAGGCCGTACTCGGCCACCTTGTCGCCCGGGACCCACTCCGCGTACGTCTTCCCCTGCTTGTACGAGAAGGCGCCGACGAGCGTCTCCACCTGAGGCTTCGAGGCGACGATCTTCTCCGGGGCGTCGATGAGCGTGATCGACATGACGCCCGTCCGGCCCAGGACGCGCACGTTGTGGTTCACGAAGCGGCCGCCCGTCTCGTTCTCGCCGAGGAGCGCCCAGGTCAGGTTGTGCGTCGCCGCGTCGTAGTGGGGCGGCTCCGACCAGCCGATGACGTGCAGGGCGGAGGAGCCCATCTTCTTCCGCTCCTCGTTCCCCTCCTCGGTCGCCTCGCGGATCGACTTCAGGATCGCGTCCGCGTCGATGTCGTCCTTGTCGTCGTCCTTCACGTAGCCCATCGGATCCCACTCGAGGACGACGAGCCAGTCCTCCTCCTGCGCGCGCGGGACGATGATGCCGACCTCGGAGCCGTCGACGAGGTTCCCCATGTAGCGGAGCAGCGCCTGCGAGTCCTTCTCGCCGGCGAACGCGTAGCCCTCGGGCAACCCGAGCTTGGCGAGCTCGCCACCGACGTCCACCTCGGCGGGACCGGGGGTCCAGCTCACCTCGGGCGGCTTCTCGTCGTCGGCGGCGGCGGCTCCGCTCGCGGCGAGCAGCGCCAGGATCATCGCGCCGAGCCGCCATCCACGTCCGTGCTGGAACATCGTATTCCCCTCCTCGCGCTCCGCGCGCGTTCCCACCTTCATGCCGGAACCCGCGCCACCGTCGCAAGACCCGACCACGCTCTCCGTGTATCCGGATGGCGGAGGGTGTGGGTCGAGGACGGTGCGGGTCGCGGACGCAGGCGCGGTCGGGGTCGAGGTCGGGGTCGGGGTCGGGGTCGGGGTCGCGGTCGCGGTCGCGGTCGAGGTCGAGGTCGGGGTCGCGGTCGAGGTCGAGGTCGAGGTCAGAGTCGAGATCGCGGTCGCCGTCCGGCGAGCGCCTCACCCCGCCGGCGGCTCCGGCGGCACCGGCTCGTCCGCCAGATCCGGCGCCGGCACGCCGCCAATACCGAGCCGCTCGGCGATGGGCCGCTGCGCAGCGATGACCAGGGCGACCAGCTCGAGGAGGGGGATCCCCACCTCCTCCGCGCCTCGCCGGATGTACTCGCGGTCCACCGAGCGCGCGAACGCCTTGTCCTTCATCTTCTTCACCACCGACTCGGGCGGCAGGTCGTGGACGCTCCGCGACGGCCGCACCAGCGCGCACGCGCCGACGAAGCCGGTGAGCTCGTCGGCCGCGATGATCGCCTTCTCCATCGGCGTCTCGCGCGCGATGCCCGTGTAGAGCGCGTGCGCACCGACCGCGCGCACGACCGGCTCCGGCCAGCCCCGCGCGCGCAGGATCTCCATGCCGCGCCAGACGTGGTCCGCCTCGGTCGGGAACCGCTCGTAGTCGAAGTCGTGGAGCATGCCGACGACGCCCCAGAGCTCGGCCTCGTGCACGCCCACCCCGGCGCGCCGGGCCAGCGCCCGCATCGTCGCCTCGACCGCGAGGGCGTGGCGCCGGAGCGGCTGCGTCTTCGTGTGCTCGCAGAGGAGCGCCCAGGCCGCGGCGCGCGTGGGATCGATCATGGCTCGATCGTAGCGGGCCCAGCCCCGCGCGTCACTCGGGTCGGATCCCCTCGACCCACGGCATGGCGTACCAGATCGCGGCGTCGGGCCGCCGCCCGTGCGCGAGCGCCGCCTCGACCGCCCGATCGACCTCGGCGACGCCGACGAGCCCGGTCGCCGCGATCGCCTCGCGCGCGCCGGCGAGGTTCGCGGCCAGGTTGGCGGCGAAGCCGGGGAACGCCGGATCGCCCGCGCACGCGCCGAAGAAGACGAAGGTCGCGCGCCGCGGTCGCGCGCCCGCCCCGTGGAGGAGCGCGACCAGGCGCCGCCCGACGAGCGGATCGTTGCCGAGCCGCCGGTAGGTCTCGACGAACGCGGCCCAGACCGCCATGAGGCCGGGCGGCTCCGGGTGGAGCCGGAGCAGGTCGTGGTCGTCGTCGCACAGCACGACGCGTCCGCCGGGCCGGACGGCCCGCACCATGCCCGCCACCACCCGCTCGGGATCCTGCACGTGCTCGAGCACGAAGCGGGCGTGGGCGAGGTCGAAGCTCCCCCACTCGGCGGGCGCGAGCGGGAGCTCACGCGCGTCCCCCTCCCGCAGCTCGAGCAGCCCGGTCTCGCCCGCCTCGCGGGCCCGCGCGAGCGCCCCCGCGATCTGGGCGGCGCTCTGCTCGATCCCCACCACCGGTCGGCCGGCCGCGCGCGCCAGGGCGCGCGAGAGCTGGCCGAGCCCGCTCCCCACGTCGAGGATCCGCTCGCCGGGGCTGACGGCCAGCTCGCGCAGGCAGGCACCGTTCAGGAGGTCGTTCAGGAGCGACAGCCGCGCCTCCTCCTCCGCGCCGGCCCCGTGGATGTAGCTCGACCCGGTCACGGCGCCCTCCTCACCGGAGCCGCGGCGCGAGCCGGCGGAGGGAGACATCGTACCGGTAGTTGATGCCCATGTGCCCGTCCTCGAACTCCTCGTGCAGCACCGCCACCCCGCCCTCTCGCAGCGCCTCGGCGACCATGCGGGCGCCCCAGCGCAGGTGGAACTCGTCCTTCGTGCCGCAGTCCACGAAGACCGTCTCGAGCTGGCGGAACCGCTCCACGGCGGACGGGACGAAGCGCGCCGGATCGTGCTCGAGCCAGCGCGCCCAGACCTCGGGGCGGATCCGGCCCGAGGGCAGCTCGAACGGGAGGGCCAGGCCGAGCGGCGCGGCGGGGTCGGGGCCGTAGTGTGCGGCCATCGCGAGCACGTTCAGGACGGGGACGTCGTTGCCGTTGAGCTTCGTCTCGCGGCCGCGCCGCTTCATCGCCTCGAGCCAGGCGATCACGTCGCCGCCCGAGCCGAGCAGCGCCGCGGCGGCCTTCGGGAAGTCGCCGAGGTAGCAGTACTCGAAGTAGGCATCCCCCGCGTGGCAGGCGAGGTGCGCGAAGACGTCGGGCCGATCGCGCCCCATCACCAGGGCCCCGTACCCGCCGCTGCTCTTCCCCGCGACGGCGCGCGCCTCTCGGCGCGCCAGCGTCCCGAGCCGAGCCTCGACGAAGGCGACCACGTCCCCGGCCACGTAGTCCTGGTACCGGCCGACCGCGGGCGCGTTGGTCCACTGCGTCCCGCCGAGCGCCGTCGCGCCGTCGGGGAAGACGCCGACCACCGGCGGGATCTCCCCCGCCGCGACGAGCGCGTCGAGCCGCTCCGGCATGGTGGGCGTGAACGGCGAGACGCCGAGCCATCCCCTCGCGCTCCCCGTGAATCCATGGAGGAAGTAGACGGCGGGCCGCCCCTCGGCGCCGCCGGGCGGCACGTAGACGATGAGTGGACGCCTGGAAGGGTCGCCGAGCGGGTTGTCGCGGAGGGCGGGGGCGTCGATCTCGAGCTCGAGGAGCTGGCCGTTCATGATGAGAGAAAGGTCCGGGTCGCGGTCGCGGTCGGGGTCAGGGTCGCGTTCGCGTTCGCGTTCGAGGTCGCGTTCGCGTTCGTGGTCGTGGTCGCGTTCGCGTTCGAGGTCGTGGTCGTGGTCGTGGTCGTGGTCGTGGTCGGGGTCGGGGTCGGGGTCGGGGGCGAGGTCGCGGCTTCTTCGCGGTCGAGTAAGCCGTCGTCGCCTGCCCTACCTCGCCGCACGGACGGGCGCAAGCGGCCGACCTGCGCCTACCCGCCGGCTCGCGCGCGGAAGGCCCTCTCCCGCGCGGGGTATGTCACACTGAGTTGCTGGCGTCGCCTCCTCGCCAAGGGACCCCGACATGACCTGGCTGCGCCCTCTCCTGCTCTCGCTCGCGCTCGTAGCGCCCTTTGCGACGCGCGCCGCCGAGCCCATCGCGCTCCTGCCCGCCACCGGCGCCAACGTCCACGAAGGGCACCTCGCGGCCGCGACCGACGTGTTCCGCTCGCAGCTCGAGCGGACCGGCCGGTTCGAGGTGCGGCTCGCGCCCGCTGGGGCCGGCGGTCGCGACGAGCCGACCGCGGCGGACGCGGCGGCTGCCGCACGCGCCGCGAACGCCACGCTCGGCGTCACCTTGCGCATCTCCCGCCTGGGCGAGGCCGCGGCGGTCCGGCTCGGCGCCTACCGGCCGGACGGTACCGTCGCCCACGTGGACGAGCTGACCGCGGGCAGCCCGGACGACCTCGAGCCCGTCCTCCGCCGGCTCGCGCGCGGCCTCGCCGAGGGGCAGCCGGCGCGCTCGCTGGCGGAGCTGGACTCGGTCACGCTGCGCGAGTCCGACCCCTACCTCAAGTACGCCGCGACCCAGGTCTTCGGCCTCCGCCTCGGCACCGCCTTCCTGTACGACCGGGTGGACGGCGTGAGCGAGCCCGCCAACGTCTCCGGGGGCGGCGTGTTCTGGCTGTACGACGCGCGGAGCTTCCTCGCGGACGTCTCCTTCGACCTCCACACCGGCGACGGCGCACGGCTCATCTCGCTCGCGCTCGGCTTCTATCGTCCCCTCTCGAAGGGGAACCTCGCGCCCTACCTCGGCGGCGGCGTCGGGTACCACTGGACGGAGACGGGCGGCGCTGGCGACAGCGGCCTCGCGCTCCGGGCAGCGGGTGGTCTCATCATCGGCCGGCTCTCGAGCGTGCAGGTGCGGGTCGAGGCGGGCTACCAGGTGAGCCTCTTCAAGGAGTCCCCGGGAACCGACTTCCTCGGCACGCCCCAGGCCGGCTCCACCACGCGGCCGCACGGCCCGCTGCTGAGCGTGGGGCTCGGGTTCTGATCGTGCGCGCGCCCGTCGCCCTCCTCGCCGCCGCCGCGCTCGCGCTGCAGGGCTGCGCCGCGGCCTTCGTCCAGACCAGCGAGCCCGGCGCGTCGATCTATGTCGACGGCCGGCGCGTCCCGCCGAGCGGGAAGGTGCCGCACTCCGTCGGCCCGCCGCACACGGCGCGCGTGCTGGTCGTGACGAGCGACGGGCGGAAGGCGCGGGCGACGGTGAGCCGGCGTCCGTGGCTCGGCCTGTCCCTCGCGGTCTACGGGCTCTGGCCGTGCCTGCTCTTCTGCTGGAACTACGAGTCGCCGATCGTGGTGCCGCTCCCGCCGCGCGCGCCGCAGGGCTGGGATCAGGCGCCGGGAGTGAGCGCGTGGGATCAGGCGCCGGGGGCGAGCTGGAACGAAGGCCCGACGTCGAGGTCGACCTCGAGCACGACCTTCGGCTCGACCTCGACCCCGACCTCGACCCCCACCCCGACCTCCGCGCCCCCTCCCCACCACTGGTGACCCGATGCGCCGCTCGCTCCTCGCCGTCACCCTCGCCGTCCTCTCGCTCCCCGCGGTCGCGGCGGAGCGGATGCCCCTCGCGCTCCTGCCCACGACGGGATCGAACGTCGCCGACGCGACGCTCGCCGCGGCGGGGGACGTGCTGCGGGCGCACCTCGAGAGCACCGGCCGCTTCGAGACCTTCCGCGTGGAGGGGCCGGAGGGAGGCGGCGAGCCGACCGCCGCGGACGCGGCCGCCGCCGCGCGCGAGAAGCGGGCCTCGATCGGCGTCACGCTCCACGTCGCGCGGCTCGCCGACCGCGCCATCGCCCGGCTCGCGGCGTATGCGCCCGATGGCACGCTCGTCCACGCGGACCAGCTCCCGGCGCTCGGAGCCGACGACCTCGACCCCGTGCTGCGGCGGCTCGCAGAGGGGCTCGCCCGAGGGCGGCCCGGGCGCGAGCTCGCCCAGATCGACTCGGTCACGCGCGCCGAGGAGCTGCCGCTCGCGAAGCGGGCCTCCTTCCACGCGTACGGCCTGCGCGTCGGCGCGCTCTTGCCGATGCGCCGCCCCGGCGAGGAGCGGTTCGGCGGACCCGGCGGGCTGGGCCTCGTCTGGTACTACGACGCCCGCGAGTTCCTCGCGGACATCTCGCTCGAGGGCTACACCTCCAACCTCGACGCGTACCGCTACGACCGCGACCGCGCCCTCACCTTCGGCGTCGGGCTCTACCGGCCGCTCTCCAAGGGCGACGTCGCGCCCTACGTGGGCGGAGGGCTCCACTACGCCATCACCCGCTTCGACGGCGAGACCGGCAACGGGCTCCAGCCGCGCGTGGCGGCGGGCCTCCTGCTCGGGCGGCTCTCGGACGTGGGCGCGCGGGTGGAGGTGGGCGGCTTCTGGAACCTCTTCCCGATGCGCGACGCGGCGGGCAACGACGTGCGGGTCGCCGGCGCGACCATCTCCCTCACGATGTTCGCCTCCGAGGCGGCGGCCCGGCGCTGAGCCCGGGGTCCCGGAGCTCGACGCACCGTGCGGCGCCGAGACGGCGACGGCCGCCTTCGCGGGCGGCCGTCCGTCGCTTCAAGGAGGAGGCGAGCGCTGCCTACAGGCCGAACCGGCCGCGGACGCCGATCTGGAACCAGCCGTGCATCGCCGTGTCCTCGACGTCGCCGCCCAGCGTGTTTCCGTCCTCGTCCTCGAGCTCGATCCGCGTGTACTTGCCGAACGCGTACTGAGCGAACGGTCCGACCGCGAAGCTCGGGCCGGCCTTGAAGTCGGCGCCCACCTGCAGGTTCAGGATCTCCCAGCCCTTGTCGGTGAGCTTCGCCTCGCCGACGGGACCGTCGGCCTTGATCCGCGCCCACTCGTAGCCGGTGCCGACGCCGAACCACGGCACGACCGACGGCGAGGCGGTCTCGAACGCGTAGTCGAGCTGGACGCCGAGCCGGACGATGCTGAGCGAGCAGTCCACGTCCGTCAGGCTGCAGAGCTCCGCGTCGGCGACGTCGCCGGCGCTGGAGAAGCCGTACGAGACGTAGCCACCGAGCGTGAGGGCCGGCGACAGCTTGAAGCCAACGTCGACCTGCAGGGGGATCTGGTTCTTCCAGTAGTCCCCGAGATCCGCGTCGGGCCCGTCGTCCACCTTGCCGGTCGGGAACGCGTACCCGACGCGCGCGCCGAGCGTGAGCTGCGCGGAGGCGGCGGCGGGCGCCAGGAGCGAGACGAGGAATGCGATCGGGAGGAGCTTGCGCATCTGCGGGTCCTTTCGAGCGGGTGACGGTGCGCGGCGGCCACGGGCGATCCGCCGGCGCCGGCGGGTACACCGCGAGCGTAGCCGCCGCCGTCCCCTCCGCAAGATTTGGGCGCGTCCCCTTCCGGACGCGAAAGAGGGAGGAGCGGCCCGCGAGCGGCTGCGGCACGACGTCGCGCACCGGAGCCCCGGGGCTAGCGCGCGCCGTCGCAGCGTGACGGCCCGGCACACGGGGCCTCGTCGACCACGCCGGCCGCGCGTGGGCGTGCCTTCATGGGGCCGCCCGCGTGCGCTCGCCGCGGCCAGCCGGACGTGCGCGCGACGGCTCGCGAATCGGGAAGAGCGCCGCCCGCCGCGGCGCCCGTGGTCACCGTGCGTGAACGACGCGGCACCGCTGGCACGCGGAGTGCTCCAGGGCCGCGCGTCGCACCCACCCACGCTGTCACCCACGGAGAACCCAATCATGAAGAAGGCACTCCTGCTCCTCTCCCTCCTCACCCTCGCCACCGCCGCCCGGCCGGCCCGCGCCGGCGACGACGCCGGCCTTCAGCTCGGCCTGCGTGCCGCGTACGCCCTCCCGCTCGGGGACGCAGGCGACGGCGCGGAGCTGCGCGACCTCACCCCCGGCGCCGTGCCGGTGCAGCTCGAGGCCGGCTGGCGCTTCGACCGGCACTGGCTCGCCGGCGCCTACTTCGCGTGGGGGCCGTCCCTCGTCGGCGACGTCGCGAAGGACGCGCTGGCCGAGGCCGGCGCGAGCGACGTGAGCGGCCACTTCGAGCAGCGCGTCGGACTCCAGGGGATCTACACCTTCTCGCCCCTGTCGAAGCTCGCCCCCTGGGTCGGCCTCGGCCTCGGGTACGAGTGGACGCGCTACGCCGACGCGAAGCTCCCCTCCGGCGATGAGACCGAGGTCGGCCTGCGCGGCTTCGAGGCGCTGCTCCAGGTCGGCGGCGACTACCGCGTGACCTCGAGGCTCACGGTCGGCCCGTACGCCACCTTCAGCGTCGGCCAGTACGGCTCGCACGTCGCGACGGTCGAGGGCGACTCGAGCACCACGGACGTGGAGGACCGTGGGATCCACGAGTGGGTCCAGCTCGGGTTCAAGGGCTCGTTCGATCTCTAGCGCGTGAGCCGGCCGTGAAGGCGCCGCGGCCCCCGGGCCGCGGCGCGCGCCGTTCCAGGCCCCGCGGTGAGCGCGAGCCGTGCAGCTAGCGGCCGCGCGCCAGCACGAGTCCGCAGCGCGCGGCGAGCTCGGTGGTGCGGGCGAGGAGCGACTGCGCCTCCTCGTACAGCGCCGCGGCGTCGCTCGCGGCGGAGGCGCCGGGCAGCTCGTCGATGCGCGCCAGCAGATCCGACACGCGCAGGATGTGCTGCTGCGCGAGCAGGAGATCGCGCCCGAGCCGCGCGCCCTGGCGCGTGAAGATGTGGCCACTCTGGAACAGCCGCGAGAGCGCCTTGCGGTTCACCTCGTCCACCGCGCGGCAGCGCGCCTGGTAGTCGCGCAGCCGCCGGACCTCGCGCGCCTGCGCAAGATCGACGACCGCGCTCCTCGGCTGGGGGCGTGGCTGTCGCGCGCGGGGAACCGGGGTGGGCATCGGACGCGAGGATGGTAGGCACCGCGCCCGACGCCGGTCAACGGCGCCCGCCGCTTGACAGCGCGCGCGGGGCTCGTCCGGCCGCGCGCCTCACGCGGGTCATGCGGGTGACGCGCGGCGCGCGCCGTGCGCCGGGGCGCTCCGCCTAGGCGAGCGCCGCCGCGGCGAGCTCCTCGACCCGCGCGAGCGCGCGGTCGATGCCGGCGGGATCCGAGCCGCCCGCCTGCGCGATGTCGGGCTTGCCGCCGCCGCTGCCGCCGACGAGCTTCGCGGCCTCCTTCACGAGGTCGCCCGCCTTCACGCGGGAGGTGAGGTCCTTCGTGACGGCCACGAGCAGGATGGCCTTGCCGTCCTGCTCCGCCGCGAGCGCCACCACCCCACGGCCGAGCTTGTCGCGCAGCTTGTCGGCGAGCTCGCGCAGGGCCTTGCCATCCCCCTGCACGCGCACCGCGAGCACCTTCGCGTCGCCCACCGCGCGCGCCTGGCCCGCGAGGTCGCCCGACTGCGCCGTCGCGACCTTGCCCTTCGCCTCCTCGAGCGCGCGCTCGAGGTCCTTCACGCGCCGCTGCGTCTGCTCGATCTTCTGCGCGACGTCGAAGGCGCCCGCCTTGAGGAGCGCCGCCGCCCGGCGCAGCTCGTCGGCCTCGCGCTGCGAGAGCTCGACCGCCCGCGGTCCGGTGTACGCGACGATGCGGCGGACGCCGGCGGCGATCGACTCCTCGCTCGCGATCTTGAAGAACGCGATGTCGCCGCTGCGCCGGACATGGGTGCCGCCGCACAGCTCCTTCGAGGGGCCGATGCGGACCACGCGCACCACGTCGCCGTACTTCTCGCCGAAGATCATCATCGCGCCGGTCTGGCGCGCCTCCTCGAGCTTCAGCACGGTCGTGTCGGTCTCGGCGTTCTCGCGCACGAGCTCGTTCACGCGCCGCTCGATGTCGCGGAGGTCCTCCTGCGCGAGCGGCTGGAAGTGGGAGAAGTCGAAGCGCAGGTAGTCCGGCGCCACGATGGACCCCGCCTGCTTCACGTGCTCCCCGAGCTTCTCGCGGAGCGCGAGGTGGAGCAGGTGGGTCGCCGAGTGGTTCGCGCGGACGAGGTCGCGCCGGGCGTCGTCCACCGCGAGCTCCACGGTGTCGCCCACCGCGAGCTCGCCCGCCTCCACCTTGCCGACGTGGGCGACGAGCCCGGGCACCGGCCGCCGCGCGTCCTCCACCTTCACGCGCAGGCCGTTCGGCCCGGTGATCGTGCCGACGTCGCCCACCTGCCCGCCCGACTCGCCGTAGAAGGGCGTGGCGGCGGTAATCACCTCGATCGCATCGCCCGCCTTGGCCTTCGCGGCGCGGACGCCGTTCGCGATGAGCGCCTTCACCTCGGCCCGGGCAGTGGGCGTCTCGTAGCCGAGGAAGTGGACCTCGCCGAGCTCCGTCGCGATCTGCTTGTGCAGGTCGGTGACGGCCTGCTCGCCCGAGCCCTTCCACTCGGAGCGGGCGCGCTGCTCGGCCATGCTCCGGTCGAAGCCCGCCTCGTCCACCCCGAGGCCGCGCTCCGCCACGATGACGCGGGTGAGGTCCATCGGGAACCCGAACGTGTCGTAGAGCTGGAAGGCCACCTTGCCGGGGACGACCTTCTCGCCGGCCCTGCCGAGCCGGGCGATCTCGTCGTCGAGGATGGCGAGGCCGCGGTCGAGCGTGCGGCGGAACGACTCCTCCTCCTGCTGCGCCACCTTCTGGATGAAGGCGCGCCCGTCGCGGATCTCGGGGTAGGCGGCGCCCATCTCCTCGATCACGGCCACGCAGACGTCGGCGAGGAAGAGCTTCTCCATCCCGAGCCGCTTCCCGTGCCGGATCGCCCGCCGCATGATCCGGCGGAGCACGTAGCCGCGCCCCTCGTTGGACGGCAGCACCCCGTCGCCCACGAGGAAGGTCGTCGCGCGCGCGTGGTCGGCGATGACGCGCATCGAGACGTCGTCGTCCGCGCTCCCGCCGTACCGCTGGCCGGCGAGCTTCTCGATCGCGCGGATGATGCTCTGGAAGAGGTCGGTGTCGTAGTTGGAGCGCTTCCCCTGCGCGACGGCGGCCATCCGCTCGAGGCCCGCGCCGGTGTCGATGGAGGGCTTGGGGAGCGGCGTGAGGCCGCCGTCGGCGCCCCGCTCGAACTGCATGAAGACGAGGTTCCAGATCTCGAGCCAGCGGTCGCAGTCGCACGCGACGCCCAGGCACGGGCGGCCGGCCTTCTCCTCGGCGCAGGCGATCTCGCCGCCCTGGAAGTAATGCAGCTCCGAGCAGGGGCCGCAGGGCCCCGTGTCGCCCATCGCCCAGAAGTTGTCCCTGGCGCCGAGCTTGTGGATGCGCTCGGGCGGCACGCCCTGCGCCCTCCAGAGCTCGAAGGCCTCCTCGTCCCAGGGGAGCCCGCCCTCGCCGTCGAACACGGTCGCCGCGAGCCGGCTCCGGTCGAGGCCGAGCCACCGCGGGCTCGTGACGAGCTCCCAGGCCCAGGCGACCGCGTCCTGCTTGAAGTAGTCGCCGAAGGAGAAGTTGCCGAGCATCTCGAAGAACGTGTGGTGACGGGCGGTGAAGCCGACGTTCTCGAGATCGTTGTGCTTCCCGCCCGCCCGGACGCACTTCTGCGAGGTGGTCGCGCGGCTGTAGTCGCGGCGCTCCCGGCCGGTGAAGACGTCCTTGAACTGGACCATCCCGGCGTTCGTGAACAGGAGCGTCGGGTCGTTCTGCGGGACGAGGGCGGAGGAGGCGACGCGCCGGTGGCCGCGCTCCTCGAAGAAGCGGAGGAAGCGCTCGCGGATCTCGGCGGCGGTGAGGGTCGTCATGGAGCCGGAGAAGATAACGGAGGGAGCACGACCCGCCAAGCGCCGCCCTCGCGGACGAGCGGGACCTCCTCCGGCGCGCCGCGCCCCAGGATCGTCACCGCCACCACCGCGGCGTCGGCCGACTCGCGCAGCACGAGCACCTTCTCCACGCGCGGCGCGGCGCGGGCGAGGTCGCCGAGGACGAGCTCGCGGCCGCTCGCCGGCACCACCCCGGGCGGCGTCTTCCCCGCGAGCGCCCCGGCGCGCGCGTCGAGCGCCCGGCGGGACCCCTCGGAGAGGAGCCCCCAGACCGCTTCTGCGTTCCCGGCGCGAGCCGCCTCGGCGAAGGTGCGATACGCCTCGGCCGGACCGGCGGCGCGGCGGCAGGCGGGGAGGAGCACCGCGAGGACGAGGGCGGCAGCGAGCGTTCGGACCATGGTCGTCCGGTTGTACGGCAGCGGCCCTGCGCGGCGAAGCTCGAGCGCGGTCCGACCCGACAGGGAAGCTTCCGGCGCGGGGCTTCCCGCCCGTCCGACGAGCGCGCAGCTTTCCACGAAAGCGAGAGGGGGAGACCCATGGACATTCGCAGAATCGCGCTGGCGCTGCCGCTCGTGCTGGGCGTGGCGTGCCAGACGAGCGGCAAGACGTCCGACCGGACGGCGTCCGCGCAGGATCCCAGCACCACGTCGTCGACCGCGCGGGCGGGCGCGAGCGGCCAGACCGGCGAGACCGCCGGCGCTGGCGCGAGCGCGCAGGGCAGCGTGGATCCGTACGGCACCCCCGACTCCGCCTCGGCGCAGGCGGGTGACAGCAGCGTCTCCGGCTCGGCCGACGCCAGCACGGGCGCGACGCCCGGGATCTCCGGCTCCACCGAGACCGGCACCGGGAGCACCAGCTCCAGCTCCGGGATGGGCACGTCCGGCACGATGGCCGGCGCCCACTCGGACATGAAGGGCCACGCGAGCGACGAGGTCGTGACCGGCAAGGTGACGAAGATCTCGACGCGCGAGATCGACATCGAGAAGAGCGGCGGCGAGAAGACCACGCTCCGCATCGTCCCCGAGACGCTCGTCACCGTGGACGGCCGGGACGCGAAGGCCTCGCAGCTCAAGGAGGGTCAGGAGGTCCGGGCGAGCTACAACGAGGTGGACGGCAAGGAGACGGCGGTCCGCATCGAGGCGGGCATTCCCTCCTCCACGGGGACCGGGTCCTCGGGCTCGATGGGCTCCGGCTCCACGGGCTCCGGCACGTGGGACTCCGGGACGTCGGGCTCCGGCTCGACCGGCTCCGGCACCCTGGACAGCGGCAGCACCGGCTCGACCGGAACGGGCGACACCACCGGCTCCGGCTCGACGGGCACCAGCGGCGACACCGGCAGCACCGGCACGACGGGCGGCGACGTGAAGTAAGGGCGCGCCCGGCAGGACGAAGCACGACGAGAGCGGGCGGGGTCGCGAGCGCGGCCCCGCCCTCGTCTTCTCCGCGCGGGCGCGGGCGCGGCCGCCCGGGGTGCGGGTCCGGTCAGCCCGCGCGCCGCAGGCGCAGCCGCCAGACGGGCTCGCCCGACGCGAGGTACCGCTTCTCCCGCGTGGAAGGGATCTCGTCCGGCGCCGCCTCCGCGAAGCGGCCCGGCCCCACCTCGTTCACGAAGCCCGCCTCCTCGAGCCGGACCACCGCCTCGCGCGCGTAGCGCTCGACGTCGGTGCGGAAGTCGAGCAGGCCGCCGGGCGCGAGGAGCCGAAGGATGAGGCCGCTCATCCGGTCGTCGACGAGCCGCCGCCGGTGGTGCCGCCGCTTCCACCAGGGATCGGGGAAGTGGACGTGGACCGCGGCGAGCGAGCCCGCCGCGAAGAGGCGCGGCGCGAGCGTGCGGGCGTCGCCGCAGAGCACGAGCAGGTTCTCGTGGCCGCGCCGCGCCGCCTTGCCCGCGACGTCGGCGGCGAACTTCTTCCGCGCCTCGATGGCGACGAGCGCGCGGTCCGGACGGAGCCGCGCGAACGCGAGCGCGAAGCCGCCGTGGCCCGAGCCGATCTCGAGCTCGAGCCGGGCGGCCCGCTCACCGAACCGGGCGGACCAGTCGGGAAGGAGGTCCCGCGCGATCGGGGCTTCGTCCTCGTCCGAGAAGATCATGAGCGCGGCTTCTCTACCATGCTAAGGATCGGCCGTGCGCCGGGTCCCTGCCCTCGCCGCCCTGCTCGCCGCGCTCGCCGCGGCCGGCTGCGGCGGTTGCGGCGGGGATCGCGGCGGCCCGCCCCCGGAGCGGTTCCTGCCCCCCGACGTCGCGGTCGCGCTGGTCCTGCCGGAGGCGGGGCGCGCGGCGGAGGCGCTCGCGGCGCTGCACGCGACGGCGAGCACCTTCCCCGGCACCGGTGACCTCGCCGCGGCGCGCGGCGCGCTGGCCGCGCAGCTCGGCTTCGACCCGCTCGACCCGGACGCGCTCGCCGGCGGCGGGCTCGACCCCCGGCGCGGCGCGGCCGCCGCGCTGGTCGCGCCGCCGTCGGGTCCGCGCCGCGCGCTCCTCGTCCTGCCCGCCGCGGATCCGCCGCGGCTGGAGTCGCTCCTCGGCCGCCTCGCGCGGGAGCGGCTCGGCGCGGCCGTCCGCTCGTCGGAGGCGCGCGGCGGCGCGAGCGTGGTCGTGCTACGGACCGCGGTCGGCGCGCCGGCGGCGCTCGCGTACGCCCTGGTGGAGCGGTACGCGCTGGTGTCGGCCGGGCCGGACGGGCCGGCCGTGGTGGGCGCCGCGGCGAGCCTCACGCCGGAGCGCGCGCTCGCGGCGCTGCCCGCGTTCGTCGCCGCGCGCCGCGCGCTCGGCGAGGAGGCCGCCCTCTGCTTCCTGCCGCCGGGGTCGCCCGCGCTCGCCGGGCTCGCGCCGCTGCGCGAGGGGGTGGGCGTCGGCGTCACCGCGGAGGAGGGCGCGCTCCGCGTGCGCGTCGCGGCGCTCGCGCTCGAGCGCGCCGGGTCGCTGCGCGCGCTCGGGGGGAGCGGCGCGGCGGCGAAGCTGGCCCTGCGCCTCGCTCCGGGCGCGACGCTGGTGCTGCGCTGGGACGGCGACCCGGCCGCGCTCGCCCGGCAGGTCCTGCCGCTCGTCCCCGCGCGCGATCGCGCCTGGCTCGCGGGGCGCGGGTTCGACCTCGAGACGGACCTCGTGCCCGTGCTCGCGCCCGGCGCCGCCGCCGCGCTGTCCGTCGCCCCCGGGCTGGAGCTCGCCGGCCTCTCCGCGCGCTCGGTGCGGACCGACCCGCTCGCGATGGTGACGTTCGAGGCGGTCCTGCCGGTGCGCGACGTGGCGCTCGCGGAGGAGGCGGCGGCGAAGCTCGAGCGCGCGCTCCGGCGCGGCCCGAGCCCGCCCCGCGACGGCGTTCACGCGGCGTCCACCCCCTCCGGCACGCTCGCCTGGACCGTCGACCGCGAGCGCGGCCGCGCGGTCGCCGCGGGCGGCCCGCCCGGCCAGCTCGACGCACTCCGCGCCCGCCTCGCGGGCGACGGAGACGGCTTCACGCCGCCCAGCGCGGCCGCCCGCGCCGTCCTCGACGGCGGCCTCGGCGGGGCGGTGCTCGACGTGCCGCGCCTCGTGAGCAGCGTGCGCGCCCTCCCCCCGTCCGCGTTCGGCGGGGGTCCGTCGGGCTTCGTCGTCCGCTCGGTGGTGAACCGCTTCGTCGAGCCCGCCGAGCGGCTCCTCACGGTCTCCCTGCGCGCGGACCTCGCGGACGACGCCTTGCTCGTCACGGTCGAGGTCGAGGCGCGCCCGCGCGCCGGGGCGGCGCGGTGATCCGGCTGCGCGGGGTGACCAAGACGTTCCGCGACGGCGACCGGCCGCTGCCGATCCTGCGCGGCGTGGACCTCGACGTCGCGCCGGGCGAGCTCGTCGCGATCGTGGGCGCGTCGGGCTCGGGAAAGTCGACCCTGCTCTACGTCGCGGGCGCCCTCGACTCCGACTTCGCGGGCGAGGCGACCGTGGCGGGCCGGCCGCTCGTCGGCCTCTCCGCGCGGGATCGCGCCGACCTGCGCAACCGGCAGGTGGGGTTCGTCTTCCAGGCGTTCAACCTGCTCCCCGGGCTCTCGGCCGAGGAGAACGTGATGCTGCCGGGCATGCTCCGCCGCGACGGCGCGGAGCCGGCCGCGGCGGTGCGGGCGCGGGCCCGCGACGCGCTCGCCCGCGTCGGGCTCGCCGAGCGCGCGGCCGCGCCGCCCGCGCGCCTCTCCGGCGGCGAGCGGCAGCGCGTGGCCCTCGCGCGCGCCCTGCTCTCCGGCCCGGCAGTGCTCCTCGCGGACGAGCCGACCGGAAACCTCGACGTCGTCTCCGGCGAGGAGGTCATCCAGCTGTTCCGCGCGCTCGCTGACGGCGGCATGGCCGTGCTGGTGGTGACACACGAGGAGCGGGTCTCGCGGGTCGCGTCGCGCGTGCTCCACCTCGAGGCCGGGAGGCTCGCGTGAGGGGGCGGCTCTGGATCGCCCGCGCCTGGCTCCGCGCCGACCGGCGCGGCGCGCTCGTGAACGCCGCCGCCGCGGGCCTCGGCGCCGCCGCGCTGGTCTTCTTCCTCGCCCTCGGCCTCGGCGTCTCGCGGGCGGCGCGCGCGATGTTCCCCGCCGACGCGCGGCTCGTGGAGGTGGTCCCGTCCGCCGTGTCGCTCGGCGGCGTGCTCGGGGGAGGCCGGCTCGACGACGCCGCGCTCGCGAGGCTGCGCGCGCTCCCCGGCGTCGAGGCGGCTCACCCGCGCCTCATGCTCCGCGTGCCGCTCACCATCCCGCGGCCGCCGGAGGGGTTCGCCGATGCGTGGCCGGCCGGCGCGGTGCTCCAGGTGCCGGCGGTGGGGCTCGATCCCGGGCTCGTCGCCGCCGACCTCGCGCCCGGGCTCCCGTTCGCCCCGCCCGCGCCCGGCGAGCCGGTGCCGGTGGTGCTGTCCGGCCGGCTCCTCGAGATCTACGACAAGACCATCGCGCCGGCGTGGGGCGTGCGGCGGCTGCCGCCGGGGCTCTCGGTGGTCGGGCTCGAGGTGCCGGCGCGGGTCGGCTACTCGATCGTGCCGCGCCGGAGCGAGCCGCGGGTCGAGGAGGTGCGGCTGCGGCTCGTGGGGCTCTCCGATCGCGTCCCGCTCTACCTGCTCGGCCTCCCGCTCGAGCACGTACGGGCGCTCCACGCGGCGTACGGCAAGGAGGACGCCGGCTACAGCCAGGTGACGCTCGTCGCGGCGCGCGCCGACGACGTCCCCGCGCTCGCCGCCGCGGTCCGGCGGATGGGCTTCTCGGTGGACGAGTCGGAGCGCGCCGCCGCGGAGCGCGTCGGAACGCTCGTCGCCGTGACCACCGGCGCGCTCGTCTTCCTCGCCGTCGCGATGTGCGCGCTCGCCGCCCTCGCCATCGCGCAGTCGCTCTCGGCGAGCGTGCGCGGGCGGGCGAAGGAGATCGCCATCCTCCAGGCGGTCGGCGCCGCGCCCGCCGACGTGCGCGCCGTCGTGCTCGTGGAGGCGGGCTTCCTGGGCGGGGCGGGGGGGCTCGCCGGGCTCTGCGCGGCGCTCGTCGCGGCGCTCGGGGCGGACCGCGCCGCCGCGCGGCTGCTGCCCGACTTCCCGTTCCGGCCCGAGACGTTCTTCGCCTTTCCGCCGTGGCTGCTCGCGCTCGGGCTCCTCGTGCCGGCGCTCGCGGCGCTGGTCGGCGCGCTCGCCCCGGCGGCGGCGGCGGCGAGGGTGGAGCCGGCGCGGACGCTGTCCTGAGCGACCTCGACCTCGACCGCGACCTCGACCGCGACCCCGACCCGACCGCGACGTCGACCCCGACCGCGACCCCGAAAGCGAAAGCGAAAGGCCGCGACGTCGACCCCGACCCCGACCGCGACCCCGGCGGCGGTCAGCGACGCGCGGGCGCCTCGGCGGCCACGAGCAGGAGCCGCCGGCGCGAGGCGGTCACCCAACCGGCGAGCCGGACCGACCGGTCCGGCGTCTCGATCGCGAGCGCGACGGCGAGGCCGGCGAGCGCGTCGCCGAGGCGCGCGGGCGCAGGGACGCCTGCGGGGAGCACCTCCACGGAGCGGAGCGGGACGGTGAGGCCCGTGCCGAGCCACTTCACCGCGGCCTCCTTCGCCGCGAAGGCGGCGCAGGCGGCCGGCACGCCCGGCAAGTGACGCTCGGTGAATCGCTCCCACGCCGCGAGCTCGCCCGGCGTGAACGCCTCCTCCTCGAACGCGCGCCCGAGCGGCTCCAGCACCACGAGGTCGAGCCCGAGCGGCGCGAGCCCCGCCGCCGCGGCGGCGAGCCCGCCCGCGTGCGTGATCGAGAGGTGCACCCCGAGCGCCGCGCCGTCGTCGCCCACCGCCAGGGGCCGCGCCGTGCCGCCGGCCTCGTCCCGCAGCACCTCGGCGCCCGCGGCGTTCGCGCCGAGCAGGCGCCGGAGCGCCGCGCGCGCGGCGGCGCGCCCGGCCGCGAACTCCGCGCGCCTCTTCGCGCTGGCCCGCGCGGCGAGCAGGCCCCGCTCGGCCGCGGTCAGCGCTGCGAGCGCCGCGCCGGAGCGATCCACCCGCCGGAGGGCGAGCGCGGGCACCCTCACGCCGCCGCCGCCGCGACGCGGTGGAGGACGAGCCCCTCGACCGCGAGGAGGAGCGCGCCGTCCTCGCCCGCGACCACGACGTCGTAGCGGACGCGCGGCGGCTCCGCTCCGACGCACGTGGCCCGCGCGCGGGCCCGCTCGCCCGGGCCGAGCGGCCGGCCGACCCGCAGCCGCGCGAGGCCGACCGGCACGCAGACGAACCCCTCGCCGTACCCCTCGCGGCTCCCCGCCACCTGGAACGCGGAGTCGAGGAGGAGCGGGTCCACCTGGAAGACCGGCCAGCCGGTCCCGGCCACCACCCGCCGCGGATCGGGCGCGACGATGGTCGCCGTGGCCTCCGCGCCGGCGAGCTCGAGCCAGCGGACCCGGCAGAACAGCGGCCCCAACGCGACCGGATCGCGCGAGAGCCGGTAGAAGGACCGGGCCCGGACGCGCCCGGCGGCGGCGGGGAGCGCGACGGGCTCCGCGCTGGCCGCAGGGCCGAGCCGGATCCGGGCCGTCGCGTGGATCCGCTCGCCCGCGCCCGCCGCGAGGCGCGAGGTCAGCCGCGCCTCGAGCCAGCCCTCCGCCCCCGGCGCCACCTCGGCGCGGACCTCGGCGCTCGCGCGCGGGAGCGCGACCGGCGCCCGGATCTCGAGGTCGCACACCTCCGCGACGCGCGCGCCGGGGCGCGCGAGGGCGGCCGCCTCGCAGAGCAGCTCGAGCGCGAAGGCGCCGGGCAGGACCGGCCGGTCGTCCACGCGGTGCTGGCGCAGGAACGGGTCGCGCTCGGCGTGGAGCGTCCGGGACGCCACGATCCGCCCGTCCGCGCCCGAGCGCACCTCGTCCACGAGCGGGAACGCGCCCGCCACGAGGAGCCCGGCCCGGTCGTCGAACGGCGGGAGCGGCCGGGCGCCGTCCGCGCGCGCGCCGAAGAAGGGCCAGGCGTGCAGCATCCGCTCCGAGACCAGCACTGCCTCCTGGGCGGTGCCGTGGGCGAGCTCCGCGAGGAACCAGAAGCGCCCCTCCTCCGGCGAGATGGAGGTGACGCCCATCGCGTCGAGCCCGGCCGCGGTCTGCGGGTTCGCCGCGGCCCAGCCCACCTCGCGCCAGGCGGGCCAGTCGAGCGTCACCGCGTGGGCTCGCGAGCCGCGGCGGGCGAGCCAGGCCGGGAGGAGCGCGGCGACGAGCGCGTTCGCGCCCGCGTAGTCGGTCTGGCCCTTGTTGCCGAAGCGGGCGACGCCGGAGCCGAAGGCGACCACCGCGCGGAGCGTCTCGGCCGCGGTGGCATCGAGCAGGTGGAGGAGCCCGGCCACCTTCGCGTCCACGGTCCTCGTGACGTCCTCGTCGCGCTTGCCGGGCAGGCTGGCCGACCGCTCGACCATCGCCCCGTGGGCGAGCACGTCGATCTTCCCGTGGCGCGCGCGGACCCGCGCGACGAGCGCCTCGACCGCGGCGGCGTCGGCGACGTCGCAGACCTCGTACTCGAGCGCGAGCCCCTCGTCGCGCGCGCGGGCGAGGTTGCGGCCGAGCTCTCGCTCGCGGGCGAGCCGCTCCATGTCCCGCTCGAAGCGGGCGGGGGTGAGCCCGGGCTCTCCGCGCCGCCGCGCGAGCTCCGCCCGGCGCAGCGCCGCGAACCCCTCGTCGTCGAGCGCCGCGTGCGGCGCGTCCGGCGCGGCCGGCGGCGTCCGGCCCGTGACCACCGCGACGGCGCCGAGCCGGGCCACCGCGAGCGCGCACTCGAAGACCACGCCGCGGCCGCCGCCCGAGAAGAGCACCACGTCGCCCGCCCCGACCCGGCGGAGCGCGGGCGCGGAGGGATCGTGAGGCGCGCGCCGGGGGCTCGCGACGAAGCGGCGCCCGGCCCAGCCCACCTGCACCCGCTCGTTGCCGTCCTCGAGCTCGCGCACGAGCACCTCGGCCACCTCGGCCGCGGGCGCGCGCGGCGCGAAGTCGAGCGCCTTCACGGCGGCGGCCGGCAGCTCCTGCTTGAGCGCGAGCGCGAGGCCGTGCTGGAACGCGCCGAGCACGTTCCCGGCGCCGCTGCCGGAGAGGCCGAGGTCGCCGCCCATCGACGTGACGGCCACCCAGGCCGCGCGGTCGCCGCCGTCCGCGGCGAGCCGGGGGTGGGCGGCGCGGGCGAAGCGGATCGCATCCACCGCCGCCTCGCGGGCGCGCGCGGCGATCCCGGGTGCCGCCGCGTCGAGCAGCCCGCGCTCGGCGCCCGACGCGCCGAGGTCCACGAAGAGGTCGGCCTCGGCGGAGCCGTCGCCGCCCGCCGGGACGCGCCGGACCTCGAGCCCGCGCGCCGCAAGCGCCGCAGAGAGCTCCGCGGCGAAGGGCTCGTCGCCCCCGGCGAGCAGGGCGCGCCGCCCGGCGAGCCGCTCGTGCGTCGGGCGGAGCGGGAGCGCCACCGGCGCGAGCTCGAGGACGAAGCGATCCGCCTCGAGCGCTGCGCCCGGCAGCGTGACGAGCGGCGCCGGGCCCGCGCCCGCGGCTGCCGCGGCCGGCGGCGCCTCCTCGAGCACCAGGTGGTGGTTCGCGCCCGCCATCCCGAACGCGCTCACCGCCGCGCGCCGCGGCCCGCCGCGGGGGGCCGGCCACGGGCGCGCCTCCCCGGGGAGCACCGCCGGGATCCGCTCGAGGCCGAGCTCGGGATCGAGCGGACCGTCGAGGTTCGTCGGCGGAAGGATCCGCCGGTCGAGGGCGAGGGCCGCACGCACCACCGCGACGAGGCCGGCCGCGCTCGTGGTGTGGCCCACCTGCGACTTGGATGCGGAGAGGACGAGCGGCGCCGGGCGCGGCGCCTCGCCGTAGACGGCGGCGTAGCTCGCGACCTCGGTCCGGTCGCCGAGGTGGGTGCCGGGGCCGTGCGCCTCGACGAGGTCCACCGCGCCCGGGGCGATGCCCGCCTCCTCGAGCGCCCGCCGGATCGCGAGCTGCTGGCCCGGGGACGAGGGGGAGTAGATGGAGAGCCCGCGGCCGTCGCTCGAGACGCCGTGGCCGCGCACCACCGCGTAGATCCGGTCGCCGGCGGCGCGCGCGTCGTCGAGCCGCTTGAGCGCGATCGCGGCGGCGCCCTCGGCGGGCACGAACCCCTCCGCGTCGGCGTGGAAGGGGAGCCCGCCGAGCGGCGAGAGGGCGCCGAGCAGGCCCAGGCCCACGTAGTACTCGGGGAGGAGGTTGTGGGCGACGCCGCCCGCGAGCACGAGGTCGGCGCTCCCGCGCGCCAGCGCGTCGCAGGCGGCGCGGATCGCGGCGAGCGAGGAGGCGCAGGCGGCGTCGAGCGTGAGCGGCACGCCGCCGAGCCCGAACGACGCGGCCACGCGGGCGGTGAGCGCGAGGCCGGTGGTCGCCTCGAGCGCCTCTGTCCAGCGCGCGGCGCCGCGCGCGTCGAACGCGGCGCGCGCCTCGGCGAGCACCTCGCGGACGGCGGCGTCACCGAGCCCCGCCTCGCGCAGCGCCTCCGCCGCGAGCGCGAGCGTGCGCGCGAAGGCCACGCGGGTCTCGACGGCGGCCTCGCGGGCGCGGAGCGAGAGCTGCCCGAAGATGGCCTGGCCGCGGGCGCCGCCGGCGCGCGCGGCGGCCCACCCGGCGTCCGCCAGGGCCTGCTCGCTCGCGAGGAGCGCGATGGGCACGGCCGGGTCGAGCCCCTCGCGCTCCGCCTCGGGCAGGCCGTAGCGCCCCGGGTCGAACGGCGGCGGCGAGACGGTGGCGGCGAGCCGCGTGCGGAAGGCGTTCGCGAGCTCGGCGTTCCGGCCGACGAGCGCCTCGATGTCGAAGCGCGAGCGGGGCAGGTCGCCGATGGGATCGACGCCGTCCTCCACGTTCCGCCAGTAGGTCGCGGCGTCGTTCGCGCCCGGCACGACCAGGCCGACCCCGACCACGGCGAAGCCCTCGCCGCGCGCACGGCGGCGCGCGGGCGGAGGCGCCGCCTCGGCAGGGCGCGCGGGCCCGGGCGCCGAGAGGAGCGCGTGGTACGCGACCGGGTCCGGGCCGCCGTCGCTCACCGCGACGCGCGCGCCGGCGGGGAGCCGCCCGGGCTCCGCGGGCGCGAGCCCCGGCGCGGGCGCGACCGCGCCGGCGCTGCCCGGCCACTCGCCACGCGAGACCGCGAGCGCGGCCCCGACGAGCGCCACCATCCCGGTCGCGCCCTGGAGGAAGCCGCTCGCCGGAACGCAGGAGCCGACCGGCAGCGGGGCGGAGCGCGCGCCGTAGGCCTCGGCGAGCCCCGCCGCCTCGCCCGCGTCGGAGGCGAACCCGGCGGCCCGCGAGGCCACCGCCGCGACCGCGTCGGCCGGCGTGCCGGCAGCCGCGAGCGCCTCGCCGGCGGCGCGCGCGACGCAGCGGGCGAGCGCCGCGGGCCCCTCGCCGCCCGGCTCGGCGGCGCCCGCGATGGACTCGAGCACCGCGTACACGCGCGCGCCCCCCGCGTCCTCGGCGCGCCGGAGGACGACCGCGGCGGCCCCCTCGCCGAGCACGGTTCCGCCCGCGGCGGGGTCGAACGGGCGCGGCTCGCCCGCGGCCAGCTCGCCGCGGTGCAGGTGCGCGAGCACCACCGAGGGCGTCACGAGCGGCGCGACCCCGCAGACGACGGCGAGGTCGCACTCGCCGCGGTCGAGCGCGCGGGCCGCCTGCTCCACCGCCGCGAGGGACGAGGCCATACCGGCGTCCACCGCGGCGTGGCCGCCGCGGAAGTCGTAGAGGTTGGTCGCGCGCCCCGCGACGATGCTCGCCGAGGTGAAGAGCGCGTCGGGCTCGATGGGCGGCGAGGCGAGGTCGACGAGCCGGTCGAGGATCGCGAGCGCCCCGTCGCGAGCGGCGGGCGCGACGCGCCCGAGCGCCTCCGAGATCGGCGCGGCGAGCCGGTAGCGGCGGATGCGGCGCATCGGCTCGATGCGCGGGTCGGGGCCGAGCGTGGTCGCGGCGATCCAGATCTGCGCCCGCTCGAGCGGGGCCGCCCCCGGCCGGATCCCCGCGTCGGCGATGGCGTCGGCCATCGTCTGGAGGGCGAGCTTCTCGGCGAGGTGGAGCTTCTGCACCTGCAGCGGCGGCAGCCGCAGGGTGCGCCAATCGAGCGGCACGTCGTCGAGCAGCGCCGCCCGCAGCGCTGCGGGCGGGCCGGGCGGCAGCTCCGGCGCGAGCGCCTCCGCGTCGAAGCGGTCGGGCGGGAGCGGCGCCGCCGGCACCCGCCCCTCGCAGAGCCGGCCCCAGAGCGCGTCGAGCCCCGCGGCGCCGGGGAGGCGCGCCGCGAGGCCGACGACGGCGAGCCGCCCGGGGGCGGCGCGCCTCACGCGACGCCCTCGTCCACGCCGCCGCCCTGCTCACCGCGCATGCGGCGCGAGAAGCGGCGCCAGGCCCGGTCTGCCGCGTCCGCGGCGGGGCCGGCCGCCGCCCGCGACGCGGTGGGCACGCCCTCGAGCCCGCGCAGCTCGGCGACGAGCGCGCCGCCCGCGACGACGTCCACGTCGGCGCGCCAGTTCCCCTGCTCGGGCGGCACCATCCGCGCGCGCAGGCCGAGCTCGGCACCCGGCTCGGGAACGGCGTGGATCACCGCGCGCGCGATGGCGCACGGCGCGTGCGGCGCGCCGGTGAGCCCCACCCAGGCGAACGCCGCGAGCTCGGCGGCGGCCGCGAGCATCGCGGCCGCGCGGCGCGGGGCGATCCCGGCGGGCACCGACGCGCCGCCGGTCGCGACCATGAAGCCCTCCGAGCGCGCCCAGGCGAGGACGCCCTCGGCGTCGCCGAGCAGGGGCGCCAGCGCCCGGCGCAGCTCCTCCCCGCTCGCCACCGGCGCGCGGCGCGCGGCATCGACGGCGGCGAGCACGTCCGGCGCGGCGGGCGCGACCGCGCCCGCGGCGAGCGACGCGACGCTCCCCTCGGCCGACGCGTCGCCGAGCCGCGCGCGCACCAGCACCGCGCTCCCCGGTTCGGCGGGCGGCGACACCTCGACGAGCGGCTCGCGCGCCCCCGGCCCGGCGGCGCCGGCGAGCGCGACCGCCACCAGCTCGGCCGGCGCGCGCGCGCCCGCTGCGGAGAGCATCGCCTCGAGGAGCCGCGCGGCGGTGGCGGGGCCGTGGGGCGCCGCGCGCGTGACCGCGACCGGCGCGGCGGAGCCGACGGTGGAGCTCGTCGGGACGACGGCGGAGGGACGCGGTGCCCCGCCGGGCGGTCCCGGCGGCGGATCGCGTGGCGCGCCCGCGACGCGCCGGGCGAGCACCTCGATGGCCTTGGCGAGCGTGCTCGCCTCGCGCAGCTTGAACCCCGGATCGGGCGCGAGCCCGAGCCGCTCGCGGACCGCCGCGAGGGCGGCGACCTGCTTCACGGTGTCGATGCCCAGCTCGGCCTCGAGGTCGAGGTCGAGGTCGAGCATCTCCTCGGGGTAGCCGGTCCGCGTGACGTACTCGAGGAGGAGGAGCCGCTTCACCTCGGCGCGGGCGGAGTCGAGGTCGCCAGCGGCGGTGCGGGTCGGGGTCGGGGTCGCGGTCGGAGTCGCGTTCGCGGTCGGGGTCGCGGTCGGGGTCGCGGTCGCGGTCGCGGTCGCGGTCGCGGTCGCGGTCGCGGTCGGGGTCGGGGTCGGGGTCGCGGTCGCGGTCGCGGTCGCGGTAGGGGTCGGGGTCGCGGTCGGCCACTCGAGCGCCGCAGCGTGTCCGTGCCCGTTCCCGTTCCCGTTCCCGTTCGCCTTCCCGTTCGTGTGCCCGTTCACGCCGTGCCCGTTCACCGCCGGCGCCAGCCCCGCCAGCAGGCGCGCGAGGAGCGCCGCCGCGCTCGTGTCCGCGGGCTGCGGCGCAGGCGGCGCGACGCGCGCGACCGAGGCGCGCCGGACATAGCCGTCGAGGAGATCCCGGATGCCGCCGAGCAGCGAGAGCAGCTCGAGATCCGGCCCGCTCGCCTGCGCGGGGAAGGTGACCTGCGCCGGGACGGCGAGCTGCGCGAGCGCCGACAGCGCGGCGGCTGGCAGCACGTGCCCCTGCTGCGCGGCCGGCTCGTGCTCGGCCTCGACGCTCGGGCCGTGCGCTTCGGGGGCGGGGTTGCGGTGCGACATGGGCTGTTCCTCCTGCGGTGTGAGCTCCGCCGCGCCGTGCACGAAGAGGAAGGCGAGCGCGCGGTGGAGCTGCTCGACCTCCCCGACCTTGGGGTGCAAGGTCGCGTGGGCGGCGTGCGGCCGGCCGGCGAGGATCTGGCCGGTGAAGGTGGTGAGGGGCCACTTCGGCCCGCACTCGACGAAGAGGCGGATGCCGCTCGCGTGGGCGGCCTCGATCGCGCCGCGGAGCCGCACCGGCTCGACGAACTGGCTCGCGAGGTGCTCCGGCAGCGCGGCCGGCGGGATCCCGGCGAGCGACGCGCCGGTCACGGTCGAGAAGATCTCGACGCCGGGCCGGCCGAAGGGCACGTCCCGGAGCCGCCGCAGGTAGCGCGCCTGCCCGGGGGCGATGAGCTGCGAGTGATACCCGTGCGACACGGGGAGCGCGCTCGCCTCCACCCCTGCGGCGGCGGCGCGCGCGAGGAGCGCCGGCACGGCGCGGGCGTCGCCCGACACGATGCAGGCGCCGGGGCCGTTGTCGGCGGCGAGCGCGGCGTAGCCGGGGAGGCCGTCCGCGAGGGCGCGCGCCCGCTCCGCGCCGCAGGCGAGCGTGACCATGCGGCCGGGGTCGTCGGTCTCGATGGCGAGGACCGAGAGCGTCCGCTCGCGCACCACGGCGAGCCCGTCCTCGAAGCGCATCGCGCCGGCCGCCACCAGCGCCGCGAGCTCGCCGGCGCTCTGGCCGACGAGCGCCGCTGGCCGGACGCCGTGCCGCTCGAGCAGGCGGTGGAGCGCGACGTTCACGACGTACACCGCGCAGTGGATGTCCTCGTCGCTCTGCGCGTACGCGTCGGGACGGTCCGTGAAGAACGCCGCCGTGATGGGCCGCCCGCAGAGCGCCCGGTAGACGTGGTCCGCCTCGTCGAGCGTCGCGCCGAGCGACGGGAACGCGGCGAGCGCGTCTCGGAGCATGTTCGGGTACTGCGGCCCCTGGCCCGGGAACGTGAACGCCAGGCGCGGCGCCGGCTCGGCCGCGGCGGCGAACACCCCCTGGCTGCGCAGCACCGCGAGCTCCACGTCGCCGGCGACCGCGCGGCCGAGGAGCGCCACGCGCGCGTCGAGCGCGGCCGGCGTGGAGGCGACCACCGCCGCGCGGAACGGCGCCCCGGCCGCCTCGCGCTGCGAGCCGGCGAGCGCCGCCAGGTAGGCGTCCGGTCCGCTGCCGCTGACCCGCCCGGCGAGCGCGCCCAGCCGCTCGAGGCACTCCGCCGCGTCGCGTCCGCCGGCGGCCGCCACCGGGAGGACCGGCGCGGAGGTCCGCTGCACCCGGCGTGGGGGCGGGATGCCGTCGGCGCGCGCCGGCGCAGGCGCGGGCCGGTACTCCTCCACGATGGCGTGCACGTTGGTGCCGCCGAGGCCGAAGCCGGAGACCCCGGCCCGCCGCGGCTCGCCCGCCGGCGCCTCCCACCGCTCGGCGCGCCGCACCACCTCGACCGGTCCCGCGGCGAAGTCGATGGCGGGGTTGGGCCGGTCCGCGCGGAGCGAGGGCGGGAGCGTCCCCTCGCGGACCGCGAGCACCGCCTTGAGGAGCGCCGGCGCGCCCGCGGCGCCGAGCAGGTGGCCGAGGTTCGACTTCACCGAGCCGACGCGGAGCGGCCGCGCGCGGCCCCGCCCGTACGCGCGCGTGCAGGCGTCCACCTCGGTGGCGTCGCCGAGCGCCGTGCCCGTGCCGTGGCACTCCACGTAGTCGACCAGGGCGGGGTCGAGCGCAGCCTCCTCGAGGGCCCGCCGCATCGCGGTCGCCTCGCCCTCGGCCGAGGGCGCGAAGACCGACTTGCCGCGCCCGTCGCTCGAGGCGGCCACCGCGCGGACCACCGCGTGGATCCGCTGCCCGTCCCGCTCGGCGTCGTCGAGCCGCCGGAGCACGAGCACGCCCGCGCCCTCCCCCGGCACGAAGCCGTCGGCGGCCGCGTCGAACGGCGTGCTGCCGCGGGCGGAGAGCGCGTTGAACCGGCAGCTCCCCACGTAGAACTCGGGCTGCATGTCGGCCCAGACGCCGCCCAGGAGCACGGTGTCGCAGGTGCCGTCGCGCAGCGCCTCGACCGCCGCCGCGAGCGCCGCGAGCGTGGAGGCGCAGGCCGACTCGATGGTGAGCGGAGGCCCCTCGAGCCCGAAGCGGCGTGCGATCCGCGCGGCGCCGACGCTCCCGAGCCACCCGGTGAGCGCGTCCTCGCCGAGAGGCGGGAGCGCCGCCTCGACCTCGGCCGCGGCGCGCGCCAGGAGCGCGGCTGCGCGCGCGGGCCCGAGCCGCGCGGCGAGCGGTGCGCGCACCTCCGCGGCGAGCCGCGCGAGGTGGAAGCGCACCTCGGCGAGGAGCTTGCGCCCCTGCACCGCCATCGCGCCGAGCACGACGCCGGTGCGGCTCCGGTCCCAGCGGCCGCCCTCGAGGCCGGCGTCGCGCACCGCCTCCTCCGCCGCGCGCAGCGCGAGCAGGTGGGCGGGGTCCACCGCCGCGCGCGCGGCGGGCGGGATCCGCCAGCGGGCCTCGGGGGGAGGCGGCTCCACGAACGCACCGAGCCGGGTGTAGCTCCGCTCGAGCCGGCGCGGGTCGGGGTCGCAGTAGAGCGCCGCGTCCCAGCGCGCGGGCGGGATCTCGCGGATCGCGGCGCGCCCCTCGAGCAGCGCCTGCCAGAAGGCGGGCACCCCGTCGGCGAGCGGGAAGACGCCGCCGAGGCCGATGACCGCGATGGGCGCGCGCCGTCGCTGCGGCGCCGCGCCCGCTCGCGGCGCGGGAGCCGGGCCGGGGCCGGGCGCCTCGAGCACGGCGTGCCAGGCGATTCCCCCGAGCGACGCGGAGGAGACGGCGGCCCGCGCGCGCGCCGCGCCCGCCCGCGGGCGGAGCGGCTCGGGCGCGACCGGCACGGCGAGCGCGCCCGCCGCCCGCGCGAGCGCCTCGGACGGCCGCGCGAAGCCCGCCTGCGGCGGCACCGTCCCGCGCGCGAGCGCGAGCACCGCCCGCAGGAGCCCCGCCGCGCCTGCCGCGCCGCGGAGGTGCCCGACGGTCGCCTTGCAGGAGCCGACGAGCAGCGGCGCCGGCCCCGCGCCGTACGCCTCGGCGAGCGCGGCGAGCTCCGCCGCGTCGCCGGCCGGCGTGCCGGTGGCGTGACACTCGACGAACCCGACCGTGGCGGGATCGGCGCCCGCCTCGTCGAGCGCGCGGCGCATCGCGAGCGCCTGGCCGGCGCCGCCGGGGGAGAGGAGCGAGCCCGCTCCGGCGTCGCACGCGCCGGCGACGCCGAGCACCACCGCGTGCACCACGTCGCCGTCGCGGAGCGCGTCGTCGAGCCGCTTCAGCGCCAGGAAGACCGCGCCCTCGCCCGGGAGCGTGCCGTCCGCGTCGGCGTCGAAGGGCCGGCAGCGCTCGCGCGCGAGCACGCCCATCGCGTCGAGCGCGACGAGCTCCGCCGGCGAGAGCAGCTCGCTCGCCCCGCCCGCGAGCGCGCAGTCCACCGTCCCCTGGCGCAGCGCGCGGCAGGCGGCGTCGAGCGCGGCGAGCCCCGACGCGAAGCCCGCGTCCACCGCGAGGTGCGGGCCGCGCAGGTCGAGCAGCATGGCGACCCGGCCGGCGGCGATGCTCGCCGCGGAGTTGACCACCGGCTCCGCGCTCGCCGGCGCGAGTCGCGCGAGCAGCGCGGCCCGGGCCTCGTCGAGCGCGGCGTCCACCTCGGAGGCCGGCGCGCCCTCGGCGCGGCCCGCGCTGGCGATGGCGGCGGCGAGGCCGTCGAGGCGCACGCGCAGGCCGGTGTCCGGGCGCCAGCCGAGCCCGGTCGCGCCGAGCCAGACGCCGGTGCGCTCGCGCGGGAGCGCGTGCACCGCCGCGAGCGCCTGGCGCCCCGCCTCGAGCACGTGGAGCTGGGCCGGGTTCATGGCGGCGGCGTCTGCGGGCGGGATCCGGAACTGGCGCCAGTCGGGCGCGAAGCCCTCGACGCGCGCGCCGCGCGGCGTCCGCGCGAGGCCGAGCGCGTCGAGCGGCCACGGCCCGCCGCGCAGCTCGCCGAGGGCGCTGCGACCCGCGAGCGTGGCCTCCCAGAAGGCGTCCGGCGAGGGCGCGCCCGGGAGGACGCACCCGAGCCCGACGACGGCGATCGGCGAGGAGCGGGGTCCGGCGTGCTGCACCACGAGCATGGGACGGCAGCCTGCTTCGCATCCTCACTTCAAGTCAACCGCCCCGAAAGCCGGATCCCGCGAGCACGCGAAGGATTTTCGCGCCGAGCCGGACCCAGGGACGATCCTGCGCGAAGCCTGCGCGCCCCGGAGCTTCCGCTCCGGGTGCGCGCACACCCGGGGTATGCCAAGACCGCGAGCGAAACCCGCTCCCAGGCCCGGCCACCCACCGTGATTTCGGGTCGTCAGCGGGCGGGACGCGCCGCGGGCGCGTGGCACGGTTCTTCCTTCACTCTCAGGCAAGCACGGCCGCCCACATCCGACCCGCGCCTGCGCAGGAGAGCGATGACCGCCCCCGTCGACCCGACCGCCATCCGCAACGGCGTCTTCCGCAGCATCGTGCTGACCTCGGTCCCGAGCAGCCTCGTGGTGGGCTACCTCATCGGCCTGCTGCTCGGCTTCGACGACGCGACCATCTTCCGCGCCGTCCTGCTCGTGCTCATGCCGATGGTGACCGTGGCCATGGCCGCCGAGTACGGCTTCGCGACGCTGATCGTCTCGCGCGCGCTCGGGGATCCCGACCCGCGGCGGCGGCTCTCGCTCTTGCTCGAGCTGCCGCGCCGGGTGGAGGTCTTCCCCTACACGCTCGGCTGGACGGTCGGCGGCGCCGCCTACGCCATCGGCGCCGCGCTCGTGTACGGGGCGCCGCTCGAGCGGTTCTGGATGGGCTCCATCGCCGGGTTCTTCGCGGCCCTCTTCCTCGGGCCGATGCTCATGGTGATGTGCGAGGAGCAGGTGCGCCCCGCGGCGCTCGCGCTCGCGCTCGGCGATCCGCGGCTGCGCGGCGCGGGCAGCGGCATGCTCTGGGTGCGGCAGCGCTGGTACCTGCCCTACGCGTTCGCGGTGGCGCTCCTCACGCTCGTGGCCTTCGCCGGCGTGGCCGTCGTCACGAAGTTCCAGCGGGCGAGCGCGCAGATGCTCGACCGGCTCGCCGCGGGCGACGCCGCGGCGGCGCGCGAGGTGGTCACCTCCGAGCTCGCGCGCTTCCAGGTGGAGGCCGGCCTGCCGGTGCTCGTGATCCTGGCGCTGCTGCTCCTCGCGTTCGGCCTCACCGGCTTCATGCTGGCGCGCCGCCAGGCGCGCGCGGCGGCCGAGGTGGAGGCGGCGCTCCGCTCGATGGCGGCGGGCTCGCCCGAGCTGCCGCGCTGGGTGGCGTCCGACGAGCTCGGGGACCTCGCCGGCGCCACCGCCGGGATCGCCCTCGAGATGCGCCACGTCTTCGAGCAGCTCCGCGCGATGGCGGCGGGCGACCTCGGCCGCGACCTCCAGGGCGACAGCGGCCTCATCCAGGCGTTCCGTGCCTCCCGCGCCGGCATGCTGGAGCTCGCGCGCCGCATGGATCGGCTCTCGCGCGGCGAGCTCATCGACGCGGGCCGGATCGAGGGCGACCTCGGCGCGGCGTTCGGGCGGCTGCAGGACGCGCTCCAGGCGACGGTCGAGCAGGCGACCACCATCGCGCAGGGCGATCTCCGGCGCGACCTCGAGGTGCCGGGCACGCTCGGGCAGGCCATCCAGCGCATGACGGCCAACCTGCGCACGATGGTGGGGCGCACCCAGACCGTCTCCGGCGAGGTGGGCGACATCGTGGTGAGCCTCCAGTCCGCCACCGCGCAGCTCTCCGCTGCGACCACCGAGCAGGTGGCGGCGGTGACCGAGACGGCCAACACGATGACCGAGATGGCCCAGACGTCCGCGGTCTCGGCCGATCGCGCCTCGGAGCTCATCAAGCAGGGCGAGGCGGCGGCGGGCGTGGTGGAGGAGGGCGGGACGTCGGTGGAGGAGGCGATCACCGCCATGACCGCCATCTCGGGCTCGCTCGAGCGCGTCGCCCACTCGTCCACCGCCCTCGCCGAGCGGGTGCGGAAGATCGACGGCATCACCGAGACCGTCTCGTTCCTCGCCGATCAGTCGTCCACGCTCGCGATCAACGCGGCCATCGAGGCCGCCCGCGCGGGCGAGGCGGGCAAGGGGTTCGCCGTCGTCGCGCGGGAGATCCGCGGGCTCGCCGCCGACTCGCGCACCGCCGCGGCGCAGATCCGGGACCTCCTCGCGGAGGTCCGGGAGCGCACCGGCCACGTGGACACCTCGGTGAGCGATGGGACACGCACCGTCGAGGAGGGCAACCGGCTCGTGCAGCGGCTGGGGGACGTGGTCGGCCAGCTGGGCGTCACGGTGCACGACGCGGTGGGGTTGATGCGGCAGGTGGAGGGATCGGCGAGGCAGCATCAGGCGGGGGTGGGGCAGGTCTCGCAGGCGCTCGTCAACATGCAGAAGGCGTCGGAGTCGATCAGGGATGGAGCGAGGCTGCTGGGGGATCTGTCGGGCAAGGCGAAGGAGGTCTCGACGTCGCTCAGCACGACGGCGGGGGCGTACGCGTTGCCGGCGGCGTAGGGCGGGGACGGGGACTTCGAGCGCGAGCGGGAGCGCGAGACCGCGAGCTCGGCCCCGACCGCGAGCTCGACCGCGACCTCGACCTCGACCTCGACCTCGACCGCGATCGCGACCGCGAGCTCGACCGCAAACCTCGGCCGCGACTGTGAGCTCGAACGTCCCCGCGAAGAGCGAACGGGGAACGGCAGCGAAGGGGGCGGCCGGCGGGACGTGACCGCGCGCGGGAGACGTCACCGTGCAGCGGCTTGCGTGTGGCCGCGGCGACGCGGGCGGATCCGTCGAGGGCCTGCGTGGCGAAGCGTGATGAGGGCGCGGCTCGTGCGGCGGCCCGCGTGCGGGTGGGGCCTGTGCGTGGGAGCGCGTGGCGGCGTGCCGCTCGTGCGGTGGCTCTCGTCTCGGAACGCGAGACGAGATCGGGTGGGCGCGCGGGCTTGCTTCTTCGTGTCGGACCCCGAGCGGGTGAGCTTACGATCGCCGGCGATAGTGACGGTTGGTCAATGTGGCTCGCGGAACGGATCGACGTTCAGTGTCAGACCCTCGTGCGAGGCTCCGTTCGATGGACGGAGCGTTCACCGAGCTCGCGACGGTCGGCCTCGACGCCGGGGACGCGGTCTGCGTGGGGTTCGACGCGCCTTCCGTCGAGCTCGAGCCGTGCTCTCCGCCGGAGCTCCGCGCCCTCGTCCACGGCGGCGAGAACGACTCAGACGCGTGTGAGCTGCTCCTCGCGCAGACCGCGCGCATCGAGGGGTCGCTCGAGGTCGCCATCGGGGAGGGGCTCGCGGCGCTCACCGTCGGCGAGCGGCTCATCTCGCTGGGGTTCTCGTCGCTCAAGGACTACGCGCGGGAGATCCTCGGCATCGAGGAGCGCAAGGCGCAGGACTTGGCGCACCTCGCGCGGGAGCTGCGGACGCGGCCGCTCCTGCGCGCGGCGGTCTGCGCTGGGGCGGTCCGCATCCGGGGTGCGGTGACGGTGCTGCCGGTGGCGCGAGGGGACGCCGAGGCTGGCTGGGTCGAGCGGGCGCGGAGCGACACGGTGCGGGCGCTCAAGGACGCCGTGAAGGAGGCGCTGGGGGCGGCCGAGGACGACGACGAGGCGTGGACCCGGCTCCACGTCCGGCTTGCTCCGGAAGAGCGCGCCGTGGTGGACGAGGCCCTGGAGCTCGCGGGGGCGCTCGTGCCGGGCTCGACGCGGGCGCAGCGGCTCGAGGCGATGGCGCAGGAGTACCTCGCCGAGCATCCCGTCGAGGCGGGGAGCGACGGGGCGGCCATCGGTGGAGCGTTCAGGGGCGGCGGTGCGTTTGAGGACGGCG